>Ga0302314_10000797_pt1 | contig 58669 bp, 49 predicted proteins | sample III_Palsa_N2_3_FD_200533 | JGI IMG/M metagenome (GOLD analysis project Ga0302314, IMG submission 200533) | Peat permafrost microbial communities from Stordalen Mire near Abisko, Sweden - III_Palsa_N2_3 | ecosystem: Environmental > Terrestrial > Soil > Palsa > Peat permafrost | place: Sweden...
GCGGGCCGCCAACGACTCTGTGAGTAGAGAACCACGTCGGCAAGGTGTATTCGCACATGCTCTTGGCCCCGACGTGCTCGCGAGGCCATTTCTTTGGGTTACTTTTCTTGACTACGAGCATCCTGCCCTCCGCCCTTCGGGCCAGCTTCGCTGTTCGTTCGCGCTCCAAGCGCGAACGTGGGCCAGCAAAGAAAAGTGACTCGGGCGCCGACAGGCGACCGAAATCCCGCCACAAACTCGAAAGCCCGCCGCAGGCGAGCCAGACCGCGAAAACGCAACCTATATCGTCCACCAAAAGCCTCGAAAGGCTCAGCCAATCAGCCGCCCTGCGCCAGCCGCGCGCCCAGGTCGAACAGCGGCGCCACGATCAAGATGCGCGCCAGCAACAGCGCGAGCATCACCGCCATCGGCGCGAAATCAAGCTGGCCGAACACCAGCTTGCCGCGCAGCGGCTTCAGCAATGGCTCGACGATGGCGCCGGCTAGACGGAACAGCGGCTGGCGGCGATCAACGCTGAGCATGCTGAGCAGGGACCATGCAAACAGCAGCACCACATAGAACATCAGCACGAAGTCCAGCAGGTCGGCGACCGACCACACCAGCAGGCCGGCCGGCCGCGGCGGTAGGCCGACCAGTGCGAGCAGGATCAGCCGCTTCAGTAGCATCGCTAGCCAGGCCAGCAGCAGTGCGGCGAGATTGATCCGGCGCCAGTTGTGCAGCACGCGGCGGATCGGCGCGAGTATCGGATTGGTGGCGCGGTAGATGAACTGGCTGAGCGGGTTGTTGAAGTCTGCGCGGCTGGCTTCGGCAAGCAGGCGCACGATGAACAAGGTGGCGACCGCGTCGAAGGCCAGCTCGATCAGCAGGACCAGTGCATTCAGCAGATAACTCACGAAGCATTCCTCTGTCCGGAGGGTGACTGGTCGAGTTCACGGGCGAGCTGTTCGCCGCGCGCGGTGGCGGCGGCCACGGCACGGGCGACGATCTGCGGCAGCTGGTCTGCCTGCAGGCTTTCCAGCGCCGCCTGGGTCGTGCCGTTCGGCGAGGTGACGCGCTGGCGCAGCATGCGCGGGTCTTCGCCGCTTTCCACCAGCATGCGGCCGGCGCCGAGGCAGGTCTGCGCGGCGAGCAGGCGCGCGGTGTCGCGCGGCAGTCCCTGCGCCACCGCCGCGGCCTCCAGCGCCTCGACCAGCGCGAAGAAGTAGGCCGGGCCGGAGCCGGACACCGCGGTCACCGTGTCCATCAGGGCTTCGTCGTCGATCCAGCGGGTCAGCCCGGCGGTATCGAGAATGTGCTGCGCCTGCGCGCGCTGTGCCGGGCTGACCCGCGCATTGGCGCATAGGCCGGTGGCACCTGCGCCGATCAGCGCCGGCGTGTTCGGCATGCAGCGCACGATCGGCAGCGCGCCGAACCAGCGTTCCAACTGGTCGATGCGCACGCCGGCGGCGATCGAGATCAGCAGGGGGCGGCTGCGCTGCAGGAGATCGCGCAGCTCGTTATGGATGCTGGGCATTACCTGTGGCTTCACCGCCAGCACGATCACGTCGGCGTCGGCCGCGGCGAGGCGGTTTTCCGCATAGGTGACCACGCCGTATTCGCGGCCGAGCGCATCGCGCGCCTCGGCGCCGGGTTCGGCCACGCGGATGGTGGAGGCGGCGACTCCGGTTTTCAGCAGGCCGCCGATCAGGCTGCGGGCCATGTTGCCGCCGCCGATGAAGGCAAGTCGTGTCATTAGAGAATCCTTACTCGTTCAGTCCGCTACCTTACCCGAGCAACCGGCGCGGGCAAGCGGAACGTGAAGGCGGTCCCGCTTCGGCGGCGAGTTCTGTGCGGTAGGCACGGGAATGCTGGCCGCGAAGCGCGTGCCGCGAGTAGTATCGGCACGCTGCAGGGGAATCGGGATAGTTCGAGGGCTTGCCGGCATCGGCGAAGGCGAAATGCCGGCCCGACAGAGGGCTCGATGTTTCAGAAGCCAGGTCGCCTACGCCCGATGGCCCGCACGCAAACAGTTCCCGGCGCGACTGCCGGGAGGGATTGAACAGGTCTAAGGGGGAATCAGATGGATATCGCCGAACTGCTCGCCTTCTCGGTGAAGAACAAGGCCTCGGATCTGCATCTGTCCGCCGGCCTGCCACCGATGATCCGCGTGGATGGCGATGTGCGCCGCATCAATATGCCGGCGCTGGAACACAAGCAGGTGCACTCGCTGATCTACGACATCATGTCGGACAAGCAGCGCCGCGACTACGAAGAGTTTCTGGAGACTGACTTCTCCTTCGAGATTCCGGGCCTGGCGCGTTTCCGCGTGAACGCGTTCAACCAGAACCGCGGCTCCGGCGCGGTGTTCCGCACGATTCCTTCCGAGGTGCTGACGCTGGAGGATCTCGGCTGCCCGCGCATCTTCAAGGAGCTGATCGAGCAGCCGCAGGGCTTGGTTCTGGTCACCGGGCCGACCGGCTCGGGCAAGTCGACCACGCTGGCGGCGATGGTCGACCACATCAACAAGAACGAATACGGCCACATTCTCAGCGTGGAGGATCCGATCGAATTCGTGCACACCTCGCAGAAGTGCCTGGTGAACCAGCGCGAGGTGCATCGGGATACGCACGGCTTCAACGAGGCGCTGCGCTCGGCGCTGCGCGAGGACCCGGATTTCATCCTGGTCGGCGAGCTGCGCGATCTGGAAACCATCCGGCTGGCGCTCACCGCCGCGGAAACCGGCCACCTGGTGTTCGCCACCCTGCATACGAGTTCGGCCGCGAAAACCATCGACCGCATCATCGACGTGTTCCCGGCCGGCGAGAAGCCGATGGTGCGTTCGATGCTGTCCGAGTCACTGCGCGCGGTGATCTCGCAGTCGCTGCTGAAGAAGGTCGGCGGCGGCCGCATGGCGGCGCACGAGATCATGGTTGGCATTCCGGCGATCCGCAATCTGATCCGCGAGGACAAGGTGGCGCAGATGTATTCGTCGATCCAGACCGGCCAGCAGTACGGCATGCAGACGCTGGACCAGAACCTGCAGGATCTGGTGAAGCGCGGCCTGGTGACGCGCCAGCAGGCGATCGGCTACGCCAAGAACAAGGACATCTTCAAATGATCCGGCCGGCTCGCCATCAGAAGGTTTGTAGCAAAAAAACGTCGGCACTGGGCGTAGCATCGCCGATGCTGCGCCGCATGCTCACCTGCATCCGCTTCCGCGTCTCCCGAGGAGACCTGCCATGACCGAATTCGACTTCAGCTCGTTCCTGAAACTGATGGTGCACAAGAAGGCATCGGACCTGTTCATCACGGCCGGCGTGGCGCCTTCGATGAAGGTGCAGGGCCGCATCATGCCGATCACGCAGAGCCCGCTCAGCGCGCAGCAGTCGCGCGACATGGTGCTCAACATGATGACGCCCTCGCAGCGCGAGGAGTTCGAGAAAACCCACGAATGCCAGTTCGCCATCTCGGCGCAGGGCGTCGGCCGCTTCCGCGTGTCGTGCTTCTACCAGCGCAACTGCGTGGGCATGGTGCTGCGCCGGATCGAGGCGAAGATTCCCACCATCGACGAACTCACGCTGCCGCCGGTGATCAAGCAGCTGGCGATGACCAAGCGCGGCATCATCATCTTCGTCGGCGGCACCGGCACCGGCAAATCCACTTCGCTGGCGGCGATGATCGGCTACCGCAACCAGAATTCGACCGGGCACATCATCACCATCGAGGACCCGATCGAGTACGTGCACAAGCACGAGGGCTGCATCATCACCCAGCGCGAGCTCGGCATCGACACAGACAGCTGGGAGAACGCGCTGAAGAACACGCTGCGCCAAGCGCCGGACGTGATCATGATCGGCGAGGTGCGCACGCGCGAGACAATGGAACACGCGATCAATTTTGCCGAGACCGGTCACCTGTGCCTGTGCACCCTGCATGCGAACAATGCGAACCAGGCGATGGACCGCATCCTGCACTTCTTCGCGGAGGATCGCCGCGAGCAGCTGTTCATGGACCTGTCGCTGAACCTCAAGGGCGTGGTGGCGCAGCAGCTGATTCCGACGCCGGACGGCAAGGCGCGCCGCGTCGCTGTGGAGGTGCTGCTAGGCACGCCGCTGGTGCAGGACTACATCCGTCAGGGCGAGATCCACAAGCTGAAGGATGTGATGAAGGAATCCACCAACCTCGGCATGAAGACCTTCGACCAGAGCTTGGTCGAGCTGTACCACGCTGGCGAGATCAGCTACGAAGATGCGCTGCGCCATGCCGACAGCTCCAACGAGGTGCGCCTGCGCATCAAACTGGCGCAGGGCGGCGACGCGCACACGCTGTCACAGGGCCTGGATGGCGTGGAGCTGGAGGAGCCACGCGAGATCACCAACAACTTCAGCGGCCTGCTGCATCGCTGAGCGGTTTCAGCATAAACGCCGCACAAAAAAAGGAGCCCGCAGGCTCCTTTTTTCTTGCATGACAGCCGGGCTTACTTGCTGTCGGTCGCCGCTGCGCCGACCGTGAGGCCGCTACCGTCGACGCTCTTCACGCCCTTCACCTGCTTGGCGATGTGCTCGACGTGCTTCTTCTGCTTGGCGCTGGCTACCGTGCCGCTGAGGGTCACGACGCCTTCGGTGGTGTTGACCGTGATGTCGGTCGACTTCACGTTCTTGGCGGTGGCCAGTTCCGACTTCACCTTGGTGGTGATCCAGGCGTCATCGACCTTGCCCGGCACGGTCTGGTTGTCGGAACTCATGGCGGCAGGTGCCGACGAGCTCGCTGCATCCTGCGCCATCACCTGGGAGAACGGCACGGCCGCAACAGCCATCATCACACCGGCGGCGATCATGGATTTGCGAAAAATGGAAACGTTACGCATGGCAATCTCCTGTAGAGGGAAGCTGTCGGTACGTTGAGTAAGGGGTACGGGACAGACGGCGCCTTGTGTCGGCAGCCGTGGGTGCATCAAAGCAGGTAAAGCATGAACGCAATGTTGCTGCACGCCGCGCACTGCCTTCTTCATTCAGGCGGCAATTAACAATGCGAACGGGATGTGCTGAAACCGTTGCATGCATGTTGCAGATGGGCGGTGGTGTATGGCAAAAACAAGAAGGGGCGCCGTGGCGCCCCTTCCGTCGTGCGATCAACATTCGATCGAACTGACTTACTTCAGTACCGTCTGGCTGGTGAGCACGACGTCGCCGTCCTCCATGTGCGCCTCGCCGGCGATGTCCTTGATGCGTGCCGCTTGCGCCTGCATCGCCGCGAACTGCGCCTTGGTCCGTGCCGCCGCTTTCTGCACATCGTCCGAACCGTTCGGGTCGGTCGACGGATCGTGACCCATCGCAGCGTTCATCGCGGCCATGCTGTCGGCCTTCTGCTGCAGCACGGCGATCCACGAGCTGTACATGTCACCGCTCAGGTGCATGCGCAGCATGCGGCCGGCATCGCCGCCCGGCGCCTTGAGCGTGTCGCCCAGCTTGGCGTCCTCACCGGCGCCGATCGCCAGCGCGAGCGATTTCTCACCCATCGCCGCCCATACCGGTTGGCCGAGCATCGCAGTCATGTTGGCCGGTAGGGGAGCCGGCTTGCCGTCGTTGCCGAGCTTGACCTGGCTGAGCGCGGGTACCGCCATCTGGCCCATGGCCAGCAGGCCGGCCGGATTGTTGGTGCCGAGCACCACGCGGCCGGCGAACTTCGGCATGCCGCCGTTCGGGTCCGCAGCGAAGCTGTCCAGCGCAATGCGCAGGCCGAGCAGGTCGCCGATCGGCGGCACTGCAGCCTTCTGCATGGCCGGGCCGAGTTTGGCGAAGGTGTCGTTGAGGTCGCTCAGCGCCGGACAGGTGAACGGCTTGGCCGCCACCGCATCGGCCTGCGCGCCCCAGAACGTGCGCAAGGTCGCCATCGGCAGGGCCAGGCTCATGTCGAACGGCGCGTCCGCATCGGCACCGAGGCCGGGCAGTTCGACCTTGATGCCGGCGAACGCCTTGCTGATGTCGTCGGCCACGGCGATATCCCAGCGCATGTCCTGGTGGCCGGCGTCGAGCTTGGTGTAGCCGAAGCTGATCTGCGGCACGCGGGCGGCGATGCGCGCGGCATCGGTGCCGCAGCTGGCCGGAATCTGCAACTGGTTCGCCACCGGTTCGCCGGTCTGCGCCGATTCGGTCTGCGCATGCGCCTTCAGCAGCGCACTGAACAGCGGATCTTTGCCGCTGGCCGCCAGCGGCAGGGCACGGGTCAGGTCGAACTCGCCGACCGCCCAGGCCTGGTAACCCTTGTCCTTCGCCAGCTTGTCCAGACGGCCGTCGTCGAGCAGGCTCTGTTCAGGCCGATCCAGACCGAGCGCCTGACGCAGCAGTGGTTCGGACGCGTCGGCCGGCAGCACAGCGGCGACGGCCTGCTTGCCGACGATCGCGATGATCGCCTCGGTGCCGCTCTGCGCGGAGACGTGCTTGCGATAGCTCTGGCCGCCGACCGTGGCGACGTCGAACTTCTTGCCGTAGGCGGTTTCTAGCCGGCCGATGAAACTCTCGAACTTGGCCGGGTCGGCCAGTTCCAGGCGCATCACCGGGGCCAGGCCAAGGCCGTAAAAGGCGGAGTGGCCCTTGATGTCGAGGCCGGCATTGTCGGCGAAGGTCTCGATGCTCTTGCCGCCCAGTTCAGCGGTGAGGGCGTGCAGCAGATGCGCAGTGTCCGGATCCTTGGCGGCCAACTCGTCGGCGCTGTTGTTGATCTGCACGATCTGCGCGGGCAACTGCGCATCGGCCTGGGCCAGAATCGCCTTGCGCGTGTCGTCGTCGAGCACGTCGAGGTTGGCTACCACATAGGGCGTATCCGCCGGCACGAAAGCCAGGGGTGCGTCCTTGTCTTTATGCCCGCAACCGGCCAGCAGTGCACTGCCCATCAGTGCGGCGCCAACAGCCAGCGCGAGAGTTCGCGTCGTCAATCGCATAGTGATCCCCAAGTTTTGTGTTGTTGCGTCGCACATTATGCCCGTTTTACCGGCACATGCGCTGGTTTTTGCGCCCGAATCGTGGGGTGTGTCTAGCGCGCCAGCACTTCGCCGAGCACGGCCATGCGCACGAACACGCCATTGCCCACCTGTTCGAGGATGCGCGACTGCGCGCCATCGGCCACGTCGCTGGCGATCTCGATGCCGCGATTGAGCGGGCCGGGGTGCATCACCATACAACCCTTGGCGGCCAGTGCCAGGCGCCGCCGGTCCAGACCGAAATGCTTGAAGTAGGCGGCCTCGTCGGGCAGCTCGGTCTCGCTCATGCGCTCCTTCTGCAGGCGCAGCATGATCACCGCGTCGGCACCCGCGATCGCCGTGTCGAAATCCTCGACGATGCGGCAGGACGGGAATTCTTCGCTCGTCGGCATCAGCCCGGCCGGGCCGCACAGGCGGATTTCCTTCGCGCCGAGTGCGGTCAGGGCGTGGACGTCCGAACGGGCGACCCGCGAATGTTTCACGTCGCCGCAAATGGTCACCACCAGATTCTCGAAATCCGGCCGGTGCTGGCGAATCGTCAGCACGTCGAGCAGGCCTTGCGTGGGATGCGCGCGGTTGCCGTCGCCGGCGTTGATCACGGACACGCCGCTCATCGCATGGCGGACCAGTTCGTCCGGCGTGCCGGACTGCTTGTGGCGCACGATGATCGCATCCAGGTGCATCGCTTCCAGTGTGTGCAGGGTGTCGAACAGTTCCTCGCCCTTGCTGGTGGAAGAGAGGCCGATGTCGAAATTCACCACGTCGGCGCCGAGTCGCCGCGCCGCCAGCTCGAACGAGGTGCGGGTACGCGTGGAGGGTTCGAAGAACAGGTTGAGCACGGTACGGCCGGCCAGCAGGTCGAGCTTGCGTGTGCCATGCGCGCATGCGTTGCGCATCGCCTCGGTACGCTCGAGCAGGCGCTCGATCGTTTCGCGCGGCAGGTGTTCCAGGGTGGTCAGATGGCGCAGGCGTGGGCTCATGGCGGTGCCGATCAAAGTGGGGAGGGATGGGAAGCGGCCGTTTCGGCCAGCCAGCGTTCGAGGATCACCGCGGCGGCCTCGGCGTCGATCTGCGCCGCATCGCGGCGGCGTTTCTGTCCGCTGGCGCGCTGTTCGGCGAAACGCTGCGCGGCCTCGCGCGAGCTATGTCGTTCGTCGCTCAAGGCTACCGGCACCGCATAGCGTTGTTGCACGGCGTCCGCGAAGCGGCGTGCGGCGATGCTGGCAGGTTGTTCGCCGCCATTGAGGGTCAGCGGCAGGCCCACGACCATGCTGTCCGGCAGCCATTGCGAACGGAGTCGGTCAAGTTCGGCCCAGTCTGGCTCGCCTTGCTGCACGTTCACCGTGGCGAGCCCGCGTGCGCTGCCGGTGAGCCGGCTGCCGACCGCGACGCCGATCAGCCGGCTGCCATAGTCGAAGCCCAGCACACAGCTCACGCGATCGTTCCCGTCGGAGCTGCGCCCAGTCGCGCGCGCTCACGCATGGCCGACGTAATCGGTCAGTTGCAGGGGATCGACGCCGACCAGGCCGGCCGCCGCGCTCCAGCGTTCTTCCAGTGGCGTGTGGAAGATCACTCGCTCGTTGGCTTCGACGGTGAGCCAGCTGTTGTCCATCAGCTCGCGCTCGAGCTGCCCGGCGCTCCAGCCCACGTAGCCCAACGCCATCAAGGCGCGGCGCGGGCCTTCGCCGGCGGCCATCGCAACCAGGATGTCGCGCGAGGTGGTCACCGACCAGTCGGCATTGATCCGGTAGCTGGATTCCCAATGCCCATGTTCGCGATGTAGCACGAAGCCGCGCTCCTGTTGCACCGGACCGCCGATCAAGACCGGCGCGTCGGCCAGCTCGAGGTCGTCGCAGCTGAGTTTCATCTGGGCCAGCACATCGCCGAAACGATATTCGGACAGCTGATTGACCAGCAGGCCGACGGCACCGTCCTCGTCGTGCTGGCACAGGAAGGCAACCCCGCGCGACAGCGGCGGCTCCGCCACGCTTGGCATGGCAATCAGAAAGTGCCCGGTAAGGGTGCGCGTCTCGGGGATGCTCATGGCCGCATTGTAAGCCGCCGAGCCGGCGTCGCGCTGCGCCTTGTCGCCGCCGCGGTTCAGTGATTGCGCAGCACGTTGTCGGGCGCGAATTCCCAGGTACGGGTGATGTACAGCTCGTCGACGCGGTTCTTGTCCGCTGGCAGCGAAGGAAACGGCGCTGCCAACCGCACGATGCGCTGCGCTGCGGCATCCAGCAGCGGGTAGCCGGAGCTGCGGATCACGTCGATGCTGTGGATGCTGCCGTCGCGGTTCAGGCCCACGGTGAGCTCGAGGTTCCCATGCATCTCGCGACGACGTGCCTCGTCGGGGTAGTTGAGGTTGCCGATGCGCTCGACGCGATCGACCCAGCCGCGCATGTAGGCGGCATACGCGTATTCCTTGGTGTTGGCCGAGATGAATTTCTTCTTCGGGCGCTTGGCGTAGGCCTGGTTCTGGTCGCGCAATTCCGCTGCGAGCTGCGCCATTTCCTGCTGCTGCTGGATGTCCTGCGATTCGGGCAACGGTTGTTCGTCGTGCTGCTTCTGCGCGCTGGCGCTGTCGACGCTGAAGCCGGCCTGGCCGGTGGTGGTGACCAGGCGGTCGTCGGTGGCGTCCTGCGGTCGTGGCGCGCTGGCCTGCACCGGCTGTTCGGCGGTGCCCTGGCTGGGCAGCGGCAGCAGGCCGGAATGCAGCTGCGACGGGCGCGCCGCCTTATCGCTGTCACCACCGCCCTGGTTGTTGGCCTGGGCGAGGAAGTCCGCCTTGTCGGGTGCCTCGCGGTTGGCGACGTCGACCAGGGTCACGTCCAGTGTCGGCAGGCTGGGCTTGGCACTGACGAAATGGAAGGTGATGCCGAGTAGCAGCACGCCATGCAGCAGCAGCGAGAACAGCAGGGTGGCGCCGATCGGATTGGCGCCGGGCCGCGCAGTGGCCGGCGGCGCTGGGGCAGCAACGGCCTGACTCACGTGCCGGTCTTCTCGGCCAACGTGCGTTCGACCACGTCGAACAGTTGGCCGGCGATGTTCAGGCCGTATTGCTTGTCCAGCTCGCGCACGCAGGTGGGCGAAGTGACATTGATCTCGGTGAGATAGTCGCCGATCACGTCCAGTCCGACGAAGCGCAGGCCGCGGCGGCGCAACTCCGGCGCCACCTGGGTCACGATCCAGCGGTCGCGCTCGCTCAGAGGTACGCCTTCGCCGCGACCGCCGGCGGCGAGGTTGCCGCGGAATTCGTCGCCCTGCGGGATACGCGCCAGCGCATACGGCACCGGTTCGCCGTCGATCACCAGGATGCGCTTGTCGCCGGCGCTGATCTGCGGAATGTATTTCTGCGCGATGGTGAACTTGCGGCCGCCATCGAGCAGGGTTTCCAGCATTGAGTTGAGGTTGCTGTCGCCGGCCTTGACGCGGAAGATGCCGCGGCCACCCATGCCGTCCAGCGGCTTCAGTACGGCCTCGCCATGCTCGGTGACGAAGCGGCGCAGCTCGCCGGCATCGCGCGCCACCAGGGTCGGCGCGATGCATTGCGGGAACTGCAGCGCGAACAGCTTCTCGTTGCAATCGCGCAGCGAACGCGGGTCGTTGATGACCGCTACACCCCGGTGCTGCGCCAGTTCCAGCACCATGGTGTCGTAGATGAACTCCGCGTCGACCGGGGGATCCTTGCGCATCAGCACTACGTCGATGCCGTCCAGCGTGCGCCACTGCGTCTCGCCGAGGGTGAACCAGCCGGCGGCGTCCTCGCGCACTTTCAGCGCGGCCAGCCGCGCGTGCGGCACGCCGTCACGCAAGGCCAGGTCGCCCTGCTGCAGGTAGTGCAGGGAATGGCCGCGCCGCTGCGCTTCCAGCAGCATCGCGAACGTGGTGTCCTTGGCGATCTTGATCGCGCCGATCGGGTCCATCAGCACGGCAATCGAGAGGGCCATCGTGTTCTCCGGGTCATGCGTCGGCAGGCGCCGTTGCGACGAGCGACGGGGTGCTGACTAAGAATGGGATGTTCGCCGAGGTGATCCTCGTGCCGCAAGGCTGGTTTGCGGTCGAAGCCACAAACCGGCAGAACATGCCGCTGCGCGTCAGTTTGTGTTGTGGTGCTGCGCGCAAGAGATTGCAGCTTGACGTCGTGGTAGTCAGGCGGTAAACAGAGGAGCTTACAGTCTGCCGTAGAGCAGGCGAGGCATGGAATGCATTTTGTGTAATTTTCCAATCCGGCTAAGGTTTCGATCTTCGCTGGTGCAAGACCTGCCGGGGCAGGTTGCAGGGGGTAAGTGAACTTGAACGTAAGTGCAAATGGCTTGACCAGCGCCAGGGGCCTGACCGGCCTCAAGGTCATGGTGATCGACGATTCCAAGACCATCCGCCGTACAGCGGAGACCTTGCTCAACAAGGAGGGTTGCGAAGTATTGACCGCTGTCGATGGCTTCGAGGCACTGGCGAAAATCTCCGATCAGCGTCCGGCGATCATCTTCGTCGACATCATGATGCCGCGGCTGGACGGCTATCAGACCTGCGCCCTGATCAAGAACAACCCGCAGTTCCGCGCGACGCCGGTGATCATGCTCAGTTCCAAGGACGGCTTGTTCGACAAGGCGCGCGGGCGCATCGTCGGTGCCGAGCAATACCTGACCAAGCCGTTCACGCGGGACGAGTTGCTGGGTGCCATCCATCGTCATGTCGGCAAGGCATGACGGCGATGGCGGCCGTGTCTGAAGGCGCAGCATCCGAAGGAGGCGATGTGGCGAACATCCTGATCATTGATGATTCACCGACCGACGTGCGCGTGTTCACCACGCTGCTCGAACGGGCCGGTCATCGCGTGGATGCCGTCGACAACGCGGAAGAGGGCATCGAGCGCGTGCGCGCCGCACGCCCCGACCTGGTGATCATGGACGTGATCATGCCGGGCATCAACGGCTTCCAGGCCACCCGCACGCTGACCCGCGACCCGCAGACCGCCGCCGTGCCGATCGTGATGATCACCACCAAGTCGATGGAGACCGACCGCGTGTGGGGGCTTCGTCAGGGCGCACGCGCGTTCATCACCAAGCCGGTGAACGAGAAGGAATTTCTCGCATGCATCAACGAGTTGCTGGCCGACGCGGCGTGAGGTAGACATGAATTCTTCGGCGAAGCTCACCCCTTTCGAGATCCTCGCACGCTACGAGCGGCTGTCGCTGGCGCACGCCTCGGATACCACCGAGAAGCTGGAGGCGCCGGGCCAGTGGCGCGGCATCGGCTATCGCGCCGGCAGCCGTCTGTTCGTCAGCAGCATCGACGAAATCAGCGAACTGCTGGCGGTGCCCCCGCTGACGCCGGTGCCCGGCACCCAGCCCTGGCTGCTCGGCGTCGCCAACGTGCGCGGCAACCTGGTGCCGGTGATCGACTTCGCGCGCTTCCTGTTCGCCGAACGCACCCAGCTCAGCGAGCGAAGTCGTCTGCTGGTGGTGCGCCAGGGCGCCGGCAACGTGGCGCTGCTGGTGGACGAGGTGTTCGGCCAGCGCGTGATGGACAGCGAGCAGCGCCGCAATGCCGAGCCGGAGCAGGATCCGCGGTTGGCGCGTTTCGTGGAAGAACGCGTAGGCGAGCAGCGGCTGGCCTTGTTCAGCATGCCGAGGCTAGTGCGCGCGCCGGATTTCCGGCAGGCCGCGGCCTGACATTCAAGAGGTTTTCGCCGGACTGCGATCCGGTAGCGGGATCGAAGCAGCAGAGACCGGCGCCGGTTGGGCCGGAGACTATGGAAGATCGATACGGGTAAAGGTCATGCCAAAGGCAGTGTGCCGCGCAGCCGGCGGCTATCAGAAGGTGCGATGCGACAGGGGTAACGTGCAATGAGTACTACAGGGGGCGTCGGCAGGGAACGGAGCTATGCGGTTCTGGTGGTCCTGCTGGTGGTATCGATCGTGTTCGCGGTGGTCGACTTCGGCCTGCTGACCGTCAAGAACACCGAGGACCGACAGGCGATTGCGCTGACCACGCAGATCCAGGTGTTGTCGCAGCAGACCGCGAACTACGCGCTGGAGGCGTCCGGCGGCAACGTCGATGCCTTCAAGGAGCTGGAAGCGGCACGCAGCACCATCAACTCGGCAGTGCAGCACCTGAACAAGGGCGATCCGGCCGGTTCGATGGGCCCGTACGCCGACAACGGCAGCACGCCGGTCGGCCGCTCGGTGAACGCGCTGAATACCGCCTGGGCCCAGCTCGACGGCGACATCGGCAAGATCGTCTCGAACAAGGCGGTGGTGCTGGATTCCGCGCAGCGCGCCGACACGCTGTCGCGGCAGGTACCGGTGCTCAACTCGAACATGGAGCAGGTGGTCAACATCCTGCAGCAGCGCAACGGCAGCGCCGACCAGATGCTCGGTTCGTCGCGCCAGATGCTGGTGGCCGACCGCATGCTGCGCCGCGTGCAGGAAGTACTGCAGGGCGGCGACGGCGCGCAGCCGGCGGCCGATGGCCTGGCCCGCGACGCCCAGCTTTACGGCAACGTGCTTAAAGGGCTGCTCGACGGCAACGCCGACGCCGGCGTGAAGCCGATCAACGACGCCAACGCGCACAAGATTCTCGGCGGCATGCAGGACGGCTGGCAGCAGCTGAGCGACCCGGTCGCCAAGTTGGTCGCCGCCGCTGTCGGCATCGCCGACGTGAAACAGGCCGGCAACCAGGCCTCGGCGCATTCGCAGGACGTGCTGTTGCGCGCCAACGAGCTGTCCGAGCAGATCGGCAAGCTGCCGTTGCGCCGGCTGTTCCCGAACGTATGGTGGGGCGTGCTCGGCGCGCTCGCGGCGATGATCTTCGCGATCATGTTCGCGCTCCAGCAGATCGCCGACCAGCGCCGTCGCTTCCGCGAGAGTACCGAGCTGAACCAGCGCAACCAGGAGGCGATCATGCGCCTGCTGGACGAAATGGGCTCGCTCGCCGAAGGCGACCTCACGGTCAAGACGACGGTCACCGAGGACATCACCGGCGCCATCGCCGACTCGGTGAACTACGCGATCGACGAGCTACGCACCCTGGTGGCGACCATCAACGAGACCTCCGAGCAGGTTTCCACCTCGGCGCAGGAAACCCAGACCACCGCGCGGCACCTAGCGGACGCGGCGCGGCAGCAGGCGCAGCGGATCAGTACCGCGACCACCGCGATCAACCAGATCGCCAGCTCGATGGACAACGTGTCGAAGGACTCCGCCGAGTCGGCCGACGTGGCCGAACGTTCGGTGCAGATCGCCTCGCACGGCGCCGAAGTGGTGCGCGAAACCATCACCGGGATGGACTCGATCCGCGACCAGATCCAGGAAACCTCCAAACGCATCAAGCGGCTTGGCGAATCCTCGCAGGAGATCGGCTCGATCGTGGAACTGATCAACGACATCGCCGAGCAGACCAACATCCTCGCGCTCAACGCGGCGATCCAGGCGGCCTCGGCCGGCGAGGCAGGCCGCGGTTTCGCGGTGGTGGCGGACGAGGTGCAGCGGCTGGCGGAACGCTCCGCCAGCGCGACCAAGCGCATCGAGACCCTGGTGCAGGCGATTCAGTCCGATACCAACGAGGCGGTGAACTCGATGGAACAGACCACCGCCGAAGTGGTGGCCGGTGCGCGTAAGGCGGAGGACGCCGGCAGTGCGCTGGGCGACATCGAACGCGTATCGCACGATCTGTCCGCGCTGATTCAGAACATCTCCAGCGCGGCGCGCCAGCAGTCGGCTGCGGCGACGGACATCTCGCAGTCGATGAACGCGATTCAGGAAATCACCTCGCAGACCTCGCAGGGCGCGAGCCAGACGGCCGACTCGATCGGCTATCTGGCGCAGTTGGCAAGCGATTTGCGTCGATCCGTGGCGCACTTCAAGTTGCCCAATTGAACCGGCTCCCCTTAAATCGGATCAGATTGACCACAGACCGGATTGAACGGCGGCACCGATTGGACATCAGGAATTACCACGGGGGGCAATCTCGAGGTTGCGTGCAAGGCAGTAACGCGGTCGCCGAGAGAGGCACATGAGACTTCAAGACCACATCGATTTCACCACTCTGCAGTGGGTCAAGCCCGAGCTCGAGCAGACGCTGGCGGCCGCGCGGCATGCGCTGGAAGCCTACGTCGAAGACCCGGGCAAGCGCGAACTCATGCGCGCCTGCGTGGATGGCCTGCATCAGACGCAGGGCACGCTGCGGATGGTCGAGCTGTACGGCGCGGCGATGGTGGCCGAGGAGATGGAGACACTGGCCATCGCGCTGATGGAAGACCACGTCAGCCAGCGCGACGAGGCCTATGCCGCCCTGATGCGCGGCCTGGTTCAGCTGCCCGACTATCTGGAACGCCTGTCCAGCGGCCACCGCGACGTGCCGGTGGTGCTGCTGCCGCTGCTCAACGATCTGCGCGCCAGCCGCGACCAGCCGGCGCTGCACGATTCGGTGATGTTCACCCCCAACCTCAATGCCGCGCTGCCCTCGACGGTATCCGGCGCGGCCAACGCCGACGAGGCCGAAACGCGCCGCGCCGAACTGGCCGACCTGCGCGTACGCTTTCAGCAACAGTTGCTGGCCTGGTTCCGCGGCCAGTCGGTGACGCGTCAGTTGACCGGTATGCAGCAGACGCTGCAGGCGATCAGCGCCTGCTGCTACAGCCTGGCCGGACGCCGTTTGTGGTGGATCGCCGCGGCCGTACTGGAAGGCACCGACCACGGCATGCTGAAGAGTCAGGCCGGCGACGTGCGCCAGCTGATCGGCCGGGTCGACCGTTGCCTGCGCCAGCTGATCGAAGGCGGTGAAGACAGCCTCTACCTAAGCGATGCCGACGATCTGGCGCGCAAGCTGCTCTATATCGTGGCGCAGGCCCCGCAGTTCAGCCCGCAGATGAGCCTGCTGCGCCAGGTCTACGGCCTGGATGCACTGGTGCCCGACGCTAGCGAACTCGCACACGCGCGCAGCTCGATGTCCGGCCACAACCGCGCGCTGCTCGATTCCGTGGCGCGTGCGCTGAAAGACGATCTGCTGCGCGTCAAGGAAGCGCTCGACCTGTTCCTGCGCGACTCGCATGCCGATCCGGCGCGGCTGTCCGAACAGGCCGACGTGCTCGAACGCGTCGGCGATACGCTTGGCATGCTCGCGCTGGGTCTGCCCAAGCGGGTGGTCAACGAACAGCGGCGTGTGCTCAACGACATCGCCAGCCGGCAGCGCACCTCCGACGAGGAAACCCTGCTCGACGTCGCCGGCGCGCTGCTGTACGTCGAGGCCTCGCTGGACGACCACATCGAGACGCTTGGCGCCGAGGAGGACCATGCCGCCAGCGGCAACGCCCATCCGTTGCCGCGTAGCGAGGCGCGCAGCATTCTCGCCGCGCTGATGCAGGAGGCCGTCGCCAATACCAGCAAGGTCAAGGAAGCCATCGTCGCCTTTATTGAGTCCGGCTGGCAGCACGCTGAGCTGACTCAGGCGACGCAGCTGATGGACGAGGTGGCGGGCGCCCTGCGCATGCTGTCGGCGCCGCGTCCGGCGCTGCTCGCCGAGGGTGTCGGCCGCTTCATCGGCAACGAACTGCTGGGCGATCGCCGCGTGCCGGGTAGCCTGCAGATGGACCAGCTGGCCGATGCGCTGGCCGCGCTCGAATATTATTTGGAGGCGGCGCGCGAACATCGCGGCGGCCTGGAACATATTCTCGACGTCGCCGAGCACAGCCTCAATTCGCTCGGCTATTGGCCGCCGCCGGCCGCGCGCGCACCCACCGCATCAGCGGAAGAACCGACGCAGAATCACCACCTGGGCCAACATCCGCCGCTGTCGGAGACGGTCAGCCTGCTGCCCGGCAACGACGCCAGCGCGTTGTTCATCGGTCAGAGTGATTTCGCCGCGCCACCGGGGCACGATCTGCATGGCCTGCGTCTGGCCGAGACCGGCGCTGTCACGCCGCCGGCCAGCGAAACCGGCGACGACGATGACTGGATTGAGATCGAGGAAGAAGTCTTCGAACAGGTGCCGGTGCAGGATGCGCTGACCGCCGATGCCGGCTTCCATCTCGACGCGGCCGGCATTGACGACGACATCCGCGAAATCTTCCTGGAGGAAGTGCAGGAAGAAATCGACCACCTGCAGGAGAACGTGAAGCTGTGGCTGGCCGACGTCGCGCAGGTGTCAGCGCTGACGCCGATCCGTCGCTCGTTCCACACGCTGAAGGGTTCCGGTCGCCTGGTCGGCGCCAGCCTGCTCGGCGAGTTCGCGTGGAAGATCGAGAACATGCTCAACCGCGTGCTGGACGAGTCGATCCAGCCCACCGAGCAACTGCAACTGCTGCTAGTGCAGGCCGTGGATGCGCTGCCGCAGCTGCTGGCCGCGCTGAAGAACGAGGGCCACCCCACCGCGCCGCTCGCCGCGATCATGCGCGCCGCCGAACAGCTCGCCTCCGGCCAGTCGGCCGCTGTGGAGGAGCAGGTTCCGGTGGCCATGGAAACCGTGCGGCGTGTCGTGCGCCGTCGCGTGCCGCGCGATCGCGCAGTCACGGACGCGGCTGCCGATGCCGTGCCGCCGGCAAGCTTGGCCGCATTCGAATCGGCGCACGCGCCGGAGGAACCCGCACCGGCGGAGGCGACCGAAAGCGCCTATGTCGGCCCGGCGATTCCGCCGGTCGATCCGGTGCTGCTGGAAATCCTGCGCAGCGAAGTCGCGCAATACCTGCAGATCATCCGCGCCGCGATCGTCCATGCGGACGGCGAGCTGTCCATCGACGATGGCCTGATGCGCGCCGTGCATACCTTGCACGGCGTGATCGCGATGGTCGAAATTCCCCTGCTGGCGCAGATGCTCTCGCCGCTGGAAGGCCTGCTCAAGCGGTTGCGTGCCGCGGAGCAGCCACTCCCGCCGCAGGGCGTGCACCTGCTGGGCCAGGCCGCCGATGTGGTCGACTACGTGATGGCGCAGTTCGATACCGCCGATCCGCGTCTGCCGGAATTCCAGGCGCTGACCGACCAGTTGACCGAGTTGCGCGATACGCTGCCCGAGGCGAAGGTCGCCCATGTGGTGTACGAGCCGCAGGCGGACGAGGCCGACGACGAACACGCGCATGCGGATCACGTGCACGAAGATCACGTGGCGCCAGCGCCGATCGGCGAAGAGTCGTCGCCCGTCGAGCCGCTCAAGGCCGAGCACGTCGAGGGTGAGGCGGCTGAAGCCGACCTGCATCACGATCTGGCGGATGCCGCGACCGGTCATGACGCCATCATCTCTGCCGGTGCTCACGGCCAAGAACCGGAGCCAGAGCCAGTGTTGGCGGCAACGCCTGCTGCACCGAAGTCGCCCGAGGAGGCACAGTTCGACGAAGAGCTGATGGCGGCGCTGGACAATTTCGATATCGAGGCGGGCCACAACGTCACGACGCATCCGGCCGATGCCGGCGCTGAGGATGAATCCCTCGAAGCCCTGTTCGCCGACCTGCTGGACGAACCGGCGAAGCCGATCGAGCCGACGGTCCATACCGACACGGCTGCGGATATGCATGCCGACGCGATCGCCGAGCCGACCGCGCACGAAGAACATGTTGCAGAGGGTGTTGCGCACGAGCGGCATGACGAACCCGCCGCGCCTGAAAGCCACGCCGAGGTTAGCGACTCGCATGCGGTCGAACCGCATGAACTCGAGGAACATGTCCTTGCTCACGAGGCCGCAGAGCCGACGATCGAGGCGGTTGAAGCGTCGAAGGCCATCGAGCATGTCGACGAGCCCGCTGCCGAAGCCGAGTCCACGTCGCCTGCGCCTTCGCATGTCGAATCGGTCGAGTCGCTTGAGCCGGTCGAGCACGCAGAGCCTGCCGAGCTTGTCGGACATGCAGAGCACGCAGAGTCGGTCGAACACATCGAAACTGTCGCGCCCGCGGAGTACATCGAACACGTCGAGCCGGTCGAGCATGCAGAACATACCGAGCACGTCGAGCACACGGAACACGTGGAGCACGTCGCGGCCGAAGCATCGACAGCAGAGACGCCGGAGACCACCGAGCCGGTGCCTGCAGACGAGAGCGACCTGCAGTTCGCGCATATTGACGCCGACCTGCTGGAGATATTCACCGAGGAAGCGCGCGAAATTCTCGATCACACCGAGAGCGTGCTGGCGGCCTGGCGCGGCGAGCCGGGTGATGCAAGCCATGTCGGCAGTCTGCTGCGCGATCTGCATACGCTGAAGGGCGGTGCGCGCATCGCCGGGCTGGTGCCGGTCGGCGACCTCACGCATGCCATGGAAACCATGCTGGAAAAGCCGCTTGAGGCGGGCTCGGCACACACGGGCGAAGTGATCGCCACGTTAGAGGCGGGCTTCGACCAACTGCACAACATGCTGCAGCACGTGACGCAGCGACGCGGCATCGAGTACCCGCAGGCGATGATCGATCGTTGCCTGGAAATGTCCGGCCAGCAGGCCGCCGGCGAAGTGCCGGAGGTCGCACCCGAACCGGTGGCCGAGCCGCAAGCACCGGCCGAAACTGTCGCGATGGATTTCAGTCATCTCGACCTGCCGGCGCTGTTGCCGGAAGAAGCCGAGGAATCGCACGCGCCGCAGGAACAGATTCGCGTCCGCGCCGAGCTGCTGGACAATCTGGTCAACCACGCCGGTGAAGTGGCGATCTACCGTTCACGACTGGAACAGCAGGTCGCCGGTTACCGCTTCAACCTGGTCGAACTCGAACAGACCGTGTCGCGTTTGCGCAGCCAGCTGCGCATGCTGGAAATCGAGACGGAAGCGCAGATCATCGCGCGCTTCCAGCGCGAACACCGCGAGGCCGGCATGGGCGTGTTCGATCCGCTCGAGCTGGATCGTTATTCACAGCTGCAACAGTACTCGCGCGCGCTGGCCGAGTCGGTGTCTGACTTGGTGTCGATCCAGACCATGCTGGACGATCTCACCCGACAGGCCGAGACCTTGCTGATCCAGCAGTCGCGAGTCAGTTCGGAACTGCAGGATGGCCTGCTGCGTACGCGCATGCTGCCGTTCGACACGATGGTGCCGAACCTTCGGCGCACCTTGCGTCAGGCCGCGCTGGAACAGCGCAAGGAAGCCCAGTTGTACGTCGAGGGCGCCCACGGCGAAATGGACCGCAACCTGCTCGACCGCATCAAGGCGCCGTTCGAGCACATGCTGCGCAACGCGATCGCGCACGGCATCGAGTCGCCTGACGAACGGCGCCGGGCCGGCAAGCCGACGGAAGGCGCGGTACGCATCCGCGTCGCCCGTGAGGCAACCGAGGTAGTGGTGCGCGTGGCGGACGACGGCCGCGGCCTGGATCGCGATGCGATCCGCGCGCGCGCGATCGAGCGCAAGCTGCTGCGTCCCGATGCGCGGGTCAGCGACGATCAGTTGCTGCGGCTGATCGCACAGCCCGGCTTCTCCACCGCCGACGAAGTCACCCAGCTAGCCGGTCGCGGCGTCGGCCTCGACGTGGTCGCCAACGAGATCAAGCTGCTCGGTGGTGTGCTCGCGGTGGAATCGCAACCGGGCCAGGGCACCACCTTCGTGATGCGCCTGCCGTTCACGCTGGCGGTGACCCAGGCGATCCTGGTGCGCGTCGGCGAAGCCACTTATGCGATCCCGATGACCTCCGTGCAGGGCGTCGCGCGCATCACGCCGGACGAACTCGCCGCGCGGCTGGCCGAGGACGAACCCTCGTTCCACTACAACGGCGAAGCTTACGGTATCCACGATCTGGCCGAGCTGCTCGGTGCGGTGCCGGGGCACTTCGGCGAAGAAGTGCAGTTGCCACTGCTGCTGACCCGTGCCGGCGACCTGCGCGCGGCGATCCGCATCGATGCCGTGCTGGGCTCGCGCGAGATCGTGGTGAAATCGGTCGGTCCACAGATCAGTTCGGTGCCCGGCATTCTCGGCGCCACCATCATGGGCGACGGCTCGGTGCTGGTCATTCTCGACCTCGCGCCGCTGGTCCGCCACGGCATCACGCGGCGCGAGCAGCGGCTTGCCGAAGGCCTCAGTGCGGTCGAGACGCCGGTGCTCGAGGAGCAGCGCGTGCGGCCGCTGGTGATGGTGGTCGACGATTCGATCACCATGCGCAAGGTCACCGGCCGCGTGCTCGAACGCCACGAATACGACGTGAGTACGGCCAAGGACGGCCTCGACGCGATCGAAAAACTGCACGACCGCGTGCCCGACCTGATGCTGCTGGATATCGAGATGCCACGCATGGACGGCTATGAGCTGGCCGCACACATGAAGGCGGATTCGCGCCTGCGCGGCGTGCCGATCATCATGATCACCTCGCGCAGCGGCGAGAAGCATCGCCAGCGCGCGTTCGACCTTGGCGTCGAGCGCTACCTCGGCAAGCCGTACCAGGAAGCCGACCTGCTGGCGCAGATTGAAGAGCTGCTCGCACAGCACGCTGCGGAGCGCAACCGTGAGTGACGCGCCCGCAAAGATCGCCCTGCTGTTCGACGATGCCGAACTGGTCGGCCAGTTGCGTGCCGCCCTGCAGGAGCGCAACGCGCAGATCGTGCACGAAGGATCGCTGGCGCAGTTCAGCCGCGCCGTGCTGGAACGGAGCGGTGCCGAGGTGCTGGTGGTCAATCTGGACGACGACGATGTCGCCGTGCTGGATCGCCTGCACGAGATGATCGATAACGACCGGCCCAGGCTGGTCTTCAACGATGCCCAAGCCAGCCGCGGCCTGCATGGCTGGGATCGCGCGCGCTGGGCACGCCACCTCGCGGTGAAGGTGTTGGCCAGCGGTGATCTGGATCCGCCGCGCCCGCTGGATGCGCCGGTCTTCGGTGCCGTGGTCGCCGCGCCGCCGGAAGCGGAGCCGCTCGAAAAGGCGGAGGCGGCGCCCGAACCGGTCGTACCACCGCAGGACGATGCCCGCCTCAAACAGGCCGAGGCGGAATCCGCCTCGCTCGCAGCCGAACTCGAGGCCATGCTCGCTGCCGACCGCTTCCAGGTCGATGGCGCGGAAGGGTTCGGCGATGGGCTGAAACTGGATGCCGGCGCCGAACTGCCGTTACTCTATGACGGTGATTTCGCCGAAGCCGCGGCTTCGCACGCGCCGCCATCGCCATCGCCGGACAAGCCCGACGCGCTCGCGACCTTCGATCTCGATCACTTGAGCCTTTCGGAAGACTTTGGCGATGACCTGAAACTGGATGCCGGCGATGACCTGCCGCCGCTGTATGACGGCGATTTCACCGAGGCCACTGTTCCGTCCATGCCATCGCCGCCGCCGTCGGACAAACCTGCGGCGCCGGCACCCGCGACCTTCAATCTCGATCACTTGAGCCTGCTGCCACTAGATGACTTGCCGGTGCCGCCGTCTTTCGTCAGCGAGATCCAACTGGAAGCCACGCCGGCGAACCTGACGCTGGGGCCAAGCGCGAGCTGGTCGCTGGTCGACGACGATGTGCCGCCGCCCAGTACCGCCGCCGAGAGCTTGCCCGCCGTCGAGAAACTTAGCGCCGCCGAATACCTGGCACCGCAAGTGGAGGCGCAGGGCGAGCCGCCGCTCGAACCCGGCCTCAGCCTGCAGCTGGTATCGCAGGAGGAAGCCGTCGCGCCGCAAAGCTACCAGGCACACGAAATGCAACTGGACGACCTAGGCAACAGCGCGCTGCGGCATGTGGCGGTGCTGGGTGCCGCGGTGGACAGTGAAGAGGCCGTCTGCAGTTTCCTGGCCGCGTTGCCCGCGCAGCTGCGCCTGCCGGTACTGCTGCTGCAGCATCACGGCGGCCAGCCGGCCGAGGATCTGTTGCTGCGCCTGTCGCTGCATTCGCCGTGGCCGGTGAAGCTGGCCGCGCCCGGCGCACGTGCACGCATCGGCGAAGTGCTGGTAGTTCCGCCGGGCGCGCCGTTGCGCTTGTTGCGCGATGGTCAGCTGGAGCGGCAGGGTTCGGGGCCCGGCGAACAGGCCGATACACGGCCGACGCCGGATGTTTCGATCGATGCGACCATGAGCGCGATCGCCCAGGTATTTGGGCGCGATGCGCGAGCCATCGTGTTCGCCGGCCGCACAAACGATGCGCTGGGTGGCGCGCAGGCGATCCACGCCCGCGGCGGCCAGGTCTGGGTCGAGCAGTCCGCGCGCGGGCATTACGCCAACATGGTCGATGCCATCCTGGCCGAACGCCTGGTCAGTTTTTCCGGCACGCCGCCTGAATTGGCCGCGCGCCTTAGCGAAGAAATCTCGATGGACCGGTATTCCACGGAGAGCGGCCGATGAGCCAGCCATCAATCAGCCATGCACCCATGAACGAGCCGCCGGCGCCGCGCGAAATCCGCTGCGTTCTGGTGCCGGTCGGCCAGCTGCGTCTGCTGCTGCCCAACGCCACCGTGGCCGAGGTGATCACGCTGCCGAAGGCCGAGCCGGTCGAAGGTGCGCCGGACTGGCTGCTCGGCCGCATCGCCTGGCGCGGTTGGCGCGTGCCGCTGGTGTCGTTTACCCGCATGGCCGGCGTCGAGGAAGGCGATCCCGAACTAAGCCCGCGCGTGGCCGTACTCAAGGCGCTCGGCGGCAATGCGCAGCTGCCCTTCATCGCGCTGGTGACGCATGGCTTCCCGCGCCTGACCACGCTCAACGCCGAACTGGTCATCCCGACCCACGACGGCAGTCCGCTGCCGCCGGGCACGCGCGCGCATGTGCTGGTGCGCGACGACGTGGCGATGATCCCGGATCTGGAAGGGATCGAGGCGCAGCTGCTGCAGATTCTCGAACAGGCCGACTGACCGGCGGCGGCATCGCCGTCGCCCGTCGCTAGACCGCACGGCGGCGGTGCAGCCAGCGCAGCAGCAGCGAGAGCCCGATGCAGACGGCGAGCAGGCCGGACAGCACGCGCAGCGATGCGCTAAACGCCAGTGCGTAGCCCGCCTCCGCATGATGCCGGCCAAGCGCGCTGAAAAATATCCCGCTGATTGCCGCGGCACCGACGGCAGCGCCAATCTGCAAGGTCGCCAGCACCACGCCCGAGGCCGTGCCGACCTGTTCCGGCTGCACCTCGGCCAGCGCGATGCGCACCACCGAGGGCTGCACCAGGCCATGGCCGAGGCCGGCGACCAGCAAGCCGGCGTAGAACGGCAGTCCGGGCAGCGCCGATCGACCCGCCTGCGCAGCGGCTACAGCGAATCCGATGGTCAATAAGGCGAAGCCCACGGTCAGCACATGGCTGTGGATGTGCTGCGCCAATCGCGGCGAGGCGAGCGGGCCGATGATGAAGCCCAGCGCGAACGGCATGATGGCGAAACCGGCCGTCAGCGGCGTCCAGTGCAGGCCATCCTGCAGATAGACGCCGTAGGTGAGGAAGAACACGCTGTCGCAATAGAACAGGAAGGCCAGCAGCAATCCGATCGCGAAGGCCGGGTGACCGAACAGGCGCAGGTCCAGCAGCGGGTCGCGGCCAAGACGTAGGTGCCGCCGTTCCACCCACAGGAACAACGCGAGCGTCGGCACGCTCGCCGCCAGGCTCAGCATCGTCCAGGTAGGCCAGCCTTGTTCGCGTCCACGCGTCAGCGGATAGATGACCAGCCACAGGCAGGCCGACAACAAGGCCACGCCGGGAATGTCGACGCGTGCACCATGCGCCGGGCGGTTCTCCGGGATGTAGCGCCAGGTTCCGAGCAAGGCGGCGATGCCGATCGGCAAATTGACCAGGAAGATCGCGCGCCAGTCGAGGCCGAACGGATGCAAGGTGATCAAGGCACCGCCGCCGAGCTGGCCGATGACCGCGGCCAGTCCGAACACGAAGCCGTAGATACCCATGATGCGAGTCTGTTGCTGCTGCGGAAACACCATGCGGATCGTTGCCAGTACCTGCGGAGCCAGCATCGATGCGCTGAGGCCCTGCAGGATGCGGCCGCCGATCAGCATCGCGCCGCTGCCGGCGAAGCCGCATAGCAGCGAAGAGAGCACGAAGCCGCCCATGCCGAGCATGAAGATGCGCTTGCGCCCATAGAGATCACCCAGCCGTCCGCCGGTGATCAGGAACACCGCATAGGCCGAGGCGTAGGCGGACACGATCAATTGCAGCTCAGCCTCGCTCGCATGCAGGCCACTGCGGATCGCCGGCAAGGCCAGATTGACGATGAAATAATCCAGCGGCGGCAGGAAGGCGCCGACGAGCAAGGCCAGCAGGGCGAGGCCGCGATGATCGCGGGAGCGGTCCGGCGACAGCGTATCCGCGAGGTCGAGTGCGGACGGGCTGGTGGCCGCGATGGTTCGTCTAGTTTCGCTCATGCGGTGCACGCTGCCTTGTCGACGTAAGTCGTCCTGGGGCCGAAGACCATATAGCTGGCCGCGGCCAGCAGCCAGACGCCGATCCCGCCATACAACAGCACCCAACCGAAGCCATGGATCAGCGCGGCATGCGCGATCGCACCGGACGGATCCAGCACAGACAGTTCCGACGCGCCATGCGAAAGCGGTGCCACACTACCAGCGGCGATCCGCTCCGCGAAGGCATGCACGAAGGTCGCGTCGGGCGAGCCAGGCAGGGCGCTCTTCAGGTAGGACAGGATGCCCGCGAGCAGGATGAATCCCATCAACGCGATATTGATCGCCAGCGTGATCAGCCGCGCGCTCATGTCGATGCCGGAAGCCATGCCCGCGCGATCGCTCGAGACAGCGCCGGTGGTCGTGTTGGTTACCGGCGTGTTGGTCAGGCCCAGTCCGATGCCGGCCAGCAGCGCACCGGGCAGCATGCTTGCCCAGCTAGCTTGTTCGACCGCGCTGCCATAGCGCATCGCGATGAAGCCGAGGCCGATGGTGAAAAGGCCCAGCGGAATGATCCGCCGCGGCTGGTAGCGCAGCGAGAGACGTTCGGCCAGCGGCGGAATCACCAGGGTTGGGAGGGTATACGCCAGTAGCGACAAACCTGCGGCCACGACGCCGTAACCCAGGCCGCTCTGGAAGTAGATCGGCAGATAGATCATGAAGGGCCAGAAGCTGAAGTTCATGCCGACCGAACCGATGATGGCGCCCGAGAAATGACGGATGCGGAAAACGGAAAAATCGAACATCGGATGCGCGCTGATTTTTTCCGCGTAGAGGAATGCCAGGAAGCTCGCTGCCGCGCCACCGAGGATGCCGAGCGCCAGTGGGCTGGCGAAACCGAGTTCAGGCCCCTGCGTGATGAAAAACGTCAGGCCGAACACCGCCAGCGAAAGCGTGACGATGCCGAGCACATCCAGCCTTTTTGCCTGCGGGTCGCGCGACTCCTCCACGCCGCCGAACACCAGCAGCAGCGCCAAGGCAGCCAGCAGGACATGCACCAGGAATACCCACTGCCAGTCCGCGATGGCGACAATCATGCCGCCGATGATCGGGCCGAAGCCCAGGCCGATGCCGAAGATCACGCCCCATGCGCCGAAGGCGCGGCCGCGTTCCCGCCCCTGCTGGAACTGATGCGAGAGGATCGCCACCTGGCAAATCAGCATCGCGCCGCCGCTGATGCCTTGCAGGAAGCGGCTGATGATCAGCACCGAGGTAGTTTGCGCCAGGCCGCAGAGCAGGGACGTGATACCGAACAAGATAATGCTGACGATGTAGACGCGCTTGCGCCCGTAACGGTCCGCCAGTGTTCCCGTCGCCATCAGTACCGTGGTGCAGGCGATGGTGTAGGCATTCATGATCCACTGCGCGTCCTTGAAATCGCCGTGCAGCACTTTTTCGAGCGTGGGCAGGATCACCGGGACGCTGGATATTTCCAAGCCGAACATCAGCGAGGTCAGGCAGACGGCGGCCAGCGCGACGAGATTTCTGCGGGAGCGAGCGAGGGTCATCGGTCAATTGTTCCGAGGGGGGATTGGCGTTGCAACGGTTTCGACTTGCGAATGCGCGTCGTGGGGACGGGTGTTCACTTCGATGGCGGAGCGCCGTTTGCGGCAAGCCTAAGCCTGCGTTCGCGCGGATACTCGCCGTTTACGGACATCATTGGCACATGCCGGAACGTCGAAGACGGTCGCTCGGTGAGTATTTACAGACGCGGCGCTCGTCGATGAGTTGCGCCAGAGTAGCCTGCCGCTTCTCATCGTAAAAGCGGGAAGATATGATGTTATCTATCGCCTTTGACGATGGATAAGCTGGCATGCGTGGATTCGATCTGGAACAGCTGCTGACCTTCGCGACGGTCGCCGAAGCGGGCAGCCTTTCGAATGCGGCGCCGATGCGCCGTCTCTCGCAATCGTCGGTGAGCGAGCAGATTCGCAAGCTCGAAGAACGCGCCGGCGTGCCCTTGTTCGTGCGCAGCAAGAAGGGCGTGGCGCCGACGCCGGCCGGCATGCGCCTGCTCGATCATGCGCGGCGGATCGTGGCCTTGAACGAGGCCGCCTTCGAAGACCTGCGCGGCCATGCGATCGAAGGCGAACTGCGGGTGGCGATCACCGATTATTTTCGCACGCATGAGATCGCCGGCATGCTGGTTCAGCTGCGCAAGTGCTACCCACAGCTGAGCATGCATGTGAGCAGCATGCAGGGCTCGAAGATCGAGCAGGCCTATCGGCGTGGCGCCATCGATATCGGGCTGACCATGAACCTGGTGGATGCCGGTGCCAAGAACACGGTGGAGCCGGGCGCCATCGTCCTGCGGCGCGAGGCGCTGGTCTGGGTCGCCGCGCCATCGATCGGCCCGGTTCCCGCACGACCGTTGCCGCTGGTGCTGCTGCCGGACAATTGCTGGCTGCATCAGGTCGCCATCCACGCGTTGGAAGAGCACGAAATTCCCTATCGGATGGCGCATACCGCCTCCGGCGTGGTCGGCCTGCAGTTGGTGCTGGCCGCGGGTTATGGCGTGAGCTGTCTGAACACCTCGGCGATCGGCGAAGGACTGGTGCAGCTGGGCCCGCGTGCCGGCCTGCCGCCGTTGCCGAAAGCCGTTTTCTCGCTATTGCCGCCGCGCCGCGGCGAGGCCGGTTTCGTCACGCGTGCGCGCGAAGTGCTGGCGACCCGGCTGGCGGCTTAGAGCTATACCAATCAGCTGTCGCCGTGTAGCGCCTGCAGCGCGGCCAGTGCGGCGAGGCCGGCGGTTTCGGTGCGCAGGATGCGCGGACCGAGCTGCAGGCCGTTGAAGCTGGCCTTGCGTAGAGCACTTACATCGCGCTCACCCAGGCCACCTTCCGGCCCCACCACCAGCAGGCCGCCGGCCGCACCGAATTGCAGCGCGCGCGGCCGCAGATTGCCTTCGGGCAATAGCGCGAGACGTGTGGCGCCATCGTCGGCAAGGCCATCCAGCCAGACCTGCAACGGTTGGGTTGGACAGACCTCGGGAAGGCGCGCGCGACCGCTCTGTTCGCACGCGCTGGCCACCACAGCGCGCCAGTGTGCCAGCCGCTTTTCGGCGCGCGTGGCGTCGAGCTTCACTTCCGAGCGCTCCGTCAGCAGCGGAACGATGCGCGTCACGCCAAGCTCGGTAGCCTTCTGCACAATCAGGTCCATTTTCTCGCCGCGGGCCACGCCCTGCGCCAAGGTCAGCGCGAGCGGCGATTCGTTGTTCGCCGGATCGACGCGCTCGATGCGCACATTCACTTCGCGCTTGCCGACGCCGCAGAGGATCGCCGGATAGTCGTTGCCATCGCCGTTGAACAGGGTGACCGCATCGTTCACCGCCAGTCGCAGTACGCGCGCGACGTGTTCGCCGGCCTGCGCCGGCAGAGGCATTTCGGCGCCGACGGTCAGCGGCTGGTCGACATAGATTCGGATCGTGCGCATGGGATACGGCTGGCTGAAACAGTCGTGCGAGCATAACGCGCGACGCAGCAGCTTTGCGCAAGGTTTTGCCGTGCCGTGGCGAGCATGAATGCGGGCGAGACGGATGCAGGTGTGCCCTTGCATGTGCCCTTGTTCGGGACCACCATAAAAGAGTCACCCACATGCGCGCTCGCCGCATTCCCTGACGCGAGTCGGAGGTTTCCGTGTCCACAACTCTCAACTTCAAACCGCTGCTCGCCGCGTTATTGCTCGCCGGGTTCGCGTTAAGTGCCGTTGCCGGTGAGACGACCCAGCCGCAAACCGCGCAGTCGACTGCGCAAAGCGCTCCCACTCGTTCAACGGGTCCGATCAAGCCCGGCGATCGCAACTGCATCCGCGATACCGGCAGCCTGATTCATGCGAAGCCTGGTGAATGCCTGCCGGTCGCCGGGCGCAGCTACAGCCGTGAGGATCTGCAGGGTACCGGCCACAACTCGCTTGGGCCTGCATTGCGCGACCTGGATCCGAGCATCTCGCTAGGTCATTGATGCCGGCGGCGAACATCGGCTCAAGCGCGCACAGCGTGTTCGATGCCAGCGATCGCCACCGACATCAGGTGATCGAGCTCCTGCTCGGTCACCACATACGGCGGCATGAGATAGATCACGTCGCCGAGCGGGCGCAATAAGGCCTCGTGCCGCAGGCCGTGTAAGTAAACCTGTAAGCCACGTCGTTCGCTAGCGGGAAACGGTTGGCGGGTGCGCTTGTTCGCCACCAGTTCGATCGCCGCGATCATGCCGCATTGGCGTACGTCGGCCACATGCGGATGGTCGCGCAGCGGTGCCAGGCGTTGCGCCAGCTGCGCGGCCAGGATGCGATTGCGCTCAAGCACCGGTTCGTCGCGAAAGATCGCCAGCGTTGCCAGCGCCGCACGGCAGGCTAGCGGATTGCCGGTGTAACTGTGCGAATGCAGGAACGCCTTGCCGGCGCTGTATTCGGCGTAGAACGCTTCGTAGACATGCTCCGTGGTCAACACGGCCGAGAGCGGCAGGAAGCCGCCGGTAAGCCCTTTCGACAGGCACATGAAATCCGGCGATACCTGCGCCTGCTCGCAAGCGAACAACGTGCCGCTGCGGCCAAAGCCCACCGCGATTTCGTCGGCGATGAAATGCACCGCGAACTCGTCGCATAGCTTACGCAGGCCGGCGAGATAGTCCGGGTGATACATGCGCATGCCGCCGGCGCACTGCACCAGCGGCTCCACGATCACCGCGCAGACTTCCTGCGCATGGCGCTCCAGCAGCGCACGAAGTTCCAACAGCCGGCGCGCCGCGACCTGCGCGGCGCTTTCGCCCGGCTCGGCCAGGTAGGCATCCGGCGACGGCGCGAGGATCGGCGTCAGCAGCAGCGGCGCGTAGGTCTTGCGGTACAGCGCCACGTCGCTGACCGACAGCGCGCCGAGCGTTTCGCCGTGGTAGCTGCCGCTGAGCGCGATGAAGCGGGTCTTCTCGCCGTGGCCCTGGTTGAGCCAGTAATGGAAGCTCATCTTCAGCGCCACCTCAATCGCCGCCGAGCCATTGTCGGCGAGGAATACGCGTTGCAGCGGCGCGGGGGTGATGCGCACCAGCTCCTCCGCCAGCGCGATCGCCGGCTCGTGGGTGAAGCCGGCGAAGATCACCTGCTCCAGCGTGCGTGCTTGTTCGGCGATCGCGTTGGCGATGCGCGGATTGGCGTGGCCGAACAGGTTGGTCCACCACGAGCTGATGCCGTCGAGATAGCGGTTGCCGTCGGCGTCGATCAACCATGCGCCTTCGCCGCGCACGATCGGTAGCATGGGGACGTCGCCCTGGCCGTGGTCATGCATCTGCGTGCAGGGGTGCCAGAGGTGGCGAAGATCGCGCGCGGCGAGCGCGGCATTGCTGCTTGCGGAGTGATTCATCCGGCTATGATCGACGCTGTGGCGCGACGGCTCAAGCGGCTTCGCGCGTGCATGAGTCGGAGCGGTTCGAGGCGTTCCTTTATTCCAACGGGAGTTGATTGCTTGAAGTGGTTACGCCGGATCCTGCTTGGCCTGGTCGTCCTGCTGCTGCTCGCGGCGCTGCTGTTCTGGTTCCTGCCGGCACGGCTGGCGCTGCCGTTGCTGCAGAAGCGACTGGGTGAATTACAGCTGCGCGATGTGCATGGCCTGTTGTGGGATGGTGGCGCTGACCAGGTGATCGGCAGCCGTGGGCAGAATCTCGGACGGCTGCAGTGGCAGTTGTCGCGTCGCGCGGTGCTGGGTCAGGTGCAGGTTGGCGTGCAGTTCCAGGGACCGCAGTTGAGTTTCGACGCGAAAGTCGCCAAGAACGGTGAACCGGATACGGTGTTGGACGACGTCCATGCGCATGTCGATCTCGCGCTGCAGCCGGCGACGCCGGGCGTAAGGCTGGGCACGCCGCGCGGCATGCTGGATGTGCAGATTCCGCATGCACTGCTGCAGGGCCCGTGGCCGCAGCAACTCGAGGCGCAAGCACAATGGCATGCGGGGCGGATGCAGGTGGTCGCTGGTCAGGATCAACTCGGCGCGGTCGCGGCCAACGATGTCGCGCTTGGCGAGCTGCGGCTCGAGTTGCATGGCGAGCAGGGCGTGATCAATGGCAGCCTGCATGACGATGGCAAGAGCCCGTTGCACGTCGATGCGCAACTGCAGGCCAGCCCGCTCGGCTGGCGTTTCGATGCCGTACTCACTCCGCGCGGTGACGATCCCGCGCTGCGTCGCTGGCTGCAGCAGTTCGGTGAACCCGATGCTGCCGGCGCCTGGCATGTCGAACGCAGCGGCGGCCTGGCGGCGAAATCAGCCAACAAAGAGAAGCATCGCCGATGAATGCAGCACAGCTGACTCATGCATTGAATGCGGCGCGCGAAGCCGCGGAGGCGGCGGCCGAGATCATCCGGCACTACTGGCGGCAAGGCGTCGAGGTCGAGATCAAGTCCGATGCCACGCCGGTGACCATTGCAGACCGCGAGGCCGAGCAGGCGATCCGCGCGATCCTCACGCGTGCCTTGCCCGAGGCGGCGATCTACGGCGAAGAGTTCGGCCAACAGAAGGTGGGCGAGAACGGACTGCTGTGGCTGGTCGATCCGCTCGACGGCACCAAGAGTTTCGTGCGGCGCACGCCGTTCTTCGCCACCCAGATCGCGCTGATGGAACATGGCGAGCTGGTTCTCGGCGTGTCCTGCGCGCCGGTGTATGGCGAAACCATGTGGGCCAGCCGTGGCGCGGGCGCATGGCTCGATGGTACGCGCGTGCAGGTGGCCGCCACCAGCGAGCTGGCGCAGGCGCATCTGTCCGCCGGCAACATCAAGACCCTGACCGGCGATGCACGCTGGGCCGCCTTCGGCGCTTTGATCCGCGACAGCAACCGCATCCGCGGCTATGGCGATTTCTGCCATTACCACCTGCTCGCACGCGGCGGCCTCGATCTGGTGATCGAGTCGGACGTAAACATCCTCGACATTGCCGCGCTTGCAATGATCGTTCGCGAGGCCGGTGGTATTTTCACCGACCTCGACGGCGCGCCGCTCACGCTGGACACGCGCAGCGTGCTGGCCGGCACGCCGGCCTTGCATGCCGAGGCGCTGAAGCGTCTGGCGCGCTGACACGGGAAGGGTTGGTGACTCAGCCGCCGAGCACGCCGGCCTGCTGCATCGACAGCACCTGCTGCTGTTCGCCGCCCTGAAAGTTTTGTTGCAGCAGGCCCTGCAGCGCGGCGTCGCGCTGCGCGGGAGCCAGCGAGCTGTCGTTGAGAATGGCGGCGCGTTGCTGCGTGTAGTTGTCCAGCCGCGATTGCCACTGCGCGCGTTGCTGATCGAGTGCCTGCAGTCGCTCCGCCGCGTCCGGACCCCATTGCGCGGCGCGCGTTTCGAAGCGTTGTGCCGGGCTGGCGTTGCTGGCGTCGAGTTGCGTGGTCTGCGCCTGCACGCTGGTCGCGGTATTCGCCTGGGCCTGCTCGGCGCGTAATCCGGCTGGCAAAGTGTTGTCGAGTTGCCGCAGCGCCTGCGCACGCTGTTCGGCATCGAGCGTGAGATCGTTGAGTATGGCCAGCCGCTTGAGTTGCTGCTGCTCGGCCACGCGCTGTTCGCCGTAGAACGCATCAGCCAGCGCTGGGCCAAGATATTGCACTCGCAGCGCGTCGATCTGTGCGATGTGCTCGGCCAGGTTTGTGTCGGACTGCTGCTGGTTCGACACGGCCAGCGCCTGCTGATAGGCCGCGTAGCGCGCGAACGCCTGCATCACTTCGTCGCTGGCTGACGGACCGATCTGTCGCCGCTGCAGGTCGGCGCGCAGCAATTGCTGGATGCCATCCAGGCTGGTTTCGCCGATCATCGCCAGGTAGTAGTCGAACAGCCGGCGCAGCGCGAGGTCGGCTTGCAGATGGCCGCCGAAACCCAGGTGCACGTCGCCATCCGGCGTGGTCCCGCGCAACGAACCTTGTTGAAGAACCATCGATGGATCGCGCTGTGCATCCAGCGCAGACTTCATTGGTTCGTCGGCGGTCCGTGCATGGGTCGTGGCAACCGCTTCATCGGCGGGATGGATGCTTTGCGTGCCGGCCGATCGGCGCTCGGTCAGCCAGCCGGCCGCGGCCAGCAGCGCCACGCCGATCAGCGCGGCGCTGCCGGCGCGATTCACAGACCGATGCCCTTCAGGCGGTTCGCCTGGGTGCGATAGACCTCGACCGGATCGGACGAGAACACGCCGCGCAGGCCGAGGATCTGGTTCACCTCGTCCAGGTGGTTCCACGAGTAGTTGTCGCGGATCACCGTGCCCCAGTGCGAGGAGCATTGACCGACCAGGCCATCGCTGGCGGCGCCGTTGAAGAACAGGCTGGCGATGCCCATCAGCGGGTCGCTGGGGTCGTAGCCATTGGTCAACACCGATGTGCCGCCGAACGAGAAATAGTGGATGCCATTGACCACTTCGGTGCCGCTGCCGCAGGACGAGCTGGGCGCGCCCGCCGGATACTGCGCGTTGAACTGCGACGAGCCGGCGGTGGACAGCTGTCCTAGCGAACCCACGGCGTCTTGTACATCGGCGCTGCCGGAGGCGGCGCCGATCAGGCTGCCCAGTGCGTCGATGAAGGAATCCACTAGCTTGCCCAGCGTGCTGCCGGGCGGTGCCAGCGAGATGATGCCGTCGGCCACCGGCGTGCCCGCGTGCGGCGTGGCGATGGTGGTGATGGAGGCGACCAAGTCCGGTCGCACCGCAGCCACGTAGCGGGCGTCGATACCGCCCTGGCTGTGTGCGATCAGGTTGAACTTGGTGTAGCCGTAGACCGCACGCAAATTGTCCAACTGCGCGATCACCTGATTGCCGCGCGTCACCGAATTGCCGACCTGGGTGACTTCGGTTTCGTACACGATCGCGCCGCCGCTGCTCAGGCCTTGCGGGATGCCATAGAAATAATCGTAAGCGCCGAACAGCTTGTCGAAGCCGAATAGCCCGTGCATCAGCACGATCGGATATTTGGTCTGCGTGTAGCCGCTGGCGGTGGCGGCGTGGACCGGCGATGTCCATGCGGGAAGCGCGATGGCGGTTAGGGCGAGCAGGATCGATAGCAGGATGCGCATGGTGTAGTTCCTATGAGTCAGCGAGGACAAGGACGGACTACGGGCAATCCATCGACAGGCGTGGCCTCTCGGCGGATCGATGATCGAAACCATGCGTACGAGTATGGTTAGCCGCAAAACGGGCAATCACGGAATAGATCACAGAATCAAGATGTTGCGGCGCAATAGATTCGTTGCAAGAGTTTCGTCGTATTCGTGCTTAGCGGAATTTCGCCGAATCCATCGCTGCCGGCGGACAGCGCAGGCACGATAGAATGGGCGGATGCGCAAACCGCCCATCATCCACGCCACCCGTGATCTGCCGCAAAGCCATTTCCTGCGCGCCGAGCAGGTCGATCTGGAATTCGCCAATGGCCAGCACCGCACTTACGAGCGCTTGAAGGGCGGCGGGCTCGGCGCGGTGATCATCGTACCGATGATCGACGATGAAACCGTGTTGCTGGTGCGCGAATACGGCGTCGGCCTGGAGCGTTACGAGCTTGGCCTGCCGAAGGGCCGGCTCGACCAGGATGAAACTGCCGAGCAGGGCGCCAACCGCGAACTGAAGGAAGAAGTCGGCTATGGCGCGCGCAAATTGAAGATCCTGCACAACCTGTCGTTGTCGCCGTCATACATGACGCACATGGCGCATGTGGTGCTGGCGCAGGACCTATATCCCGAGCGGCTCGAAGGCGACGAACCGGAGCAGCTGGAAGTAGTGCCGTGGAAGCTGGCCGATCTGCACACGCTAGTGGTTCGCGACGACGTCAGCGAAGGCCGTTCCATCGCCGCACTGTTCATGGCGCGCGAGTACCTCGCCGGCCGCATGCAGTGCTCGTGAACACGGCGCCCGAATCCGCATTGCTGCGGCAGATCGGCGAGCTCGCGCGTGCGGCCGGCGAAGCGATTCTCGCGATCTACCACGGCGAGTTCGAGGTCACCCGCAAGGACGATCATTCGCCGCTCACCGCTGCCGACCTCGCCGCGCAGAAGGTGATCATGCACGGGCTTGCCCGACTTGATCCGCAGTTGCCGGTGGTCTCCGAAGAGGCGCTGGCCGCAGCGTGGAGCGAACGTAAGTCCTGGTCACGCTACTGGCTGGTCGACCCACTGGACGGCACGCGCGAGTTCGTCAAGCGCAACGGCGAATTCACCGTCAATATCGCCTTGATCGACCAGCACCAGCCGGTGCTCGGCGCGGTGCTGGCGCCGGTCACCGGCGAGTTGTATGTGGGCGCACGCGGGCAGGGCGCGTGGATGCAGTCGCAGGATGGTGCCGCCTGGCAGCCGATCCGCAGCCGCGCGTTGGCCGCACCCGCCACGGTCGCCGGCAGCCGCTCGCATGGTGGCGGCCAGCAAGACGTGTTGCAGCATCTGGTCGGTGAAAATTTCGAGCATCTGTCGCTGGGCTCGTCACTGAAGTTCTGCCTGCTTGCGCGCGGCGTCGCGGACGTCTATTTGCGCCGTGGGCCGACCAGCGAATGGGACACTGCGGCGGCGCAGGCCGTGCTGGAAGAAGCCGGCGGCACCGTGCTCGACCTGCAGGGCGAACCGCTGCGCTACAACCGCGGCGAGTCGCTGCTGAATCCCGAGTTCCTCGCGGTGGGCGATCGCAGCATCGACTGGGCGGCGCGTCTGCGCCGTGCAGGGATTTGACTGAACCATCAGACCGCATCGCCCCTTTCCAAGAGTTCTCCGATGACCGACAACGCCAGCCACAGCCTCGACGACCTGCTGGCGATCATGGCCCGGTTGCGTGACCCCAATGGCGGCTGTCCGTGGGACGTACAGCAGGATTTCGCCAGCGTCGCGCCATACACGATCGAGGAAGCCTACGAAGTCGCCGATGCGATCGATCGTGGTGATTTCGCCGACCTGCGCGATGAGCTGGGCGATCTCTTGCTGCAGGTGGTGTTCCACGCGCAGATGGCGAAAGAACGCGGACTATTCGATTTTGCCGATGTCGCGCATGCGATCAGCGCGAAGATGCGGCGCCGACACCCACACGTGTTTGGCCCGCTTTTATCAGGCGATTCGCGCTATGCCGACGAAGCCGCACGCAAACAGGCGTGGGAAGACATCAAGCGCGATGAACGTGCCGCCAAGGGCGAGGCGCATGACGACAGCGCGCTGGCCGGCGTATCGCACGGCCTGCCGGAATGGAAGCGCGCGCTGAAACTGCAGCAACGCGCGGCCACGGTCGGCTTTGATTGGCCCGATCCCGCGCCCGTGCTGGACAAGCTTGCCGAGGAGGTGGCCGAAGTGCGTGCGGAGTTCGACGCCGGCAGCGATCCGTCGCGCCTCGAGGACGAGATCGGCGACGTGCTGTTCGTGACGGTGAATCTCGCCCGGCATGCCGGCGTGGATTTCTCGCGCGCCTTGCGCCATGCCAATGCGAAGTTCGAACGCCGTTTCCGTGCCATGGAACAGATCGCCGATACGGAAGGCACGCCGTTGGCGGAACGGTCGCTGCAGGCGCAAGAGGCCTTGTGGCAACGAGTCAAGCGCGAGAGCCAGTCGTCTGTGGAAACCGACGACGCGGCACGTTAGTCGCGAACGAGCGCTGCTCCAGCCTGCTGTGAAGATCGTCGGCAGCCATCGACCCGCTGCAACCTTTTGCCGTCGCCGTGCATCCTAGGCGTGTCATTCAAACGAAATCGGAGTTCCCATGCGTCGACTGTCCGTCTCCCTGTTGGCCGCACCCGTACTGGCCGCACTTTTCCTCGCGCCGCCGACCGCCAGCGCGGCGGAACAATGCCAATACCAGGCGCCGCGCAAACTGCATCTGGACCTTGCCGGCGTACGCCAACTGCAGGTGCAGGTGAACAGCCACGATTTGCATGTGACCGGCAGTCCCAGCGCCACCGCGCTGGACTTGGACGGCCGCGCCTGCGCTTCCGATGCCAGTCTGCTGGACGGCCTGCAGGTGAAGCAGCACCGCGAAGGCGACCAGTTGATCATCGAACTGGTCGACAACAACCATGGGTTCCACCTGTTCGGCCATTCGTATTCGGATCTTTACGTGAATATCCAGCTGCCGGCCGGTCTGCCGGTCACGGTGGACGTGGGCTCGGGCGATGCCCAGGCGACCGGGCTCGGCCAGTTGGCCAGCCAGGTCGGCTCGGGGGATCTGCATGCCAGTCATATCGCGGGTGACTTCAGTGCCAGCGTCGGCTCCGGCGATGTGGTCGCAAGCGACATCGGCAGTTTGAACGTGGGCGCCATTGGCTCGGGTGACCTCAAGGCCAGCGATATCCGCGGCGACGCGAAGATCGGCAGCATCGGCTCGGGCGACGTCGTGCTGGCTGGCGTCGGCGGTAGCGTGCACGCACAGACCCTGGGCTCCGGCGACCTCAGCGTGAAGGATGTGCATGGCGACTTCAGCCTGGGCGCCAAGGGCAGCGGCGACGTCAAGCATTCCGGCATCGGCGGCAAGATCAGTGTGCCGCACGATGGCGACGACGACTGAGCGTACCCAGCTTCGTAAGGCAAGCGCCGGCTGTGCACGCGATTCAGCCCAGCCAGCGCCACGCCAGATAGACCAGCGGCGCGCAGACCAGCAGGAACGGAATCGACACGAGGTGCAGCAGTCGCAGTCCATGCGGCTGCTTCGCCAGGCGCAGCGCGATCAGGTTCGCCAGCGAACCGATCGCCACGCCGAAGCCACCCACGTTCACCGCCACCGCCAGCGCGATGGCGTCGTGCGTGCGATCCAGCAGCAGCACGGTGGCGGGCACGTTGCTGATCAGCTGCGACGCGAGGATGCCGCCGATATACAGTGTCAGCGGCTGGCCGAAATCGAAATGATCCAGCGCCTGCTTCACCCACGGCAATTTGGCGAAATGGCCAAGGCCGAGAAAGATCGCGGCGAAGGTCAGCAGCAGCAGCCAGTCGAGCCGCCGCAGGCTGCGTCGCGCCGCCACGGCGAATACCGCCAGCAGCACTAGCGCACCGACCAGCGCATGGCCGAATTCCATCAGGCAGACCATTGCCAGCAGCGCGCACAGCGACAGGCCGGCCAATCCGCGTGCGACAGGATCGCCATCGATCTTGTCTGGCGTCAGCGCGACGCGGCTGGACGGCAGCCATGCCACGGTCAGCGCGGCGAGCAGAACGAACATCACCGCCGATACCGGCAGCATGGCCCAGACGAAATGCAGAAAAGGCAGTTGTGCGTGCTGCCACAGCAGCAGATTCTGCGGATTGCCGATCGGGCTGAGCGTGGAGCCGGCATTCACCGCCAGCGCTTCCAGCACCACCATGCGCGCGATCGGCAGATTCGACATGCCGCCGATCGCTACGGTCAACGGCACGATTAGAAACAGGCTCACGTCGTTGGTCAGCACCATCGACAGCACGGCCGTGGCGCTGACCAGCAGCAGGCCCAGGCCGCGCAGCGAGTGTGCACGAACGATCAGCGAACCCGCCGCATGCTGCACCAGCCCGCTGTCGCGAATGCCCTGGATCGCGATCAGTAGGCCGGTCAGGCCAGCCAGCGTGGGCAACTGCAGCCAGCGCTGGTATTTCGTCAGTGGCTGCGGATCGAGCAGCGCCAGCAGCAAGGCAAGCGCGGCAAAGCTCAGCAGCAGCCACTCGTTTCGCAGCCAGCTGCGCAAACCGGATCGTGCAGTCGAACTCATGGCACGCAGCGTATGCGACTTTACGTGTAGAGATCGATCGTGGCTAGCACTCGCCACGACCGATCATGCGAACCGGATGTCACGCGCCGCCGAAGTGATAGTCCAGCTCCAGCCACCATTGCCTGCCGTAGATGTCGTACACGCTGGACGGATAGTTCGGCCAGCCGCCGGAGCGATCCACCGGCACTCGGTTCGCGAGGTTGTTGACGATCACTGACAGCTTGGTGCGGTCGTTGAACTGATAACCGACGCTGCCGTTGAACAGCACATAGGGGGCCAACCGGCTGCTGTAGTCGGCCTTCGGGAAGGCGCCGAAACGCGCGCCGTACAATGACGCGGACCATGCGTCGCGACTCCAGTTCAGGCTCGCGTTGATCTTGCTGCGCCATTCGGTCTGGTAGGCGATGTCGTTGCGGATGTCCTGCGGCGCATCGCCGGGGAACTGCGTGTACTTGTGGCTGAGCACGAGGGTGTAGTTCACGCTCAGGCCGAACTTGCCCCAGGGCGTGTTATCCCACTTGAAGTTGGCCGTGCTGTCGACGCCGCTGGTGAATTCGCTGGCCGCGTTGATCGGGTTGATCCGGATCAACTGCACCTGGTTCGGTGCTACCGGTGCCGTGGGCGAGTTGCGGGTGACGCGGGAAATATAGTCCTGGCACAGCGCCGAGTTTTGATCGACCGGCGTGCCGCTAAGTGTCGCGCCAACCTTGCAATCCGCTTCGTTGCGCAGCAGCTGGTCCTCACTCAGATCGGTCAGCTCGTTGCGGATCACGATGTGGTAGTAGTCCACCGACAGATCGAAGCGGTCGCTCGGCGACCACACCGCGCCATAGGTAAACGACTTGGCGGTCTCCGGCTTGAGCTTGACGTTGCCGGTCTGCAAGTAGTTCATGTTGTAGAAGTCGGAGCAGCTGCTGTAGTTCTGCTTATCCAGACGGCACTGGTAGTAGTCGGTCTGGCTGGGGAAATAGCCGCGCACGCTGCTGGCGAAGGTGTAGTTCATGTCCGGCGCGCGGAAGCTGGTGGCATAGCTGCCACGCAGCAGCAGGCTTTCGATCGGCCGATATTCCAGGCCGAAGTTGTAGGTGGCCTTGCTGAGGTCGTTGCCGCCGGCGCGGAAATGGTCGTAGCGCGCGGCTGCCGTAGCAGTCAGCGTGGACAGCACCGGCGCATTGAGTTCCACGCCCACCGCATAATTATCGCGCTTGCCACCGGAAGGATCATCCTGCGTGCTGTTCCAGTAATAACCCTGGTCGATGCGCGGGTCCGGATTGTCGTGATAGGCCTGGCTGCCAACTTCGGCCACGGCGGCGATGCCGAGCTCACCGCCTGGCAGGCTGGCCAGCGTGCCGTTGACGCTGAAGTTGAGGCCCTGCACCCAGGAGCGGTCCCGTTCGGTGCTGCGCGCGCTGAGGCTGGCGTATTGCGCCGGTGTCAGCGGCGTGTAGAGCTTGCTCGGATCGGCCGCATAGACCGGAAAGGTTTCGCCCAGATAATCCTGCGTCCCGGTCTGTGGGCCAAGGAAATAATTGTCCAACCCGGCCAGGAAACGATTGCGGCTCTGTGTGCTGGAATATTCGGAGATGCTGTAGTTGGCGTCGTAATGCCAGCCGCTATCGCCGAACTGACCGCGCGCGCCCACCGAGGCGCTCCACGAGCGTTCCAGGTAGGTTCTTTCGAAATTGTCCAGGCCGCCGGCTTCCTCTGGCGTAAAAGTGCGCGACCAGTTTTCCAGCCGCTGCGTAGTGCTGTTCCAGAAGGGCCCGGTCGGCCCGGTCGAGGTTCCCCAGCTCGGCGGTCCGATCACCGTGCTGCTCAGCTTGCTGTCGTCCGCGAGGAAGTCGCCGTAGAACTCGACTTTGTCGTTGAGCTGATAATGCAGGCTGGCAAAGGCGGAAGCCTGCCGCTTGCCCGGCTCGATGGTGCCGTTGTTGTAGTAGCGGTCGGAGCCGCAATAGGTACCGGCGTAGCGGTTGCTGGATACCAGATTGATGCTGCCGCCCTGATAACCGGCCAACGCGTTGCAAGCACCCGGCGGCGGCGCATAGTAGTTATTGCTTACCGGATCGCGTACGGCGGCGATGCCCGGGATCGAGGTGGTCGGGTCGATGGCGCCCCGAGTGAAGGATGAGCTGAGATTACGGTCGCCGAAGTGAATCGGCTCCTGCTTGTTCAATTCCAGGCCGACCACGCCGTTGAGCTTGCCGTCCTCGAAACCGTGCGTCAGCTGCAGTCGCTCGTTGGCACCGCCGCCGCCCTGGGTGCCGCCGGTACGCACGTTGAGATCGGTGCCGGAGTAGTGCTGCTTGAGGATGATGTTGACCACGCCGGCGATCGCGTCGGAGCCGTAGATCGCCGAGGCGCCCGCATCGAGAATCTCGATGCGCTCGATCGACTGCGACGGGATGTTGGCCAGGTTTACCGCGTTGACTGTGCCGTTGTAGGCCACCGGGTACTCGGCCATGCGGTGGCCGTTGACCAGCACCAGCGTGTGGTTGGGCCCGAGGTTGCGCAGGTTGAGGAAGTTACCGACCGGCGTGAACGTGCTGCCGTAGTCGCCGCCGGTGACCGTGCCGGTGTTCTGGCTGATCGCGCTGATCGCATCGAAGGCATTGCGAAAGCCATGCGCGTCGATGTCCTTCGCGGTGATCACGGTGACTGGGCTCGGCCCCTCGACTTCGGCGCGCGGAATGCGCGAGCCGGTCACGGTCACCTGTTCGAGCTGCTTGGCCGGTTTGGGCTTGGTCTGCTGCGTGTCATCGGCGGCATCGGATTGAGCCCAGGCATGGCCAGTCAGCAGCATGCCCAGCAGCCATCCGGCCGTGCGGTATCTGTTCAATCGCATTAACGTATCTCTTTGGTAGCCCACCCCTGGTCCGCCCAATGTAGCTCGCAGGGACTTGCGCTGCCAAGACGCTCCGCCGCATCCGCTCATGACGATTGCAGCTATCCTCATAACCGCTTGGCGCAAGAGGTTTCAACCTTCTCGCAATAACCTCATCGGCGAGGTGCGCGTTACCGTACGCGTGCCGGCCAGGCCCAGCATCATCACCACGGCGGCGGCGACCAGCGCGGCCAGCAGCAGCGCGCCCAGCGGCGGTACGAAATGCTCGATGTGGAAGACCGTTCGGCCCAGCCACATGCCGGTGCCGACGGCGCCGAGCGCAGCGGTGAGGCCGGCGACCAAGCCGAGCAGGGCGAATTCGCAGGCGGCAGCGGCGACCAGCTGCAGGCGCCGTGCACCCAGCGTGCGTAGCAACGCGGCTTCGTGCCGGCGTTCCTGCGCGCTGGCGGCGAGCGCGGCGGCCAGCACCAACGCACCGGCCAGCAGGCTGAAGCCGAGCACCCAGCGCACCGCATTGCCGATGCGATCGACGATTTCGCGCACGCGGTCGAGCAGCGAGTCGACATCGATCAGGCTGAGATTGCTGAAATCGCGCGAGAACTGCGCCAGCTGTTCGGCATGACCATGCGGCAGATGGAAGCTGGCCAGCCAGGTGTGCGGCAAGGCGCTGGCATGCGCGGGATCGAGCAGCAGGAAGAAGTTGACCCGGAACGAACTCCAGTCGACCTGGCGAATGCTGGTGACCGTCGCGTCGACCGTGCCCTCGCCCACGCTGATGCTCATGCGGTCGCCGAGCTTCAGCCCGTACAGGTCGCGCCATGAAGTATCGATCGACGCCTCGGCTTGTGCGGCATGCGCGTCGGCCCAGCGACCGGCGATCACCTGGTTCGACGGCGGCAGTGCATCGGCCCACGAAAGACGCAACTGACGATCGGCCGATTCCTTCGCACGCTCGTTCTTGAATGCGATGCGATCGACCGGCACGCCGTTGATCGCGGTGAGCTTGCCCACCGCCAGTGGCAGCATGTTGAGCTGGTCGGCGCCGATCTTCCCGAGCGCCTGCTCGAAGCCGGGTCGCTGTTCGGTTTGCAGGTTCAGCGCGAACCAGTTCGGTGTGTTCGCCGGCAGTTCGCGCCGCCAGCCATCCAACAGCGACGGCGCCACGATCGCCAGCAGCAATAGGGCAACCATGCCGAGACTCAGCGCCGTGGCCTGTACCAGGCTCATGCCGCGGCGCCGCGCCAGCGCCGCCAGCCCCAGCCGCAGCGCCGGATGCGCGCCGGGGGCGGTGATCCGGGCAATCCACAGTAGCAGCGCCGCCAGCAGCGCCGCCATCACCGCCACGCCGAACAGGCTGGCGGCGAGGACGCCGGCCAGCTTCGCCGAGCCGCTCTGGCTCCAGATCAGCAGCACCGCGACCAGTACCGGGAACAGGTACAGCGCGTCGAAGCGGCGCACCTTGCGCGCCACGCTGTCGCGGAACACCGCCACTGGCGACACCTCGGCCAGCCGCACCAGAGGCGGCAGCGCGAAGCCGACCAGCACCGCGATGCCCATCGCGGCTGCGGCGAACGCTGGCCCCAGCGGCAACTGTGTGGGCACGCTGTCGAACAGCTGGCTGGCGAAGACCCAGGCGCCTTGCGCCAGGGCCAGGGCGAGCGCGACGCCCAGCGCGGTAGCCGGGATGGCGAGTGCGAGCAGGGTGCCGATCAGCAAGCCGAGCACGCGGCGGCGCGAGGTGCCCAGCGCACGCAGCAAAGCCACTTCGTTGGTCTTGCGCCGGGCATAGCGCTGCGCAGCCAGCGCGATGGCAACGCCGGCGAGCAGCGCCGACAGCAGCGCGGTGAGGCGCAGGAACGCGCTGGCGCGATCGAATGCGCTGCGCATGCGCTCCTGTGTCTGTTCCGGCGTGATCAGCTCGGCGCCACGCGGCAGTTCGATGGACTGCGCCCAGTCGCGCCAGTCCCGCACGGCGGCGGGTTCGCCGGCCAGCAGCAGGCGATGCTGGGCGCGGCTGCCAGCGCCCAGCAGGCCGGCCTGTTCGGCATCGGTGATGCTCATCAGTGCGCGTGGCGCCAGCGCGAACAGCTCGCCGCCATCCGGCTGGCGCAGCAGTTCCGCGGCGATGCTCAGGTCGCGGCCGCCCAGTTGCAGGCGATCGCCGACCTTCAGATTCAGTGCAACCAAGGCGCGATGATCGAGATAGACCTGGCCGCTGTCCGGCGCATGGCCGTTGCGGTCATGGCCTTGTGCGTCCAGCAGTTCCAGCGCGCCGCGCAGCGGATAGTGCGTATCGCTGGCCTGCACGTCGAGCAGCTGGCTCTGGCCGTGCGCGAACGCGACGCTGGGGAAACTCGTGCTGTGCGTGGCCGTCAGTCCGCGCTGCGCGGCCTGCTGCGCGAACTCGGCGGGCAGAGCCTGCGGCGAGGAAACGCCGATGTCGCCACCGATCAGCTCGGCCGCGCTGGCCAGTACGCCGCGTTCGATCCGTGCCGACAGCGTAGCGACTACGCCAAGCGCCACCACGGCCAATACCAGCGATGCGCCAAGAGTGCGCAGTTCCGGCAGATGCCATTCGCGGCGCAGATTGCGTAGCGCGAGACGAGCCAACTTCAGCGGACCCAGACTCATGCGACAGGTGCCGGCGGCAGCAGGCGACCTTCCTGTAGTTCGACCCGGCGCACGCAGCGCTCGGCGAGTTTTGGATCATGGGTAACCAGCACCAAGGTGGTGTGGTGATCGCGATTCAACGCAAACAGCAGATCGATGACGTGGTGGCCGGTGCGCTGGTCGAGGTTGCCGGTGGGCTCATCAGCGAACAGCAGGCGCGGCGCATGCACGAAGGCGCGCGCGATTGCCACGCGCTGCTGCTCGCCGCCGGACAGCTGGGCCGGATAGTGGCGACGGCGCGCGTCGAGGCCAACGGCACCCAGCGCTTCGCGGGCGCGCGTCCGCGCGTCGTCGCGACCTTCCAGTTCCAGCGGCAGCATCACGTTTTCTTCCGCGGTGAGCGCTGGCAGCAGATGGAACGACTGGAATACGAAGCCGACCAGCCGCCGGCGTAGGTCGGCCCGCGCCTCCTCGTCCAGCGTCTCCAGCGCATGGCCATCCAGGCGTATGCTGCCTGCCGTGGGCGTGTCCAGTCCGGCCAGCAGGCCGAGCAGGGTGGTCTTGCCCGAGCCGGAAGCGCCGACGATGGCAAAGCTCTCGCCGGTGAGCACTTCGAGGCTCACCCCGTCGAGGATATCCAGCCGCCCCTCGGGTCCGTCGACCGACTTGCTAAGATCGCGGACTTCGAGAAGCACCGTGGAAGAACTGCTCATGCGTCGTTTCCTAGGTCAAATGGTTGCCGTACTGGTTCTGCTCGCCGGCATGGGTGGTGTCCGCGCCGCGCCCAACACGCCTCCGCCGGCCAAGGTCGTGCTGGTGCTCGGCGATTCCTTGTCGGCCGCGCACAACATTCCGGTGGAGTCGGGCTGGGTGTATCTGCTGCAGACACGTTTGCACAAGATGGAGACGGGCTGGACCGTGATCAATGCCAGCATCAGCGGCGAAACGTCGCTGAGCGGGCGCAACCGGTTGCCGGGGCTGCTACAGAAATACCATCCAGGCGTGGTGGTGCTCGAACTGGGCGCCAACGACGGCCTGCAAGGCCTGCCGTTGGACCGGCTGCGCGACAACCTTACCGCGATGATCGAAGCCGCCCAGGCGAGCAAGGCCCAGGTGCTGCTGCTGGGCATCGAGCTGCCGGTGAATTACGGTCCGCAATATCGCGACGGCCTACATGCCGTCTACGCCGATTTGGCCGCGCAGCACAAGACCGCGCTGGTACCGTTCCTGCTGCAAGGGCTACTTGACGGTGCGGCGTTGAAACCGGAGTTGATGCAGGAAGACGGGTTGCATCCTGTGGCAGCGGGGGAGCTGCCTGTGCTCGATACAGTGTGGCAGGCATTGCATCCCTTGCTGCGCTGATTCCAGAACATGGAATGAATTACCGCGCCGAAATTCACATGAGTATCACTGGCTGGCACGTTAGCTGCGCTTATCGAGAATGACGCCTGCGGCACCACCCTCTATCAATGAGAGACGAACATGCGTGATGAACAGTCCGGCTTGATCCTGCTGGTCGAAGACAATCGCCAGATCGCCGAAATGGTCGGCGAATTTCTGGAACGTCGCGGCTATTCGGTGGATTACGCCGCCGACGGCGTCAGCGGCCTGCATTTGGCGGTGTCCAACAGCTACGACGTGATCGTGCTGGACCTGATGCTGCCCGGCATGGACGGTCTCGACGTATGTCGCAAGCTGCGTGGGGACGCCAAGAAATCCACGCCAGTGCTGATGCTCACGGCGCGCGACACGCTGGAGGACAAACTGGTCGGCTTGGAAGCGGGTGCGGACGATTATCTGGTGAAGCCGTTCGAAGTGCGCGAGCTCGAAGCGCGCCTGCGCGCGCTGATCCGCCGCGATCGCCGGCAGGTCTCCACCGAGGTGCTCACCGTCGGCGACATGACGCTGGATACCGCCACGCTGCGGCTGGTTCGCGGTGGGCAGGAACTCACTGTCTCGCCGATCGGGCTGAAGCTGCTGGCGATCCTGATGCGCGAATCGCCGCGCGTGGTCAGCCGGCGCGATATTGAACGCGAGATCTGGGGCGATACCTTGCCCGATTCCGACACCTTGCGTTCGCATCTGTACAACCTGCGCCGCGTGATCGACAAACCGTTCGATCGTCCGTTGCTGCATACCATCCATTCGGCCGGCTATCGACTCGCTGACCTCAATACGGAGGTGGCGCCTGCCGCGCAGCCGGCCTGAGCGCTGGCGGCATTCGGATCGTCATGGAAACCAGGGGCACCCAGCAACCTGAGCGCGCGTTCCGTCCCGGATCGTTTCATCGTTCGATCGCGTTGATCTTCGGCCTGCAATTGCTGGCCGTGGTGATCATCGCGATGATGGGCATGTATAACGTGGCGCCGCTACCGGCCGTGATCGTGCTGATCATGATTGTCTGCGCGCTGGGTTGGCTGGCCGCGCGCCGGCACTGGAAACCGGTGATGGCGTTGGCGCATATCCTGGGCACCTGGAACGAGCAGCAACCGGACCTGGATTCCCTTTCGCCGGAACGGCTGCCGCGGCGTACCGATGCCGACGTCGCCACGCTGACGAAAGGCTTGTACGGATTTGCCTCGCGCATCAACAACTACAGCCAGCGCGAGCGCAATTTCACTCGCGACGCCAGCCATGAGCTGCGCAGTCCATTGACCGTGATCAAGATGTCCACCGACATGCTCGCGGACGAGGCCGGGCTGAGCGAGTTCGGCCAGCGTTCCGTGCAGCGGATCAAGCGCGCCACGCGCGAGATGGAGTCGCTGGTGGAAGCTTTGCTGATCCTGGCGCGCGAATCCGACAAGGGCGTCAACGAAGAGGATTTCGTGATCAACGATGTGCTGCGCCTCGAGCTGGACGAGGCGCGCGAATTGCTCAAGGGGCGTCCGATTACCCTGCAGCTGGACGAACCGACGCGCTTCGCCCTGCACGGCTCGCGGCGCGTCTTCTCGGTGCTGTGCTGGCAGTTGATCCGCAATGCCTGCCAGCAGACCGAACAGGGCTTGGTGGTGATCACGGTGCTGCCGGGCGAAATCAGCGTGACCAATCGAGCGAACGCGGGCGAAGAAACGCCATCGGCGGTGGATCGCCACGGCTTCGAACTGGCCATCGCTCGACGGATCAGCGAACGCTTCGCCTGGCCGTTGGAATTGCAGACGCGGGAACAGGGCGAGCATGTCGCCCGGATCCGTTTCCCGCATCCACTGCCGGCCGGTTGAGCGCTTAGGATCGCTCGCTTGCCGCGACTTCGAGGCGGCAAGCCTTGGGTTTCACGGAACTTATTGCAGCGCTGGATCGATCGCGAAACTGCAGCCAGTCTTCGCCCTCACCTCGTCCAGAGTCACGCCTTCATGCAGTTCGGTGAGGGTGAGGCCCTTACCTTTCTCGACGGCGAATACGCAGAGGTCGGTGATGATCAGGTCGACGACCTGCTGACCGGTCAACGGCAGTTCGCACTGCGGCTTGATCTTCGGCGAGCCGTCCTTCGCGGCGTGTTCCATCAGCACAACGACGCGCTTCACGCCGCTGACCAAATCCATCGCACCGCCCGGGCCTTTGACCATCTTGCCGGGCACCATCCAATTGGCCAGATCGCCGGTTTCTGAGACTTCCAGGCCGCCGAGGATCGACAGGTCGATATGGCCGCCGCGGATCATCGCGAACGAATCTGCGCTGGAGAAGAAGCTGGAGCCAGGCAGGGTGGTGATGGTCTGCTTGCCAGCGTTGATCAGGTCCGGATCGATCTTGTCTTCGGTCGGAAACGGGCCGATGCCGAGCAGGCCGTTCTCCGACTGCAGGGTGACGTCGATGCCGTCGGGAATGTAGTTCGCCACCAGGGTCGGAATGCCGATGCCGAGATTGACGTAGAAGCCGTCGCGCAGCTCCTTCGCGGCGCGCTTCGCCATCGCGGCGCGGATCGGGCTTTCCTTGCCGGTGTTGGCGCCGGCGACGGTGCGGAACTCGATACGCTTCTCGTACTTCGCGCCTTGGATGATGCGGTCGACGTAGATGCCCGGCACATGGATCTCGTCCGGCGCCAGCGCGCCCACTTCGACCAGTTCTTCGACTTCAGCGACACACAGCTTGCCGCAGGTGGCGATCATCGGATTGAAGTTGCGCGCGGTCTCGCGGAACAGCAGGTTGCCGAGACGGTCGCCCTTCCACGCCTTGACGATCGAGACGTCGGCGTGGATCGCTTCCTCCAGCACGTATTCCTTGCCGTCAAAAACCTTGGTTTCCTTGCCCTCGGCCAGCTTGGTGCCGAACGCGGTGCGCGTGTAGAAGCCGGGGATGCCGGCGCCGCCGGCGCGCAGCCGCTCGGCCAGCGTGCCCTGCGGCACCAGGTGCAGCTCCAATTCGCCGGCCAGCACCTGGCGCTCGAATTCCTTGTTCTCGCCCACGTAGGAGGCGAACACGCGCTTCACCTGACGCGTCTTTAGCAACGGGCCCATGCCGAAGTCGTCGACACCGGCGTTGTTGCCGACGATGGTCAGATCCTTGGTGCCTGCGTTTAGCAAGGCCTCGATCAGGTTTTCAGGGATGCCGCACAGGCCGAAACCGCCGGCGGCGATGGTCATGCCGTCCTTCAGCAGTCCGTCCAGAGCCTGTGCCGCGCTTGGGTAAACCTTGTCCATGAGCATTCTTCCAGCAAGGGGAGGAGTCAGTCGCCAAGGATACGACGGATTGCGTCGCGGTCACTTGTGCCGAAGTCGTCGAGGGTGGCGCGCCGCGCCATACGTCGCCGTGTGGAAAGGCGTCGCGTTGTTGCGACCGCGGTATCCGTTCGGTCCATGCGCCCTGGCTATACTCGGGCCGCATCAAGGTCCGGGATTGCCAGATGAAGTCGTGTCACCTGTTGTTCGTTCTCATCGCGTGCGGAGTCGCGGGCATGAGCCACGCGGATATATCGCCGGTGCTCGCGATTCACGGTGGCGCCGGAGTGATCCGGCGCGACATGACGCCGGCGAAGGAGAAGGCCGTGCGCGCCGCGCTGACTCAGGCCTTGCGCAGCGGCTACGCGGCACTCAAGGCTGGCAAGCCGGCGCTGGACGGCGTGACCGCGGCGATCACCGTGCTGGAAGATGACCCGCATTTCAACGCGGGCAAGGGCGCCGTATTCACCCACGACGGCAAAAACGAACTGGATGCCGCGATCATGGACGGCAGCCGCCTGCGCGCCGGTGCGGTGGCCGGCGTGCAGCGGGTAAAGAATCCGATCCTGCTGGCGCGGGCGGTGATGGAGAAATCCCCGCATGTGATGCTGGCCGGCGATGGCGCCGAGGCATTCGCGAAGGAGATGGGTATCACCCTGGTCGATCCGTCCTACTTCCGCACCGAGGAGCGCTGGCAACAATTGCAGAAAGCGTTGAAAGAAGATGCCACCCAGCATCCGCACCAGGACGAGGAAACAGCGAAGCACTTCGGCACGGTCGGCGCGGTGGCGCTGGATACGCAGGGTCGCCTGGCCGCCGGCACCTCCACCGGCGGCATGACCGACAAGCGCTGGGGCCGCATTGGTGATTCGCCGATCATCGGCGCGGGCACCTATGCCAACGGCGATTGCGCGGTGTCGGGCACCGGCTGGGGCGAGTTCTACATCCGCACCGTCGCCGCGCATTCAATCTGCATGGAAGTCACCCTGATGCGCGTGCCGCTCAAGCGCGCCGCCGCCGAAATCATCAACCAGGAAATTCCCTCGATGGGCGGCAACGGCGGGGCGATCGCGCTGGATGCAGAGGGCCACGTGGCGATGCCGTTCAATACCGACGGCATGTTCCGCGGCTGGATCGGCGCGGATGGTGTGCCGCACGTGGCGATCTACGGCGACGAGGACGACGGCACCAACGATCCGCTGCCGGCTGCCAGCGACAGCAGTGCCCAACCGTAAGCGAGTCGTTGCGGTCTAGTCGTCGCGCTCGGGCCGTTCGCGTACCGGGTGCTTGCTCAGCTTGCGCTGCAAGGTGCGCCGATGCATGCCCAGCCGGCGTGCGGTCTCGGAGATGTTGCCGTCGCACTCGGTAAGCACGCGCTGGATGTGTTCCCACTCCAGCCGCCGCAGCGCCAGCGGCGCCTCGGGCGCGTCCAGCGGTTCGTCTTCCGCGCCGGGCGGGCTGTCGCCGTCGAGCAGGGCGCGCACCACCGCATCGGCATCCACCGGCTTGGTCAGGTAGTCGTGCGCGCCGCGCTTGATCGCTTCCACCGCCGTGGCGATCGAGGCGTAGCCGGTGAGCAGCAGGATGCGCATGTCCGGCACCAGCGCGTGCAGTTCCGGGATCAGGCGCAGGCCATTCTCGTCGCCGAGCTTCAGGTCCAGCACGCAATGCTGCGGACGATGTCGCCGCGCCAGCGCGCGTGCTTCGTCGGCATTGCTCGCGGTGATCACCTCGAAGCTGCGTGAGGTGAGCGCGCGCGCCAGCACGCGCACGAAGGTGGCATCGTCGTCGACGATCAGCAGTGGGCGCGCAGGGATAGGGAGAGACGATGCGTTCATCAAAATTCGCGATGGGTGTGTTTCGATGCGATTGTGCGCTCGTTCAAAGCACAGCGTTCCGAATTCGTCGGCCACGCCGGGAAGGCGAACGAATGCGGGAGCCTAACGCCGCACTTGTATGCACACAACTGCGCACGGCTCATGCGGACTCGGCAATCACCGCCAGCGGCAGTCGCAGGCGTACCTGGGCACCGTCGGCGGTGTTGCTGGCGGTCAGTTCGCCGTTGAGCCGCTCGACCGTGGCTTCCGCCAGGGTCAGGCCGATGCCGAGGCCGGTCTGTTTGCGTGTCTGCCCGAGCGTGGTCGAACCGCCACCGTCGAAACCGGGGCCACGATCGCGCACGATCAGTTCCAGCCAGCCCTCGCTGCTGCGCACCTGCAGTTCCACCACATGCGAACCGTGCAGGGCCGAGGCGTCGGCGGCATTGTTGAGCAGGTTCAGCAGCGAGTGACGCAGGCCGGGCGGCGTGCGCAACACGATCGAACGGCTGTCGTCGTCCAGCAGCAACTCCAGTTCCGCCTCCGGCCGCAGCAGTTGAAAACGCTCGAGGCAACTGCGCACGAAATCGGCCACGCTGAGCTGCTCGGGTTGCTGCGACAGTTGTGCTTTGCCGAAGGCAACCATCTCGCGCAGGATCGTGCGACAACGTGTCACCTGTTCCTGCAGCAGCGCCAGGTCTTCTTCGAGTGCGGGATTGCCGTGATATTCGCGACGCAGTTCGGGCAGCAGGGTCAGCATGGTCGACAGCGGCGTGTTGAGTTCGTGCGCCGCGCCGGCGGCCTGGGTGGCGATGGCGAGGATGCCTTCGTCGCGCAGCGCGCGTTCGCGCACCCGTTGCACCTCCAGCTGCTGCAGGCGCAGCGCCCGCGCCAGCCGATTGATGAAGAATCCGAGCAGCAGCGCAGTGATCACGAAGTTCACGCCCATGCCGGCCACATGCAGCGGCAGCCCGCCTTCGATGCCCTGATGCCATAAGACCGGATGCAGCGGGATCGGCAGCGGCACGTACCAGCGCAGCAGCGCGAGGTAGGTGCCTCCACACAGCGCGGCGACCAGCAGGATCGCGCGCACCGACATGGCCGCCGCGCCGAGCGCGATCGGTACCAGCAGCAGGGTCACGAACGGGTTGCTGGCGCCGCCGGTGAAATACAGCAGGCAGCCCAGTACTGCGGTATCGACCGCGATGTGCGCGATGGTTTCCCGCTCGTGCACCGGCCACGGCTGGCTCAGCCGCCACGCGGCGATCGCCGCGAAAATCGCCAGCAGTCCGATGCCGGCGAGCAGCGGCAGCAGCGGGATGGCCAGGTCCATCCACAGCGCGCAGAACAGCACAGCGATGCTTTGCCCGGCGATCGCGCACAGGCGCAGCCAAGCCAGCGTGCGGGCCAGGGCGTACGGACCGATGCGCCGGGGTGCAAGGTGATGCGGCGCGAGGCGATGCGGCATGATGATCGATCCCGTCGAAAGGCGCGCCACCGTGGCGGCGCGCCGATCAAGTCTACATGCGGGTATCGAATTCCTCGCTGTGCACGGCGGGCAGCGGATCATGATTGTTAGCTGCGTCGGAGTGGCTAGCCGACAGCCGGTTCATCAACGGCAGCATGACCACGGCGATCACCACGCAGGCGATGCCGACGAAGCCGAGCTGATTGAACAGATGGGTATAGATCGCCAGCGATTGCACCGGGTCGGTGATGTGCTCCGGGATGTGCGCGGCGTTCGCCACGATGCTGCCCAGATACTGCGAAATGCCGACCGCGACGTAATAGCCGCCGATCATGAAGCCACCCATCCGTTCCGGCACGTAGCGCGCGATCATCGCCAGGCCCAGGCCACTGACCAGCAGCTCGCCGAGCGAGTACAGGCCGTAACCCCACACCATGATCCACGACGAGACCTGCCCGTTGACCGCGTGACGCGCGCCGAAGCCGTAGATGAAGAAGCCCAGCGCGACCGCGGCGAAGCCGAGCGCGAACTTGAACGCCACCGACGGATCCTTGCCGACACGGCCGAGCCCGTTGTAGATGAACACCAGCACCGGGCTGAGCAGCACGATCCAGATCGCGTTGAGGTTCTGGTACTGCTCCGGAATCCAGGTGAAGAGGTGGAAGCCGAACACGTCGAACGACAGGTCCACGTTGTGCTGCGCGAACAGGTTCAGCGAGGTCGCCATCTGCGCGTAGAAGATGAAGAAGAAGATCGTCTGCACGATCAGCACCAGCGCCGCGATCAGGCCGGCGCGTTCGTTCTTCGCGCTGATCGCGATCAAATAGATGAAGATGCCGAAAATGGCGATGCCGGCCAGGATGACGCAGCTCCGGGCGACCATCTCGCTCTGCAGGATGAAGGCCGAGGCGAACACCATCAGCACGCCGCCGGCCAGCACCATGAGTCCGCGCCCGGGATGGATTGGCTGCAGGTCCGGCGCCGAGCCGATGTGCTTCAACGCGCGCCGCATCAGCACGTAGTTGATCAGGCCGATGATCAGCCCGACCGAGCAGGTGCCGAAAGCGGTATGCCAGCCCACCGCATCGCCGTAGTGTTTGGCTACGTAGTCGCGGATCCAGGGCGTCGCCGTCATCGAGATCATCGAGCCGATGTTCACCGCCATGTAGTAGATGGTGAATGCGCTGTCGATGCGCACATCGTCGCCTTCGTAGATCTTGCGCACGAGGTTGCCGGCGTTCGGCTTGAACAGGCCGTTGCCGACGATGATCACGCCGAGCGCGCAATACAGCAGGTAGTTGTTGTCCGACGGGATCCACAGCATGCCGTAGCCGAGCGCCAGGATGATCGCGCCGGACAGCATGGTGCGGCGGGTACCGAGCAACTTGTCGCCGATCCAGCCGCCGATCGCCGGCGTGGCGTAGATCAGTGCCGCCGCTGCGCCCCAGACCAGGTTCGCCTGGGTATCGATGAAGCCCAGCTTCTTCATCATGTAGGTGACCATCAGCACCTGCATGCCGTAGAAGCCGAAGCGCTCCCACATCTCGATCATGAAGACCGTGCTGAAAGACCAGGTTCGCGAAGGCGCCGGATTCGGCAGGGCGGTGTCGTTCTGAAAGGCCATAGGATTTCCGTGCTGGGTACTGCCCGCGGACGCCCTTGGCGACCGGCTCGTGCGGCCCTTGATTCGGCCACAATCGGCGGAGCGTAACCGATTCGCCACGGCTGTATAGCTGCAGTGCAGTATGCCGCGCCGTGCCGATCGCGCACGGAATGGCCTGCCATGCGCGGCGTGGGAGGCCGTCTGCGGGCCGTTATGGCATCATGCCGGGCTGCTTGCCTGCCCCTGTCACGGATTCACGCCTGCCATGTCGATCTCGATATCCGCCCTGTTGCCGGCCGGCCGCGATGGCCGGTAGTGGCTTCCGCGGCGATCCGCGCCAGCTGTGGAAAGCACTGCGCTGGTCGATGAAGGGCCTGCACGCCGGTTGGCGGCACGAGGCATCGTTCCGGCTGGAGGCCTTGCTGGCGATTGTGCTGATTCCGCTCGGCCTTTGGCTCGGCAACGGCGCGCTAGAAAAACTGGCGCTGATCGGTCCGGCCCTGCTGGTCCTGTCGGCCGAGCTGCTCAATTCCGCCATCGAAGCCGTGGTCGACAAGGTCAGCCCCGAATTCCACGAACTGGCCGGGCGCGCCAAGGACATGGGCTCGGCCGCGGTGTTCCTGCTGCTGGTGCTGGTCGTACTGAGCTGGGGACTGATCCTGCTGCCGCGCTGGCTCTAAGCGCGGTGCTCATCAACGTGCCCACGCCATGGCAGCCGGCATCGACGCGGCGGTCAGTGCGTATCTTTCTTCGGGTCTGACGGCGCGGTCGAATCCACCGGTTGCAGCGCGCCGACCGTGACCTTGCCGGTCCATTCCGCATCGCGCACCTTGAAGTAGACCTTAGGGTTCCAGCGCCAGTCCGCATACAGATTGCCACAGCCCGTGATGGGTGCGCCGCCGATGGTATTTCCGCCACACGCGGGCATGGCGCCCCCATTCGGGGTGCCCTGGAAGAATTGCGCCGGCGTGAGACTGGATACCGAATCGTGCCCGAAACCCAGCATCGAGCCGGTGAATTCCATCTCGTTCCAGCGCAACTGATTCGCCATGCGCCGTTGCGCCGTCGGGTCGCCGTATTCGGGGTATAGCTTCTCGATGTCGGCCTTGGCCTGTTTGCGCTGCGTTGCGTCCAACTGTGCCCACAGCGCATCGCGGGTGGCCAGGAACTGCGGGTATTTGCGCTCGGAGGCGATCGCGATCCAGGCAAAGGCGGTCGCCGGATCCTTTTCCACGCCTTCGCCATTGAGGTACATCAGGCCAATGCTGAGCTGCGACAATTTGTCGGCATAACGGGCGCCGATCAGGAAGTACTTCATCGCGCCCTGGTAATTGCCCGCTGCATAGCGTTGCATGCCATTGAATTCGCCGTATTCGTCTTCGTGGCCCCAAGTGGAGCTATTGCTCATGGCGTCCAGCACCGCCGCGGTCGACTTGGGTGTATCAGGTGCGGGCGTGGCGGAGTCCGCGGCGGCGTTTGTCGCCAGTATGGCGAGGCCGCACAAGGCCATGCTTGAAATGCGGTTGATAAGACGCTTCATGAGTATCTCCTGATCGCTTCATCCATGAGGTCTGCGCGGTTTGTCGGACTGTCGCAGCACTAAAGATACGAACACACGGGGAATCCTACGCCTGGGCGATCTGCAGTGGAACGGGGGCGCCGTGAGCGCGAACCGGGCAGGATCGCGGACGGCTTCCGGCGATCGTCGCGGGCACAAGGCACGCTCTGATTGCGCCCGCATGCCACGAGATGCTGCAATGGCTTAACCATGAAGCGGAGTCCTTCCATGAAATTCCTGCGCGCACTTGCATTGTTGCTGATCATCGCCGGCCTGTCTGGCTGCGGCTACAACACCATCCAGCGCGAGGACGAGGGTGTGAAGGCGACCTGGTCCGAGGTGCTCAATCAGTATCAGCGCCGCGCTGACCTGGTGCCGAACCTGGTCAATACGGTAAAGGGCTATGCGCAGCACGAGGAGAAGGTGTTCGTCGAAGTGACCAATGCGCGGGCCAAGGTGGGCACCATACAGGTGACGGCGGACCAGCTCGACGACGTGGCCAAGGTCAAGCAGTTCCAGCAGGCACAGGGCGATCTGTCCAATGCGCTGTCGCGGCTGATGTCGGTCAGCGAGAACTATCCGCAGCTGAAGGCCGACGGTCTGTTCCAGAATCTGCAGGCGCAGCTGGAAGGCACCGAGAACCGCATCACCGTGGCGCGCAACCGTTATGTGCAGGCGGTGCAGGAATACAACACGCTGATCCGCAGCTTCCCCAACAACCTCACGGCCAAGATGTTCGGCTACAAGGTGAAGGAGAACTTCAGCGTCGATAACGAGAAGGCCATCTCCACCGCGCCGACCGTTGATTTTGGCGGCGGCACGCCCGCGCCGGCAGCGACGACCACGCATTGAAACGGCTGTGACCGAGATGCTCAGGCGCTTGCTGCGTCCCTGGCTGGCAGCACTCGTGGTGCTGCTGCCGCTGGTGGTGTTTGCGGCCGACGCGCCGCAGCTTACGCGTCATGTCACCGATCTCACCGGCACGCTGACCGCCGCGCAGATTGACCAGTTGGATACGCAACTGGTCAACCTGGAAAAGGCCAAGGGCGCGCAACTGGTCGTGCTGATGGTCGGCTCCACGCAGCCAGAGGAGATCGAGGAATATTCGCTGGCGGTGGCCGAGGCGAACAAGATCGGCCGCAAGGGCAGCGACGATGGCGTATTGCTGCTGGTGGCGAAGAACGATCGCCACGTGCGCATCGAGGTTGGCTACGGCCTGGAGGGCGCGATTCCCGATGCGGCCAACGCACGCATCATCCGCGAATACATCGCGCCGAAATTCCGCGGCAACGATTACTTCGGCGGCATCAGCGATGCGGTCGGTGCGCTGACCCAGCTGATCAATGGCGAAGCCTTACCGCCGCCGGTGCAGGGTGCGCCACGCGAACAGCGCGGCCTGGGCTTCGAGCACGTGCTGCTGATCGGCTTTTTCGCGGCGGTGTTCCTGCGCAGCATGCTGGGACGCGCCAGCGGCTGGCTACGGGCACCCATCGGCGCGGCGGTGATCGGCGGCATCTTGTGGCTGCTCGCTTCGCTGGGCATGGGCATCTTCGGCGCGATCGCCGGCGGCTTGTTCATGCTGTTGCCGGGCGGTGGCGGCCGTTCGATCGGCGGCGGCGGCTGGGGCGGCTGGGGTGGCGGCATAGGCGGCGGCTTCGGCGGTTCGGGCGGCAGTGGCGGCGGTTTTGGTGGTGGCGGGTTCAGTGGCGGCGGCGGCAGCTTCGGCGGCGGCGGTGCCTCGGGGAGCTGGTAGATGGCAGGCTTGCAGCGACTGCTGAGCAATCTCTTCGATGGCTGGTTCCAGCTGCGCCGGCGCTTTCCGCCCGCCCTGCTGGACGAGATGACACGGGCCATTGCCGTAGGCGAACCGCTGCATCAGGGCGAAGTCTGCTTCGCGATCGAATCCCGCCTGCCGGCACTGGCCGTGCTGCATGGACTCGACGCACCGGCGCGGGCCGCCGAGGTGTTTGCCCACTTGCGGGTGTGGAACACGGAGCACAACTGCGGCGTGCTGCTCTACGTGCTGATGGCCGAGCATCGGATCGAGATTATCGCCGATCGCGGCATCGCCAAGCGGGTAGGGCAGGCGGAATGGGAGGCGATCTGCGCCGCGATGCGCGACGCCTATGCACAGGGCCGCTGGCGCGAGGGCAGCCTGCAGGGCATTGCCGCGGTGCATGCGCTGCTGGTTCAGCATTTCCCGGGCGACGGTACGCCCCGACCGGACGAACTACCGGATCGGCCGGTGCTGCTATAGGCATTCGGAAATTCGCGGATCGCCCGCGGCGCCGTGTCGCCATGCGACAGGCCACCCGCTCGGCTAAACTGCTTCTTTAATTCTTGCCGATCGGTCCATGTCGCAGCCTTATACCGTCGCTTTCGATCCTGTCGCGTTCAAGCTCGGCCCGCTGTTTGGCCACGGCCCACTGCTGGTGCACTGGTATGGCCTGATGTACCTGCTGGGTTTCGGTGGTGCTTGGGCGTGCGGCGAGTACCGCCGGCGCCAAGGCCGCCTGTCGGCCAGTGCCGAGGCGCTGGGCGATCTATTTTTCTACGGCATGATGGGCGTCATCCTTGGCGGCCGTGTCTGGTACATGCTGTTCTATTACGCGGGCGGCATCCATTGGCTGTGGACCGACCCGGCTGCGCTGTTCAAGGTGTGGGATGGCGGCATGAGTTTCCACGGCGGCCTGATCGGCGTGCTGGTGGCGGGCTGGTGGTGGTCGCGGCGGCATCAGGTGCACATCTTCGACACCATCGATTTTGTCGCGCCGCTGGTGCCGATCGGGCTGGGCCTTGGCCGGTTGGGCAATTTCATCAACGGCGAATTGTGGGGCAAGCCCAGCAGCGTATCGTGGGCCATGATCTTCCCCAATGCGCATGCGGAGGACGTGCAGCAGGCCGCCAGCAATCCGGCCTGGCAGTCGCTCTTGCAGCAATATGGCGGCCTGCCGCGACACCCCTCGCAGCTGTACGAGATGGCGCTGGAGGGCGTGGTGATGTTCGCGGTGCTGTGGCTGGTCTCGATGAAGCCGCGGCCGCGCTATTTGATCTCCGGCCTGTTTGGACTGCTATACGGCTGTTTCCGCTTCGCGGTGGAATTCGTGCGTGTGCCGGACGAGCAGCTGGGTTATCTGTTCGGCACGCAATGGATAACGATGGGCCAGATGCAGTCGCTGCCGCTGATCGCAATCGGGCTGTTTCTGATCGCGATGTCCCGGCGGGCGCCGACTCTGCGGTTGCACACGGTCGTCACGCCGGACAA
>Ga0302314_10000798_pt1 | contig 58630 bp, 53 predicted proteins | sample III_Palsa_N2_3_FD_200533 | JGI IMG/M metagenome (GOLD analysis project Ga0302314, IMG submission 200533) | Peat permafrost microbial communities from Stordalen Mire near Abisko, Sweden - III_Palsa_N2_3 | ecosystem: Environmental > Terrestrial > Soil > Palsa > Peat permafrost | place: Sweden...
ACTCGTCATCAGCGGCCGTTCTGTAGCTCAGGAACTCGACACTCCGAGAGTCACAGGCGGCCGCCTTCCATGTCCGAGGAACGACGAACCCCAGCAGGCCACGACCCCACCGAGGTAAAACGACAAGCTGAGCAGCTGCGGGAGCAAGGCCGGAATGTCGTAGGGAGTGGGTAGGGTCGGGGCATGGCTGACCCCTCCACCTACCGCCCCGGTCCCGGGGAGATCCCGACCTCCCCGGGCGTCTACAAGTTCCGTGACGCCAACTCCCGGGTGATCTACGTCGGGAAGGCCAAGAGCCTGCGCCCCAGGCTCACCTCGTACTTCCAGGACCTGGCGAACCTCCACCCCCGTACCCGGCAGATGGTCACCACCGCCGCGTCCGTGGAGTGGACGGTCGTCGGCACCGAGGTCGAGGCGCTGCAGCTGGAGTACAGCTGGATCAAGGAGTTCGACCCCCGGTTCAACGTCAAGTACCGGGACGACAAGAGCTACCCCTCGCTCGCGGTCACGCTGAACGAGGAGTTCCCCCGGGTGCAGGTGATGCGCGGTCCCAAGAAGCGCGGGGTGCGCTACTTCGGGCCCTACGGCCATGCCTGGGCGATCCGCGAGACGGTCGACCTGATGCTCCGGGTGTTCCCGGTGCGGACCTGCTCGGCCGGGGTGTTCAAGCGGGCCGAGCAGGTGGGCCGGCCCTGCCTGCTGGGCTACATCGGCAAGTGCTCCGCGCCCTGCGTCGGCCGGATCTCGCCGCAGGAGCACCGGGAACTCGCCGAGGAGTTCTGCGATTTCATGGCCGGCCGCACCGGTGCCCACCTGCGCCGGCTGGAGCAGGAGATGAAGCAGGCCGCCGCCGAGATGGAGTACGAGCGGGCCGGGCGGCTGCGCGACGACATCGGGGCGCTGAAGCGGGCGATGGAGAAGAACGCGGTCGTACTGTCGGACGGGACCGACGCCGACCTGCTCGCCATCGCCGAGGACGAGCTGGAGGCCGCGGTCCAGATCTTCCACGTCCGCGGCGGCCGGGTGCGCGGTCAGCGCGGCTGGGTCACCGACAAGGTGGAGAACGTCGACACCGCCGGGCTGGTCGAGCACGCCCTGCTGCAGCTCTACGGGGAGGAGAGCGGCGAGGCCGTGCCCCGCGAGGTGCTGGTCCCGGCGCTGCCGCATCCGGTCGGTCCGATGAGCGAGTGGCTCGGCGAGCGCCGGGGCAGCCAGGTGGACCTGCGGGTCCCGCAGCGCGGCGACAAGCGCGAACTGATGGTGACCGTGGGCCGCAACGCCGAGCAGGCGCTGGCCCTGCACAAGACCAAGCGCGCCTCCGACCTGACCACCCGCAGCGTGGCGCTGCAGGAGATCGCCGACGCGCTGGGCCTGGACTCGGCTCCGCTGCGGATCGAGTGCTACGACATCTCGCACCTCCAGGGCCAGGACGTGGTGGCCTCGATGGTGGTCTTCGAGGACGGACTGGTGCGCAAGAGCGAGTACCGGCGGTTCGCGATCAAGGGCTTCGAAGGGCAGGACGACGTCCGGTCGATGCACGAGGTGATCACCCGGCGCTTCAGACACAACGAGAACAAGGCCGAGCGGGACGAGGAGACCGGCAGGCCGCGCCGCTTCGCCTACCCGCCGCAGCTGATCGTGGTGGACGGTGGCGAGCCGCAGGTGGCCGCGGCCCAGCGGGCGCTGATGGAGCTGGGCGTGCACGATGTCGCGCTCTGCGGCCTGGCCAAGCGGCTGGAGGAGGTGTGGCTGCCGGGCGAGGACGACCCGGTGGTGCTGCCGCGCAGCAGCGAGGGCCTGTACCTGCTGCAGCGGGTCCGCGACGAGGCGCACCGCTTCGCGATCAGCTACCAGCGCCAGAAGCGCGGCAAGCGGGCCGTCGCCAGCGGCCTGGACGCCGTGCCCGGCCTGGGTGAGACCCGGCGGGTGGCACTGCTCAAGCACTTCGGTTCGCTCAAGCGCCTGCGGTCGGCGACGGTGGAGGAGATCTGCGAGGTCCCGGGCGTCGGCAAGCGCACAGCGGCTGCTGTTGTGGCAGCGTTGGCTTCGGCGTCACCCGCGGCTCCTACGGTCAATACCGCAACGGGGGAGATCCTCACAGAGAGTGATGTCGACAGTGACGTCACTCGTGAGGGTGACACAGGGAAGCCGCAGACGACCGCAAGCGTTGTTTGTACTGATGCGACCGAAAACGGGGAGAGCGAGTGAGTATGCCCGGTAGTGCCGTCAGTGGTGCCGCCGCCGGCGGTGGAGGCACCGAGGTGTCCGAGACCGTGCCCGAGCTGGTGATCATCTCCGGGATGTCCGGCGCGGGGCGCAGCACGGCCGCCAAGTGCCTGGAGGACCTCGGCTGGTTCGTCGTCGACAACCTGCCGCCGTCGCTGATACCGACGATGGTCGACCTCGGTGCGCGCTCCCAGGGAGCGGTGGCCAGGATAGGGGCGGTGGTCGATGTCCGCGGCCGCAGCTTCTTCGACGACCTGCTCGCCTCGCTGAAGGATCTGGAGAAGCGCGGTGTCCGGCTCAGGGTGGTGTTCCTCGAGGCCTCGGACGACGCCCTGGTCCGCCGCTTCGAGAGCGTCCGCCGCCCGCACCCGCTGCAGGGCGACGGCCGGATCGTGGACGGCATCGCCCAGGAGCGGACGCTGCTGCGCGACCTGCGCGGCGAGGCCGACCTGGTGATCGACACCTCCAGCCTCAACGTCCACGAGCTGCGCGCCAAGATGGACGCCCAGTTCTCCGACGACCAGGAGCCGCAACTGCGGGCCACGGTCATGTCCTTCGGATTCAAGTACGGGCTGCCGGTCGACGCCGACCTGGTCGTCGACTGCCGGTTCCTGCCCAACCCGCACTGGGTCCCGGAGCTTCGTGCCCGCACCGGTACGGACGAGGAGGTGGCCCGCTACGTCTTCGACCAGCCCGGCGCCAAGGAGTTCCTCGACCAGTACGCGGATCTGCTGCGTATTGTCACCGAGGGCTACCGTAGGGAGGGAAAGCGGTATATGACACTTGCCGTAGGCTGCACCGGAGGCAAGCACCGCAGCGTGGCCATGTCGGAACGGTTGGCCAGGCGACTGATCGCCGACGGCCTGGAAACGGTGCTGGTCCACCGGGACATGGGGCGCGAGTAGCCGTTACCGCTCGGGCTTGGAGGTACGGGGGTCGATCCCCGGAAAAGCTGGAGTGAGGGGCACGGGTGGCGGCACACATCATGGGCGGGCGGCAGTTCCGCCCCCGCCGTGGAGCCCCGAGGATCGTCGCGCTGGGTGGCGGCCAGGGCCTGTCCGCCTCGCTGTCGGCGCTGCGCAGGCTCACCGGTCAGCTGACCGCCGTGGTCACCGTCGCGGACGACGGCGGCTCCAGCGGGCGTCTGCGCGCCGAGTTGGGGGTGCTGCCCCCCGGCGACCTGCGCAAGGCGCTGGCCGCGCTGTGCGGGGACGACGAGTGGGGCCGCACCTGGTCCGAGGTCATCCAGCACCGCTTCGCCGGTGACGGCGACCTGCAGGGCCATGCGGTCGGGAACCTGCTGATCGTGGCCCTCTGGGAGAAGCTGGGCGACCCGGTCGCGGCCCTGGAGTACGTGGGCCGGCTGCTCGGCGCGCACGGACGGGTGCTGCCGATGTCGGCGGTCCCGCTGGACATCGAGGCCACCGTCCGGGGCCTCGATCCGGCGTACCCGGACCGGGTCGACACCGTCCGCGGCCAGGCCGAAGTGGCGGTCACCCGCGGCGAGGTGGAGTCCGTGCGGCTGCTGCCGCAGGACCCGCCGGCCGTGCCCGAGGCGGTCGCGGCCGTGCGGGAGGCGGACTGGGTGGTGCTCGGACCCGGCTCCTGGTTCACCAGCGTGATGCCGCACCTGATGGTTCCCGAGCTGCGGACCGCCCTGGTGGAGACGCGCGCCCGAAAGGTATTGGCGCTGAACCTGGTTGCGCAGACCGGGGAGACCGAGGGATTCTCGCCGCAGCGGCATCTGGAGGTCTTCGGCGAGCACGCGCCGGAGCTGGGCATCGACTCGGTGCTCGCCGACAGGGCCGCGGTGGCCGACCCGGAGGCACTGCGCAGCGCCGCGAAACGATTGGGAGCCGAACTCGTGCTCGACAACGTGGCTGCGCCGGACGGCAGTCCGCGACACGACCCGGAGCTTCTGGCGGCAGCGTACGACCGGATCTTCAGGATGCATGGAAGGATCGCGCCATGGCGATGACGGCAGCGGTGAAGGACGAAATCAGCCGGCTCCCCGTCACCCGGGCCTGTTGCCGCAAGGCGGAGGTGTCGGCGATCCTGCGGTTCGCGGGTGGTCTGCACATTGTGAGCGGACGCATCGTGATCGAGGCGGAGCTGGACACCGGAGTCGCGGCACGGCGACTGCGCAAGGATCTGCTGGAGATCTTCGGACACTCCTCGGAGCTGGTGGTGATGGCCCCCGGCGGTCTGCGACGCGGCAGCCGGTACGTGGTGCGGGTGGTGAAGGACGGCGATCTGCTGGCCAGGCAGACGGGCCTGGTGGACGGGCGAGGACGCCCGATCCGGGGGCTTCCCCCGGCGGTGGTCTCCGGGGCGACCTGCGACGCGGAGGCTGCCTGGCGCGGCGCCTTCCTGGCGCACGGTTCGCTCACCGAGCCCGGCAGGTCCTCCTCGCTGGAGGTCACCTGCCCCGGCTCGGAGGCGGCGCTGGCCCTGGTGGGTGCGGCGCGGCGGCTGGGCATCCCGGCCAAGGCCCGCGAGGTTCGGGGCGTGGACCGGGTGGTGATCAGGGACGGCGACGCGATCGGCGCGCTGCTGACCCGTCTCGGCGCGCACGAGTCCGTGCTGGCCTGGGAGGAGCGGCGGATGCGCCGCGAGGTCCGGGCGACGGCCAACCGGCTGGCCAACTTCGACGACGCCAACCTGCGCCGCTCGGCGCGGGCGGCCGTCGCGGCCGGCGCGAGGGTCCAGCGGGCGCTGGAGATCCTCGGCGAGGAGGTCCCCGAGCACCTGGCCGCGGCGGGACGGCTGCGGATGGAGCACAAGCAGGCGTCGCTGGAGGAGCTGGGCTCGCTGGCCGACCCGCCGCTGACCAAGGACGCGGTCGCCGGCCGGATCCGCCGACTGCTGGCGATGGCCGACAAGCGGGCGTCGGAGCTGGGTCTGCCCAGCACGGAGCACAACCTCTCCGAGGCGGAGGAGATGGTCGCGGGCTGAGGGGGTCCTGCCGGCCCCGGGGCGGCGCACCGCGAATGGCCCGCCATGCACCTACCTGAGGGGCGCGGGGAACTGCGCTGCCAACCATGCACCTCCGTAGAGGGCTGGTCGCACAGTTCCCCGCGCCCCTGGGGAGGTGCATGGCGGGCCATCGCGCGCAGGCCCCCGCGCGCTGCCTCAGGGGCGCGGGGAACTGCGCGAACCCCCCTTCCCGGGTGCACGGTCCCCGGACGCGAGACGGGTTCCGGCGCAGGCAGTGTGCTCTTCGACACGCTGGCGGGGTAGGGTTTCAAGCGGTCGGGGACATCCCAATCCAGCTCGTCGGCCCATCCGCCGACGTACCAGCGAGGAGATCGGTTCGTGACGATCCGGGTAGGCATCAACGGATTCGGCCGTATTGGTCGCAACTTCTTCCGTGCAGTTAAGTCCCAGGGCGCGGACATCGAGATCGTGGGGGTCAACGACCTGACCGACACCAAGACCCTGGCTCACCTGCTCAAGTACGACTCGATCCTGGGTACGCTCAACGCCGAGGTCACCCACACCGCCGACAGCATCACCGTGGACGGCAAGACGTTCAAGGTCACCGCCGAGCGCAACCCCGCCGCACTGGGCTGGGGCGAGCTGGGCGTGGACATCGTCATCGAGTCCACCGGCTTCTTCACCAAGGCCGAGGCGGCGAAGCAGCACATCACCGCCGGCGCCAAGAAGGTCATCATCTCCGCTCCCGCCAGTGACGAGGACGTCACGGTGGTCATGGGTGTCAACGACGACACGTACGACGGTGCCAAGCACACCATCATCTCCAACGCCTCCTGCACCACCAACTGCGTGGCGCCGCTCGCGAAGGTCCTGCTGGAGAACTTCGGCATCGTCCAGGGCTTCATGACGACGATCCACGCGTTCACCAACGACCAGGTCACCCTGGACTTCCCGCACAAGGACCTCCGCCGCGCCCGCGCCGCGTCGCTCAACATCATCCCGACCTCGACGGGTGCCGCCAAGGCCACCGCGCTGGTCATCCCGCAGCTCAAGGGCAAGTTGGACGGCACCTCGCTGCGCGTCCCGGTCCCCACGGGCTCCATCACCGACCTGGTTGTCACCCTGGAGCGCGAGGTGACCGTCGAAGAGGTCAACGCCGCGTACCAGAAGGCCGCCCAGGGCGCGCTCAAGGGCATCCTGGAGTACACCGAGGACCCGATCGTCTCCTCGGACATCGTCAACAACCCGGCATCCTGCATCTTCGACTCGCTGATGACCATGGTCCAGGGCAACCAGGTCAAGGTCTTCGGCTGGTACGACAACGAGTGGGGCTACTCCAACCGCCTGGTCAACCTGACCACCCTTGTCGGTGGCTCGCTCTGACCGGCAAGGCACCAGGGCACGTGTGATGTGAGGCAGGGTCCGGACGAGACCGTCCGGGCCCTGCCTGTGCTGCGCCCACCCGATTCGTTCCATCGCCAGGCAACCGCCAGACAGTTGACAGCTCGACAGCTCGACAGGAGAGCCAGACCGTGCAGACCATCGACGACCTCGACGTCGCCGGCAAGCGGGTATTCGTCCGCGCCGACCTCAATGTGCCGCTCTCCGGCACCACGATCACCGACGACGGCCGCATCCGCGCTGTCGCGCCGACGCTGGCCAAGCTGGTCTCCGCCGGCGCCAAGGTGATCGTCGCCTCGCACCTGGGCCGCCCCAAGGGCGCGCCCGACCCGCAGTTCACGCTCGGCCCGGTGGCCGTGCGGCTGGCCGAGATCCTCGGCCGGGACGTCACCTTCGCCACGGACACGGTCGGGGACAGCGCCCGCACCGCCGTCGGCGAGCTGGAGGACGGCGGCGTCGTCGTCCTGGAGAACCTGCGCTTCAACGCGGGCGAGACCAGCAAGGACGATGCCGAGCGCGGCGCGTTCGCGGAGCAGCTGGCCGCCTTCGCCGACCTGTACGTCGGTGACGGCTTCGGCGCCGTCCACCGCAAGCACGCCTCGGTGTACGACCTCCCGGGCCTGCTGCCGCACGCCGTCGGCCTGCTGATCGCGACCGAGGTGGGCGTGCTCAAGCGCCTGACCGAGGACGTCGAGCGCCCCTATGTGGTGGTGCTGGGCGGCTCCAAGGTCTCCGACAAGCTCGGCGTGATCGACAACCTGCTCGGCAAGGCCGACCGCATCCTCATCGGCGGCGGCATGGCCTTCACCTTCCTCGCGGCCAAGGGATACGAGGTCGGCTCCAGCCTGCTGCAGGCCGACCAGATCCCCACCGTGCTGGAGTACCTGGAGCGCGCGGAGAAGAACGGCGTGGAGTTCGTCCTCCCCGTCGACGCCGCGGTCTCGGGGAGCTTCCCCGACGTCAAGGGCGGGTCGCCGGTCACCGACTTCGAGGTCGTGGCCGCCGACGCGATGCCGGCCGGGAAGATGGGCCTGGACATCGGCCCGGCGTCCGGCAAGCTCTTCGCCGAGAAGCTCGCCGACGCCAGGACGGTGTTCTGGAACGGCCCGATGGGCGTGTTCGAGCACCCGTCCTTCGCGGGCGGCACCCGGGCCGTCGCCGAGGCGCTCGCCGAGGGCGACTCCTTCTCGGTGGTCGGCGGCGGCGACTCTGCCGCTGCCGTCCGCATCCTGGGCTTCGACGAGCAGAAGTTCGGACACATCTCGACGGGTGGCGGCGCCAGCCTCGAGTACCTTGAGGGCAAGACCCTCCCCGGCCTGGCCGCACTGGAGAACTGAGGATCATGGCAACCGTGTCTGCTGACGACGCAACCACCCGTACCCCGCTGATGGCGGGGAACTGGAAGATGAACCTCAACCACCTCGAGGCCATCGCCCACACCCAGAAGCTCGCCTTCGGGCTGACCGACAAGGACTTCGCGGCCGTCGAGGTCGCCGTCCTGCCGCCGTTCACGGACCTGCGCTCGGTTCAGACCCTGGTCGACGGCGACAAGATGAAGATCAAGTACGGCGCGCAGGACATCTCCGCGCACGACTCCGGCGCCTACACCGGCGAGATCTCCGGCCCGATGCTGGCCAAGCTCAAGTGCACCTACGTGGCCATCGGCCACTCCGAGCGCCGCCAGTACCACGGCGAGAACGAGGCGATCGTCAACGCCAAGGTCAAGGCGGCCTTCCGGCACGGCGTCGTGCCGATCCTCTGCGTCGGCGAGGGCCTGGACGTCCGCAAGGCCGGCCGGCAGGTCGCCTACACCCTGGCGCAGCTCGACGGCGCGCTCGAGGACGTCGCACCGGCCGATGCCGAGCGCATCGTCGTCGCGTACGAGCCGGTGTGGGCGATCGGCACCGGCGAGGTGGCGACCCCGGAGGACGCGCAGGAGGTGTGCGGCGCGATCCGGGCCCGTCTCGCCGAGCTCTACAGCCAGGAGCTGGCCGACAAGGTCCGGGTTCTGTACGGCGGTTCGGTCAAGGCGTCCAATGCGGCCGGGATCATGGCGCAGCCGGACGTGGACGGTGCACTGGTGGGTGGCGCGGCGCTCGACGCCGAGGAGTTCGTGAAGATCGTCCGGTATCGGGACCAGGCAGTAGGCTGACGGGCCGAACCCGTCGTAGTCTAGGGCCGGAGCAGTGGCGTCAGCCGTTGTTCCGGCCCTGTGGTTCCAGCGTCCACACACGTCCACACAAGAGATTGGTTCCGCCGTGGTCATGGCATTCTCGATCGCGTTGATCTTCTTCAGCGTGATGATGGTCGCCCTCGTCCTGCTTCACAAGGGCAAGGGTGGCGGCCTGTCCGACATGTTCGGTGGCGGCGTCTCCTCCACCGGTGGTGGCTCTGCCGTGGCCGAGCGCAACCTCGACCGCATCACCATCTTCATGGGTGTCGGCTGGTTCGCCTGCATCATCATCCTGTCGCTGCTGATGAAGGCCAAGAACGGCTGAGCGGCGGCTCTGCCCAGTAACTGCGCCACCCCGGAAGACTCTCTGCGGGAGATCTGACGGGGCGTCGCCCGGCCGCCTATCATGGTGGCAGTTGTCGCCAGGGAGGGTGGCGGGCCGCGTCATGCGGTCCGTGCACTCGGTCATCCGTCGACAGAGGCGACGGGCCGCCGTGGGGGCCGGGCTTCGCGGCGCGGACGAACTCCCAGGTCGGCCAATGGGCTACGCACCATCGTGCAGATCATGCAGGGAGTCACACCGTGGCAAGTGGCAACGCTATCCGTGGTAGCAGGGTCGGCGCAGGACCCATGGGGGAGGCCGAGCGCGGCGAGTCCGCACCGAGACTGCGGATCTCCTTCTGGTGTGCCAACGGTCACGAGACCTGTCCCTCCTTCGCCTCCGACGCGCAGCTCCCGGAGACCTGGGACTGCCCGCGCTGCGGGCTGCCGGCCGGCCCGGACGAGGAGAACCCCCCGTCGCCGCCGCGCACCGAGCCCTACAAGACCCACCTCGCCTATGTCCGCGAGCGTCGCAGCGACGCCGACGGAGAGGCGATCCTCGCTGAGGCGCTGGCCAAGCTGCGCGGCGAGATCTGAGGCGACGGCCTCCACAGCCGTGATGCGCATGACCCCAGTTGTTGCATGCCCATATAGTTGCAATTACCAACTGTATAGATGTACGGTGAATCTAAATTGCAGGACGGGTAGGCAGCAGGAGGCGGATCGTGGGACGTTCAGAGGAGAGCCAGGGAGCCCGGGGGTTCCAGGAGCACGAGCAGGAGCGGGGGAGCATCCTGCGCCAGCCGATGGCGGTCTGGGCAACGGCGGGTGCGGCGGTGGTCGCGTTCATGGGGATCGGGCTGGTCGATCCGATCCTGCCGTCGATCGCCAAGGGCCTGAACGCCAACGCCGGTCAGGTCTCCCTGCTGTTCACCAGCTACTTCCTGGTGACCGCCGTGGCCATGCTGATCACCGGCTGGGTGTCCAGCCGCATCGGCGGCCGCAGGACGCTGCTCATCGGGCTCGCGCTGGTCGTCGTGTTCGCGGCCCTCGCCGGGACCTCCAGCAGCGTCGGCGAGCTCGTCGGCTTTCGGGCGGGGTGGGGGCTGGGCAACGCGCTGTTCGTGTCCACCTCGCTGGCCGTCATCGTGGGCGCGGCCGCCGGGGGGAGCGAAGCGGCGATCCTGCTGTACGAGTCCGCACTCGGCCTGGGCATGGCCTGCGGTCCGCTGGTCGGCGCGGTGCTCGGCAACATGAAGTGGCGCTACCCGTTCTTCGGGACGGCCACGCTGATGGCCGTCGGCTTCATCGCCATCACCTTCCTGCTCAAGGAGCAGCCGAAGGCGGCCAGGAAGGTGGCCCTGTCCGAACCGCTGCGCGCCCTCGGACACAAGGGCCTGGCCTCCACCGCTGCCAGCGCGTTCTTCTACAACTACGCGTTCTTCACCGTGCTCGCGTTCTCGCCGTTCGTGCTGGACATGAGCCCCTACCGCAGCGGCGGCGTGTTCTTCGGCTGGGGTTTGCTGCTGGCGATCTGCTCGGTGTTCGTCGCCCCCCGACTGCAGGACCGTTTCGGCTCGTTGAAGGTCCTGGGCTCCTCGCTGGTGCTGCTCGCGGCCGACCTGCTGCTGCTCGGATTCGGCTCGCACACGGAGGCGATCGTCGCCACCGTTCTGTCGGGTGCCTTCATCGGCATGAACAACACCATCTACACGGAGCTGGCACTGGAGGTGTCCGACGCCCCGCGCCCGGTGGCCTCGGCGGGCTACAACTTCGTCCGCTGGTTCGCGGCCGCGGCGGCGCCGTTCATCGCGCCCAAGCTCGCCGCGCATGTGAACATCCACATGCCGTTCGTGGTGGCGGCGGCGACCGCGCTGCTCGCCATGGCCGTGGTCGCCGTGCAGCGCAAGCACCTGCACCACCACGCGGCCGAGCTGCTGGTGGAGTCCGAGCCGATGCCGGCCGGCGCGCTCGTGGACGAACTGGCCTGAGAGCCGGTTGCCGTGCGAACACCTGGCCGGGGGACCCACTTCCGGTAGGAAAAGTCAAGTACGGCATGGGTACCTGCCGTGGTGCGGCACACTTTGCACTGTGAGCGAATTGTCCCAGCCCCAGCCTCAGCCCTTCGCGTATCTGTCGGCACCCAACGCCGACCTCTACGCCTCGGTCCTGTGGGTCTTCGCGCAGGCGCGTGAGCGCTTCACGGTGCATCTGCGCCCGGAGGACGTCGCCGGCGAACTCCGCGCGGCCGGCCCCGGTGCCGCGTCGGGGTTCGCCCAGGCGCAGCCCGCGCAGCCGGTCACGGGCGAGGCCGTGGGCTCGGCGCTCGACAAGCTGGTGGAGTGGGGCAATCTGCGGGCGGACGCCGACACCGGACGGGTGACCTCGGTCGAGGACTTCCACCGGGCCCGGTACTTGTACCAGCTCACCAACCACGGGCAGGCGGTGGTCCGGGCGATCGCCGCCTACGAGGAGGCACTCGGCCGCACCGGGCAGTTGCAGTCGGTCGCCCTGGCGGACATCGCCGAGCAGTTGTCGGCGCTGCTCGCGCTCTGCGCCGAGTCGAGCCCGGACCCCGCGAAGACGCACCTGCTGCTGCTCGCCCTCGCGGAACGCTTCGGCTCCCTCGCCGACAACGCGCAGGCGTTCATGGCATCGCTGCGGCGAACCGCCGACTTCCAGGACGGCGACGAGGCGGCGTTCATCGCCTACAAGGACCGGCTGGTGGAGTACATCGAGCGGTTCATCGCCGACCTGGCCAACCGGGGTGCCCAGATCGCCGACCTGCTGGCCCGGTTGGCGGAGTGCGATGTGCATCGGCTGCTGGCCGGCGCGGCCCGCAGGGAGGCGGCGGATGCCGTGCCCGGTGCAGCCCCGGGGCGGGGAGCCGCGGCCGATGATTCACTGCAGGCCGCCTACCACGAGGCGCTCACCGGGTGGGAGAACCGCTGGCGCGGCCTGGGCGACTGGTTCGTCAGCCGCTCCACCCGTCAGCCCTCGCAGGCCAAACTGTTGCGCAGCGCGTCGGTGAGCGCCATCACCAACCTGGTGAACACGGTCGCCGCCCTCAATGAGCGCCGCGGTGGGCGCACCGACAGATCCGCCGACTACCGTGCGCTGGCGCGCTTCTTCGCCGAGGCCCCGGACGACGCGGCGGCGCACCGGCTGTGGCGGGCAGCCTTCGGGCTGACCCCGGCGCGCCATCTGAGCGTCGACGCGGAGAGTGAGGCCGCGTGGGAGGCGGCGGAGCTCCCGCCGTCCACCGCCTGGGCTGCCGCGCCGCCGCTGCGGATCAGTCCACGGTTGCGGGAGACCGGCTCCTACGAGCGCCGGGGCATGCCCAACCGGGTGGCGGACCGCACCGCAGAACGTCAGGCGCTCGCCGAACTCGCCGAGCGCGAGGCGGCGGAGACCTCGGCGGCACGGGCCCGCCTGGCCACGGGTGGCGAAGTGCTGCTGTCGGACCTGGGTGGTCCTGCGGGCCTGGACCCGGTCGCGTTCCGGCTGTTCCTGTCGCTGCTCGGGGACGCCCTGTCCGCACGGGGGCCGGGGGAGAAGGCGTCGAGCGCGGTGAGCGGGGACGGCACCCTCGAAGTGCGCTTGGAACTGGTGGACAGCGACACATTGGTGGAGATCAGGACGGTGGACGGGACATTGACGGGTCAGCAGCACCGCATCGAGATCATCGATCTGGTCCCCGCAGAACCGGCCTCCGCCACCCGTGAGGACGAGGAGGGGGCGGCATGACCACCCCGCTCGTGGACGAGCCGGCCGAGCGCCGCCGGGCCGCCCGCGCCCTGCTGGCCTCTCCGCTGCTGTCGGTGGCCGACCCGGACTTCCGGCTGGTCCGGCGGCATGCCGGGGCGCTGGCTGTCTGGTTCACCCAGGAGACCGGCTGGCGGCTGGTCGTGGACACCGAGAGTGCCCGGCTGTTCAAGACCCCCGCCCGGCTCGACGACGCCACCCATCCCGCCCGCACCCCGAGGACCAGGGCGCCCTTCACCCGCCGCCGCTACGTCCTGCTCTGCCTGGCCCTGTCCGTGCTGGAACGGGCGGATGCGCAGATCACCCTGGGCCGCCTCGCGGAGGGAGTGCTGACGGCAGCCGCGGATCCGGCTCTGACCGGGGCCGGGGTGGAGTTCCGGCTGGAGCGCCGCGAGGAGCGCTCCGACCTGGTGGCCGTGGTCCGCACCCTGCTGGACTGGGGTGCGCTCGAACGGGTCGCGGGTGACGAGGAGGCCTATCTCGCCTCGGGCGGCAATGACGTGCTCTACGACGTGCGCCGCCGGGTTCTGGGGACTCTGCTGGCGGCAGGGCGCGGCCCCTCGACCGTCCGCGCGACCGGGTTCGAGGAGCGGTTGGCCGAGCTCGCACGGGAGGCCCTCCCGGAGACCGACGAGCTGCGACTGCGGGCCCTGCGACAGCGGCTCACCCGGCGGCTGCTGGACGACCCGGTCGTCTACTATGCGGACCTCACCGAGGAGGAGCAGGCCTACCTGGTCTCGCAGCGGCACGCGATCGTCCGCAGGATTAGCGAACTGACGGGACTGGTCGGCGAGTTGCGTGCAGAGGGGATCGCCATGGCCGATCCCGAGGACCAGCTCACGGACGTGCGGATGCCCGAGCAGGGCACCGAAGGGCATGCGACCCTGCTGCTCGCCGCCCATCTCGCGGCCGTCGGCAAACCGCAGTCGACCAAGCGCCTGCACGCACTGGTCAGGGAGCTGGCGACCCAGCACCAGTCGTACTGGCGCAAGGCCGTCCGAGACCCGGCCGGCGCGGCGGAGGTACTGGCAGGTGCCCTGGACCGGTTGGAGGCACTCGATCTGATCGACCGTCATGGACTCGACCTGGCAGCGCAGACCGTCACCGCCAAGCCTGCCCTGGCCCGTTACTCCCTGGCCGCCCCCAAGATCCGAAAGGCCCGCAGCTCCTGATGTCCGACCACACCCCCCATGACCGGCGCGAACTACCGGAGCCCACCCGCAGTCGATGGCAGCCGCTGCGTGCCGGGCTGGTCGACCTGTTCTACTACGACATCGAGGAGTTCCACTTCCACGACGGCCGGCTGCTGCTGCGCGGCAACAACGGAACCGGCAAGTCCAAGGTCCTCGCGCTCACCCTGCCCTTCCTGCTGGACGGCGAGCTCTCGCCGAACCGGGTCGAGCCGGACGGTGACCGGAACAAGCGCATGGAGTGGAACCTGCTGCTTGGCGGCAAGCATCCCAACGACGAGCGCACCGGCTACACCTGGCTGGAGTTCGGCCGCCTGGACGCCGACGGCACGCCCCGCTACCGCACCATCGGCTGCGGCCTGAAGGCGGTCAAGGGCCGCGGTATCGCCCGGCACTGGTTCTTCAGCACCACCCTGCGGATCGGCGCGGACCTGCCCCTGATGTCCGCGACCCGGGTGCCGCTGACCCGCGAGCGGCTCCGCGAGGCCATCGGTGGGACGGGGCGGGTGCTGGACACCGCCACCGAGTACCGGCGGACGATCGACGAGGAGCTGTTCGGACTCGGCCAGGAGCGCTACGAGGCCCTGGTCGGCCTGCTGATCTCGCTGCGCCAGCCCCAGCTGTCCAAGAAGCCCGACGAGAAGCTGCTGTCCAAGGCCCTCACCGACGCCCTGCCACCGCTGGACCCCGCGCTGGTGGGGGAGCTGGCCGAGGCGTTCCGGGGCCTTGACGACGAACGCCACGCGCTGGACGCCCTGGCCGAGGCGTCCCGTGCGGCCGAGGGCTTCCTCGGCCACTACCGCCGCTATGCCAGGATCGCCGCGAAGCGCCAGGCCGGAAGGCTGCGGACGGTCCACAGCCGCTATGAGCACCTGGGCCGCGACCTGGGCGAGGCCGAGGCCGAGCACACCGCCGCAGAGCAGCGCCTGGGCGAGACCGAGGACCGCCTCGAAGAGCTCAAGGACGCCCGGGTGCGGCTCACTGCCGCACTGGAGGCGCTGCAGCGCAGCCCGGAGATGGATGCCGCCAACGAGCTCAACGCGGCGCGCAGGCACTCCGAGACGCTGACCCGGGTCGCCGGCGAGCTGGCGACGGCCCGTGCCGCAGCCCAGCGCAGCGCCGACGGCCGCAGCCGTCGTGCACAGGACGCCGCCGCAGCGGCGGAGGGCGACGCCGGTCGGCTGGCCGAGGCCAGGGAAGAGGCCGAGCTCTGCGCCCGTGCGGCCGGCCTCGACCACCAGCCGGTCGCGGCCGAGCTCGACGCCGACCACCCGCCCTATCCGCAGGCCCGCCGGGCGGGGGAACGGGTGGTGGAGCGCCGTCGGCAGGCCGTGGCGGGCCTGGTCGAACTGCTGACGGCGGTCGAGAACGCCGAGCGCTGGGCCAGGGAGGCGCAGGCCGAGGCCACCCGCCGGGCCGAGGATCTGGAGGCCGCCCGCGAGAGCAGCACGGAGGCGGCGGCTGCCGTGTCCGAGAGCGCCGACCGGCTGTCGGCCGCCTACCGCCACTGGCAGCAGCAGACCGTCGAGCTGCGACTGCCCGACCCCGAGGCGGTGTGGGCCGCGCTGGACCAGTGGACCGACACCCTCGAAGGCCCCAACCCGGCAGCCCTCGCCGCCGATCGTGAACAGCGCGAACGTGCGGCCGAGTTCACCCGCCAGGACGCCGGCCTGGACGCCGAGCAGCGCTCCGCCGCAGCCGAACAGGCCGCGGTGGAGGAGGAGATCGCCCGCCTGGAGTCCGGCGGCCACGACCGCCCGCCGCAGCGGCACACCGCCGACCCGCAGGCCCGCGCGGACCGGCCGGGCGCGCCGCTGTGGCGGGCGGTGGATTTCGCCGACCTGGTCGGACCGGCCGAACGCGCCTGCCTGGAGGCGGCGTTGGAGGCATCCGGGCTGCTCGACGCCTGGATCACACCCGAGGGAGTGCTGCTCGATCCGGTCACCGAGGACGTCTTCGCGCTGCCCGACCGCCCCGCGCCCGGTCCGAACCTCACGGCACTGCTGACGGTCGCCGTCGACCGGGCCGATCCGGCCGCAGCGGCCCTGGACGACACCACCGTACGGGCCGTGCTTGCCTCGGTGGCCCTGGGCGAGGACCCGGACCACGCCTCCTGGGTCACCGTGGACGGCCGTTGGCGGATGGGCGCCCTCGCGGGAGCCTGGACCAAGGCCGAAGCGCGCTACCTCGGCGAAGGCGCCCGGGAATCCTCCCGCCGTGCACGCCTGCTCGAACTATCCGAGCAGGCGGAACATCTGACGGGGCGCCTGGAGCGTCTGTCCGGCCTGCGCGCGGACCTCGCCGGCCGTGCGGCCGCCCTCGCCGCCGAACACCGGGCCCAGCCACTCGACGCGGAGCAGGGCCTGCGCGATGCCCACACCCGCCGCACCCACGAGGAGCAGCTCGCCCACCGCCTCGCCGGCCTCCTCGCCGACGCCGTGCAGCAGGCTGCGGACCGTCGCCAGGGCGCCGACCGGGCCCGGCAGGAAGCCGCCGAGTATGCGGCCGACACCGGGCTGCCCGCCGACCGGGACCAGCTCGACCTGGTCCGCGAGGCGCTGGCAGGCTACCGCGCCGCACTGGCCGCGCTCTTCCCGGCCGCCGCCGCCCGGCACCGCTCCGCCGAGGATGCCCGCGCCGCGCTCGCCGATGCCGAGGAGGCCGCCGAGCGGCTGGCCGAGGCAGCCGAGGCGGCCGAGCAGGCCCGGCACGAGGGCGATGCCGCCGCCGAGCGGCATCGGGTGTTCGCGGAGACGGTCGGAGCCGATGTTGCCGAGCTCTTCCACCGCATCGAGCAGGCCGAGGCGGCGATGCGCACCCGCGACACCCAGGAGAAGCAGACGTCCGGCGAACGCGACGCGGCGCTCACCGCCCGGGCCCGCGCCGACGGGCGGCGCGGGGAGATCCGTGGCTGGATCGAGGAGACCGCCGCCGACCGGGGGCAGGCCATCACTGCGCTGCGCGCCTTCACCGCCACGGGGCTGCTCGCCACCGCCCTGCCGGCGCTCGAGCCCCCCGACCTGGAGCAGGAGTGGGCGCCCACCCCGGCGGTGGCACTGGCCCGCGCGGTGGACCAGGCCCTGGACGATGTCAGCGAGGAGGACCGGCCCTGGGAGCTCGCCCAGGAACGGGTCGCCCGCGAGCAGAAGCTCCTCACCGACGCGCTCAGCCGCCACGGCCACTCGGTGGGGATGACGCTGCGTGAGGGCGTGATGGTGGTAGACGTGCTGTTCCAGGGGCGCAGCCACGACGTCCCCGGACTGGCCTCCTCGCTGCGCGAGGAGGTGGAGCAGCGCGGGCGGTTGCTCTCCGCCAAGGAGCGCGAACTGCTGGAGAATCACCTGGTCGGTGAAGTCGCCGGTGCCCTGCAGGAGTTGATCGCCGGAGCGGAGGAGCAGGTCGGCGCGATGAACGCGGACCTGGAGCTGCGGCCCACTTCCACCGGGATGAAGCTGCGGCTGCAGTGGCTCCCGGCCAAGGACGCCCCGCCCGGCCTGGAGCAGATCCGCCAGCGGCTGCTGCGCCAGGCCGTCGACGCCTGGCGGCCCGCCGACCGTGCCCAGGTGGGTGAGTTCCTGCAGGCCAGGATCGCGGCGGACCGTGAGGAGCACGAGGGTGACTCCTGGACCGACCAGCTCACCAGGGCCCTGGACTACCGCGCCTGGCACCGGTTCGTCATCCAGCGCCACCAGGACGGCCAGTGGCGTCCGGCCACCGGACCGGCCTCCGGCGGGGAGCGGGTACTGGCGGCCTCCGTGCCGCTGTTCGCCGCCGCCTCCTCGCACTACTCCTCCGGCAGCCCCGACGCGCCCCGGCTGATCGCCCTGGACGAGGCGTTCGCCGGTGTGGACGACGACTCCCGGGCCAAGTGCCTGGGCCTGTTGGCCGCGTTCGACCTGGATGTGGTGATGACCAGCGAACGCGAGTGGGCCTGCTACCCGACCGTGCCGGGGATCGGCATCGCCCAGCTCAGCCGCCGTGAGGGCATCGACGCCGTGCTGGTCACCCCCTGGCGCTGGGACGGCCGCGAACGCGTCCGCCGCCCGCGCCCGGTCCCGTATGTCCCGGCGGCGTCCGCCCGTGCGCGTGACGATGCGGGCGACGAAGCGGGCGGCGAGCAGCAGGCCGCACTCTTCGAGGGGGCCTGAGCAGTGGGCGCGGACGTGCCGGGGCCGGGGCCGGGGCCGGTGGACCTGGCGCGCCTGCGCCGCCTGCTCGGCGGCCCCGACACCGCGTGGCTGCTGCAGCGTGTGCGCGACCGGATCGCCGACGGCCTCGCCCTGGACACACCCGTCGTCCTCGGCGACAGCACGGCGGAGCAGCGTCGCGCCGTCGGACTGCTGCTCGGCCGACGATCCGGACGCGGCCGCTCGCTGGCGGTGCCGCTCGCCGAACTCGACCGCGTACTCCGTGAGTCCGAAGTCTCTCCTGACGGCCTGTCGGCCGCGGTGGTGGCACTCACCGGACCCGTGCCCGACCGGCAGGCCCGTCGCATGGCCGAGGCGACCGCCTGGCGGACGGCGCTCGCACCCCTTGCCCTCTGCGAGGCGCCGCTCGCCACCGACGCCTGGCGGGACCGCCTGGAGGCCGGCGGCCTGCTGCGCCGACTGTCGACAGGCGATGCCGACAAGGCCGGCCTCCTGGCCGAACAGGCCGCCCGCGTACTGGACGCGCTTCCGGCGGAGGGCGTCACCCTCGCTGTCCTCGCCGCTCGCACCACCGGCGACGCCCATGCACTCGACCAGGGCCGGCCCCTGGCCACTCTCGTCCGCTCGGCGGCCCGGGCCTGGTCGGGGCTCGCCGACCAGGAGACCGAGGGCGCCGAAGGCCGCCGCGCCGTCTGGGCCTCGGTCGGCGTGGCCGTCGACGAGCTCTCGTCGCGGGTGCTCACCGTGGGTCTGCCCGGCAGCGCCACGGGCGTCACCGGCCGGATCCTGGCCGCAGCGGCGGAGGGGGGCGAGCCATGCGTGCTGACTCTTCGTCAGCTCACGGGCCGTGTCACCGACCTCGGCGTCTCCGGGCGCCGGGTCTTCCTCTGCGAGAACCCCGCCGTGGTCGCCACGGCCGCCGAGGCGCTGGGCCCCGACTGCCCGCCGCTGGTCTGCGTCGAGGGCAGTGTCTCCGTCGCCGCCCGCACCCTGCTCCCGCTGCTGCCAGCCCAGGGCGCGATGCCGGTCTACCACGGCGACTTCGACTGGGGTGGAGTCCGCATCGCCGCCGACGTCATGCGCCTGACCGGCGCCCGGCCCTGGCGCTTCGGCCGCAGCGACTACCTCGCCGCCCTCGCCGCCGGCCTGGGAACGCCCCTGACCGGCGGCGTCCCCGCACCCACCGTCTGGGACCCGGGCCTGGCCGAAGCCCTGTCCACCCACCGCATCCGCGTCGAGGAGGAGCACCTCGTCGACCACCTCCTCGCCGACCTGCGCGATTGCTCACCGACAGCGGAACAGCCCGGTGTATCCGCCCGCATCCGCCGGGTAGGCGATCTCAACGCCAGGCATCGACCAGGTCGGTAGGCGTCCAGGTGTGATCGAGCCCGAGGTCGGGCGCGGTGCCGGCGCGTGTGACGGCGACCAGGGACGCGTTCTCAGCCCCGGGGATCTGATTGGCTCCTGCGACGAGGGCGGCTAGGTCGCGTTGGTCGAACGGTTGTTGTTCCAGCCACTTGATGGAGCCGGCGAAGGCGACGCTTCGGGTTGCGGGGGTACGGTCGACAGCGACGAGGTCGATTTCGGGGTTGTTCTGCCGGTTCCACCAGCCGCCGACCTCGTTAGCGTCCGACCATCGGTCGTTCGGGAGAAGGCGGGCGAGGCTGGAGCGGATGAGGGGCTCCACGGCTCGGCCGCGCCATGACGGGAACGAACCGAGAACGCGTTGAACGGAGCGGTCCCCGGTTCCGCGTTCGGCCTCCGCGCCTGCCCGGGAGAGGAACGCAAGCCAAAAGCGCAGGTAGGGGTCGGCGATTCGGTAGCGCTTGTCGCGATCACTGTTCGCGGTGGACAAAGGAAGGTCGGCGGCAACGACGTCCCGTGAGATGAGTTGGCCGAGTGCCGGGGTCAGAGCTTCTGAGGGCAGAGCACTACTACCGCCTGCCGCCGCCTGCGCGATGGTGCCGAATGTTCGCTCGCCTGCCCCGATCGCTTCGAGCACGGCACGGGCCTGGGTGGCCTCCGGGAACTCACCGAGCATGGTGAGCTGGCCTGCGATCAACAGCGGGGAGAGCGGGTCGTTGAGCTGGTCGCTCAGGAAGTCGCGCAAGGTCATGCCCGGCTGCCACTGGGCGGTGACCTCAGGGAAGCCACCGGTGACCAGGGCCGTGTCGATGGTGTCGGCTGCGTCCAGGCCGTGCGGCTGTGGCTGCAGGCCGAAACCCGTCACGGGTGGGTCTGGGCCTACAACCTGGAACAACTCACGATCATGCGCGACTATGTGGCGGCCTCCCTGCGCGAGCGTGACCCCGGGGTCGGCATCGGCCGGGCCCGGACATTCGTGGCCCGGCTTCCGGTGTGGGTCAAGCGGGCGAAGAACCGTGATGAGGTCCTGCGCGCCATCGACCGCCTCCGCGTGTCGCTCATCGACGAATGACCAATGAATGCGATCCGATGGACAGGACCTGGTCAGCACCGCAGGAAGTGTCTCATCGCGACGAAGCGCCAGGGTCCACGCCATCGCGGCGTGCGTCAGCGGGGGCGGTCGCCGATGATGGTGACGCGCTCCATGACGCGGGGCGCTGGGTAGTAGTCGGAGACCGCGTAGTGCTGCGTGATCCGGTTGTCCCAAAACGCGATCGCATTCGGCGTCCAGCGGAAGCGGCACTGGTACTCGGGGTGCCGGGCCTGCTCGTAGAGGAGGTTGAGGAGGTCCGTGCTCTCGTTCTCGGGGAGGCCGACGAGGTGGTCGGTGAAGACCCGGTTGACGTAGATCAGCTGGCGGCCGGTCTCGGGGTGGGTGCGGACGACGGGGTGTTCCACGGGCGGGTGGAGAACGCGTTGGCGCTCGCGTTCCTCAGATGGCATGAGCTGGCCGAAGCTGCGGAGGAAGTCGTGGACGGCGCGCAGTCCATGGAGGCGGTTCTTCACCTTGCTCGGCAGCCCGTCGTAGGCGGCGGCCATATCGGCCCACAGCGTGTCGCCGCCGACCTCGGGAAGTTCCACCGCACGCAGGACGGAACCGAGGGGCGGGGTCGGGTCGAAGGACACATCGCTGTGCCAGACGTTCTCCACGCCGGGGTGCTCGTGGTCGTGGGCGAGACGGACGACTTCGGGGAGCGCCGCCTTGGGGAGGAAGGGGTGGACCTCGGGCACGCCCCAGTGACGGGCGAACGCGGTGTGGCTGGCGGCGTCGAGATGCTGGTCGCGGAAGAACAGCACCTTCCATTCGAGCAGGGCGCGCTTGAGGTCTGCCAGCACGTCGTCCTTCAGCGGCGCGGCCAGGTCGACACCGTCGATCTCGGCGCCGATGGTGGGGGAGTAGGGGGTCAACGCGAAGATCTGGTAGGGGCGTTGGGTGTTCGAGTCGCCGGTCCGCCGGAGGGCGTGGGCGGCGACGGACGGGCGGACAGGCTCGCTGGGGCTCATGGATGCACCTTCCCGTTCTGCTCACGCTGGGCGGGCGAGGACATCCTGCAGCCATGAGGCTGCATCGGCCAGAGCCTTGACCGTCTCAGGTTGGGCCTCAGCGTCGGCTGCGGACGTACCGTCTGTTCGCACTGCTTCCACCGCCGTTGTCGGTGTCTTCTGTTAGAACATGTTGACTGGGGCAGAGTCGTACGGGTTGCCGAATAAATCCATGTGGAAGGCAGAGCTCATGGCAGAGGTTGTGGACACAGCAGATCCGGTGACCGGGTTGTACGAGAAGCTGATTACCGATCGACTGCGTGAACGTCTGAGCGAACTGGAGCAGTCCGGTTGGCATGCCATCGAGCGCGAGGTCGGAAGGGAGTCCGCTCCATATGTCCTTGCCCGGCACGTCGGTGACACTGTTCGGCGCATCTTGTCCGGGCTGCAGCCAGGTGAGCGGCTGGTTGCCGCAAATCACATCCTGGAGTCCCTGAACAGCATCGGTGGGGCGAAGGAGTGGGTGGAGCTCATCGCTGACGGGCCGAAGGAGCTGTTGGCCATCGCGGAGCAGGAGGCTCCCGGGGTCTATGCAATCCGCCCGGCGACCCCGCTCTCCGAGTCCGCGCTGATCACCAACTCTCCCGAGGACCCCAACCTCGGGTTCGAGCTGCGCGCTGAGCTGGCCACCGCGGACCGGGTCGATCTGCTCTGTGCATTCGTCAAATGGCACGGCCTGCGGGTGCTGGAGCAGTCGCTCCAGGCGGCCAAGGAGCGTGGTGTCCCGATCCGGGTGATCACCACCACCTACATCGGGGCCACTGAGCGGCGCGCACTCGATCGGCTGGTGCGCGAATTCGGGGCCGAGGTCAAGGTCAACTACGAGCTGCGCAGCACCCGACTGCACGCCAAGGCTTGGCTGTTCCGACGTCGAACCGGCTACGACACGGCCTACGTCGGCAGCTCCAACCTCTCCCGGGCGGCGCTGCTCGACGGTCTGGAGTGGAACGTCCGACTCTCCTCGGTGGCCACACCCGCTGTGCTGAAGAAGTTCGAGGCGACTTTCGACTCCTACTGGAGCGAGGCCGCCTTTGAATCCTACGACCCGGACCGCGACGGCGACCGGCTCGACGAGGCCCTGGCCGCTGCCGGCGGACGCACCGGCGAGGACGGACAGCATCGGCGCATCTCCCTGTCGGGCTTGGAGGTCCGCCCCTTTCCGCACCAGCAGGGCATGCTCGAACGTCTGGAGATCGAGCGCGACGTCCATGACATCCACCGCAACCTGCTGGTCGCCGCCACCGGCACGGGCAAGACCGTCATGGCTGCCCTGGACTACAAACACCTGCGAGCCAAGCACGGGCGCGATCTGCGACTGCTGTTCGTGGCGCATCGTCAGGAGATCCTCGCCCAATCACTGCGGACCTACCGGGAAGTCCTCACTGACGCCAACTTCGGCGAGGAGTACGTGGCCGGGCAACGTCCCGAACTCTGGAAGCATGTCTTCGCCAGCGTGCAGTCTCTGACCGCACAACCCTTGGATCGCTTCGCCTGCGACGACTTCGACGTCATCGTCGTGGACGAGTTCCACCATGCCGAAGCGCGGACCTACCGCAGGATCATCGACCACTTCCAGCCGCTGGAATTCCTGGGGCTCACCGCCACCCCCGAGCGCATGGACGGCAAGCACGTCCAGAACGAGTTCTTCGACGGGCGCATCGCTGCCGAGATGCGCCTTTGGGAGGCGCTGGAGAACGATCTGCTCAGCCCTTTCCACTACTTCGGCATCGCCGACGGCACTGACCTCAGCGATGTCACCTGGAAGCGCGGCAGCTACGACTCGGTCGAACTGGGCAAGGTCTTCACCGGCAACGAGGCCCGCGCCCGCCTGATCATAAAGGCCGTCCAGGACAAGGTCACCGACCCCGGCACCATGCGGGCTCTCGGCTTCTGCGTCTCGGTCGCCCATGCCCGCTTCATGGCCGAATACTTCGAGCGGGCGGGACTGCGTGCCGCTGCACTCGACGGCACCTCCCCGCGCGACACCCGCAAGCACGCGCTTGAGCAGTTGAAGGAAGGCAAGATCCAGGCGATCTTCTCCGTCGACCTCTTCAATGAAGGACTCGACATCCCCGACGTCGACACCCTGCTCCTGCTACGTCCGACCGGCAGTGCCACCGTCTTCCTGCAGCAACTCGGCCGCGGCCTGAGGCGCACCCCGGACAAGGCGGTGCTCACCGTTCTGGATTTCATCGGCCAGCACCGAGCCGAGTTCCGCTTCGAAGAGCAGTTTCGCGCGTTGACCAACCTCACCCGGGGTCGGTTGGAGGCACACCTGGAACAGGATTTCCCCCAACTCCCTTCCGGCTGCCAGATCATCCTGGACCGCAAATCCAAGGAGGCTGTGCTGGCCAACATCAGAACCCAACTACGGGTCGACGTGCGAGCGCTGGCCGCAGAGGTGCTCGCCTTCGGCACACCCACCCTGGCCGGCTACCTGAAGGAGAGCCGGCGCGGGATCGGAGAGATCTACAGGAGCGACAACTCCTGGACCGGGCTGCTGCGCCGGTCCGGGCTGGTGACGGGGGACGCACCGAAGGGGGAGCAGGAACTACTCAAGCGTGTCCACGCCCTGCTCCATGTGGACGACCCGGTTCGCGTAGCTGCCTACTCCAAGCTGCTCGGAGACCAGCCGCCACACTACGAGACCCTGAACCCGACCGAACAGGGATACGCGCGAATGCTCTTCTACACCCTGTGGGACAAGGGCGGCGGCTTCCCCGACTACCAGGCAGGACTGGACAGTCTCCGGCATCAGCCGCAGGTGCGGGCCGAGATCCGGCAGGTACTGGAGCACGGTCTTGCCCATGCCGAGCACTATCCCCTGCGGCTCGACGGCCCGCACAGCGATCTGCCGCTCACCGTGCACAGTGCCTACAACCGCTCCGAGATCCTGGCTGCACTCGGGGTCGCCCGCGTGGGTGGTCAGATGCCCGGCGCCTTCGCACAAGGCGTCGTCTGGTGTGAGAGCCTGCAGACCGACGCGCTGCTGATCACCTTGGAGAAGGACGAGAAGGACTTCTCGGTCAACACCCGCTACAAGGACTATGCGATGAGCCCTGACCTCTTCCACTGGGAGTCACAGGCCACCACCAGCGCCACCTCACCCACCGGGCTGCGCTACCGCGAGCACGCCGAGCGCGGCACCCGCATCCTGCTCTTCGCCCGCCGCTACAACAAGACCGATCTGGGAAAGGCTCAGCCCTGGGTACTGCTGGGGCCCGCCCAGTACGTATCCAGCGAAGGCAGCAAGCCCATCTCTGTCGTCTGGCGGCTCCAGCACCCGCTTCCTGCCGACATCTGGACCTACTCCGCGATCGCCGCGGGCTGACGCAAGGGCTGCGAGCTACGGTGGCCACCCGAATGCGGGGTGGCCACCGTAAGGGGGCGGGGCGTGCGGGCTACGGCATGAGGACGGTGTAGGACCCGCGGGTCTCGCCGCAGGCCAGGTGGACCCAGTTGCCGGATGAATGCAGGGGGATGCCGGCCCACAGCCCCATGAGTACCCAGTGGTCGGGTCCGTCGATGTCCTGGACCCGGTCGGGGTCCCGGCCGAATGCGGCGATCGCGGCGAGGGCGTCTTCGGCGGTGGGTGCCTCGAGTTGGAACTGGTAAGTGTTGGGGTCCCCGTCGTTGTCGATGCCGCTGTCGACGATGGCGCTGTACATGGGCACGGCCGTACTCCCGGGGTAGTGGTGTTGCCCTGGTCCGTGACCTAGCAGTCGCCTGACTCGGCGGCGAGGAGTTCGAAGGCCTCTGCCAGGGAGTTGACGCGGTCCTCGCCGAGTCTGCCGACGAAGCGGTTGTGCAGGGCGTCGGCGAGGATGCATGCGGCGTGGCGCGTTGCGTTCTCGCCTGCGGGGGTCAGTTCGGCGAGGATGACGCGGCGGTCGGTCGGGCTGGTGCGGCGCTCGACCGCGCCCGTCGCGCACAGGCGGTCGATCAGCTTGGTGGTGCCGGCTGTGGAGAAGTTGAGCAGCCGGGAGACCTCGTTCATCGGGGCGCGGCGCTCGGGGGCCGCGGCGAGGTGCCAGAGCACTTGGAACTCGGGTGCGGTCAGCCCTGCGGTGCGCTCGACTTCCGCGAGCAGGTCGGCGGTCAGGTTCTGCATCCCGGAGTAGATCTGGAACCACCGGCGCAGCAGTTCCTCGTCCGAACCCGCGGTGCAGGCCTCGGCTGCTGTGGGCTCCGTGCCGCGCGCAGGTGTCGCCATCGGCTGTTCCTCCCGTTCGATGGTGTCCCTTGTCGAAGCTTAACCGAGCCAGCTATTATCTCGCTGGAAAGATAAACGCCAGTGAGAAGATAGCTGGCTCTCTATCTGCAGAGGACCTGCCATGCCCGATCGCCTTGCCCCTGGGCGCTACCTGCTCGATCCCGCCAGCAGCACGGTCACGCTGCGGCACAAGACCTTCTGGGGACTCAAGACGGTCCCCGGCGGCTTCGGCGGCCTCCGCGCCTCCGGCGAGATCGCCGCGGACGGCACCGCCCACGGCACTCTCGCCATCGACGCCGCCTCCTTGGACACCAAGCACGCCAAGCGGGACGAACACCTGCGCTCCGCGCATTTCTTCGACGTGGAGCAGCACCCGGAGATCACCTTCGAGACCGCCTCGGTCACGCCGTCGACCGACGGCACGGTCTCGGTGGAGGGCGATCTGACCGTGCGCGGGAGCAGCAGGAAGCTGGCCTTCACGGCCAACTACGAGGCCGACGGCACCGAGGCCGTCGTGGTGCGCGGCACTGTGGCGATCGACCGCAAGGCCCACGGTCTGACCTGGAACATGCTCGGCATGCTGACCGGGCCGGCCACGGTGGACCTGGACCTCCGGTTCACCGCTCAGCCCTGAACTGGGCTTCCTCTGCTCGGGCTGGGCGGGCGAGGACATCCTGCAGCCAGGAGGCTGCATCGGCCAGAGCCATGACCGCTTCAGGTTGGGAGACCACGCCTCGGCCCGGCGCATCACCGGGCGTTACGCGACCGGCTTGCGGCCCAGGACGAAGGCGAAGCGGTCGGGGAACACCAGGACGGACTCCGGGTGGTCGACGCGGATCTGCTCGATCCCGGCCTCCAGCTCTTCGTGGGTGAAGGTGGACAGCAAGGACATGTAGTGGGAGCGCACCATGCCCAGATAGCGCTCGCGGTCGATGCGCAGCTCGTACTCCACGTAGTCGAGCCTCGCGTCCAGTCCGGCGTCCCGGAGGTGGGCGAGGATGTCGACCGGGTCGGGTTGCTGCTCCTCGAATCGGGCTGTCGCGGCGGGGAAGAGCGGGTAGGCGATGGTGGCCGGGAGCATCGCGACCAGGAGGCGTCCGCCGGGGGCCAGCAGCCCGGCCAGGCCGCCCAGGGCGGTGGCCGGATCAGCGAAGTGGTGGACGGCTTCCTTGATCCACATTGCATCGAGGGCCGGGTACGGCAGCGCTACCCGGCCTTGGGACAGCTCCTCGCCGGAGGCGCGGATCGCCGTCAGACCGGCGGGGGAGGGCGGGATCCGGTCGAGCATGGCCTGGGACGGATCGATGCACAGCACCGGTACGCGCGGGCGGACGAGCTCGGCGATCCGTGAGGCGTAGAGGCCGGTGCCGCAGCCGAGATCGGCGATGCGATCGCTGCCGCCCAGCTCCAGGCTCGCGGCGATCTGCCCTGCCATCCAGTCCAGATAGGCGTCGCTGTATGCCCAGTTGTCGTCGTACGTGTCCGCGAGTCGTGCATAGTGCTCCCGCATGGCCTGACCCATGTCGCCCCCCATGTCGCCGCAACCGTGGACTCGATGTTCCGGGCCAGGTTACCCGCGCGGCAGGTGCGGGCCCGCATGACGCGGGTCCCGGCTGCCGTGTGGTCGGAAGGAGAGGATGTTCCGCAGCCAGGCAGCTGCCTCGGCCAGGTGTCTGTCGGCTTCGGGGAGGATCCCGCGCAGGCCCAGGAAGCCGTGGAACATGCCCGGTGCGACAATGAGTTCGACCGGGACGCCGGCTTCGGCGAGACGGTCGGCGTAGGCGTGGCCCTCGTCGCGCAGGGGGTCGCACTCGGGCAGCAGGAGGTAGGCCGGGGGGAGGCCGGACAGGTCGGGGGCGAGGCCGGGGGAGGCGTAGGGATCCTCGCCGTCGCCGCCCGGGCCCAGGTACTGCTTCCAGTACCAGCGCATGTGGGCGGTGGTGTGGAAGAACCCGGTCGCGTAGGCGGTCGCGGACGGGCGGTCGAGACGGTGGTCGAGCACCGGGTACAGCAGCAGCTGCGCGGCGATCGGCGGGCCGCCCCGGTCCAGGGCCATCAGCGCGGCGGCGACGGCGAGGTTGCCGCCCGTACTGTCACCGGCGACGGCGATGCGCGAACTGTTCCGTTCGGCCCAGGAGATGACGGTGCAGGTGTCCAGCAGGGCGGCGGGGAAAGGGTGTTCGGGGGCGCGACGGTAGTCGACGCTGACGACGGTGACTCCGGCGAGGGCGGCCAGCTCGCGGCAGAGGCCGTCATGGGTGTCGAGATCGCACAGCACCCAACCGCCGCCGTGCAGGAACACCAGCACCGGGCCGCCGTCGGAGGCGCCGTCCGGGTGGTAGACGCGCACCGGGACCGGTGGGTCGCCGGGTATCGCACGGTCCTCGACCAGGGGCAGGATGCGCGTCGGTCGGCCGACTCCCGTCCGGGACGCGGCCCGAAGCGCCTCGGCGGTGAGCGGGGCGCGCGCGGGGTCGGGGAAGGCCTCCGCCATGGCGTCGACCAGAGCGCGGACTTCGGCAGAGAGCGGGTCGGCGGCGGTCACCGTGTGGTCAGACCTCCGTCGACGACGAACTCGGCCCCGGTGATGTAGCTCGAGGCGTCCGAGGCGAGGAAGAGCACCATGGCGGCGACCTCGTCGGAGATCCCGGGACGGGACAGGGGGATGTGCTCCCAGCTGTCCCTGGCCTCGATCGCACCGGCGGTCATGGGGGTGTCGATGACGCCGGGGTGGACGGAGTTGACCCTGATCCCGGCGTCCGCGAGGTCGAGGGCCGACGCCCTGGTGAGGCCGCGCAGGGCGAACTTGCTTGACCCGTAGGCGCTGTGGCCCTTGATGCCGACGATTCCGGCGATCGAGGAGATGTTCACGACCGAGCCTCCGCCGACCCCGCGCATCGCCGGTGCGACGGCCTGGATGCCGAGGAAGGGACCGTACAGGTTGACCCGGAGCAGCCGGTCGAAGGCCGCCTCCGTCTCGCTCTCGATCGGTGCGGCGTGCCAGATGCCGGCGTTGTTGACCAGGACGTCGAGGCGGCCGAACCGGTCCATGGCCCCGGCGACCACCCGGCGCCACTGCGCGGAGTCGGTCACGTCGTGCCGGATGAACAGTCCGTCCTTGCCGAGCTCGGCGGCGACGGCCCGGCCGTCCTCCTCCAGGACGTCGGTCAGTACGACGCGGGCGCCGGCCTCGGCGAACATCCGTGCCTCGGCGGATCCCTGGCCGCGTCCCGCACCGGTGATGACTGCCACCCTGCCGTCGAGTGAGCTCATTCGCCTGCCTCCTGAGTCGTGGTCGTCAGCCGGGCCTGCTCGTTGGTGCGGAAGTGCGGGATGACCTTCCCGCCCCACTGGCGGATGGTCTCCATGCACGCCTCCTGCGGAACGGTGCCCATCTGGATCAGGCACATGACCTCGTCCACGCCGATCCCGCGCAGCTGCTCGACGTAGGCGATGGCGGTGTCGGCGTCGCCGTAGGCGTGGTCGGTGTTGAAGGTGCCCGTCGCGCTGGGGCGGGCCGGGATGTCGGCCTCGTGCAGCTTGGCCACCAGCTGCTCCGCGCGGTGCGACATTTCGGCGGCGTTGTCCACGTCCTCGGTGTCCTCGGCGGGGAGCGGGCCGTCGCCGTACCAGTGGGCGATGGACTCGGCGAAGAAGCGCTGCCCGCGCGTGCCGATCCGGTAGGCCTCGGCCGCGTCGTCGAGCACGATGGTCGGGCACAGCGCCGAGAAGTGGTCGTTGACCTCGGTGGAGACGAAGCGCTCGCCGGTGCGGGCGGCGATGGCGTCGTCGTAGACCTTCCGCATCTGCCGGACGTCCTCGGCCCCGGCGAAGCCCAGCACCAGCGCGCCGACGCCGTGGTCGGCGGCGGTGCGCAGGGTGTCGTGCTTGCTGCAGGCCATGAAGAGGGGCGGGTGCGGCGTCTGCACGGGGCGCGGAAGGATCGCGCCGGGGCCGATGTCGATGCTGCCGTGCCACTCGAACTCCTCCTTCCGCCAGGCCCGGCTGACGATCTTCAGGGCCTCCTCCACCTGCGGGTAGGTGTCCTCGGGATCGACCCCGTACATGGACATCTCCTGGCGGGTGGCGCCGCGTCCCGCGCCGAGGTCGACCCGCCCGCCGGAGAGCACGTCCAGCATCGCGGCGCGCTCGGCGACCCGGACCGGGTGCTGGTAGCCGAAGGGCATGGTGACCACACCGTGGCCGATGCGGATGCGGCTGGTGCGGGCGGCGACCCAGGCCAGGAAGATCTCCGAGGCGCTCATGTGTGCGTAGCGGGTGAGCGAGTGGTGCTCCACCGCCCAGATCCGGTCGAAACCCATCTCCTCGGCGTAGACGGCCTGGTCGACGCAGTCGCGGATGACCTGCCGCTCGTGTTCGGGGGTGGGGTCGGCGAGTTGGGCCTCGAAGATCATCGAGAACTTCACGGCGAACCTCCGGTATTCCGATTAGTCATATGTCTAACAGTCATAGGTTGGGAAAGGAAGGGGTGTTGCAGCTGGTCGTAGACTTCGGCCGTGGCTGATGAGCGAGGTATTGAAGGATCCGCAGGCGGTGGGCGGCCGAGTCTGCCGGTGACCAGCTGGGCCGTGCTCGGCCTGCTCTCCTTCGGGCGGGAGCTCTCCGGCTACGACATGAAGAAGTGGGCCGACCGGAGCATGGGCTTCTTCTTCTGGAGCCCCTCGTTCAGCCAGATCTACGGCGAGCTCAAGCGTCTGGAAACGGTCGGTCTCGCGGTCTCGCGGATCGTCGACCAGGGGACGGGGTCGCGCTCCAAGCGCATCTACGCCATCACCGAAGCGGGATCGGCAGCCCTGCGCGGCTGGGCGCGGGAGGCTCCGGTGGAGCCGATGGTGCTCAAGCACGGTCCGATGCTGCGGCTGTGGCTCGGACACCTGCAGGACCCGGTGCAGATGCGCGGGGCGCTGGCGCAGCACCGCGCATACGCGGAGGAGATGCGGCGCAGGGCCGAGGTGGACATCAAGGGCGCCGAGGGCCATGAGGAGTGGATCTACCCGCAGCTCACCCTGAAGTGGGCCGAGCGCTACTACCAGGCCGAGCGGGATCTGGCCGAGGCGATGCTGAAGGATCTGGAACAGGTCTGGCACGAGCGCGGAGAGGGCAGCGAGGGCGGGTAGGGCGTCCGGGGCGGGCCGGTGGGCGCGAGCCTCAGCGTGGCGCAGGACAGCGGCAGGCGCTCACTCCCGCCTGGCGGGAGCACCCACGGCTGCTGGAGTTTCGAGGTCGTGGTGTTCGGCGGCCAGCACCCGGAGCCGGCAGGCGGAGGGGCTGCCCCAGGCCGAGCGCAGCACCCTGGCCCGGCGGATCCACAGCGACAGGTCGAACTCGTCGGTGAAGCCGATGGCCCCGTGCAGCTGCAGGGCGGCCCGCGCGGCGGAGTAACCGGCCTCGCTGCAGGCGGCCTTCGCGGCCGCGACCTCCGCACCGGAGGACGGCTCCCCGGCGTGCAGGGCCACGGCGGCGGCGTAGAGCAGGGGTTCTGCGAACTCCAGCTGCAGCAGCACGTCCGCCAGGCGGTGCTTGACCGCCTGGAAGCCGCCGATGGGGGTGCCGAACTGGACGCGGGTGTTGGCGTGGTCCACGGTGGCGGAAAGCAGCCGGCGACCGGTGCCGAGGGCGAGGGCGGCGGTGGCGAGGGCGGCGACCTGCACGGCGTGGTCGGCGCAGGCGGCCAGGGGCGCGCCGGAGGCGATCGGCTTGCCGTCCGTGGGACGGGACAGCCGGCGGGCCGGGTCCAGGGTCGGCTGCGAAAGGTCCGCATCCGGCAGGCGCAGCTCGTCGGGGGTGAGCAGCAACCGGAGGTCCGCCAGATCCGCGTCCGCGGCGTAGGGGCTCACCTCCGTCGCGGCCAGCGTCAGCAGCGCGGTGCCGGTTGCCGCCTGCGGCAGCCAGTACTCGGCGGGCTCTCCCCCCAGGCGGCCCAGCAGCGCACTCGCGGCGAAGGTCTCGGCGAGCGGGCCGGGGACGGCGTGACGTCCCAGCTCGATGCAGGCGACCGCGAGTTCGACGGGGAGCAGGCCGACGCCCTCGTACTCCTCGGGCACGGCGAGGGCGAAGACACCGGACTCGCCGAGTCGCCGCCACAACTCCCGCACAGGGGCCGGGTCTCCTGCGCCGCGGGCCCGCACCGCCGCCGGGACGTCCGCGGCGGAGAGCAGTGCGTCCAGGCTGGCGGCGAAGTCCCGCTGCTCGGTGTCGAGGAGGAATCTCATCCGCGCCGTCCCTTCGGCAGGCCGAGCAGGCGCTCGGCGACGATGTCCCGCTGGATCTCGTTGGTGCCGCCGTAGATCGGCCCGGCGAGGGAGAAGACATAGCCCTCGGCCCAGTCGTCCCCGTGCGGCCCGCCGTCGGCCAACTCGCCGTCGGGGCCCAGGAGGTCGAGGGCGGTCTCATGGAGGGCGATGTCGAGCTCGGACCAGTGGATCTTGTTGAGGCTGGACTCGGCGCCCATGGTGTGGCCCTCGGCGATGCGCGAGGCGGCCGCGAAGGCGAACAGCTGGTAGGCCCGCGCACGGATCACCACGTCGGCGACCCGCTCGGCGAGCGCGGTGTCGGCGGGATCGCCCAGGTGCCGCCACAGCCCCACCAGCCGGTCGGCGGCGGCGAGGAAGCGCCCCGGGCTGCGCAGGGTCAGCCCGCGCTCATTGCCCGCCGTGCTCATGGCGGCCCGCCAGCCCTGCTCGGGCTCGCCGATGACGTCCTCGTCCGGGACGAGGACCGAGTCGAGGAAGATCTCCGCGAACGCCGGCTTGCCGTCCAGGCGACCGATCGGGCGGACCGTCACCCCCGGTGCGCGGAGCGGGAACATCAGGTAGGTGAGGCCGCGGTGCCGGGCGCCCGACTCCTCGACCGGGGTGGACCGGAACAGGCCGAAGGCGCGGTCGGCGAACGCGGCTCGCGAGGACCAGGTCTTGGCGCCGTCCAGCAGCCAGCCGCCCTCGGTGCGGCGCGCGGTGGAGCGCAGCGCCGCCAGGTCGCTGCCCGCGCCGGGTTCGGACCAGGCCTGGGCCCAGACGACCGTGCCGTCGGCCATGGAGGGCAGGACGCGGGTGCGCTGCTCGGCGGTGCCGTGCTCGAAGAGGGTGGGGGCGAGCAGATTGATGCCGTTCTGGGTGACCCGTCCGGGCGCGCCGGAGGCGTAGTACTCCTCTTCGAAGACCAGCCACTGCAGCAGCGTCGCGCCCCGGCCGCCGTACTCCTCGGGCCAGGACACCACCGCCCAGCGGTCCGCCTGGAGTTGCTGCTCCCATGCGCGGTGGGCGGCGAAGCCGGCCTCGGTCTCCAGGGAGGGCAGCCGCTGCGTCGGGACGTGGGCGCGCAGCCAGGCACGGGCCTCGGCGCGGAACTCCTCGTCCTCCTTGCTGAACTGAAGATCCATCACTTCTCGGCTTTCTGCGCCGCCGCCTTCATCGAGGCCGCGTCCATGCCGCCCAGCGAGTCCTTGGCGGTCTCGGCGTTGTGGGCGTGGGCGAGGTGGTGCAGGCCGAAGACCGAGTCCAGGCCGCTGTGCAGGCCCTGCAGGTCCTCGGCCTGGTTGACGGCGCGCTTGGTCAGCGCCAGGCCCATCGTCGGCATCTCGGCGATCCGCGCGGCCAGGGCCATCGTCGCCTCCTCCAACTCGGCGCGGGGGACCAGGCGGTTGACCATGGCCAGGTCGTAGGCGCGGGAGGCGGTCATCCGGTCGCCGGTGTAGAGGAACTCCTTGGCGATGCGCGGTGGCAGTACCCAGGGATGGGCGAAGTACTCGACGCCGGGGATGCCCATGCGGACCACCGGGTCGGAGAAGAAGGCGTCCTCGCTGGCGACGATCAGGTCGCACACCCAGGCGAGCATCAACCCGCCGGCCACGCAGGCTCCGTGGACGGAGGCGATGACCGGCTTGGGCAGCTCGCGCCAGCGGCGGCACATGCCGAGGTAGACCTCGGACTCGCGGGCGAAGCGGCTCTCCGCGCCCTGCCGCTCCGAGTGGTCCCACCAGAGCGACGCCTTGCGGTCGAAGGGGAGGTGGGCGTCGCGCCCGGGCGTGCCGATGTCGTGGCCGGCGGAGAAGTGCGGTCCGGCGCCGCGCAGGACGACCACCTTCACCTCGGGGTCGTCGGCGGCGCGGTAGAAGGACCGGTCGAGGGCGTAGGTCATGGCGGAGTTCTGGGCGTTGCGGTACTCCGGTCGGTTCATCGTCACCACGGCCACGGGGCCCTGGCGTTCGTACAGGACGACGTCGGTCTCCTCGGGAGCGTCGGACACGGCTCCTCCTTCCCTAACAAGTGTTTGGTAGGTTAACGTGCGGGAAGTCAGCCGTCGAGAGGTGTCAACCAGGAGGAGGCCCGCCCATGACCACCCCCGCAGCCACGCCCGCCTACGTTCCCGGCCACGGGCTGCTTCGCGGCCGCAGCGCCGTGATCACGGCCGCCGCCGGGGCCGGGATCGGCGGCGCGACCGCCCGCCGCTTCCTGGAGGAGGGCGCCGACGTCGTCCTCGGCGACGCCCACGCCCGCCGCCTCAAGGAGACGGTCGAGGCCCTCGCCGAGGAGTTCGGCGCCGCCAGGGTCACCGGGACACCCTGCGACGTCACCGACGAGCAGCAGGTCGTGGCGCTGCTCGCGCTCGCCGAGGAGCGCCACGGAGGACTGGACGTCCTGGTCAACAACGCCGGACTCGGCGGCACCGCCCCGCTGGTGGAGATGACCGACGCCCAGTGGGACAAGGTGCTCGACGTCACCCTCACCGGGACCATGCGCTGCACCCGCGCCGCGCTGCGCCGCTTCCGGGCGACGGGGCGGGGCGGGGCGATCGTCAACAACGCCTCGGTGGTGGGCTGGCGGGCCCAGGCAGGCCAGTCCCACTACGCCGCCGCCAAAGCCGGGGTGATGGCGCTGACCCGCTGCGCCGCGGTCGAGGCCGCCGAGTTCGGGGTGCGGGTCAATGCCGTCTCCCCGAGTCTGGCCATGCACCCGCACCTGGTGAAGGTCACCACGCCCGAGCTGCTGGCGGAGCTCACCGCGGGGGAGGCGTTCGGCCGCTACGCGGAGCCCTGGGAGGTGGCGAATGTGATCGTCTTCCTGGCGAGTGGATACTCCTCCTACATGACCGGCGAAGTGGTGTCGGTCAGCAGCCGGCACCCGTAGCCAGGTCGGCGACCAGCAACAATGGGTGCATCGACAATGGGTGCATCGACCCACCAGAGGAGCCCTGCGGATGAGTCCACGCGCCAAGAACGAGGCAGCCGGCGGCGACACCAGGACGGCGACGCGCCGAAGCGAGCTGCTGGCGACCGCGGCCGAGGTCTTCGCCCGCCAGGGCTACGACGCCACCACGGTGCGGGAGATCGCCGACGCGGCGGGGATCCTCGCGGGCAGCCTCTACTACCACTTCGACTCCAAGGAATCGATGCTGGACGAGATCCTGTCCGGTTTCCTGACCGAGCTGTGGACCGGCTACGACTCCGTGCTGGCCGATCGGCTCGGCCCCCGGGAGACCCTGGAGGCGCTGGTCGTCGAGTCCTTCCGGGAGATCGACCGGCACCGTGACGCGGTCGCCATCTACCAGCGCGAACGCCATCTCGCGGGCCAGCCCCGCTTCGCCTATCTGGCCGACTCCGCGCAGCGCTTCGAAACCGCCTGGCTGGGGACCCTGGAGCGCGGGGTCGCCGACGGCGTGTTCCGCAAGGACCTCGATCTCCGCCTGGCGTACCGCTTTGTGCGCGACACCGTCTGGGTCGCCGCGTCCTGGTACCGCCCGGGCGGCCGGCACGACGCGGCAGAGATCGCCCGCCAGTACCTGAGCATGCTGCTGGACGGCATCTCCACGGACTGAGACCGACACCCCACCACTCGCAGGAGGAACGACCATGCCCGAGGCCTACATCGTCGAGGCCGTACGCACGCCCGTGGGCCGTCGTAACGGCGGCCTCGCCTCCGCGCACCCCGCCGACCTCGGCGCCCATGTCCTGAAGGCCCTCGTCCTGCGCGCGGGGATCGACCCGTCGCTGGTGGAGGACGTGGTCTTCGGCTGCCTGGACACGGTGGGACCGCAGGCCGGTGACATCGCCCGGACCAGCTGGCTGGCGGCCGGGCTGCCGGAGGAGGTGCCGGGGGTCACCGTCGACCGCCAGTGCGGCTCCTCGCAGCAGGCCGTGCACTTCGCCGCGCAGGCGGTGATGTCGGGGACCAGCGACCTGGTGGTCGCGGGCGGAACCCAGAGCATGTCGCAGATCCCGATCGCCTACGCCTCGCGCGAGGCGGCGATCCCGCTCGGCCTGACCGACGGCCCGTTCGCCGGGTCCGTCGGCTGGCGCGAGCGCTACGGCGACCAGCCGGTCAACCAGTTCCACGGTGCGGAGCTGATCGCCGACAAGTGGGGCATCTCCCGCGAGGACATGGAGCGCTTCGCGCTCCGCTCGCACCAGCGCGCGGCCCGCGCCGTCGACGAGGGGCGCTTCGCCCGCGAGATCGTCCCCTACGGAGAGGTCGTCCACGACGAGGGCCCGCGCCGCGACACCACGCTGGAGAAGATGGCCGGGCTGAAGCCCGTGGTCGAGGGCGGCCGGCTGACCGCTGCGGTCTCCTCCCAGGTCTCCGACGGTGCGTCGGCGATGCTGCTCGCCTCCGAGCGGGCGGTCCGGGAGTACGGCCTCACCCCGCGCGCCCGCGTGCACCACCTCTCGGTGCGCGGCGAGGACCCGATCCGGATGCTCTCCGCACCCGTCCCGGCCACCGCGTATGCGCTGAAGAAGGCCGGTATGACGATCGATCAGATCGACCTGGTCGAGATCAACGAGGCCTTCGCCCCGGTCGTCCTGGCCTGGCTCAAGGAGACCGGCGCGGACCCGGAGAAGGTCAACGTCAACGGCGGCGCCATCGCCCTCGGCCACCCCCTGGGCGCGACCGGCGTCCGCCTGATGACCACGCTGCTCAACGAGTTGGAGCGCACCGGCGGCCGCTACGGCCTGCAGACCATGTGCGAGGGCGGCGGCCAGGCCAACGTCACCATCATCGAGCGGCTGTAGCCGTGGGGGCGTTGCTGTTGAACGAAGGCCAGCCGAGTGGCTCGTGCCAGGCCTGCTTCGACAAAGCCGCGAGATGGATCGCTTCACGGATGATCTCCGCCTCGGAGATGCCCTCCCGTGCAGCCGCCGCTTTGATGATGGCGAGGTCCTCAGAATCCACATGGACCGCGATGCGCGTCAGGCTCATCCGTACATGATGCTGGACATGCCTGCGGACGGCGTTGTGCAACATTTGCTTTACAGATGTTGCACAACGATTTAGCCTGGTTTCATGGCGACGACGATAGGGTTTCGGCCGACCGAGGACGACGAGAAGATCATCAAGGCGGCCATGCGCGAGGGCGAGCGCACAAGCGACGTCATTCGGCGCGCCCTGAGGCTGCTGGAGCGCGAGGCGTGGCTTGAGCAGGCGCGTGCGGATATGGAGCGCCTCGCTGACGAGGACCTGAATGCCGAGGGAGATGCCTGGTGATCAGGGGGGCCGTGTACCGAGTGGACTTGGGTGACGCCAAGCGGGGACATGAGCAGCGGGGCCGACGCTATGGCGTGGTGATGAGCCCGAGTTCGGGGGCATGGACGGTGGCAACCGTCATTCCGACCTCGACAAGCGCCGGGGCATCGCTGTTCAGGCCAGAGCTGGAGATCGACGGGACCCTGACCCGCCTTCTGGTCGACCGGATCAGGACGGTCGACGTCACTTTCATCCATGGTGACCCCGTGCACTACCTCGACCGTGATGAACTGGCCGAGGTGGAGCACGCCCTCAGCCGCTACCTGGGCTTGTGATACCCGACTGCGGCAGTGAGGCCAGGACCTCTGCGGCCTCCGCCATGATGCGGTCGATCAGCTCCTGGACCGACGGCAGGTCGTCGATGAGGCCGGCGACCTGGCCGGAGGCCATCACGCCGAGGTCGGTGCGGCCGTCCACCATCGCGGACTTGAGCATCATCGGGGTGTTGGCCGCCAGCAGGACCTGGCTCCAGGTGAGGTCCTGGCCGTGCTTCATGGCCAGGCCGTCACGGACCATCGCGGGCCAGCTCATTCCGGAGTCGGACCTGAAGGCCGACGCGTGCCGCAGCGCGCGCAGCAGGGCGCGGGCGCGGCCCGAGCGTTCGAGGGCCTGGACCAAGTCGCTGCGCAGCATGCGGTGGGGGAGCCCGTCGACCTTGGTGGTGACGGTGATGTCGTTGACCCCGGCGGCAAGGTAGCGGGCCTTGACTGAGTCGGGGACGGTGCTGTCGGAGGTCAGCAGGAAGCGGGTGCCCATGGCGATGCCCGCCGCGCCGTAGGCGAGGGCGGCGATCAGGCCGCGTCCGTCGCGGAAGCCGCCGGCTGCGATCACCGGGATGTCGACGGCGTCGACGACCTGCGGGAGCAGCACACCCGTTGCCACCTGTCCGGTGTGCCCTCCGCCCTCGCCGCCCTGGACGAGTACCGCGTCCGCGCCCCAGGCCGCGACCTTCTCGGCGTGGCGGCGTGCCCCGATGGAGGGGATGACGACGACGCCCGCGTCCTTGAGGCGCGCGATCAGCTCCCGGGAGGGGGCGAGCGCGAAGGAGGCGACGCGCACGCCCTCCTTGACGATGATGTCCGCGCGCTCGGCGGCGTCCCCGGCGTCGGCGCGCAGGTTCACCCCGAAGGGGGCGTCCGTGCGCGACTTCACCTCGCGTACGGCGTCCAGGAGTTGGGCCGGGGTCATGGTCGCCGAGGCGAGGATGCCCAGTCCGCCGGCCCGCGCCGTGGCGGTGACCAGGCGAGGCCCTGACACCCAGCCCATGCCGGTCTGCACGATCGGGTGCCGGACGCCGACGAGCCGGGTGAGCGGGGTGTCCAGCCGGACGGGGTGCTCGGCGTTCATGCCCGCACCTCCCGGTCGCGGGCGCCGCGCGGGTCCAGGACGTCGCGGATCAGGCGCAGCTCCTCCGCCGTGGGCTCGCGGGTGAAGGGGACGTCGTCCGCTGCTCCGGACAGCGGGAATCCCGTCGCGGCGGCGACCTGGTCGACGGTGACGCCGGGGTGGACGGAGACCAGGCGCATGGTGCCGTCCGGGGTGTCGAAGTCCAGCACGGCGAGGTCGGTGACGATCCGTCGCAGATCGTGGAAGCGTGCGGCGGAGCCGGAGACCCGGTCGGTGCCGAGGCCGCTGACGACGTCCACCTGTTCGACGAACACGCGGGTGCTGTGTCTCGGGACCCAGTAGCTGGTCGGGTTGTTGATGGTGTTGCCGGGTGCCCCGCGCATGCCGAGGAGCTGCCGTGCGGGCCTGGACCAGTCGCCGATGCAGGAGATGTTCTGGTTGCCGTGGCGGTCGAGCTGGCTCGCGCCCATCATCACGTGCCGGTGGCCGTTGGCCACCCACTCCAGGTGCTTGCGGAAGGGGATCCAGCCCTCCACCGCCGCCGGGGCCGCGCCCAGCGCGGGGACATCGGCGGCGAGCATCGCCTCGCCGTCCGTGATCAGCAGGTCCGGCGCGAAGGTCAGCCTCGCCAGCCGTGCGCCGATCGTCGGGACGGTACCCATCGCGGCGGCCAGCACCTCGCCGTCGCCGCGCCAGGCCTCCGCGCAGGCGATCACGCAGTACTCGGCGCGGGTGACAGCCGTGGCGGTCGTGGTGGTCATCGGGTTGCCTCCGCTCGGTGTGCTGCCACTGCGGCCTGGTACGACTCCTCGTCGCCGGACAGGAAGCGCTCGCTGAACCCGCGCCAGGCGGCGGGGTCCGCGGCGGCTTGGGCGTAGGCCTTCTGGAACGCCTCGTCGCGGTCGTAGTCCGGGGCGCAGGAGGTGAAGTGCGCGCCGTTGGGGGTCTCGACCACGCCGGTGACCAGCTGCCGGGACACCAGCAGCGAGGCCGGTCCGCCCTCCTTGGCCAGATCGGCGGTGTCGATGATCCGCTCGCAGCTGACATAGGCGGCGTCGGCGGCCGCGCAGAAGAGGTCGTCCATATAGGGGTCGGGGCCCAGGTACTGCCCGTTGCCCGACCGGTCCGCCCGGTTGAGGTGCACCAGTGCGGCGTCCAGGCGCAGCGCGGGGACGGCCACCAGCTCCTCGCCGTCGCCGTAGGGTGACGTGACGGTCCGGAGGCCGGGGCTGACCCGCAGCACGTCCGAGCCGAGGCCGGCTCGGATGGGCAGGAACGGCAGCCGCTGCGCGGCGGCGGTCAGGCCCTGCAGGAACATGCCCTCGTCGTACTCGGTCAGCTCCAGGGCGCCGCCCTCCCGCGCGGCGCGGTAATGCGGCTCCAGCGGGATCGAGTCGAGGGTGACGAAGGCGGTGACCAGCTTGCGGATCTTCCCGGCAGCTGCCAGCAGACCGACGTCGGGGCCGCCGTAGGAGACGACGGTGAGGTCGGTGAGGTCCGACCGCAGGATCGCCCGGACCAGGGCCATCGGCTTGCGCCGCGACCCCCAGCCGCCGATGCCCAGGGCCATCCCGCTGGAGAGCCGGGAGACCACGTCCTCCGGGCTCATGCGCTTGTCCATCACTTGCCTCCAAGAAATGCTTCGCGGTGGGCGTCCGAGGCCCCGGCGAGGTTGGCCTCGAAGGTGAAGCCCTGCTCGAAGCGGTAGCTGCGGCGGACGTCGACCGGGTCGATGCCGTTGATCGCCTCCTTGGCCAGACGCAGCAGGTAGCCGTCCTTTGCGGCGATCTCCACGGCCAACTCAAGGGCGGCGGAACCTAGTTCGCTGCGCGCGACGACCCGCCACACCGAGCCGTGCCGGTGCAGCTCCTGGGCAGTGGCGGTGCGTCCGGTGTAGTACAGGGGCCGCATCAGGTGCGGCGGGACGAGTCGGGCGAGGTGGGTGGCTGCGCCCAGCGCGCCCCGGTCCAGCTCGGGCAGGCCGAAGGTGGCGTCGTCGGAGGCGACGATGGCGTCGGCGTTCCCGACCAGGCCGATCCCGCCGCCGAGGCAGAAGCCCTGGACGGCGGCGATCACCGGCACCTGGCACTCGTAGACCGCCGCGAACGCCTCGGCGCAGCCCCGGTTGGCGCCGATGAGGGCCTGGGGTCCCGGCGAGCGCTGGATCTCCTTGATGTCGACGCCGGCGTTGAAGCCGCGGCCCGGTGCTTCGAGGACCACGACGCGGACGGAGGGGTCCCGGCCTGCCTCGCGCAGGGCGTGGGCCAGGTCGTACCAGCCGGCCACGGGCAAGGCGTTGACGGGCGGGAACGCGACGGTGACGACGGCGATGCCGTCCAGGCCGCTGTCCTGGGGGAGCGAGGTGGAGACACCCATGGGATTCTCGGCTACCTTTCCACCAAACGTTAGTTAGGTGGCAACATAGCAGCGGAACCCCCGCTGCGGGAGGCTCGCCCATGAATGACCTCACGAACAGCTCACGCGAACTCGACGGACGGGTCGCCGTGGTCACCGGCGGCACCAAGGGCGTCGGTGCGGGCATCGTGCGCGCGCTGCTCGCCGCCGGGGCGGAGGTCGTCGCCGCAGCCCGCCGGCCCCCGGCCGACCCGGTCCGATCCGCAGGCCGCAAGGCCGAGTTCCGCGCCGTGGACGTCCGCGACCCGGAGGCGGGACCGGCCCTGTTCGACTCGGTCGTGGCCGACCACGGACGCCTGGACCTGCTGGTCAACAACGCCGGAGGCACGCCGTACCTACCGCTGGCGGAGGGCGACGCCGAACGTCACCGCCGCATCCTGGAGTTGAACCTCATCGCGCCGCTGCTGCTCTCGCGGGCGGCCCACGCGGTGATGAGGGAGCAGCCGGAGGGCGGCGGCATCATCATGATCGGCAGCGTCAGCGGCCAGCGGCCGTCCCCCGGGACCGCCGCCTACGGCGCCGCCAAGGCCGGGCTCGACCACCTCGCCCGCAGCCTCGCCGTCGAATGGGCGCCGGCGGTGCGGGTCAACACCCTGGTCCTGGGCATGGTCAGGACCGAGTCCTCGCATCTGCACTACGGCGACGAGGACGGCATCGCGGCGGTCGGCCGCACCGTCCCGCTCGGTCGGCTGGCCGCGGTCGAGGAGGTGGGCGACGCCTGCGTCTTCCTCGCCTCACCCCGCGCCGCCTACATCAGCGGCGCCTCGCTGCTGCTGCACGGCGGCGGCGAACGTCCCGCCTTTCTCGACGCCGCAACCGTCAACAACTGACCATCAACAGGGAGTCGCAGCTATGCCTGGAATCGCCCACGGCCGCACCGTCGTCGTCACCGGTGCGGGGCGGGGCCTCGGCCGCGCGCACGCCCTCGCCTTCGCCGCGGAAGGGGCTGACGTCGTGGTCAACGACCTCGGGGTCACGCTCGACGGACGGGAGGGCGCGAGCCCGGCGGCGGACGTCGTCGCCGAGATCGAGGCCCTCGGCGGCCGGGCGGTGGCCCACGGCGGTGACATCGCCACCGAGGAGGGCGCGGCCGGTCTGATCACCGCCGCCCTCGACGCCTTCGGACGGTTGGACACCCTGGTCAACAACGCCGGGTTCCTGCGCGACCGGATGCTGGTCAATCTGGACGGGGACGACTGGGACGCGGTGATGCGGGTCCATCTCAAGGGCCATTTTCTGACGATGCGTCATGCGGCGGCCCACTGGCGGGCCCAGGTCAAGGCGGGGCGTCCGGTCGCCGCACGCATCGTCAACACCAGCTCGGGCGCGGGCCTGTTGGGCAGCGTCGGACAGGGCAACTACTCCGCAGCCAAGGCCGGGATCCTCGGCCTCACCTTCGTCGCGGCCGCGGAGTTCGCCGGGTACGGGGTGCAGGTCAACGCCATCGCCCCGGAGGCGCGGACGCGGATGACCGAGGGCACCATCGACGCCGCCCTGCCCGAGCCCGGGGACGTGTCGCCACTGGTCGTCTGGCTCGGCAGTGACGCCAGCGAGGGCGTGACCGGGCGGGTGTTCGAGGTCGAGGGGGGCAGGATCACGGTCATGGAGGGCTGGCGTCCCGGCCCCACCGCCGACCGCGGCGCGCGCTGGACCCCGGCCGAGGCCGGGGAGGCCACCCGCAAGCTGCTCGCCGCCGCGGTGCCGCCGCAGCCGGTCTACGGAGCGCGGTAGTCCCCGCCTGCGGATTCCCGCTCCGCGGGAACTACCGGCGCCACCGACCGGACGCGGAACGCCGATGGCCCCGCACCCCTCTCGGGGGTGCGGGGCCATCGGTCCGTGCTCAGCCCGAGGACGGCGGGTAGAGCTGGGGCGGGATCTTGGCCGCCGCTGCGCGGTCCAGCAGCCAGAGGGTGCGCTGCCGGCCGTAGGCGCCCGAGGCGGGGGCCTGGACCTCGCCGGGGCCGGAGAGCGCCAGGGCGACGGCGTCGGCCTTGTCCTCGCCGGCGGCGAGCAGCCACACCTCGCGGGCCGCGCGGATCGCCGGGAGGGTCAGCGAGACCCGCACCGGCGGGGGCTTGGGCGCCCCGCGCACGCCGATCACCGTGAGCGCGGTCTCCCGCACCCCCGGGTGCTCCGGGAACAGCGAGGCCACATGGGTGTCCGGGCCGACGCCGAGCAGCAGCACGTCGAAGGCCGGCACGCCCAGGCGGTCGTGCGGTCCTGCGGCCTTGGCCAGTTCGGCGGCGTAGCGTTCCGCCGCCGCCTCCGGGCTGTCCCCGTCCGGGCCGTCCGACGCGGGCATGGCGTGCACGCGTGCGGGGTCGAGCGGGACGGCGTCCAGCAGTTCGTCCCTGGCCTGGGTGGCGTTGCGCTCCGGGTGGCCCTCGGGGAGGAACCGCTCGTCGCCCCACCACAGGTCGACCCGGGACCAGTCCACCGCGTCCCGCGCCGGAGAGGACGCGATCGCGGCGAGCAGCGCATTGCCGTTGCGTCCGCCCGTGAGCACCACCGAGGCGGTGCCGCGGGTGGACTGGGCGTCCACGATCCGGGTGATCAGCCGGGCCGCCGCGGCAAGGGCCATCAGGTCCTTGTCGCGGTGGACCACGAGCTGAGGGGACGTCATGAGGCGTTCGGCTTCTGTCCGTCGGCCTTCGCCGCACCGCCGGTCTTGGAGGCGGACCCGGACGAGGACGCCTTCGGCACGGCCTTGGTCCGGGTGGCCGAGGCCACCGGGCCGGCGGCCGGCAGCACGGGGGCCTCCGGCGTCCGCGCGTCGATGGTCTCGTGCTGCACGAACTCCTGGTGCAGCTTGTCCACGCCGTACTTGACCGACGCCGCGTAGATGTCGTCCGGGTCGAGCCGGCGCAGCTCCTCGGCGATCAGCTCGGACGTCTCGCGGCGTTTGAGCGCCACCATCCGGTCCGGCTGGTCGGGCATGGAGAGCTTGGCCAGCAGGCCGTCCGAGCGGTCCAGGGTGACGTCGCCGCCCGCGGTGCGCAGCCGGACGGCGGTCAGCCCCGGGCCGTCGGTGACCACCCGTTCGACCTTGACGTCCAGCCGGCTGGCGAGCCACAGCGCCAGCAGTTCGGCACTGGGGTTGTAGGACTCGCCCTCGACCACTGCGGAGTGGACCTTGGCGTGCCGCTGGTCCAGCGCGGCGGCCAGCATGGAGCGCCAGGGGGTGATCCGGGTCCAGGCCAGGTCGGTGTCGCCGGGGGTGTAGGTCGCGGCGCGGACCGCGAGCTGCTTGACCGGGGACTCCGCCGAGACCGCGTCGGTGATCCTGCGCTGCGCGAGTGCGCCGAGCGGGTCCTTGGACGGGTTGTCGGGTGCGTTCTCGGGCCACCACACCACGACGGGGGCGTCGGGGAGCAGCAGCGGCAGGACCACCGACTGCGCCTGGGAGGCGAGTTCGCCGTGCAGGCGGAGCAGGACGGTCTCGCCGGTGCCCGAGTCGGAGCCGACCCGGATCTCGGCGTCGAGCCGGGCCTCGGCCCGGGCGCGCGGCGAGCGTCCGGGGCGGCTGATGACCGCGAGGATGCGCGAGGGGTGCTCGCGCGAGGCATCGCCGGCCGCCTTGAGCGCGTCGTAGGCGCTGCCCTCGTCGGTGACTATGACGAGGGTGAGCACCATGCCGACGGCCCCGGCGCCGATCGAGCGCCGGGCTTCGATGAGCCCGGCGTTGATCTTGCTGGAGGTGGTGTCCGTAAGGTCGATCTTCATGGCCGGCGCCAGCTCCTACCGTCTCGTGCGAGCATCTCGTCCGCCTCGGCGGGTCCCCAGGTGCCGGACTCGTACGGGGCGGGCTTGCCGTGCTTGTTCCAGTACGCCTCGATCGGGTCCAGGATCTTCCACGACTCCTCGACCTCCTGGTGGCGGGGGAAGAGGTTGGCGTCGCCCAGCAGCACGTCCAGGATCAGGCGTTCGTACGCCTCGGGGCTGGACTCGGTGAAGGACTCGCCGTAGGCGAAGTCCATGCTGACGTCGCGGACCTCCATGGAGGTTCCCGGCACCTTGGAGCCGAACCGCATGGTGACGCCCTCGTCCGGCTGCACCCGGATGACCAGGGCGTTCTGCCCCAGCTCCTCGGTGGCGCTGGAGTCGAACGGCAGGTAGGGCGCGCGCTGGAAGACCACGGCGATCTCGGTGACCCGCCGTCCCAGGCGCTTGCCGGTGCGCAGGTAGAAGGGGACGCCCGCCCAGCGGCGGTTGTTGATCTCCAGCTTGACCGCGGCGAAGGTGTCGGTGGTCGACTTGGGGTCGATCCCGTCCTCCTCCAGGTAGCCGAGGACCTCCTCGCCGCCCTGCCAGCCGTGGGTGTACTGGCCGCGCACGGTGTGCCGCCCGAGATCCTTGGGGATCTTCACGGCGGAGAGCACCTTGAGCTTCTCGGCGACCAGGGCCTTGGGGTGGAAGGAGGCCGGCTCCTCGATGGCGGTGAGCGCCATCAGCTGCAGCAGGTGGTTCTGGATGACGTCACGGGCGGACCCGATGCCGTCGTAGTACCCGGCGCGGCCGCCGATGCCGATGTCCTCGGCCATGGTGATCTGCACATGGTCGACGTACGACCGGTTCCAGATCGGCTCGAACATCGAGTTGGCGAACCGCAGCGCCAGGATGTTCTGGACCGTCTCCTTGCCCAGGTAGTGGTCGATCCGGAAGACCTCGTCGCGGGGGAACACCGAGTGCACGACCGCGTTGAGCTCCTGCGCGCTCTCCAGGTTGTGGCCGAAGGGCTTCTCGATGACCGCGCGCCGCCAGGACCCGGGCGGCGGGTCGGCCAGTCCGTGGGCCTTGAGCTGCTGCACGACCTGCGGGAAGAACTTCGGCGGAACGGAGAGGTAGAAGGCGAAGTTGCCGCCCGTGCCCTGCTCCTTGTCGAGCTCCTCGATGGTGGTGCGGAGCTTCTCGAAGGCCTCGTCGTCGACGAACTCGCCCTGGATGAAGCGCATGCCCTTGGCGAGCTGCTGCCAGACCTCCTCGCGGAAGGGGGTGCGGGCGTGCTCCTTGACGGCGTCGTGGACCTCCTGGGCGAAGTCCTCGTCCGCCCAGTTGCGCCGGGCGAAGCCGATCAGCGAGAAGCCCGGGGGCAGCAGGCCGCGGTTGGCCAGGTCGTAGACGGCCGGCATCAGCTTCTTGCGTGACAGGTCGCCTGTCACGCCGAATATGACGAGGCCGGAAGGCCCGGCGATACGCGGCAGCCGCCGGTCCGCCGGATCGCGCAGTGGGTTGAGCCAGGCGTTGACCTCGCCCGTCTCCTCCTCCAGCACTGCTGAGGCGTCTTCGCTCACTTGGTCGATCCCCCCTTGGTGGTGAACTTCTGCAGGGAAGCGGAGACCGTGTCGAGCAGCTCCTTCCAGGACGCCTCGAACTTCTCCACGCCCTCGTCCTCAAGCAGCTGGACGACCTCGTCGTAGGAGATGCCGAGAGCGGCAATGGCGTCGAGCTCGGCCTTGGCCCCCGCGTAACTGCCCTTGACGGTGTCGCCGCGGACCACACCGTGGTCGGCGACGGCGTCGAGGGTGGCTTCGGGCATGGTGTTGACGGTGCCGGGCGCAACCAGCTCGACGACGTACATGGTGTCGTCGTAGGCCGGGTCCTTGACGCCGGTCGAGGCCCACAGCGGACGCTGCGGCTTGGCGCCGGCGGCGGCGAGCGCCTTCCAGCGGTCCGAGCTGAAGACCTCTTCGTAGGCCTCGTACGCCAGGCGGGCGTTGGCGATGGCGGCCTTGCCCTTGGCGGACTTGGCCTCGGGAGTGGCGATCTTGTCGAGGCGCTTGTCGATCTCGGTGTCCACCCGGGACACGAAGAAGGAGGCGACCGACTCGATGCCGGACAGGTCGATCCCGGCGGCCTTGGCACGCTCCAGGCCGGTCAGGAAGGCCTCCATCACGCCCTGGTAGCGCTCCAGCGAGAAGATCAGCGTGACGTTGACGCTGATGCCCTCGCCGATGACCGTGGCGATGGCGGGCAGGCCGGCCTTGGTCGCCGGGATCTTGATGAGGGTGTTGGGGCGGTCCACCAGCCAGGCCAGCTGGCGGGCCTCGGCGATGGTCGCCTCGGTGTGGTGGGCCAGCCGCGGGTCGACCTCGATGGAGACCCGGCCGTCGCGGCCGTTGCTGGCGTCGTACACCTGGCGCAGCACATCGGCGGCCTCGCGGACGTCGGCGGCGGTCATCATCCGCACCGCCTCGTCCACGGTGACCCCGCGCACGGCCAGGTCGCGCAGCTGCGCGTCGTAGGCGTCGCTGCTGCCGCCGATGGCCTTCTGGAAGATGGTCGGATTGGTGGTGACCCCGACCACGTGCTTCTCGCGGACCAGGTCCGCCAGGTTCCCGCTGGTCAGGCGCGACCGGCTGAGGTCGTCCAGCCAGATCGCCACGCCTTCGTCGCTGAGGCGCTTCAGAGCGTCAGTCATGGTGGTACTTCTCCTCTGGAATGTGGTGGCGGATCAGCGGTTGGCGTCGGCGAGCGACTCGTGGGCGGCGGCGACCACTGCCTCGGCGGTGATGCCGAACTCCCGGAAGAGCGTGCCCGCGTCGGCCGAGGCGCCGTAGTGCTCCAGGCTGACGTTGCGGCCGCTGTCGCCGGTGTAGCGGTGCCACGTCAGGGCGATGCCCGCCTCGACCGAGACCCGGGCGCGGACGGCCGGCGGCAGCACCGCGTCGCGGTAGGCGCGGTCCTGCTCCTCGAACCACTCGACGCAGGGCATCGACACGACACGCGTGGGGATACCGGCGGCCTGCAGGGTCTCCCGCGCCTGGACCGCGAGCTGGACCTCGGAGCCGGTGCCGATCAGGATGACCTGCGCGGCGCCGCCCTCGGCGTCGAGCAGCACATAGCCGCCCTTGGCGGCGTCCGGGTTGGCCTCATAGGTGGGAACGTTCTGGCGGGTCAGCGCCAGCCCGTGCGGAGCCGGCTTGGCGCTGTGGCGGCGCATGACCTCGGCCCAGACCGTCACCGTCTCGTTGGCGTCGGCCGGGCGGACCATGTTCAGGCCCGGGATGGCGCGCAGCGCGGCCATGTGCTCGACCGGCTGGTGCGTCGGGCCGTCCTCGCCGACGCCGATCGAGTCGTGCGTCCAGACATAGGTGACCGGGATCCTGACCAGCGCGGCCAGCCGCACCGCACCACGCATGTAGTCGGAGAACACCAGGAAGGTGCCGCCGTACACACGGGTGTTGCCGTGCAGCGCGATACCGTTCATGGTCGAGCCCATGGCGTGCTCGCGGATCCCGAAGTGGATCGTGCGCCCGTAGGGGTCGGCGGACGGCAGCGGGTTGCCCTGCGGCAGGAACGAGGAGTCCGGGTCGATGGTGGTGAGGTTCGAGCCCGCGAGGTCGGCCGAGCCGCCCCACAGTTCGGGGACGACCGCGCCCAGGGACTTCAGCACCTCGCCGGAGGCCTTGCGGGTGGCGACCTCCTTGCCGACCGGGAACGACGGCAGCGCCTTCTCCCAGCCGTCGGGCAGTTCGCCCGCGGTGATCCGGTCGAACTCGGCCGCGCGCTCGGCGTTGTCCGAGCGCCAGTCCTCGAAGCGCTTGGTCCAGGCGGCGTGGGCTTCGCGGCCCCGGTCGGCGACCTGGCGGGCGTGGGCCAGGACCTCGTCGGCGACCTCGAAGGACTTGGCCGGGTCGAAGCCCAGCGCGGTCTTGGTCCCCGCGACGTCGTCCGCGCCCAGCGCCGAGCCGTGCGCCGCCTCGGTGCCCTTGGCCTTCGGGGCCGGCCATCCGATGATGTTGCGCATCGCGATGATCGAGGGTCGCGAGGTCTCGGCCTTGGCGATCACCAGGGCGTCGTGCAGCGCCTTCGGGTCCAGGGTGCCGTCGGCGTGCGGGGCGACGCGCTGGACATGCCAGCCGTACGCCTCGTAGCGCTTGAGCACGTCCTCGGAGAAGGCGGTCTCGGTGTCGCCCTCGATCGAGATGTGGTTGTCGTCGTAGAGGAAGACCAGGTTGCCGAGCTTCTGGTGCCCGGCCAGCGACGAGGCCTCGCCGGAGACGCCCTCCTCCAGGTCGCCGTCCGAGCAGATGCCCCAGATGGTGTGGTCGAAGGGGGAGGTGCCGGGCGCCGCGTCCGGGTCGAACAGGCCGCGCTCGTAGCGGGCCGCCATCGCCATGCCCACGGCATTGCCCACGCCCTGGCCCAGCGGCCCGGTCGTGGTCTCCACGCCGACGGTGTGCCCGTGCTCGGGGTGACCGGGAGTCAGCGATCCCCAGGTGCGGAAGGACTTCAGATCGTCCAGCGTCAGGCCGTAGCCCGACAGGTACAGCTGGATGTACAGGGTCAGGCTGGTGTGGCCGGGGGAGAGGACGAAGCGGTCGCGCCCCGTCCATGCCGGGTCGGCCGGGTCGTGGTTGAGGAAGCGCTGGAAAATCAGGTACGCGGCCGGGGCCAGGGACATAGCCGTGCCCGGGTGTCCGTTCCCGACCTTCTGCACGGCGTCCGCCGCAAGAACGCGCACCGTGTCCACCGCGCGCCGGTCCAGATCGGTCCACTCAAAGGTAGTGCTCGGCGTCGTACTCACCCTGAATCAGGGCTCCTTCCGTATCGTCATTCGACCCGGTGCCGCGGCCCGTCGACGGTGGCGGACCCTGGTCACAGAGCGTTGACCCGCTTGCTGGACCGAGCCTACCGCTCATGCGTACGCACATTCTCGGGACAGACCAAGGGGTGGTCACCCGGGCGCGAACCCCAGCAAGGACCGGCGCGTCCTCGCTGCCAGCCTGAGGGATCGTCGGGGCATCCGCCCGCTGAACGGGGCAACACGGTTACCCGAACCCGGACCCCGCGCGGGAGCGGACATATGCAACGTCTAAGGTGGCGTGGTAAGCGCAGGGGCGCCGGGGGCTCGCTCCGGTATCCGTGTATCTCCAGCAATCCAGGGGTGTTCGTGACCGCCGTCGATTCCCGCCCAGCCGGGCTGGTCAAGGCGACCCCCGGGCACCGGCCGCTTCCGGCCCGTGTCGGGGCCTTCGTCGCACTGACCAAACCGCGGATCATCGAGCTGCTGCTGATCACCACCGTCCCGGTGATGTTCCTTGCGCAGCGCGGCGTTCCCGACCTCTGGCTGGTGCTGGAGGTGGTGTTCGGCGGCTACCTCTCGGCCGGTGGCGCCAACGCGCTGAACATGTACATCGACCGCGACATCGACGCGCTGATGCACCGCACCGAGCGGCGTCCGCTGGTCACCGGTATGGTCTCGCCCGCCGAGTGCATGGTGTTCGGCATCGCGCTGGCGGTCGGGTCGACGGCCTGGTTCTGGCTGCTGGTGAACCCGCTCTCGGCGGCGCTCTCGCTGGCCGCGCTCCTCTTCTACGTCTTCGTCTACACCCTGGGCCTGAAGCGCCGCACCTCGCAGAACATCGTCTGGGGCGGCATCGCCGGGTGCATGCCGGTGTTCATCGGCTGGGCGGCCGTCACCAACTCGCTGGCCTGGTCGCCGGTGGTGCTGTTCCTGGTCATCTTCTTCTGGACGCCGCCGCACTACTGGCCGCTGTCGATGAAGGTCAAGGACGACTACGCCAACGCCGGCGTCCCCATGCTCCCGGTGATCGCCACCAACGAGGCCGTGGCCAAGCAGATCGTCGCCTACAGCTGGGTCATGGTCGCGGTGTCGCTGGCGCTGTGGCCGCTGGGCCACACCAGCTGGCTGTACCCGGTGACGGCCGTGGTGCTCGGCGCGTTCTGGCTGAAGGAGGCGCACGGCCTGCTGTCCCGCGCCAGGGCCGGGGTGGTCGGCGCGGCGCTCAAGGAGATGCGGCTGTTCCACTGGTCGATCACCTATCTGACGCTGCTGTTCGTGGAGATCGCGATCGACCCCTTCCTCAAGTAGCACCGTTCTGCGCCTGCCCCCGTGTGCCCATCGGCACACGAGGGCACTGTCGTGAATCGGCCTACCCGCTAGTAGCATCAGCGCTATGAGCGAAGAGACCACAGCCGCCCCGGCCTCGGCAGCCGACGAGCGCCGCGCCAAGCGCATCGCCAAGCACATCAGCGCCTTCGCGGCGGCCCACGGCGGCAGCGCCGACGGCGTCGTGGAGTACGTGGGACGCATCGCCACCCGGATCGTCCTGGTCGGCGCCGACGGCTCCTGGGGCGACCAGGTCGCCCCCAGCCACGCCGTCGCGACCCGCGCGGCCGAGCTCTCGGGCATCACCGTGCACGAGTCCTTCGAGGGCGAGCTGGGCCTGAAGGTCCGCACCAGCTCCTACGAGTGGAAGCGGATGGCCGGCCTGCAGCTCGGCGGCAGCCAGCCCGCCGCCTGAACCTGGACCTGAACCGACGCAGGAGCCCCCGTACCGGTCACCGGTACGGGGGCTCCTGCGTTGTTCTGCCGGCGTCAGACCGCCGCGAGGTCGACGACCGCCTCGATGCCCACCGGGCGGTCCAGCGCGTCGGCCTCGGGCCGGGTGCGCAGGGACAGGTGCAGCCGCAGCACCGCGACCCAGCACAGCGCCGCGCCGAGCATGTGGAAGCCGACGATCAGTTCGGGCAGACCGGTGAAGTACTGCACGAAGCCGATCAGCGCCTGGGACAGCAGCACCACCAGGAACTCGCGCGAACGCTTCTTCGGGTCGGCCGGGGCGTCCACCGCCAGCAGGACGAAGATCATGGCGATGGCCAGCCCGATGTTCACCATGGCGAAGTCGGCGTGGAACTGGGTGACCTTCTCCCAGTCGAACGGCATCCGCTTGACCGCCGTGCCGTCCCCGGAGTGCGGGCCGGTGCCGGTCGCCAGCGTGCCCGCCACGATCAGCAGGGACATCGCCACGATCGTCAGCCGGGACAGGTGCAGCACCGGCCTGCCCACGGTGCGGACCGGCTCGCCGTCGCCCTCACGGGTGCGCTGCCACATGGCCAGCGCGGTGAGGATCAGCAGCATCGAGGTGAGGAAGTGGCACGCCACCACAAAGGGGTTGAGGTGCGTCAGCACCGTGATCCCGCCGAGGACGGCGTCGACGACGATGATCCAGAACTGGGCCCAGCCCAGCCGGGTCACGCTGCGCCGCCAGGGCTTGCCGCAGCGCGCCGCGATGATCGACAGCCCGACCACGATGCACACCACGTCGGTGAGCATCCGGTTGCTGAACTCGATGATCCCGTGGATGCCCATCGCCGCCGTCGGCGCGAGGTCGCCGCCGCCGCAGGTGGGCCAGGTAGGACAGCCCAGCCCGGAGCTGGTCAGCCGGACCGCGCCGCCGGTGACGACGATCAGCACGCTGGCGACCAGGGTCGCGAACGCGGTCCAGCGGATCACCCGGTCGGAGACCGTGACGCGCTCGGCGAGATAAGAGAAGGGGGTACGCACGGATTCATCGTAGATTGCGCCATCCGCGATCTTCGTCGCGGGGCCGCCGCAGCCTCCCGCGCGTCGTGACGGTCAGTACGCCCACGCCGCCCAGGAGTCGAAGCAGCTGCGGACGGCCCCGGCCGCGGGGCGGCCGACCCAGGAGTCGGTGCGGTCGTGCAACGGGTCGGCGTCCGCCGGGTTCTGCTGCAGGGTGTAGCGCCAGAAGTAGACACCGGCCATGTCCCGGTCCTGCGCGACCTGGCAGGCGGCGGTGAACCAGTTCGCCTGGACGGCCAGGTCGAGGGTGCTGCTGTTGTAGTCCCCCCAGCTGCCGGGGTGCTGGTACGCCCCCTTCTCGGCCGGAGCGCCCACCTCGTTCAGGAGCGAGTCGGGCAGCGGACGACTGGTCCATTTGTCGAGCCAGGAGTTCCAGCCGGCCACCAACTGGGGGATGGTGGCGTTGTCGCCGAGGTCGTCCATCGGGGGGTAGGCGTCGACTCCGACCATGTCGACCGGGATGCCGACCCGCTGCTGGACATAGACGTCCCAGTTGTCGGAGTAGGTCAGCTGGCCGCTGTAGAGCGATCGGGCGCCGCTGACGAGGGCGTCCCAGCGCTGATCGCCCTGGAGCGAGGTGAACTCGCTGCCCAGGTCGAAACTGCCCACCCGGTCCTGCTGGGCGAGGACCAGATACGGCGCCAACATTCGTGCATACGAGGCGAACCAGGCGGACCTGTCCGAGGGTTCGATGTTGCCCCGCCAGTAGGCGGGTCCCGCCGCGACCAGGGAGGTCTCGTCGAGCAGGGGGCGCAGGGTGACCCGGAGTCCGGCTGCCTGGGCGAGTCGGATGACGAGGTCCATCCGGGCCGGGGTGGGGGTGTAGGAGCTCGCGTACACGGAATTCGCGTAGGGGCCGGCCGTGTAGACGGGGAAGGAGAGGGCGATGGAGTTGGCATCCAGCGAGGTGACATATGTGATCATGCGCTGGGCCTGGAGCCTCACGGCGCTGTCACTGTCACCGGGGGCGTTCTTCCAGTAGATCTGAACGCCCAGTTGGGGCTTGCCCGAGGACCAGGGGAAGGTGACCGTGCCGGGCCGGCGCCGCACCGGGGCGTGGTCGGCGGCGTGGGACGGGGTGCTCGCCGGCGTGGTCGCGGCGGCGTCGGCGACCGGGGCGCGCGCGCCGGTGGAGCAGCCGGCCGTTCCCGAGACGACCAGGGCTGCCACGGCTGCCACGGCCGCGGCCCGGCGGAGTCGCCCGGACGACGTGGACGAGGTCATGGCGCGGCTCCCCAGAGTCGGTTCGGCGGGCGTGCTGGCAAGGACGTGAGGCTCAGGCGGGTTTGGCGATGACGACGAACTTGTTCTCGGTGCCCTTCAGGAAGCGGAGCAGCCCGCGGAAGACCGCGATGCCCTCGTAGAGAGCGAAGAAGGGAATCAGTCCGACCACGGCGATCGGTTCCCACCACAGTCGGCGGCCGTTGGCGGAGGCATTGGCGTTCAGCTTGAGGCCCTCCCAGTACATCCACACGCCGCTGGCCACGTTCAGCGCCCACAGCGGCAGGATCAGCGGGGTGGCCGGGGAGGTGTTGAAGTCGCCGATCAGGGCCCCGAACGCGAGGATGACACCGACGTGCTGGAACAGCCCCATGGACCAGGCGGAGACGTTGTACATCAGCAGCAGGCGGCTCCGGAACGGAACCGTCCGGTTGAAGGCGAGTGCGATCAGGCCCCAGGCCCAGCGCTCCCGCTGCTTCATCAGGTCCCGCATCGTGGCCGGTGACGCCCCGTAGCACGCACCGGAGAACCAGTCGCTGCGGCCCTTGTAGCGGGAGCTGAAGTGCAGGGCGAGCTGGGCGTCCTCGACGATCGCCTTGGGTCCGAAGTCCCAGCCGATGGTGGCCTCTATGGACGACCGGAGCAGCAGCAGTTCGCCGTGCAGGCCCGCGCGCGGCGTCCCGCTGCCGGTCATCACCGCGAACAGGCTTATGTCGCAGGAGGGACGCACCGCGTCACACAGCCAGGTCATCCGGTTGACGGCCAGTTCGCGCGGATAGGTGAGCACGCCCTGCGCCAGGTGCTTGGCGTCCGCCCCGGCCCGCCGCTGGGCGTTGATGAACCGCGCGATGGAGGCGCCGGTGTCGGGGCCGGCCCCGGTGTCGTCGTCCATGTGCAGGATCCACACGTCGTCGCGGGCCTCGTTCTGGGCGATCCTGAGCTCATGGGAGTAGTGGTTCGCCCGGGCCTTGAACCTGGTCCCGTTGGCGGTCCGGTAGCTGCGGGGGACGACCACGACGCGGAAGACCGGATCGGTCAGGGCCAGGGCGTCGATGGCCGGCTGCGCCTCGCAGCCCTCCTCGGTGATGATGTCGATGCGCATGTAGGGGAAGTGCGGCGGGAGGTACTTGGCGTAGCTGAGTACCGCACGCTCGAGCGCGGGATAGGTGTCATGGCGTCCGATGGTGGGGACCACCACGATCAGGCTGTCGTCCGCGGCCGGCTCGACCTCGCGCCAGGTCCGCTGACGGCGCATCCGGCGCACGGTCAGCAGCGCCCCGGTGAGCCCCACGGCCGACGCGAGGGTAGGCACGGTCCAGACCACCGTGGTGACCCAGCCGAGTATCCCGGTCCTGCTGCTGTACGTCGTCTCCGAGATGAACAGGCAGATCGCGAAGGTCACCAGGAAGGACGCGAAGGAGGGTGTCCATGATGCCTGGCGCTTGAGCTGCTTGGCATCCAGACGGGTGAGACTCAACCCCGATCCCTCCCCTTGCACGATTCAGGGCAGATCGGTGGAGCCCTCGAACTGGAACGCTATCCATTGTCTGCTGCGCAGATAGATATCACGTATCCGTAAGACGGCGCTATGGCCGGCAATGAGGGGTCGAATCGTGGAAAACCGTGCGAATACCGGAGGGAGGGGGTGGTGTCCGCGCGCCGGAAGCCCGCGCGTAGGCAAAACGTGACCAAACCGCACGAAGCGTGAAACATGATTTCTGGGAGCTTGCTGGGAGCCGGGTGTGTATTTCCTGGGACTCATTCCCCGGCGGACCGACTGGATTCCCGAAATGGTGCACTCGATGTCATTCCCAGCGGAAGAAGCGTCCGGCGGCGGCCAGGGCCACTAGGGCCCAGGCGACGAGGATGCCCAGGTCGGACCAGGGCATGGAGGCGCCCTGCTGCAGTACCGTGCGCAGGCCGTCGGAGAGTGCGCTGATCGGGAGGGCCTCCAGCAGCGGGCGGACGGCGGCGGGGAACTTCGACAGCGGGACGATCACGCCGCCCGCGAGCAGAAGCAGGATGAAGACCAGGTTGGCGGCGGCCAGGGTCGCCTCGGCCCGCAGAGTTCCGGCCATCAGCAGGCCCAGGCCGGAGAAGGCGGCGGTGCCGAGCAGTAGCAGCAGGACCACGGCGAGGGGGTTGCCGTGCGGGTGCCAGCCGAGGCCGAGCGCGATCGCCGAGAGCAGGACCACCTGCAGGACCTCGGTGACCAGTACGCTGCCGGTCTTCGCGGTCATCAGCGCCCAGCGGGGCAGGGGGCTGGCGCCCAGGCGCTTCAGCACGCCGTAGCGGCGCTCGAAGCCGGTGGCGATGGCCTGCCCGGTGAAGGCGGTGGACATCACGGCCAGCGCCAGCAGGCCGGGGGCGAGGAAGTCCACGCGGGCGCCGGGGCCGGTGGTGCTGACGATGTCCACGGCGCTGAACAGCACCAGCAGCACGCTGGGGATGATCACGGTGAGCAGCAGCTGCTCCCCGTTGCGCAGCAGCATCCGCGTCTCCAGCGAGGTCTGCGTGCGGAGCATCCGGCCGAGGGGGGCCGCGCCGGGCCTGGGGGCGTAGCTCGGCTTCGCCTCGCTGCCGGAGGGGGCGGAGGGGGTGCGGGGCCTCGTGCCCCGGGGGATCGCGGCGTCGGTCATGCGCGGAGGTCCCGTCCGGTCAGTTCGAGGAAGACGTCTTCGAGGGTGTGCCGTTCCACCGAGAGCCGCTCGGGCATCACTCCCGACTGGGCGCACCAGGTGGTGACGGTCGCGAGCAGCTGGGGGTCGACCGCGCCCTCGACCAGGTAGTTGCCCGGGGTGGGCTCGGCCGCGTTGCTGCCCTCGGGCAGGGCCTTGGCCAGGGAGGCCAGGTCGAGGCCGGGGTGGGAGCGGAAGCGGACGGTGTTCTTGGCGTCCGCCCGGCACAGCTGCTCGGGGGTGCCCTCGGCGATCACCCGGCCGCCGTCCACGATCGCGACATGGTCGGCGAGTTCCTCGGCCTCGTCCATGTGGTGGGTGGTCAGCACGACGCTGACGCCGTCGGTGCGCAGGTCCCGGACCAGGTCCCAGGTGGCGCGGCGGGCGTGGGGGTCGAGTCCGGCGGTGGGCTCGTCCAGGAAGACCAGTTCGGGGCGGCCGACGACGGCCATGGCCAGGGCGAGCCGCTGCTGCTGGCCGCCGGACAGGCGGCGGTAGGTGGTCCGGCCGCAGGAGTCCAGGCCGAGGCGCGCGGCGAGGGCGTCCACATCGAGCGGGTGGGCGTGCAGCGCGGCCGTGTGCCGGAGCATCTCCATGGCGCGCGCGCCGGGGTAGATGCCGCCGGACTGGAGCATCACGCCGATGCGGGGACGCAGCTTCGCGGCGTCGGCGACCGGGTCGAGGCCGAGCACGCGGACGGTGCCGGCGTCCGCGCGGCGGTAGCCCTCGCAGGTCTCGACGGTGCTGGTCTTGCCGGCGCCGTTGGGGCCGAGCACGGCGGTGACCGTACCCCGTGCCACCGTGAGATCGAGCCCGTCCACGGCGGTCTTGTCGCCGTATCGTTTGACCAGGCCCCGGATCTCGACCGCGGCGTCCACTGCATCGGATTGCATGGGCCCGAGTCTACGAAGCGGATCGCCGTCCTCGGTGCACGGGTCGGATCAGGTTAGGCAACCCTTAGTGATTGATCAGACACGTATCGGCTCCGCTGGGAGTTGTCCGAGCGGAATGAATTACGCAACAATGGCGTTGTGAAATACATGCGCGAGAGGAACGAGGGTGCCGAGGTGGTCGCTGCGACCGCCCCGACGGCAGCCTCTGTCCACGTGCCCTCGCGCGACCGGGTCGCCCGCTCCATCCTTGACCACGGCCCCTCCAGCGCCGCCGACCTGGCCGTTCGGCTGGGCCTGACCCAGGCGGCCGTGCGCCGCCACCTGGACTCGCTGCTGGCCGCCGGCCTGGTGGCGGCCCGGGAGCAGAAGGTCTACGGGCACCGCGGCCGCGGGCGTCCGGCGAAGGTGTTCCTGCTCACCGACTCCGGGCGGGACGCCTTCTACCAGGCGTACGACCAGCTGGCGGCCGACGCCCTGCGCTTCCTCTCCGACGCCTCCGGCGGCGGTGAGGCCGGACGCCAGGCCCTGGCGGCCTTCGCCCGGGCCCGGCTGGCCCGCGACGCCGACCGCTACCGCGCGGCCCTGGCCGACTCCGGCGAGGTCACCCCCACCGAGAAGCTTGCCGAGGCCCTCTCCGGCGACGGGTACGCTGCCACGGTGCGGCGTGCGCCCCTCGGGGAGCAGCTCTGCCAGCACCACTGCCCGGTCGCGCACATCGCCGAGCAGTTCCCGCAGTTCTGCGAGGCCGAGACCGAGGTCTTCTCGCAGCTGCTGGGCACCCATGTGCAGCGGCTGGCCACCATCGCCCACGGCGACGGGGTCTGCACCACCTTCGTGCCCGCCCCCTCTGTACCCGCACCGGCCACCGTGGCCGCTGCCCCGACCTGCGCGACCACCGACGTCACCGAAGTCTCCGGGAGGAACCCCGCATGACCACCACCGCTCACCCGGAGCTCGAGGGCCTGGGCACCTACGAATTCGGCTGGTCCGACACCGACACCGCCGGCGCGACGGCCAAGCGCGGGCTGTCCGAGGCCGTCGTCCGTGACATCTCGGCGAAGAAGTCCGAGCCCGAGTGGATGCTGAACCTACGGCTCAAGGGCCTCAAGCTGTTCGGCAAGAAGCCCATGCCGACCTGGGGCTCCGACCTCACCGGCATCGACTTCGACAACATCAAGTACTTCGTGCGGTCGACCGAGAAGCAGGCGGAGTCCTGGGAGGACCTGCCCGAGGACATCAAGAACACCTACGACAAGCTGGGCATCCCGGAGGCCGAGAAGCAGCGCCTGGTCGCCGGTGTCGCCGCCCAGTACGAGTCCGAGGTCGTCTACCACCAGATCCGTGAGG
>Ga0302314_10000799_pt1 | contig 58621 bp, 32 predicted proteins | sample III_Palsa_N2_3_FD_200533 | JGI IMG/M metagenome (GOLD analysis project Ga0302314, IMG submission 200533) | Peat permafrost microbial communities from Stordalen Mire near Abisko, Sweden - III_Palsa_N2_3 | ecosystem: Environmental > Terrestrial > Soil > Palsa > Peat permafrost | place: Sweden...
CGATCAGTGCGATCCTGCGGCTGAGCTCCTTCTCGGCGGGTTGGCGGCGTATTTTCGCCTCTTCTAGCTTCCAATACTCGATCCGAAAGGCTTCGCTTGGCGGGAGCGCAACGTAGTTATCATGTACCGTAAACTCGCTTGCGGAAGCAGCTGGCCCGGCTTGCGGAATATCCTTGCATTGGCTTCCGGCACCGAGTGATCCCGCCCCTTGCATGACATGAATCGCATTTATGTAGAATTCACCGGTAATCCGCGACTCGATTTTGCTCTTGCCAAAGCTGAACAATCCTATGCCAGGAATCAAAACGACCGTTGGGCTTGCATCGCGTATGGCCGGCGAATCACTGACAGCATGCTTCTTGTAATATTCGGCATATTCGACTCGATAGGTTTCGAGAGCCGTCTCGATCAACTCTTTCAACTCAGCAGGATCACCCGCTGGATTCCACTTGATGAACATCGGACGAATTTTCGTGCGGATGAAGTGGTCGGGACAGCTTGTCCCGAGATGCGCAAGCTTTTCTGCGCTCTCCGAGTTCACGAAATCAAGAACCTGCGGCAAGCTCGAGTAAGTCCCTATCCAACGTTGCTTGCGCGACATTGCTCCACGCAAATACGGCATGATTGCTGTGGCAATCGTTTCCCGATCTTCGCGTGTCTCAACCTTCGCTCCGCCGAAGTGCTTGTGCCCCGCAACTGAAGCATGGCGTTCGATAAATTGACCAAGCTGATCGATGATCGTCAGCGTGTTCAAGTAGCTCTCGTGTTGTGTGTTTCCCCAGGTAAAGAGCCCATGGCCGCCAAGGACAACGCCGTCACAATCGGGCGTGTCTTCGACAATCTTCTTGAGCATCATGCCAAGTTCAAATCCGGGCCGCTGCCAGGGTAGCCACGCTAGCTTATGTCCGAACTCAGTATTGAATTCTTCCATCTTGATCTTCCCGTTGGCCGAAGCAGCCAGCGCGATCCCCCAGTCCGGGTGAAGATGGTCTACGTGAGGAAACGGCAGAAATCCGTGCAACGGGGTATCGATAGAGGCTGCAACAGGATTGTTACCGAAGGCGCATAGTGGGTACATCTCCACCATGTCGTCTTCTAGATGGACACCGCGATAAGCGGTCGCTAAGGCCTTCAATTTATCCAAATAGAGTGTGGCAAACCCAGCGCGCTTGATACTTCCGAGATCGCCCCCACTTCCCTTTACCCACAAAATTTCCTTGGGTCTTCCGTCCAGCGGATCAATCTGCTGCAGCTTAGAGCTTGTATTCCCACCGCCAAAGTTCGTGATGCGCAAGTCAGAGCCGAGCAAATTCGATCGATATCTTAGCAGCTCGGGCCCATCCAATTTCGCCGCAAGCGATTCATCCCAACGATCCTCCAAAAACCGAAGGTCATTATGCGCTGTCATCTAAAGTCGAGTTCCTTTCGGCCATGTTTGGCCCCAAACATCATTCCACACCTTGAACCAATACCGCAACTATTCTTCCACAGAAATATAATCAGTCCCGACATGCCCCAATTCTGTTGCGAATCGCATGTGCTTGCGACCAAAGCAACCAAGGGGCTTATTCATGCATAAGTAGGTACATTACTGGCGCTTCTTCCTTTGCGGTCGCGGGTGATCGCTTCAACGTAACCATTCTCCGATAAGGCCTTCAGCGCATCCGCAGGCAATCCCCGTGCTATGCGCCATTCGCGAATAATCGGCCGCACATCTTGCCAGAACGCATCGCGAAAACACTGCTCCGCCTCTACCAGGTTGCAGGATTGTTGCAACTCGGCCAATCGCTCAGCATCAATCAGGGATGCTTTCGCATATAGTTCCTGAGCCGACACCACAGTCTGAACCATCGCTTCCACCTTTCCCTTCAAGTTGTGGCTCTGGTCGATCATGAAGGCGATGCTTTCGCGTTCTTCTGGTTTTGCATTGAGAATCTCGTGGAAGATCCGGAAGACCTGATAGGGATCAATCGAACCCAACGTTAGATCGTCGTCTGCGTACTTGCGGTCATTGAAATGGAATCCGCCTAGAGCTCCGAGATGCAGGAGCCATGCCACAATCTGCTCAATATTCGTCCCTTGGTAATGATGCCCCGTGTCCACGAGGACCTTCGCGTTCGGCCCGGCGCGTCGGGCCAACTCGAGGGCCATGCCCCAGTCAGCCACATCGGTATGGTAGAAGTATGGTTCGAAAGGCTTGTATTCCACGAGAAGTCTTTGATCATCGCTGAGGGCCGCGTGCGTTGAAGCCAATGCCTCCTCTACCCAACCGATACGCTTCCGAATGTTCTGAGTGCCAGGGTAGTTTGAGCCGTCCGCGATCCAGAGCGAAATATCTCTTGATTGCAACTCCTGTCCTATTTCCACCGATATCAAAAGATGGTCTAACGCACGCTGGCGGATTTCGGCGCTCGGGTTCGCTATCGATCCGAACTTGTACTCCTGGTCCTGAAAAAGATTCGGATTAATCGATCCCGCTTTTATCCCATACTTCTTCTCGAGTGCCTGAATGGCAGGCACATCTGCCGTGCCATTTGGCAAGTCCCACAGAACGTGGAGGGCCACTCTTGGGCTGGCTCCAGTCAGTGCGTTCACCTGGGCCGCATCGGAGAACTTCTCTTCGATCGTAGATGCTGCCCCATCTTGTAAGAACTTCCCAAATCGTGTCCCTGTGTTGGAAAAACCCCAGGACGGCACTTCAATGCGGAACCCATCCAATGCAGCCCAAACTCTCTGCGACGCACCTTCGTCCTTGCTCGACATGACTCTACCTCCCCTTTGAAGCGCTATCCTATGGAAATATACTACCTATTGAAACTTTACAAATCTGGGCAGGTAGTTTTTTATTCCGAAGATGACTCACGCGAACAGAATGACATCCAAAGTACGCGGTCCGTGAACTCCTTTAATGCGTGTCATCTCGATATCCGCGGTGGCGGAAGGCCCAGAGATGAACGTGGTGGCGAGTGTCGCCGTGTTTTGTAGACGCCTCATTGCTTCCGGCACTGTCTCCACAACATCCTCCGTGCACACTAAGCACAAATGATAATCAGGTATCAACGAGATGGCTCGACGCCCCTGACCGGGCAGGTTCTGAAGGACAATCGTTCCAGTTTCAGCAATAGCTAAGGTGGAACCAGTTAGCACCCCACCCAACATGTCTAACTCTTTGAATGTCAGGCCGTCATCGCGGACGAACTCGAACCCAACCGATAGCCAGCTGGCGGGGATACCGGCGGGAATCACCAGGCCGTTCTTCCCACGTTCTTCTAACCTGAGTGCGACATGGTGGGCAATACGATCGTGGTCGCTTCGAATAACCGTGGCATCGTACTCTCGCAGTCGATCGACCAGAAGGTCCAACATCACCTCCTGCGGGTGTACCCTCGCGCGTTTGTAATTTCTAGGCACTCCCCTCCAGCCGTTTCGCGCCGCCTCTTCCCCCGACGATGTGTGATTTGCTTCTCGAATCCGGCGCAGAATCTCTAGTTTCGAACTCGTTTCAACGGTCATCTTTTTCTCTTTTCTGCCACCAGTCGCGAAACGTCTCTTGCGGCATCTCCTCTAGATCTCTCATCTGCGTCCAGCCTCCTAACATCCCGGGGAGCCACGTTATCCAACCATCTTTGCGCGGAAGTAGTTTTGCAGCTGCCCGGCCCATACGCTGCGCCGCGCGGAATCTGCGCTCGTTTCGGAAGGTCACGGCCATTGCCTTCATCCCAAGAGCCTCGATATCAAACGAGTTGCTAACTTGAGCGGCATTCTGCTCAACCACCTTTTGACGCAAGTGGATTAGTACTTCAGGAATGTTAATCTTGACCGGACAAACTTCGTAGCAAGCTCCGCATAACGATGAAGCATAAGGTAAACTTTGCGCGTAATGCATTTCTTGTAGCTGCGGGGTGAGAATGGCCCCAATGGGGCCGGCATACACGCTGCCGTATGCATGGCCACCGGTCTGGCGGTAGACGGGGCAAGCGTTCTGACACGCCGCGCAGCGAATGCAATGCAGCGTCTGCCGGGACTCCCAATCTGCCAGAATGCCGGTGCGGCCATTATCCAGCAACACGACATGAAAGGTTTGCGGTCCGTCTCCCGCGTGCACTCCGGTCCACACCGAGTTGTATGGGTTCATTCGTTCCCCTGTGGCTGATCGCGGCAGCAACTGCAACATTACCTCCAAGTCTTCGAATCGTGGCAAGATCTTATCTATTCCTGCGATCGTGATCAGGGTCTCCGGAAGCGTCAGGCACATCCGCCCATTGCCTTCACTTTCCACGACACAAACCCCGCCCGTCTCAGCGATCAGGAAGTTCGCCCCGCTGACGCCGGTTCTCACGTGCAGAAATTTCTCGCGCAGAAACGAACGGGCCGCATCTGCAAGGTCTTCGGGACGGTCTCCGAGGTCAGCAAGATGCATCTCACGCTGAAAGATTTCCTTAATTTGCTTTCGGTTTTTGTGCAGCGCTGGCACTACGATGTGCGACGGCTGATCACGGCCCAATTGGATAATGAGCTCGGCCAGATCCGTTTCGAAAGGGTGTATATCCTCGCTCTCTAGCGCCTGATTCAGAGCAATCTCTTCGGTTGTCATCGACTTGATCTTGATGACTTCGTCCGACCCGGATGCCTTCACAAGTCCAACGACGATCTGCCGCGCCTCCTCTGCATCGGTTGCCCAATGAACAATCCCACCTGCACGCGCGCAGTTGACCTCAAACTCCTGCAAGTAGAAGTCCAGGTGCTCCATTGTGTGTCGGCGGATATGCTCCCCTGCTTCGCGGAGTTCCTGCCAGTCGGCCATCTCAGCGACCACTCGCGCACGTTTTGTTTGGATCACCTGTGTCGCATGATGGACATTGCGTTGAAGCTGGGAATCCTTCATCGCAGCTCTGGCTGCAATCGGGAACGCGGGTGCGGTCTTCGGGTCCAGCGCCGTTCCACTCATGACCCGGCCCCTTCTTCCCCGGCCAAGATCTCCGCTAGATGAAGAGTTTTCACGCCGGTTTTCTGCCGATGCAGGGCTCCTTGAATATGCATCAAACAGCTGTTGTCGCAAGCCGTACACACTTCGGCCTTCGTATCTAAAACGGCTGCCGTCTTTTCCGCCAACATAGCGCCGGAGACGTCCGCATTCTTGACAGCGAACGTCCCTCCGAAGCCGCAGCACTCCGCAAGTCCTGCAAGTTCTACGAGTTCAATTCCGCGGACTGCTTTGAGCAAGCGCATCGGCCCGTCCCCCAGGCTGAGATTCCGTAATCCGTGACAGCTGGCATGATATGTCACTCGCCGAGGGTAATACGCGCCGACATCCTCGAGCCCAAGCCGCTTCGTCAAGAATTCGGAAAATTCAAATACTCTTGGCAACAGTCTCTCTACCCCTGTCACCAGATCGGGCTTACCCATCCGAGCGGCCATTTTGGGGTAGTGGTCGCGCATCATGGCAACGCAGGAGGAGGACGGTATCACGACAGCCTCAGCGTCCTGGAATTGCGTAACAAACCGCTCCAGTAACGGGGCAGCTTCCGCTTGATAGCCGGTGTTGTAATGCATCTGTCCGCAGCAGGTCTGCCCTCTTGGGAATTCCACCGTGTGCCCAAGCCGCTCAAGCACGCGTACGACTGCCTTACCCGTGCCTGGAAACAACGTGTCGTTATAACAGGTAATAAAAAGTGAAGTGCGCAGAAGGATGCCTCGATCCATTGTCTCAGAACTTCAATAGAGATTATATTTCTTTAAATCGCATGGAGTCGGATACGATAGTAGGCGGCGTGAAGAGTCATCTTGGACTAGATTGAGGACATGTGGGACCGAATCCGTTCATCGGCGTTATCTATCACTGGATCGGTGGCTTCGCATCCGCCACAAATTTTATTCCGTTTCGCGGTATCAAACGCTGGTCATGGGAGGTCTATTGGCTGATTCAAGGCTTTGCCGCGTGGATTATAGCGCCGATCGTTTTTGCCGCCCTCTTCGTGCCGAACCTTTCGGTAATCCTTACGAGCGCACCACGTTCCAGCATTTGTTATGCGCTCTTGTGGGGAGCTCTTTGGGGAGTTGGTGGTCTAACCTTCGGTCTTGCCATTCGCTATCTTGGTATCGCATTGGGATACGCGATCGCGCTCGGCCTTTGCACCGCTTTCGGGACCTTAATTCCACCCATCTATGATGGGTCCATACACACGATTCTGCATGAAACTTCCGGACAAATTATCCTCGCAGGCGTGCTCCTCTGCGTGATCGCCGTCGCCGTCAACGGCCTTGCCGGTCTTTCAAAAGAAAGCGAAGTCACCCCTGAGGAGAAGGCAGAAGCCGGTGAAGCCGACTTCTCATTCGGCAAAGGAATTGCGGTCGCCATCTTCGCCGGAATCATGAGTTCCTTTTTCGCCTTTGGCCTGAAGGCGGGGGCGCCTATCGGAGCAATCGCGAGATCCGTACTGATAGCCCATCGCCGCCTCGATCTCTGGCAGAATCTCCCTGTCCTCGTGGTAGTTCTATGGGGGGGATTCATCACGAACTTCATCTGGTCCGTGATCTTGATTGTCAAAAATCGCTCGGAACGCCAGTTTCTGGGAGCGCCTGGAAACAATCCAATGCGAGCCGGTGCAGTCTCTGGAAAGACCTTAGCCGAATTCGATCCTCTAGATCGAGCTCAGCACCGGATAACAACGAAGACGCTTCTGGCGAACTATCTCTTTGCAGCTCTTGCCGGCGTCATTTGGTACTTTCAGTTCTTCTTTTACTCCATGGGCCAAACGAAGATGGGAAAGTATGACTTCTCCAGCTGGACGCTCCATATGGCATCCATCATCATCTTTGCCACTCTCTGGGGCCTTGCTCTCAAGGAGTGGCGCGGTACTAGTCGCCGAACCAAACTGCTAGTTGCGACCGGCCTCTTCCTGCTCGTGAGCTCTACGGTTATAGTTGGTTACGGTAATTACCTCAAGGCAACTGAACCAATGACCCACGCAAGCTCGCAACACAGGCCGGCGCGCTGATAGTCCATTCTTCTGAATAGACTCATTGCCCCCGACCTACCGACCTTGATCGATAGAACGGGCCGCGCAGATCCGCGTTGGTTATCGACGATCGTGCCTCGCGGTATTCAGCAACCCAAACGAATTGGCACATGAGTTGCACTGACTAGATCCGGCAGACGTGCATAGTAAGGCGATACGTTTTCGCGTCGGGGATTCCTTCTTTAGGTTAGGCATCGGAACATGCGTCTCGGCGCTCCCCTAAATCCCCCAGAACAATCTTCGCGATCGATGTGCCCATACTCGGGCGACCCCGCATGCGCCCAAGAGATTGACACTGCGCCTGTTCCACCGCCGATTTGGAAGCCGTACTCAATGCGTCTAACGATAGCAATTCTGACTAGGCAACAGTGGCTCGAACCTATCGAGGTGTATTTCGAATGGAGCGCATAGGTCACGCGTTCCATCAACTCTTGAAATATGTTTTCTATTGACAGTTATATGTTTGCGATGGTACACCGTCTACCTCATATGAACTAGTTACATATGAGAAATGAACAAATGGGAATATGGAGGAAATCATGGACCAGAAATCTCTCGTCCGGCAGTCAATTCTGTTTTTGTCTGCCGCGTCTTTGCTAGTCCTGTTCAGTGGTATCGCGCACGCCTCAACGGCGTCTGGCCCCAGAGTGGTGGGCAACGCGGGAGTCTACAACTATTCTCCGTCCGTTATCCAGAACGGAAATGTGCAGCAGTTCTGGTGGTGTGGCGAGGGGCAGAATCCCCAAAATCCAACGCAAACCTCGGACACCATCCAATACGAATCGATCAATTTGAGCACCGGGGCCACGGTCGGCCCGGAGTCCGTATTGGGAGAAACTCCCGGCGGGTGGGATTCTGTTTATACCTGCAATGCGCAGGTGGTGGAAGGTGTGTTCACCAATCCCCTGGGCAACGGCACCAATTACACGTATGCGATGTATTACACGGGAACGGCCCAGGCAAACGGCACCCTCAATTCGATTGGGGTTGCGTTCTCCAATGACGGTATCAACTGGGCCAAGTATCCGAACCCAGTGATCTCGTATAACCCAAACGACACCGCATACGGCGTTGGCCAACCCGCTGCTTATAACGCAAACGGCGCCGCTGCCATCACGGTGTTGTACGAGGACACCTATCCGACCGAGAGCCATGTTGAGGCAACCTCTACCGATGGCATTCACTTTACGACGCAGGGAACGATTACCACCAACGGTTTGAGCCAGGTGCAAATCGCCGGACAAAGCTCGGCCGGCGCTGTTACCTGGGGCAACGCAGCGTACGACGACGTGTCGGGAGACTGGTATGCCGTCTACAACATGGCAGGCACCCGCCCTCCTTCGACTGTCGGCGGAGTGACGGAACGTGGCGGAGCGGGTGTGATCGTGTACCGGATTCCGGCGACATCGTTGCTGACCGGTTCGACGCCTTGGCAGCAGATATTTACCGTCGACACCAACCTCACCGGATACGAGGCGAATTTCATATCCGGATTTCTCCGGGATATCTACGGAAACGTAAATGTCAAAAACGCATACCCCGATATCGAGATCTATACGTCTGCGTCGATCCCTCAACCGGCCTGGGATGCAACTCCGGCGGATCGAGGGAACTCGGGCAACACGAACCAGTGGAACATTGCTTGGGAGCTCTGGACGCCTAATCAGCTGCTCGTTCCGTTCAAGCGCTTTTACAACAACACAGTGCACGAAGTGACGACGGGATGGATCGATCCGAACGGAGGATTTTCTCTGCAATCGACGCTGGCATATTTGTATGAAAGCCCGCAAGGCTCGTCAACGCTCCCCCTCTATGGTTGCGTCGCCGGCAATGACGACTATTTTGTGTCTCCATCCTCTAACTGCGAAGGTCAGATTTTTCTTGGGATCGAGGGCTATGTTTCGTCCAGTTCAGGCTCGGGTCTAGTCCCACTCTACCGCTGCTTTACAGGGACGGATCATTTTGTGAGCCTCGAAGCAAATTGTGAAGGCTATACAACTGAATCTCTACTCGGCTACGCAAATTCGCAACAATAAACTGAACCGTCGAAAGGTCCGGCAGACCACGTTGGGCCTTTCAATTGTTGTTTTTTTGGCATTGGAGAGCAAAGAGGGGAGTTGTCGCGTCCGCCTCCCGATCTATCTCCGTTGTAAAGTTGCGTCGCTCGGCCTTGTCCCGGATCTCGTGTGCCGTGCAGTTTCGCCCCAATTCTGCAAAACATGCACAGAGATGATCGCCGTATAAATGCCTTTCGTCCAATTTTTCTTCTTTTTCGTGTTGATGAGAGGCAGTCACACGGGAACAGCGAACGTCTTGACTGCATCAAGAAGAGACCAAGTTGGCTTCAGTAGCTCCGCTCGAAGCTTCGCCATGTTCCATGGGGAAATCACCCAAGAAGAAGAGAAACTCAGTGCCACCATTAAAAATGCGGGTCAAACGGACGTTCGGGCTTGCGTCTTCCAGTGCCTCGGGGCGGCGCTCATCTACGAACTCGCGGATATACCTAAATCATTCTGGATTCGTTCCCCAACATTCATATGGTCTTTGAGCCCAGCCGCGTGGACTATTGCTGCCAACGCCGTAAAGCTTAGCGCAAGGGAAAATACCCCGCTACACTGCCAGTGCGTCCAAGCCTTCGTGGCGAGCCAAGATCCGATTGCTCCCCCTAAGAAGTAGACCGTCATATAGACAGTATTGATACGACTATTGGCCGAAGGCATCAGCCCGAAGATACGGGTCTGATTTGCAACCTGTGTGATTTGAGCTCCGACGTCAAGGATCACGACGCCTACGATGAGAACCGCAATATGCGCGATTCGCGGTATCACGACTTCTTCTCCGCCCCAGAGAATCATATAAGAGGCTGCTAGAATCGCAATCCCTCTCGTCAAACCATATCGCGATCCAAAGTCATCGCACTTTCGTCCTGCAAACGGCGCAATGAACGCGCCGGCGGCGCCGACCAGCCCAAACGTACCGGCGGTTCCGGAACCAAGCTTATAGTGGCTCTGCAATAAAAAGATAAACGTTGTCCAAAAGCAGCTGAACGAAGCAAATACTAACGCCCCGATCACGCAACTCTCGCGCAGCAGCACTTGCTTGCGAAACAAAGTCCACAGCGACACCATGACTCTGCCGTAATTCAGACGTTCCCTGGGGGGCAGCACTGGCATGAAAGCGCGCAATATGGGGACAAACGCTAGATTGATAACGGCAGCGAGTAGAAAAACGGACCGCCACCCATAGATCTTGCTTACCCAACCAGCGAAAGTACGCGCAAGCAAAATGCCGAGGAGCAAACCGGTCATTACGGTACCTATTGCCTTGCCCCGGTCGCCTTGGGAAGCGACCTCCGATGCCAGTGGAAGGACAACGTGGGTCACCGAGGCCATAGCCCCAACCAGCGCACTGGCAATAATCAAAAGCTGAAATGTAGGGGCGAGAGCCGCTAGGAGCAGTGCGAGGGCTACGCCGCCGAAGAGTCGCGTTACCAGCTTTCGGCGTTCGCGGACATCTCCGAGCGGAACGAAGAAAAGTAATCCTCCTGAATATCCGATTTGGGTTGCCATCGCAACCAAGCCGATATGTGCAGGAGTAGTGAGAAAGGTTTCTCGCATCTCCAGAAGGAGCGGCTGATTGTAATAAATAGAAGAGACGCCGATGGCGCAAGCCACTCCTAAGAAAGGAATGAGGCGTGTCTCAGAAGCAACGGATTGACGTGCCGTACATGTTCCCACGAAAACCTCGCTGTTAAGTCTGAAAAGGCAGGCTGCTGCATTGTCGGGGCGCATATCTGCTAAAAAAATGCTCCGCAAGCTTGCGCCAACGGAGCAGATCAGGAGGCAACTTGCTGGTACGGCGATCGTCCAACTAGAAGGTCAGTTTGACAACGCCCTGGAAGATTCGAGCTGCCGAACTGCCGGAGATCTGGCCGAACGTTGAGGAAGTTAATGATGTTTGCGGGGTGTTGAAGTTTGGGTGATTCAGAACATTGAACGCTTCCAGACGCAAGGTTAGATTTAGGCGGTCATGGATGGGAAAGATTCGGGAAACCTGAGCATCGAACTGATACGACGGGATACCGCGAAGGGAGTTTCTAGACTCGGTGCCGTAGCCTCCTTGCGGAACCGGATTTGTACAGGGATTGCTTTTGGTGGGCTGCGAACAGAAAGCGAGGGGATTGAGATAGGCGTGTGTGCTTGGATTAACCAGGATCTGTTGTTTGATATAGATGGGGACGCCCGGGACCACATTCGGCCTATCCTGGCCGATATCCGTAAGGGAATTGTCCACGCCTGCCCCAACGCTGAAGGGTGCCCCACTTAGGATATGGGTCAGAGGTGCGACCTCCCATCCATTAACAACGGCTTTGGTGAAGCGGTTGGTTATAGCAAAGTTGCTCTTGACGACCAGAACGATGTTTACGATGTGGCGATAGTCGGACCCGCAGGGGCCGTAGTCCAGGTGGGGGTTGAGTGGATCCGACACGGACGTCGTCGACACATCGCCTGACGCATCATTCTCATTGAGACACTTCGACCAAGTGTAGTTGGCAAGAAGGCTGAAGGTTGAGGAGAGGCGATGCTGCACCGTGGCAATCATGCCATTGTAGTTAGCAATACCCCCATCGCCCACCAGGGTTGCACCGCTTCCCCCACCAGCATATTTGGGACCCGATACGGGATTCTGTTGGGTGAGAAAAAAGCGTGCCGCTTGATTAGCAACGGTGGAACATGGTGTTCCCGCGGCTCCAGGGGCCACGCCCGCCGGACCTGTCCGAACTACTCCGGCGCAACCCGCCCCACCCGATCCCCAGATGCCAGGAACATAGGTGGCGGGGCTAAGCGCGATACCTTGTGCAATGTGATTGGTCTTGTTTCCGATGTAATCAAGTTGAAATTCCCATCCCCGGCCAAGTTTCTGCTGGAGGCTAAGCGTCCACTGCATCGTTCTTGCAACCTTGAAGTGGCTGGGTAAAACCTCATAGTCCGACTGCAGTGGGAATACAGCATCCGCAGGGCTCGCGTTATCGGGCAACGGGAAGGGGTCTCCGACAATGGTGCCCACCGCCCACGGGTTGGCAAACGTAAGGGGACCGGACGATGAGGTAGGAGCCTGGGCGATTGACGTAGCAAAGGGCGGATTCTGGGTGGTGCGCTCGTTAGTGAACCAGTTTGCCTCGTCATAGATATACTCGGCCCCAGCGCGGACTACGGTATCGCCCTTGCCTGTCACGTCATAGGCAATTCCCACGTTGGGAGAAAACTGGAAAGGCGCGTTTTGGGTGAATTGCCGGGTCACTCCAGGGTCACCGTAGAAGAAGGTACCCGCCGGGGCGGTGGGATACACCACGCTTACCTGGTTTGCTTGAAGAGCGGCCAGGCTGAAAGTTGTGCCCCGGTTGAAGACGTCGACGGGAAAGTAGTCCGGCGACCATCGGATGCCAGCGATCGCAGTGAGTTGTGGCGTCGCGTGAAACGTATCCTGCACGTAAAGGCTTGGGATGTTCCCGCGCAACGCGTTGCCTTGGGTCTTGCTCTGAGCGAAGGCGCTCATTGCCCCCATAAGGAAGTCCAGATTGTTGTCTCCGGTCTTCTGTGGGCCGCTGGGGTGTGGCCCATTAATGCTGTAGTTGCCGCTGAAGGTGAATTGGCCGTTACCGCTGGCAATATTCGTAACGTTGAGCTGATTGTGGACGATCTCTCCGCCGAAGACGATCTGGTGCTTACCTCGCACCATTGTGACTTCGTCCTCCACTGCAAGGAAGTTGTCGTTGAACTGCGCGACCGCGCAGGTGCCGCAGCCCAAAGTAAATTTGCTGCCTACTGAGAGATAGAGGCCCGCATCCGCGGCTTGGTAAGCGGTCACGCCTAGATCGGTGGCGTTGATGTCGTTTTGGTTATAGCCGCGGTCATTGCGTCTGCGCGCAAGGGTAATGTGAGCTGAATTGACGGTGCTGGAGCTGAAGGTATAGTTCTCGCCGAGGACGAAGCTCTGCACCCGTTCTGAGTTGCCGGATTGCGTAGTGATAAGGATATTAGTGGGAGAATAGAACGCTGGCGATTGGTACCCATCGATAAAGTAGCGCCCGTAGAGGTTATTTTTGGCGTTGATCGTGTAGTCGACGCGGGTGACGAACTGGTTATCGGAGGTTTGCGAGGGAATGGCATAGAGGACGAGACCGTTAGCGGCAGTAGAGGTCGGAAGCATCTTGACTAGCGCAAGCGCCTGGGGACTAAACAACGTGGGACTGATCTGATTGCCGGGTAAGGCAGCTCCGGTCAGAGGATTTACTAGTTGGACGGTGGGATCGCTTTGGGAAAAGTTCCCCAAGAGATTCGCCTGGCTTGGAACATAGGCGGTCGTGCTCGCCTGACTCTGATCGGCCTTGGTACGCTGATATCCCGCGAAAGCGAAGAGTTTATCGCGTAGGATCTTGCCGCCGAATGTACCGCCGTATTGATTCTGGTGCAAAGAATCTTTGGGGCTACAGGTCGTCTGGGGAGCGACCGGAGTACAACTGGAGAAAAAATTCGTGGCGTCGAGATAGTTGTTGCGAATGAACTCGAACGCCGATCCGTGGTAGGTGTTGGAACCGGAGTGCGTGACGACATTGACCAGACCGCCCGAGTGCTCACCGTTCTGCGCGCCAAGAGCGGTAGATTCGACTGAGAACTGGCTGACAGCATCCGGAAAGGGGAAGGGCAGGTTGCCATTCGACATGTAATCGTTATTGTCGCCGCCGTCGAGTTTCCACTGGGTTGTGTTTCCTTGGCCGCCGGCGATTGAGATAGCGATCGCAGCGTAGCTGGCTTTGCTCCCGGTGATAGAGTCCCCTCCGGAAGCCGGCGTGGCACCACCCGAGAGCACGATGAGCCCGGTCATCTGGCGACCGTTGAGAGGCATCTCGGTAATCGCGGTTGAATCGATGGTCTGCTTGAACGAAACGTCCTCGGTCTGGAGCGCCAGACCATCGGCAGCCACCTGCACCGTCTGTTCCTGGCTGCCAACGGTCAGTGTGGCGTTGATGGCGATATTGCTACCCACTTCGAGCACGTTGCCGCTCTTGACATACGTCTGGAATCCCTTTGCTGATATCGAGGCGTCATAGGTGCCGATGCTGATGTTGGGGAAGGTGTAGGTGCCGCTGCTATCACTTTGGGCTACGCGTTTCACGTGGGTGGCGACGTCCGTCAAGGTGACGATAGCGTTGGGAATCAAGGCTCCTGTCGGGTCCTGCACAGTGCCCTGGATGGTTCCGGTTCCGGCAACCTGGGCTTGTCCGGAGATGGTCAGCAAGAAAAAAAGCACGCCCGAGAGCGCTTGCAGCGTATAACCGAGCCGCGGTACGCGCGCTGTTTTCATGTACCCACGTATCTTCACGAACTTGAGAAGCTGTTTGCCTCGGCCAAGCCGTTGCCGATAGAGCTCTGACTCCGGTCCGAGGGACAGTGGTGCACTCTTGGATCCATAGGCAATTGGTGTTACGAGTTGCATTGTGAAACCTCCTGAAGAAGGCTGGGTCCGCCAAATGGATCCGTTACCTTCCAGTGCGGCAGCTTTTTTTTGGCAATGACAACGATGTCATCATGCTTGATGGCAACCTGTATACAAAGAACGATCAACCATTGTCAAGCAACGCGAAGTCTCGACCGAAATACGGTGAAGAGTCTTGGCCGGTTAGGTCATTGGAGGGTGTCTTTCGGCACACGCTTTCTTCGATCCACCACCGGCAGATTTATCCCCACGAGAGATGTCGGCCTCTCGCAGCGTGAGCTTTAGCGCTCTATGGGTGCTCACGCATTCACATGACTGATATACCTTCCTCGAATGAGAACGCGCCAGTGTGGCACCGTGCAGTGCAGCAGTCGTACGAGGGGTTTAACCATTCCGCGCACTCCTATAGGAACGAGAGAATGTCCGAACCACAAGATAACGGAACACCTATCATTTTGACTGATTGACTCTTTCCATGAATTCACTGTAGATTTTGACGTATTGCTTGACAGCGTTGTCACAGCCGCGAGGCAACTGACAAGACCTTCTGCTCCGTCTACCTTTACAAAAACCGAACAGGGCTCGCTTTTATGGTTCATTGTATAAACCGAGGTACTTGATGTTCCGACGTGATCTTCTCAAACTCTCGCCACTTGCCATAGTATCTGCCGCAGTTGGTCATATAGCCCTCGCCCAGACACCAGAGACATCTGCGACCGACGCTCTTTACGATGTGCGGCGCTACGGCGCCACAGGCGACGGCAAGGCGGTGGACACGCCCGCAATCAACAGAGCTATCGAAGCTGTGGCTTCCGCCGGCGGGGGCACCCTCCTCTTCCCTGCTGGGACGTACGTCTGCTTCACCATCCAGCTCAAATCGAAGGTCGATCTCTATCTCTCTCCTGGATGTACGATCCTCGCCGCCGACTCACCCAAACCCGGCGAAGCTACTGGCTACAACGGGGGGGTCTACGATCCCGGCGGCCCAGCCCAACCCTGGGAGGGCTACCAGGACTACGGCCACAATCACTGGGCCAACTCCCTCTTCTACGGCGAGGGAATTAACAACTTCTCCATCACCGGCCCGGGGCTCATCCACGGCAAGGGCCTCTCGCGCGGAGGATACGGCAGCGCTACGGGCCCTGTCTTCATGGCTGAGCAGCCCGGCGCCGGCAACAAGACCATCGCACTGAAAAATTGTCGCAACGTCCTGCTACGTGACTTCTCCGTCCTCAAAGGCGGCCACTTCGCTTTGCTAGCCACCGGCGTCGACACGCTCACCATCGATAATGTCCTCGTCGACACCGACCGCGACGGCTTCGACATCGACTGCTGCCACAACGTTCGCGTCTCCAACTGCACCGTCAACTCGCCGTACGACGACGGCATCTGCCCGAAATCCAGCTACGCCCTCGGCTACGTCCGCACCACCGAAAACGTCACGATCGCCAACTGCTTCGTCACTGGCGCGTACGTCATGGGTAGCGTCGTCGACGGGACCTGGAAGAAGTCCGTCCGCGGCCACGGCAACGGCCGGATCAAGTGCGGCACCGAATCGAACGGCGGCTTCCGCAATATCTCCATCTCCAACTGCGTACTCGAAGGCTCGAAAGGCATCGCCATCGAGACCGCCGATGGAGCGTTCGCCGAGGATATCGCCATCTCGAACATCACCCTCCGCGACACCGACGATGCCCCTATTTTCCTTCGCCTCAACCGCCGCAACCGCGGCCCCGCCGAGACCATGCGCCCCGGCACCCTGCGACGCGTCCTCATCTCGAATATCGTCAGCTACAACTCCGCTTCAATCGCCGCCCCCATCCTCTCCGGAATCGCGTCCAACTTCATCGAAGACGTCAAGATCAACAACTGCTACTTCGCTAACGCCGGCCTGCCCACGACCGTGGGCTCAGGTGACCGCGCCAAGCCCTTCCCCGACTGGCACACCCTTCAGGTTCCCGAGATCGAAGATGCCTATCCCGACCCCAATCGTTTCGGCCCCACACCCTCCAAGGGATTCTTCATCCGTCATCTCAAGAACCTCGAAATGTCGCACGTAGAGATCGCGTCGTCCGCTCCCGATCCCCGGCCTGCGTTCTGGCTCGAGGATGTGCATCGCGCTGACTTCTTCGCAATCACCGCCCCCGCGCAGCCCAACTTCGTCCTCCGCAACGTCAGCGATTTACGCATCTTTTGGTCGCGGGCCGCCAAGGATACGACCTTCGACCAGGTAGCCAGTCAAACCATTTAGACAGAATTGGGACTCCTAATGAATCGTCGCGCAGTCCTACAGCTTCTGAGCGCAGCCGGGATCGCTCAGGCCGGTGTGGTATTTGGGGCCGCCCCCCCGGTAGAGCCCAATATTTTATTGCTTCGGCCGCAGAACTTCGGCGCAAAGGTTGACGGCACGTCACTTGATTCTCCGGCCATCAACGCAGCGATCGATCGCGCATACGGCCAGGGCGGAGGTCTGGTCTACCTCAGTCCCGGCGTCTACCTATGCGGCACGGTAGTCCTCAAGAGTAACGTCACACTGTACCTCGAAGCCGGAGCTACCATCCTCGGCAGCAAGGATGTCAAGCAATACAGTGCGCAGGCGGGGCCCCCGGAAAACGCCGATGCAAGCACTCGCCACCTGATCTTTGCGAAAGATGCCGACAATATTACCGTTTGCGGTACCGGTCTGATCGACGGGCAAGGTCCTTCGTTTTGGATTCCATCGGGCCGTCACAAGTACAGTCCCGATGAGCAGTGGGCCGATGTCGCGTCACTCTACTTCAAGCCGAAGCCACGCGTTTCGCCCATGCTCGAGTTCGTAAACTGCCGTCATCTTCACGTCGAGCAGGTGCGGATCGAGAACGCTTCCGGCTGGACGATGCGCCTAATGTCCTGCGTCGGTGTCGTGGTCGACGGCGTCTCCATCAAGAACCCAGTTTTCGGACCCAACACCGACGGCATTGATATCTCAAACTCGAGCGATGTGCGCATCGCGAACTGCTCTATAGACACCGGTGACGACGCCATCTGCCTCAAGAGCGAGAATCCTTATGGCGATAGTGTCCCCGTGATGCGCAACGTGACAGTGACCAACTGCACGCTTTCCTCGTGCTGCAACGGTTTCAAATTCGGTACGCGCACCTACTCGGGCTGCGAAAATATCGTCTTCTCGAACTCCACGATCCACAATGCGGCAGAAAGCCCGCTCAACTCGAGGGTCATCGCTGGTATCTGTCTTGAGATGGTTGACGGGGGATGGCTCGAAAACGTTGTGATCACCGGTATCTCAATGCAACGCACACGCACACCAATTTTTCTGCGGCTTGGCGCGCGGACAGCCCCACGCGTAGGAGGCCGTACGTATATGCGGGGACTGATGATCAGCGACATTTATGCGACCGGGGCGGTACTTACTAGCTCAATCACCGGCCTACCCGGCATGCACGTTGAGGATGTGACCCTATCGAACATCCATATTGAGACCCAAGAGCCAGGGAAACGCGAGTGGACCGAGCGCGCCATCCCGGAGGTTCCGCGCGACTATCCGGAATCACGCATGTTCGGCAGGCTGCCGGCGTACGGCATGTACGTGCGACACGCTACCGGGATTCGCATGCAGAACCTCAAGTTTATGTCACTTGCGACCGAGCAGCGGCCAGCGGTGGTCTGCGATGACGTTATCTCTTTGGAGATCGCCGGGCTGCGTGTTGCCTTGCAGGGAAACGAATCTCCCGTGATCGATTTGCGGCAGACAACGGACGCATGGATTCGCGATGGTCGCGCCCCTATTGATTCGCCTAGTTTGGTTCACGTGACTGGTAAAGATTCAGCACAAATCCTAGTAACGGGCTGTGACCTAATAAGAGCAAATCAACCTGTAACGATAGGTGCGGATGCCACCTCGGCCAGCGTGACGCTGGCCAACAACATCCTGCGCACGCAGAAGACCCAAAATGTCAATGGATGATGGTTGGAATCTGTAGGCTCGAAGATCCTTTTAGCTACCGCGGCATTGTCTAGCCGCTCAACACAACGCCTGCAACTGGCAGTGAAAGGCACCGATGAATCGCAGAGAAGCGCTCGCCCTAATTGCCACGTCAGCCGCTTTCTCAACTGGCGTTGCGTACGGAGGCGACCAGAGAAATGGCCAAGTAGACGCTTCCCCCGGCAACGTCTTTACTCCGCGCCAGTTCGGAGCTATCGGCGACGGTAAGGTGCTTGATTCGGTTGCGATCAATTCGGCGATTAACGCTTGCAACAAGGCAGGCGGGGGGGTTGTTTATTGTTCTCCGGGTAAATACCTCTGCGGTACGGTGGAGCTAAAGAGCAATGTAACCCTGTACCTGGAGGCGGGAGCGGTCATTCTGGGCAGTACGGATGTCAAGCAATACACGCCGAAATCTGGACCGGATCCGAACTCGGACGCCGGGCAGGGTCACCTCATCTATGCTCGGGACGTTGAGAACGTAAGCATAGTCGGCCCCGGCAAGATCGATGGCCAGGGACACAGCTTTTGGACTCCGTCGAATCGAACGCCCGTACCGGACAATGAGAGGTGGTCGGACGCGAGGCATCTGGATTGGAAGCCCAACGCCAGAATCTCTCCAATGGTTGAGCTAGTGAACTGCACCAACCTGCGGCTAGAATCCATTGAACTCACCGGTGCATCGGGTTGGACGCTCCGTCCGATCAACTGCACTAGGGTGTTCATCCAAGGGATAATCATCACGAACCCGGCCATTGGTCCCAATACTGATGGCATCGACTTGACGGGGTGCCAACATGTCCTCATCTCGGACTGTTTTATTGACACAGGCGATGATGCGATCTGTCTCAAGAGTGAGAACCCGTACGGCAACACGCCGCGACTCTCCAAAAATATCTCGGTGACCAACTGCATTATTACCAGCAGTACAAACGGCTTCAAAATCGGCACCGCAACTCAGGGCGGGTTCGAGAACATCACCTTCTCCAATTCGACAATCGTGAGCAGCGCCCCAGACATTGCTTCTCGCATGATTGCCGGAATCGCGATCGAGGTGGTCGATGGAGGATGGATCGACGGTGTCGTAATTAGCGGCATTCAGATCCAGGACGCTCGAGCTCCTCTTCTGATCCGACGAGGAGATCGCGCCAATCCCTTCCCTGCCGCCAAGGCTGGACTTCGAGGGGTCTTGATCGATGGAATCCACGCAACCGGCGCCATTTTGACTAGTTCCATCACAGGAATTCCAGGAATGGACGTCGAGGATGTACGACTCTCTGACATTCACATCGACACCGTCATGCCAGGCAGCAAGGAATGGCTTCATTCGACTGTACCCGAGGTACCTGGGGACTACCCGCAGTCGCGCATGTTTGGCTGGTTGCCCGCATCCGGCCTTTACTGCCGGCACGTGCGAGGCTTGAGCTTGCGAGACGTCAGCTTCACTGCGCCCGCGGAGGAGTGGAGGAACACCATGATTTTCGATGACGTTAGTAAGCTCAACATCAATGGCTTTATGACCACGCCGGCAAGCGGGGGTGTGCCGCCGCTTGTATTGACCGACGTACAGGACGCATGGATCACCGGTGCATCCGCACCTACAAATTCCAGTTCTCTGGCGAGAATCGATGGACGCGACACGAGGAGCATCTTGTTCACAGGTTGCGACGCTCGAGCAGCGGAACAACTGGCAGTCATTTCAAGCGTTGTAAGAGCTGCTGCCGTTCGTGGCGAGTTCAACGTCGCGCGTGAGTGAGGCTAGCTACCGCAGTAACTGGACTCTCCGCCCCTCTACGCTGAAGGCCGCAACATTCATCGCTCTTCCCGCGGCTTTGAGGATTGGAACTCCAAACATCCACGCTCGCGCGGCACTCGCAACCAAGTCCCCTACACTGCAAGACGAGGATGACAGCCGGATGTATGGGTTTGGTCGGTCGGGAATAGTCTCTAGCTAAACGGACACGACGCGGACCTGAACTACGGCGCGCGAGCTGCCGTGTTGAGGATTATGATGACCGAACCGCATCCAGACCGTCGTGAGCAAGCCGAACAAGCCCACCGGGATGTTCGCCGACTACCGTCCTAACTCCAAAGATCTGATTCATTTTTCGCCAATGAATACCGGAACGATATGGCGGTCATACAGATTGCTGGTGACATTCCTTGAAATCACAGGTTCGTTTTGTTTGATTAGATCTATATATTGCGCTTTTAGGTCTGCGGCAACCTTGAACCCGACATGCAGAAGTTGGCGCAGGTTGACGTCGTACGAAGCGGAGTCCTCGTCGTGACGAAGCGCGGATGCGAACTGCTCGGAACTCCATCCGGCTACCGTTGACGGCTTCGGCAACTTCGACTCATCGATGTCGATAACAGTGGCATACGGTAGACATAGCTTAGCGCGAAGCGACCAGGCACTCGAGTAGATCTCCTTCGCGAGATCAAGCCCCTGGCCGCCAGACTCAGCCAGACCGATCAGCTCTTCAAGCCACGTCGTTCCAGCAGTTTTCAGATGTATCCCTGAGTCGAACTTCTGCATAGCTGTGTGAATCATGGGGTAGATCGAGAATTTGTCGCTGCCAGAGTGCACGCTCAGCTTCAAATTACTGGGAAGACCGAACTGGTCAATTGCAAACGCGATCGCGGCGAAATCGAGGTCTAACTCGCGTTTGAAGACTGCGGCATCGCCTATGTAATCCACACCTTTATGAAATTGCCCGCTGAACTTCGGAGCAATTGTCTGAACGGGTATATTCTCATCCTTGATCGCAGCCAGGATCAGGAGTAACTCGACTGGTGATTGCGACGAATCCGTTTCGTCCATGGAGATCTCGGAGATGAAATTGCCAGGACCTTTCGCTGATTCGATCTTGCGGTAGACAAGCCCCGCTTGTTGCACGGCAGCGAGAAACTTTTCAGCCACTTGTCGCAAAAGTAGCTCCGTGATTTCGAAGGTTTCGTTCACGCCGGGCAACGAGATGTTGCCAACAAGGCGTTTGTGGCGCTGAACGAACGCATCAATTTCACCCTCTTCGCTTTTTTTGCCGATGAAATCGGCCACATCGATAGTATAAAAATCGCAAGCTGCGAGAAATCCGCCTACTGTCTCGAGGTTGATGTGGTCGGCGTCACAAAAGTATGACTTGGTCCATTTCAATTCGCGAACCGCTTCATCTGCTGACTTGCGAGTTTCAGCCGGCTGCGATCCAATAATCACGTGTTCGCGATTCGACTTATTCCACACCGGAACGACTTCGATACCTGCATCCGCTGCCAACACGCATGCTTGAAGCTGAGCCTTGGCTTGATGGGCGAAGCGATCGCCCATCCCAATAGAGAATTTGCCTAGTATTCGCGCGGTTCTATTCATTTACTTCCCTTCTGCGGCTTTTGGATACTGAAACCATAAGCACTCCGCGGCACGTGGGCGCGCAGCTTCGTCAGAGCGAAAAACCCGGAATCTTGCTCTAATCGCCGAACGATCCCTTCCGCCGTCACTGCTCCTGCCATGAAGCCTCCGCCACCATTGCTCGCTGGAAATAGCCCGAGATGTATTTGTCCCGACACTTAAACGTTAGTTTCCAACCGATGTTGACGAACGGACTGGTAGCCGCGTAACCTTCTGCCTGAACCTTTTGACATCGTTGTCAACAGAACGAAGTGTAACAAAGAACGGTATTGCTGACTCCGAAAATCGTCTGATACGAGCCGTTACAGGTGGCTAATAAACGCACATGCTCGGATTGGCGGCCGAAGAAAGCGATGTTTCGGCGACAACACCGAACGATCCGAAAGTCTCCCCAAGCTGTTTCGGAGGCGACAAGAATCCAATACTTCTGGAGATATATGCAACACCTGTACCGAATTAAGCAGACTGGGACCGTCCTCGTGTTTGGACTCGCTCTTATTACTTCACTTGCTCTGGGGCAAACTCTCCGAAGCGACAACGACACAAACAATGGTCCACTGATAAAGGTTCTTCCTCGTTTCGAGTCGCCCTCTGTACCAGGGATGAGCCCGGAAGAGGTAGAACCACCGAATTTTCATCCTGGGACGCCCCAAACTGACGATCTTCCGGGAAAAGGAATGGCTCAACATCCGATGCTTTACATCGGTGAGGGCTATAACAAGATGTTCCTGGTGAACCATGGCAAGGTCGTGTGGACCTATTCCACTGGCCCCGGGAATGAGTACGACGATGTTTGGATGCTATCGAACGGAAACATCTTATTCACACGGATGCAATACATCGCCGAGATTACTCCAGAAAAGAAAGTGGTCTGGCGTTACGATGCGGTGCCCGGCACCGAGATTCACGCCTGTCAACCGATCGGCAAGGACAAGGTTCTCTTTATCGTGAACGGTCTCCCTCCCCGGCTCATGGTAGTGAATATCAAGACGCATGCGGTGGAGGTCGACCATGTGCTACCTGCAATGAGTGCGACCGACCCGAAAAGTGTGCATGCACAGTTCCGTCGTGTACGCTACACGGCCCAAGGCACATACCTGCTGCCATTCTTGGAAATGAACCGAGTCGTCGAGTACGACAAGAATTTCAAAGAGATATGGTCCTACGACATCGCGAAACCATGGGCGGCCATTCGCCTGAAGAACGGCAATACACTGATCACAGATGAAAGTGACGTGACGACACAGGAAGTGAATCCAAAGAAGGAGACTGTCTGGGAGGTTTCGAAGGCTGATATTCCAGCTCAATATTGGTATGGCAATTCCCAATCCGTCACGCGACTTGCGAATGGAAACACCATCATCTGCTCGCGCGGTGGAGACCACCACGGTCCGCAGCTGGTGGAAATAACTCCAGACAAAAAGGTGGTGTGGGTTCTGCAGGATTGGCAAGACTTCGGACCTGCAACCGCGGTCCAGCTGCTTGATGAACCTGGCATTCCCGAACAGCCAGGGGACTCGTTGCACTAGAGGCAACGATCGGATTGGGAGGACCGGTACGCACCGCAATAACACTGATCAGCTGGTATCTGAGACAGACCATTCTGGAGAGACAATTGCTAAGACGGGACTTCATCAAGACCACCGCCTGTATTCTTGCTGCATCCAAGTTGTCGGCCAACGACGCCCTTCCACATACTCACGACCCAGAGTCTCGGGCCGTGTTCCCTATCAATCGCAACTGGCGCTTTCATCCTTCAAGGGTCGAAGGAGCGCACTTGCCCGACTTCAACGATTCTGCGTTCAAAAAAGTCGTAATTCCTCACACGAATGTGAAGCTGCCTTGGCATAACTTTGATGACAAAGAGTATCAATTCATCTCCACCTACCGTCGTCGCTTTCAGTATCCAGCGGCTGCGAGGGGTATGCGCGTGTTTGTCGACTTTGAGGGCGCAATGACGGCCTCTACAGTCTGGATCAATGGTGTACCGCTGGGAGAATACAAAGGAGGTTTTACTCCCTTCTCCTTTGAACTGACACCTCATTTGCGCGTAAATGGGGAAAACGTCCTTGTCGTTCAGGTCGACTCCACGGAACGTGCAGACATTCCGCCATTCGGCCACGACATCGACTACATGACGTTCGGTGGCATTTATCGCGAGGTCTCGTTGCGCATTGTTCCGTATACTTATATCGACAACATTTTCGCGCGCCCGACCGATGTTCTCAGCGATGAAACGTCGCTCAAAGTGGACTGCATGCTCGCGGGTGCGCCTGGGAGTGAAGCGCTTACACTCGAGGTTGAATTACGCGATGGAACTATGCTCATCGCGAAGAGGTCACAATCTGCGAAGATATCAGACGCCGCAGATCCAAACGCTTCGCTGAATCCAATAACCAGCGCACCAGTCCATGCTGGCGCAGAGACCGTGACAGACCCCGGACGAAACGTCGTTTCCCTCGACCGGCTAGAAACGATTAGACTTTGGAATTTGCAGCAGCCGACGCTGTACACGGTCCATGTGCGTTTATTGCAGGATGGTAAGGAAATCGATAGCGACGTGCGGCGGATCGGTTTCCGGGAAGCCAGATTCACGGATGGCGGTTTCTCACTTAACGGGAAGATCGTAAAGCTGCGGGGTCTAAACCGGCATCAAACTTTCCCTTTTGCGGGACAGGCGATGCCGGCGCGCGTGCAGCGCAAGGACGCCGATATTTTGCGCAAGGACCTGCATTGCAATATCGTCCGGACATCACACTATCCCCAATCCCGTCATTTCCTTGATCGATGCGATGAGATCGGTTTGCTGGTTTTTGAAGAGATTCCCGGCTGGCAACACGTCGGTCCGGAAGCATGGAAATCGGCGTCCATTGACAACGTCGGCCGCATGATTCGCAGGGACTGGAACCATCCCTCAATTATTCTCTGGGGGGTTCGAATCAATGAGTCTTCCGATGACCACGACTTTTATACTCAAACGAACGCGCTTGCGCACGCGCTCGACCCGACGCGCCAGACCGGCGGTGTTCGTAACCACGGCGATTCGGAGTTACTCGAAGATGTCTTTACGATAAACGATTTCGGGTTTCCACTTCGGAAGCCAAATCATCCTCTGTACCTCAACACAGAGTTCATCGGCCACACATACCCCACGAAGACCACTGATGATGACGAGCGTCAACGCGAACACACGTTACGCCACGCGCGCGTACATGATCAGCTGGCCTCCGACCCGCGGTACGCCGGCGGCATCGGCTGGTGCGCCTTCGACTACAATACGCACGCGAATTTTGGGGCCGGCGACAGAATTTGTTACCACGGCGTCACGGATATCTTCCGCGAGCCGAAAGCCGCTGCCGGGTTCTACAAATCACAGTGCGATCCGTCGGAAGAGATCGTCCTCGAGCCTGCATTTCACTGGGCCAGCAGTGACGAGTCCGTGGGCCTCACAAAGGCTGTTATTTGTTCGAACTGCGATCATCTTAAGATCTATATGCGGGAGATCGGTCTTGAACCAAATCCCTGGAAACTGGTCGCCGAGCTCGACCCCGAACGAACGGAGTTTAATCATTTGGCCTATGCTCCCTTTGTCTGGAGCTACGACAAGACCGACTTCGAGCAACTCGGGTTCCGCTGGGGTGATCTTCGCATCGACGGCTTTATCAGGGGCCGCCAGATGATCTCGAAGTCTCTCTCGGGCCGGGAGGTCGACCTCAAATTCTCGTTTCGTCCCGACGATACTGTGCTTCTTGCCGACGGTGCAGACTCAACCCGCGTGGTTCTGCGAGTAACGGACGAGTTTGACGCCATCCGCACTTACGCCAACGATCCTGTTGTCTTTACTCTCGAAGGACCAGCGGAGATCATTGGGGACAATCCTTTTGCTTTGATCGGCGGGACGGGTGCTATCTGGATCCGCGCAAGAGAACAGGCGGGATCGATTCACCTAACGGCCAAGCACCCACGGCTTGGATCGCAATCGATTGCTTTCGCTTTGCATGCGGTGCCAAGCGAGGTCGTATAGCGCTGTCAGGTTAGTTTCGCTGATGCGGTTATGTTGGACTTGTTTCGTGCCGCATTTGAATTCCCTCATTGGACATGTGGCCAGTCCGCCCGTTCCTGAAGCTGTTCGAGAATAGCTTTGGGGAGTACCGGACCTCTTTGGCAAACACGCATGTGGCTGGGAAATGTACCGGAGGACAATGGCAAACCGCAGGGATTTCTTGAAAACGGCTGTAGCAGCGACAGTATCGGCGATACCAACGACCGCATCTGGACTCCATGCCATCTCCGGAGCCGGTACGAAGAGCCGAGGAATTGATCTCTTGCGTGCCCCGAATCATGTGAGCGCCAGATTCGGGACGATGGACGTGGTGCGAATGCAATATGCTGCCCGTGCTTGGACCTGTCTTGGGGTTCGAGTCTCGGCGGAGCCGATACAGGCAGGCCAAGGTATCGAGCTGCCCGTCCGTGTGATCAATGAGGGGAAAAATCTTACTTATCTTCATCTCCGTTGGGAAGGTACTGAGGGCGACGCACCGCTCTTGCTCGGCGACGCCTGGGAGAGAAGCTACGGCGATCTCGAGTGGCGAGGGATCGTCCCGGAGCGGGTCATGCCGTGGTACTTCCTTACCTTTGATGGAGCACATGTCAATGGGTACGGGGTGAAGACGCAACCCTCGGCATTTTGCTTTTGGCAGAGTGATCCCGAAGGAATAACCTTGTCCATCGACCTGCGTAACGGGGGAGAAGCTACCGAATTGGGTGACAGAGAGCTCAATGCGTGCACTGTGGTCACGCGCATGGGGACGAAGGGTGAGACTATTTGGCGTGCCGGGAAAGAATTCTGCGGACTCATGTGCCGAACACCCCGCTTACCCGAGCGGCCTCTATTCGGGGTCAACGACTGGAATTACGCCTATGGTAAAAACACCGCTTCGGGCATCCTCAGGGACGCGGATTTGATCGCTTCGCTCGCGCCATCAGGCAAAGCGCGTCCCTATGTAGTTATTGATGACGGGTGGCAGGATACGGCCCGCTTTCCAAGCATGCCCGATCTTGCGGCTCAGATTCGCAGCCGTGATCTGCTCGCAGGCCTTTGGATTCGACCGCTGAGACCAGGCAGCGAAGTAGATTCCTTATGGCTGCTTCCCGACAATCGCTTTGGGAAAGCTTCGCCCCATAATAATTTGGCGCTCGATCCGACCATTCCTGAGGCTCTTGGTGAGGCTATGAAGAGTGTCCTTCAGGCCATCGAGTGGGGATATAGCTTCATCAAACACGACTTTTCGACCTACGAATTGTTCGGACGCTGGGGATCGGTGATGCAGGCCCAGGTGACCACCCCGGGTTGGCATTTTCACGACAGGTCGCGCACGAATGCAGAAATCGTGCGGGACCTTTATCAGGCTATCCGCGCCGCAGGCGGGGAACAGGCAACGATCCTAGGGTGCAACACGATCGGTCACATCGCCGCCGGAATCTTCGAGTCACAACGCATAGGCGATGATACGAGCGGACGGGATTGGGAGAGGACCCGACGCTTCGGTGTCAACACTCTGGCACATAGAATGGTCCAGCATCGCACCTTCTCACATATCGATCCGGACATTGTTGCAATGACTTTGGCCGTAGATTGGAGGGAGACCAGCCAGTGGATGGATGTGGTAGCAAGGAGTGGCACTTCCCTCTTCCTCTCGCCCGATCCGTCCGCGATCACATCAGAGATCAAATCAGCGATGAAAGACGCGATGGCGCTTTCGGCCCAAGCGGGACAAGGATTTCCACTTTATCCAACGACCGGCACAACTCCGACTCAATGGCAGTTTCCGAATCCGAGTCGTGTCGATAAGACATATGACTGGTGTGGTCGGCAGGGTGCAACCCCGTTTGACGTCTAGGCTCGCGCCGAGCGATCTAGACAATATGCTCTACCGTCGCGAAAAGTATCAGAGACGTCGGTTTATCCGCCTGTAGATGGGGATCATATACAGGAAATCAGCAAGATAACGTTGTCTATTCCGGTTGAAACTTATACGATCCAATTCGAGCGAGTGAAGGCGAGAAGTGTCGGTCGCAGGCATCGCCATTTCTGTGAAGCCCGGACGTACATAAAATGGGGCAACTGGGGCATTTCTGCTAGATAAACGCCTGATCGCTGCAGCATTCGTTGGCTCGCTCGGCGGGCTCGTCTTTGGATGCGATCTCGGAGCCCTTTCTGCCGCGACCGCGGGTCTTCGGGCCTTCTTCAATCTTTCCCCGTGGGCCTTCGGTTTTACGGTTTCAGCGTCTGTCTGGGGTACTGTAGGCGGTTCCGCGTTTGCAGGGAGATTCGCAGATAAGATCGATCGGCGAAGTCTTATTGCGTCGTGTTCTGTTCTCTACGCGCTCGCCGCAATCGCCATTATGTCGTCGGCGTCGTTGGGATGGTTATTTGTCGTTGGCATGCGGATCGTGTGCGGGATTGCGGTCGGCGGATTCACCGTCGGATGTCCACTTTACCTTTCTGAAATCGCTCCAGCCAAAATGAGGGGGCGAGTGGTAGGGTTCTTTCAGGTTCAGGTTGGCGCGGGCGTGATCGCGGCGTTCTCGGGAGGCGCATTGATTGCGCATACGGCAGCTGCGAGTGCGGCGTGGAGGTGGATTCTCGGATTGGGGGCTTTGCCGGCCGTGGCGTTGCTCGTTCTGGTTCGCTTTATGCCGCAGATTGAACACAACTTTTCCAGCAATATAATAGGCCTGAAACCATTATTAGCTGAGCCTCCTTTCCATTGCCGCCCACCTGCTATCGATCAAAAGCTCTTTCGAAGGAGGAACACGCGTCTCATCTTGGTGGCGACGAGCATCGCGGTATTCAATCAGCTGTCTGGCGTTAACATCCTTCTTGTTTATATCCTGGAAATTCTAGCTAGTGCGGGCATGAGCCTTTCTTTAGGTCACACGTATACTGTCCTGATTTCGTTTCTCAGTCTGTTTACAACCTTGGCCGGCATGGCTTTTGTTGACCGCTTGGGACGTAAGCCTCTTTTGTATATCGGCTCCGCCGGAATGGCCGGTTGCCTACTCATGCTGGCTGTAGCAATACCACATCACTTAGTTTCTTTGGTGTATGTATCTATCCTTGTTGCCTACAATGCCTTTTTCGCGTTTTCTCAAGGAACCGTCGTATGGGTCTACCTCAGTGAATTGTTTCCACCGGGCCTCAGAGGCGTGGGTCAAGGGTACGGATCTTCGGTTCACTGGGTCGCTAATGCTGTGCTGATCTCCATATTCCCGAGCGTGCAGCATGCTTCGAATGTCCGAATCTTCTACATCTTCGCTCTCATGATGGCCTTTCAGATCGTTGTCATTTGGCTTTGGTATCCCGAAACAAAGGGAACCGCTCTGGGATCGGTCCTAGCAGCAGGCGGCGAGGGAGACCATAGACTTCGTTAGAGTTTGCGAATAGATTGGCTGAGAGATGGCTATCAAGAAGACCCAGGTTCCCACGCTTGTGGACGTTGCTCGAGAGGCGGCCGTCTCCTTGAAGACGGCTTCGCGCGTGCTCAATAACTCTAAGAACGTCAGCGAGGAAAAGGCTAACGCGGTACGGGCTGTTATAGAGCGGCTCGGCTATCGTCCGAACGAACTGGCCCGTGGGCTAAAAGCGCAAAGATCTGCAGCCATTGGAATGATCGTACCGAATCTCTCTGATCCATTCACTGCCAACGCGGTGCATGCTGTTCAGGAAGTGGCCCGGGCGAACGGATATGTCGTGATTTTAGCCAGCTCAGGTGGCGACCCGGAATTGGAACGATCTGAGATTGTGAGTCTGGTGGGTCGGCAGATAGATGGTCTGGTAGTTGCTCCAGCGGACAGCCGGAAAGACTCATTCGGCGATATCATCCCCAACGGTGTTCATGTTGTCACATTCGACCAGTTGCTCCGGCGTGCTGATTTCGATTCTGTGACCGTGACGAATCGTCGCAGTGCGCGGGAGGCGACTGAGCATTTGGCACTCCACGGCTACCGTAGGATCGTCGCGATCGGTGCTCGACCCCACCTTTATACCTGTCAGGAGCGAGTGGCTGGCTACCGCGCGGGAATGAAGGCCGCGTCTCTTGAGGCCAGAGTCTGTCTGGTCGAGCACGAAAGCATACTAACTCCTGCATGGCTGCGCGGGCAGGTTCTTGGGGCTCAACGGGCTGATGCCATCTTTACCTTGAACTGGGTCTGCACTATGCTGACCCTGCGAGGCCTGCGCAAATTGGGGATAACGGCAGGGCGAGACATCCCCATGCTTTCCTTTGACGACTTCGATCTTGCGGACATGTTGACCCCCGGGCTCTCGGCTGTTCTTCAACCTGCTGAGATGCTCGGACGAGAAGCTGCAATGTTACTCTTTGAGCGTTTGAAGGGCCGGCCAGGACCATCCCGATCGGTGGTATTGCCGACGACATTGAATCTTCGCGAGTCCTGCGGGTGTGACCAACAACACTAGCGCTCGGCGTCTATGCCGGTCCTGGATGGCGAGGTATCCCTCACATAACTCGATGCTTGACCTCTCGCGCTTGACCGACGTAAAGATTGCGTCCCGGCAAAATGCGAGTCGGCAAGAGGTCACGACTCACCTATTACACTGAGGCCGTCCTTTGCCCGACCGGGCGGAAGTCGCATGCTCGGGCGCTAACAGCGATGGCTGGATTGTGCTGGGTACAACCGATTTCGCCACCCGAAACACTGTTATGCCGCCACCTGCTACAACGTTATGCCGTCGGTGCGAACGCACCATCCGCGCTGAAGACGAGCACACGAAATCGCAATTGGTCGAAACCCCGTTCATAGGACAAAGTCTACGGCCAGCGTTGTAGCGGCAGATTGAGGCTTATCTCTGGAGGGCCTCGAGAATGTCACGGATGTGATTGCAGGGAGCAGACAAATGCCCTTCATCCGGCCATATCTCCAGTGTGGCGTCGGGGATTTGAGCGATGTACCGTTTGACGAGAGCGAGGGGAACGTTACGATCCAGCCCGCCATGGAACGCTCTAAAAGGCACGCGGATCTGAGTGTGATCAAAGCCGAATGGACGCACATACATGCGTGCATCCCATGCTGCGCCCCTAGTCCCGGAGCTCAAGGCCTCGGCGATCCCCGCTGATGTTGCCTTCATTCGCCCTGGGGCTGAAAGGGCTGCAACATCCGGCAGCGGCAGCATGGCATGAAGCCTCTTGAGGTCACTTTCGGATGGCGATTCTGATTGAGCGGCAGCGCCTGATGTCCGCATGGTCGTGAGCAGCAGCCGTAGTCCCAAAGGAAAGAATCGAGCCAGAATCCAGAAGAGCCGGTTGACGAACGGCAGGTTCGCTTTCACCTCTGGTGCGTCCATTCGCCATGCCCCCGAAACAACTGCGGCGACGGTGACTCTCTGCGGCAGCAATGCTGCGCAAGCCGCTACATACGGTCCTCCGCCGGAGTTACCTAGGAGCGCGAAGTTCGGCCAGCCCAGATGATCGGCGAGATGCGCAATGTCTTCCGCCCAGTCTGTGAAGCTGCGCTCGTTCTGCCATGCAGAACCACCTATTCCGGGCCGATCCGGCGCGATGATACGAAAGCCCGTAGATGCTAGCTCATCGCCGAACATCCCAGGTTCGAGGCGGGACGATGGCGAGCCATGGAAGTAGAACATCGGCAAGCCATCCGGAATTCCGTACTCTGCGTAGCAGAGCTTCCGGCCAACGGGAAGGGTTAGTTCTGCATTTGTGCCGCTCATGTTCTGGTAGTTTACCCTCCGGTTGGAGCCAATTGAGGTTCCTCGACCCTCTACGAGTGCGCCCGATCAATGATCGTGTTCAGCTACCCATGAACCGAACAGCCCGAAGAGCAAAGTCCCGCGAAAGTCGGCTTTTGATCAACTTCGAATTGCGCTAGTCGATGGCTAGCGGGATTTGGGCGAAACGGCCGGCGCGATAACTATGCAGTGTCCGGCCGCGGGTGGCGGCATAACAGTGCGGCCAGCAGATTGAACATTCCTACAGCCTCCCTCCGGAGAACGATACGAGATCAAATTCTTGGATGCGTTCACCCACGCGAGACAGCGTTGTCATTTTAGGTTACCCTATCCACGGAGAGAAGCTGCCCTAAACGGTCAAACAGGAACATCGACGTGAAAGAGAAGATCGAACCAGTTCGCAGTCAAACGTTGCATGAAGGCAAGAGATCTAAGCGATGGAAGAGCCTGTGAAATCAACTTTACGTGTTTTATTTCTTTGCGCCTGTCAAATTACAGTGCCTTGCATCTCCTCCCTCGCGCAAGTCGATGTTTTGACGCAGCACAATGACAATTTCAGGACGGGCGTGAACTCCCTGGAGACAACGCTGACTCCTGCCGACGTAAATAGAACCCAGTTTGGGATGCTGTTCAAGCGCGTTGTAGACGATCAGCTATACACTCAACCGCTGGTGGTAACTGGGGTTGTCGTGGGTGGCGGAACTCGCGATCTCGTGTATGTGACAACGGTCAACAATAGCGTCTACGCTTTCGATGCGAACGACGCCGAAGCCTCGCTGCCCGTATGGCATGTGAACTTTGGGATGCCGGCCGATTTGCACAGCACGGATTTCGGGTGCCTAGACATCAACGGGAAGATGGGGATCATCGGTACGCCGGTGATCGACAAAGCTCACGGAGTCCTTTATGTAGTGGCGTTGACTCGGGCGGGCGCCCCGGCCGGGCCGCTGACCGGTTTCACGCAACGGTTACACGCGTTGGACCTGGCTACAGGTGCAGATCTTCCCGAGAGCCCAGTGATGATCAAGGCCGCAGGCTTCAATGCGTTGATGCAGAACCAGCGGCCGGCGCTCATGTTAGCCAATGGCATGGTGTACGTCGGATATGCGTCTCATTGCGACAAGGACCCATATCACGGATTTTTAATCGCATATGATGCAACGACGTTGGCTCGAGTGAGCGTGTTGAATACTTCACCGACGGGCTCCGAGGCCAGCATATGGCAATCCGGTCAAGGTCCAGCCGCAGATACTGACGGGAACGTATATGTGGTGACCGGCAATGGAAGCTGGGATGGTGTGAGAAACTTCAGCGAAAGTTTCATGAAACTTACGCCGCATTTGAAACTGCTCGACTGGTTTACACCGACAAACCATTTCGCCTTGGACAAGCGAGACGATGACCTCGATTCATCTGGGGCGACATTGATCCCCGGAACGCACCTGGTCGTGGGCGGAGGCAAACAAGGAGTACTTTATACGCTGGATACGCGCAATTTAGGACACTTGGGCGACGAGCATGCCGTCCAGCACTTCCAGGCGACAGCTTCTCATTTACACAGCCTCGTTTTTTGGCACAGTGCAAAAAACGGTGACCTTCTGTACGTGTGGGGACAAAAGGACAAGGCGAAGGTATACAAATTCCAAGAAAACAGATTCGGCGAGACACCGCTCATGATGAGGGACATACCAAACGAAGGACATCCAGGCGCGATGTTGTCGCTTTCTGCGAATGGTGACAAGGATGGCATCCTGTGGGCAGCGATTCACGCAACCGGTGACTCGTGGCATGAATCGCGCCCAGGAGTGCTGCACGCCTATGATGCAGACGATATTCGCCACGAGCTCTGGAACTCGCTGCAAAATCCATCGAGGGATGATTGCGGCGAATACTCGAAGATGGCACCACCTACGATCGTGAATGGAAGAGTTTATCTAGCGAGTTTTGGTTCGGAGAATGTGGGGTCAGGTCAGTTCTGCGTCTATGGATTGTTGCCAAGCAAGAGTGGAGTCAAACTGCCGCCGGCCACCGGTGTAAAAGCATCCGTTCTAAATGATCAACTCACGCTCATCTGGAATCCCGTTCCGGGGGCACGCATATATCGTGTAGTGCGAACAAGTACTCTGGAGCCCGAAAGCGTGGCGGCGATGGGACTAACTAGCCCTCAGTTCGCGGAGCCAGCGCCTGAACGGGGAGAGACTACCTCCTACAGGGTCATTGCGGTCGGGTCAGATGGGAGCCTCTCTGTTTCCGAGTCTGTAACTATAACCTCTCCGAAGCGGAAATCGATGGAGCATTAAGGCGTCGCTTCTACGGATTATTCAAATCGTAGTTGCAGTGCGAACAGTATTAACTTAGAAGAGCAGGATCATGCTTGGCGGTTCTTGCGATCAGCTCTCCGAACAAAGTATTTGCCCAGGCGAACCACGCTCTCGTAAAGAGTGCTGAATTATTCTTATTGTATGACTCATGCACGAACCCGGTGGCGACGGCGCAGTTCGTCAACAGCTGAATCATATTCTTGATCTCAACGTCGGTTTCGCTCGTGAGTGCATAGATGATTTGCGACATTGGCCAGATACTGTCACGGCCGACGTGCGGCCCACCGACACCTTCTCCCGCGCTACCGCTGAAGAACCACGGGTTTTGCTTGCTCCAGACGAAGGCCCGGGTGCGACCATAAAGCGCAGCGTCCGGTGAACTGTTGAGATAAGGCAGGCTCAGCAGACTGGGCGCGTTGGCATCGTCCATGAGGATCGTTCCGCCGTACCCATCGATCTCGTAGGCCCATATCGTACCTGCTGACGCCGGCACGATCGCGTGTTGCCGTAGTGCGACCTCCACTTCATTCGCGAGATCAAACGCCTCGGTTGCCATCTTCGTATCTTGGAGAATAGCGTTTGACATGGTTGCGAGCTGCCGTAGAGACGTAACCGCAAAAAGATTGGCTGGTACCAGAAATGGCAAAATGCAAGCATCGTCGGAGGGTCGAAAAGCTGAAGCGATCAGTCCGATTGGCCTCAGTGGATTTCCTATCCCGTTAACGAGTGAGTCTGTGGGGTTCAGCGCCGGCCGTTGAAAGCGGTAAGGGCTCTTACCATCCTTGCGTTGCTCTACCCGCATCGTCTTGAGAATGGTCTGCATGGCGAGCTTCCATGATGAGTCGAAAGGCGCTGTGTCGCCTGTCACTTTCCAATAGCCATGAGCGAGCCGTATGGGATAGCACAAAGAGTCCAACTCGTACTTTCGTTCTCCAACACCCTGTTTCATCACTGTCTCATCCTCGCGGCTTCCGATCAGGGGTGGTGCATTCAAATCCGCCATGAAGCAATTTGCATAAGAATCAATCAGCAAACACCGGACCTGGCGACGGATGACGCCTTCAAGAAGCTCACGTAGAGATCGATCTTTCAAAGCGAAAGGGAGATACGGCCAAACTTGGGCGGAGGAGTCGCGAAGCCACATCGCGGCAATGTCGCCCGTCACCACCGCGGTGTCCGGTTTCCCTTCGAAAGTACCGGGCTGCACGGTGGTGTCGAGAGTATTGGGGAAGCAATTTGCAAACAGCTCGGACACCGTCGAATTGGGGATGAGTCGACAGATAGATTGGATATAGACTTCAATCACTTCACTATGGAACTTGCGATCGCCCGGAAGCGGTCGCTTCGAGCCCATCGTGACCTTCTCCTGCGAATACAGCGGAATAGGCAAGAGCGACAACGCACCAGCGCTCGTTATGAATTTGCCAAGTTGCGATACAAAAACCCTTCTCGTCAAATCCATTGTTTTAAACTTACCTGTCTTTCCATTGAACAATGCTGCAAAATCCTTGCCATGAGCACGATCACTCACCTGGGGCGTGTTCGGTTGGCGCGGCGGGGCCGCCGTGCAGTTTATGCAAGAGGAAGCAGGCAGATGACTTCATGGCCGAAAACATTTCATGGAAATATTCAACTTGAGGAATCCTCTGAGGCTGATGTTTGACTTTTTGCAACGAGATAATATACGTTTCGAGGCAGCAGAGACAACGTTGTCAATAAGATCAGAAAACATGCCGCCTCGTCAAAGTTGAAGAAGCCAGCGAATCCTAGGTCGTAAGGAGTCTCCGTTGACCAATAAGTACTCCATAGGAGTTGATCTCGGTGGAACTAACCTACGTGTTGCTGCCTACGTCGGCGGAGATGGCTTCCTCGAAACCATTAGCCTGCCAACCAGACTCTCGGCCGGCCGCGATCAAGTTGTCCGCGATATGTGTGAGGCGGTGACCGCACTCATGCGGCGCGACTACGGCGATCGGAAACTCGCGGGAGTTACTGTTGGATCTCCAGGCCCGTTGGAGTTGCCCTTGGGTATTCTACGAAACCCGCCCAATCTTCCGGGATGGGACGGGTTCAACCTGAAGGAAGCGATCACAAGTACCCTTGGCCGCGAGATCATACTGGAGAACGATGCTAATCTGGCGGCACTTGCTGAACAACAACTCGGGGCCGGAAACAGCCACCGCATCTCTGATCTTTGTGTAATCACTCTCGGTACAGGTGTGGGAAATGGGCTGATTCTGGGTGGAAAGATATGGGACGGCACCAACGGCATGGCAGGGGAAGCGGGTCACATGGTCGTTCGGGATACCGAGGATTTGCTTTGTGCATGTGGCGGAAGCGGATGCCTGGAGCAGTATGCATCGGCAACTGGCGTAATGCGGATGGCGCATGAGCGTCTCGGAGAAGCCGCTCCCTCAAGTGCTCACGATCTGGCTCTATTGGCTCGTTCAGGGAATGAACAAGCACGCGGCATTTTCGATACCGTTGGTGAAGCCTTGGCGATCGCTCTCACAGCTCTGGTCAATACGTTAAACCTTCCCCTCTATTTGCTAGGAGGAGGTGTATGCGAGGCTTGGGATCTGTTTTCGCCCGAAATGTTCCAGCAGCTCAGAAGAAGAAGCTACGTGTACCGATTGACACGGCCGCTGGTGCTCGATCCAGTGCGCCTTGAAGCCCAGAAGACTTACATTCTCAAGGCTCAGCTGGGTTCGGCAGCGGGACTTCTGGGGGCCTGTGCTCTCGGCTTGAAGTATCAGCTCTCCAGCGCTAACCCAGTGGAGGAGAAGTTTGGCGATTAATAGGTATGTTCTTCGTGGAACATTCGTCGGGGCGCTGGGAGGTCTCCTATTTGGTTTCGATACGGCGGTCATTTCCGGTACCACCGGACAGATTTCGAACGCTTACAGCCTTCACACCATCCATTTGTCGTTTCCTCTACTCCACCAATCCGTCCGTCTCTCGCAACTCGGCATCACCGTCTCGATTGCCCTCGTCGGCACAGTAATCGGAGCCCTTACCGCAGGCACGCTCGGCCAACGCTGTGGCTCACGGGAGATGCTTCGACTGACAGCGGTCCTCTATTTCCTTTCGTCTATCGCCTGCGCCTTCGCACCTAGCTGGATATTTCTTCTCGCGGCACGCTTTATCGGGGGCCTCGGAATCGGAGGGTCGTCCGTTCTCGCTCCTGTCTACATTGCCGAACTCGCTCCGCCTCGTCTGCGCGGCCGTCTTGTCGGGACTTTCCAGATCAACATTGTCGTTGGCATCCTGCTTGCCTATCTATCCAATTACCTCATCAGCCTGATGAACCTCGGCGTCGGAGAGTGGCGCTTCGAGCTTGGCGTCGCAGCCATTCCCGCCATCATCTTCTTCGCCTTGCTCTTCACCATTCCCCGCAGTGCCCGTTGGCTCACTACACAAGAGCGCTTCGATGAAGCGCTCAAAGTCCTAATTCTCCTGGGTACGCCCAACTCCGCAGCCGAACTCGCCGACATCCGCGAGTCCCTCCATGTGGAGCTCGACCAGAAGAAAGCCTCCCTTTTCGAGCGCATGAACGGACGATTTCGCTACGGCAAACCTATCTTCCTCGCAATTGCAATCGGAGCGTTCAACCAACTGAGCGGCATTAACGCTATCCTCTATTACCTCGGCGACATCTTCACCGCCGCCGGCTTTAGCCGAGTTTCGGGTAACGTGCAGTCGGTAGCAATCGGCGCCATGAACCTCGCGGCTACGCTCGTCGGCATGGCGCTCATCGACCGGTTCGGGCGTAAGACGCTTTTACTCATAGGCTCAATCGGAACCGCGGTCTGCCTCGCTTCTGTCGCTTTTATTTTTGCCGCCAACCGGCACAAAGATCTGCTCGTCTGGGCTCTGATTATTTACATCGCGTTCTTCGCCGTCTCTCAGGGCACAGTCGTCTGGGTGTACCTCAGCGAGATCTTTCCTACCCGTGTTCGGGGTAAAGGCCAAAGCCTGGGTTCCGGGACACATTGGATCATGAACGCGATCCTCTCGCTGATTTTCCCCATCATCGCAGCGCGTTCCGGCGCATACCCGTTTTGGCTATTTGCTTCCATGATGCTGCTGCAATTTGTCATTGTGCTCCTGTTCTTTCCTGAGACGAAGCGGGTTTCGTTGGAAGAACTCCAGCACATGCTCAAGATCGAGTGAGATGAATGCAATCAAATTGCGTGGCTTTCCGATAAGCAAGCGCCAAGTGATGCAAACCAGTCTGTAACAAAGGAAACGAGCTTATGTTCCCACCAACCAGAATTCTTTCTCTCTTGTTCGTCCTGGGACTTTTGCAAGGGTGCGCTACTTCCGGTACCAGGAATCGCCAAAGTGCGCCTGACCTCAGTGCGCCCGCCGCTGCGTACCTGCAGGAATCAACAGATGCCGTTCGAACCCTGCAGACGTGGTACACACCGGAGACTGGTTTGTATCGGACCACGGGATGGTGGAATTCGGCGAACGCGATTACCGCATTGGTGGATTACGCGCAGTTGAGCAAGTCGAAGCAATACAATCCAACCTTCGCGAACACTTTTACTGCCGCGCAAAAGACCAACCCGGGCTTTCTGAACAAGTTCTACGACGATGAAGGCTGGTGGGCTTTGACTTGGATCGATGCTTATGATCTCACTCGAGACAGAGAGTATCTTTCTATGGCTGAATCGATCTTTGCCGATATGTCCGCGAGTTGGGATGATACGTGCGGCGGTGGAATCTGGTGGAGCAAGGACAAGAATTACAAGAACGCCATTGCCAATGAACTGTTCCTTTCCGTGGCGGCGCACTTGGCAAACCGCACTTCGGGATCTGTGCGGCGACGTTACATAGATTGGGGAGATAAGGAATGGAAATGGTTCCATGCCTCAGGCATGATCAACGGCAAGGGACTGATCAACGATGGGTTGGATAGAGGGCCGGCACAAGGCACAGTTCATGCTTGCACGAACAATGGCCGTACCACCTGGACTTACAACCAAGGCGTTGTGTTGGGCGGCCTTGCTGAGTTGTCAGCGGCAAATCACGATCCCGCGCTACCCGCGGCCGCTGAGCAAATCGCTACGGCCGCGATTACTCAGCTCGTCGATAAGAATGGCATCCTGCACGATCCCTGTGAGCCGAAATGCGGTGCCGACGGGGTACAGTTCAAAGGGATCTTCGTACGTAACTTGGCCTTTCTGGCTAGAAGACAGCCTAATAGGGCCTATGAGATCTTCATCAAAAAGAATGCGGATACGCTGTGGAAAGATGCTCAAGGGCCTAACTTTCAACTGGCTGAACGCTGGTCGGGGCCCTTCGAATCCGGCAATGCAGCCAGCCAGACCTCCGGGATCGATGCGCTGGTGGGTGCAGCTTCGCTTCCGACCAGAGACAAGACTAAGGGCTTATAGCGAGTCTCAAGGACACTTGCGTAAACTACTGCTTCCAACAGCTCGAGTTCTAACGGTGTTTATAGTAGACAGTTTGACAACGATGTCAGGAATAAACAAGAATCTCTTCGAACCTTCACGGAAGGACGCATTGGTACCTTGCTCAGACTCCTCGCCGCAAAAGCTTCGTCCGCTGCAGCCAGTTCACGGATCGTCCCGTTGCCTCATTATCTTGGGGCGACCGTTCTCTTTTCGATAGATGCACTTTGGGAGAATCCGATGAGAACACTGCAATCGGCATCAATTACGCTCTTGATCCTTGCCTTCGCATCTACCGGAGTGGTACAGGCGCAGACTAACGAAAAGCCGGACCTGAGCAAGCAGCCCACTCTGTACGTCGTCGGCTACGCCCATCTGGATACGGAGTGGCGGTGGGAGTATCCACAGGTCATTGATGAATATCTGCGGAAGACCATGCAGGACAACTTCAGCCTCTTCGAGAAGTACCCACACTACATCTTCAATTTCAGTGGGGCTAACCGCTATCGCCTGATGAAGGAATATTTCCCGGCCGACTTTGCAAGACTGCGAAAGTATGTAGCCGAGGGACGGTGGTTTCCGGCTGGCTCTTCCATGGAAGAGGGCGATGTGAATACGCCCAGCGGCGAAGCGATCATTCGGCAGATACTTTACGGAAATGACTGGTTCCGCAGCCAGTTCGGCAAGGCCAGTGCTGAGTACATGTTGCCAGACTGTTTTGGTTTTCCGTCTTCATTACCCAGCATTCTGGCGCACTCTGGCGTGAAGGGGTTTTCCACGCAAAAGCTCGTGTGGGGTTCGTCCGCGGACGGGGGAGGTTTGGAGTCGCTGGAGCAAACTCCTGAAGGCACACCGTTCAACGTGGGCGTGTGGGTTGGCCCCGACGGAGCGAGTGTGCTGGCAGCACTTAACCCCGGGAGCTATAACGGGAATATCGACACCGATCTGAGCACGCCCCTGCCGGCTGTCCCCGCCAATCCATTGCTTGTGGAACTGGATAAAAAAATCGCTGACCTACGCGCGAAACTACAGCGGACGAAGCTGCAAGAGCAGCCGGTCGGTAGAAACGACGCACAGGAACTTAACAGCCTGCGCAGGGAGCGAGATGGGCTTGCAAAGGCGCAGGCGGAAAGTGACCTCCAGGCATATCAAGGCGATTGGGCCGCGCGCGTTGAACGCAACGGCAAGATCAGCGGGCTTTTTACTGACTACCATTATTACGGCATAGGCGATACGGGCGGCGCTCCCAGGGAAGACTCGGTGAAGAGGCTCGAGGCTATCATCACGAAAAGTAACGTAGAGCTACCTATTCGGAACGGCCCAACTGGACTGACCACGCCCGAATTACACGAGGTCAAAGTTGGCGATGGACCGGTGCATGTCATTTCAGCGACCGCCGATCAGATGTTTCTCAATATCACTCCGTCGGAAGCATCGAACCTTCCGCGCTACACGGGCGAAATGGAGTTGACGAATCACTCGGCGGGCTCTCTAACCTCTCAGGCTTACCAGAAGAGGTGGATTCGCCACCAGGAGCTGCTGGCCGATGCCGCCGAGAAGTCATCGATTGCTGCGGAATGGCTAGGTGCTCGTACCTATCCGCTGCAGAGGCTGAATGGTGCGTGGACGCTCGCGATGGGCGCACATTTTCACGACCTTGCCGCTGGGACTGCGACCCCAAGGTCGTATGAGTTTGCATGGAATGATGATGTGATCGCACTCAATCAGTTTGCGGACGTGCTCAACAATGCTGTTGAAGGCGTTGCCGCGGCACTCGACACAGAAACTAAAGGAATCCCGCTGATCATCTTCAACCCGCTGAATATCCCGCGCGAAGATGTCGTGGAAGCCACCGTCGACTTCCCGAATGGGATTCCCAAACTGGTGCGCGTGACTGGCCCCGATGGGAAGGAGGTTCCAGCGCAGATTTCCGGTGGCAAGGTCATTTTCGTGGCCAGTGTGTCCTCGGTCGGATATGCCGTTTACGATGTTCAACCCGAATACAGCGGGGCTGTTCCTTCATCCTCTCTGAGGGTATCGAATGAGGGATTGGAGAACGCGTACTATCGTGTTCGACTTAATCAAGATGGAGATGTTGCAAGCATCTTCGACAAGCAGAGCTCCAGAGAACTGTTGTCGGCGCCCGCCCGCCTAGCGATCTCCTATGACAATCCCGCGCAGTGGCCGGCGTGGAATATGGACTGGGAACAGGAGCAAGCAGCACCCAGGGAATACGTCTCGGGTCCGTCGCAGATTCGGATCATCGAAGATGGGCCGGCGCGCGTGGCTCTGCAAGTGACACGGGACACCGCGGGCTCCCGCTTTGTGCAGACAATTAGCCTATCCGCGGGCGATGGAGGAAAGCGCGTAGAGTTCGGAAACGTAATCGATTGGAAGACGCGAGAGTCAAATCTCAAGGCGACGTTCCCTTTGACTGCAAATAATGTGATGGCAACGTACAACTGGGATATCGGCACCATCGAGCGCCCGACGGCCGAGCCCAAAAAGTTCGAAGTGCCGTCCCATCAATGGATCGACCTCACCGATATGAGCGGCGAGTATGGGGCGACTGTGCTGACAGACAGCAAGAACGGATCCGACAAACCAAACGATCACACACTTCGCCTGACGCTGCTTCGTACGCCCGGAGTTACGGGCGGCTATCCGGATCAGGCAACCCAGGATATCGGACATCACGAGTTTGTCTATGGATTTGCGGGGCACCCCGCTGACTGGAGGACCTCGCAGACTGACTGGCAGGGGCAGCGGCTCAACGCCCCGCTCATTGCATTCGCTACGTCGAAACATGAAGGCTTTCTGGGTCGCAGCTTTTCTCTCCTGAAAGTCAACAATCCGAGAATCCGGGTTCTGGCTGTGAAGAAGGCCGAACTCAGCGACGAAGTCATTGTGCGCATGGTTGAACTTGATGGAAAGCCACAGTCTGATGTGAAGCTTTCATTTGCCTCGCCTATTGCAAGCGCGCGTGAAGTGAATGGACAGGAACAGCCCTTAGGACCAGCGACTGTGGTTGATGGCGCACTTGTCACCTCCTTTGGGGGATACCAACCCCGTAGTTTCGCGTTACATTTGATTGGCCCACCCGCCAGCGTCGACCGAGTGAAGTCCGCCCCTGTGGCGCTCACCTATACGCTTGCAACTTCGAGCAATGACGGAGACCGCACAAGCGTTGGTTTCGATGGAATGGGCGACGCCCTGCCCGCAGAAATGCTGTCTTCGGAAATCATCTTCAACGATGTCCGTTTCCAATTGGCTTCGGCGCAGGCAGGCGCTCCCGATGCGGTTGTGGCGAAGGGCCAGACGATCCATCTTCCATCCGGTCGCTACAATCGCGTGTACCTGCTCGCAGCGTCGGCCAACGGCGACCAGAAGGCAACATTTGAGACGGGTGGCAACAAGGTCGAGCTGAACATTCAGGATTGGGGTGGCTTTATTGGTCAGTGGGATAACCGGCAGTGGAGTTCCGGCGATCCTACGCATGGCAAGTATGGCGAGATGACCGGGTTGACGCCGGGCTTCATCAAGCGCGCGAACCTGGCCTGGTATGCCAGTCACCACCATGATGCTGCTGGAAAGAACGTTGACTATGCCTATTCCTACCTGTTCGGATACGTGATCGATCTTCCACCTGACGCAAAGACCATCACACTCCCGAGCAACAAAAACATCCGCATATTAGCTATTTCGGTGGCTGATGAGAATCCGGAAGTGAAACCAGCGCAACCGCTTTACGACGAGCTTCCAAGCGAAGCGTCACGGCGTGTGCCGAATTGATTAGCCAGCTAGATAGCGTCTCGTCAGGCTTCGGCTTTGCCCTTTTGAGAAGATTCTCCACGCTAGCCCTCAAACTCTTTGTGTAAAAAATTCGGATGTCGTAATTATTTCTTACCAAGGATTATGGTTGTTCGGAGGTTTCTGATGCGCCAGACGGCTCGCTTTGCAGGCTTGTTTTTACTTCTTCTAACTTCAGTTGCAAGAGCTGCGAAGACTGAAATTCAGTATCTATCTGGTCAAGGAAAGGATGACCCGGTCAAGTGGGAGTTCAAGACCGACAATGGCCAGAACGCCAACAAGTGGTCCACCATCGGTGTGCCATCCAACTGGGAACTACAAGGCTTTGGCATCTACACCTACGGCCGAGTGACTCCGTCAGGCGGCTTCCCCCGCGTTCACGGCGTGTACCGGCGCACCTTTACGACGCCCGCGAGCTGGCGTGACAAGGCTGTCTTTCTTCACTTTGAAGGCGTCATGACCGATACCCAGGTCACCATAAATGGTCAATCCGCTGGTCCCATGCACGAGGGCGGTTACTACGCCTTCAAGTACGACGTTACGGCACTCCTCAAACCCTCCGGTCAGAAAAACGAGATTCAAGTGGACGTTGATGATGAATCCGCGAACGCTTCAGTCAACCATGCAGAGCGCCGCGGCGATTTCTGGAACTATGGGGGGATCTTCCGGCCAGTTTATCTCGAAGCTGTCCCTAAAACATTTATTGATCGCCTGGCTATTAACGCAACCGCGGCCGGCTCCCTCGGTGTCGATGTCGCACTCTCTGATACCCGAACAGCAGCCCGCGGCCGCACTACTGGGTCTGTGGAGATGCAAGTGCTCGATCGAAACGGGAGGCCCGTTGGCGCTCCGATTGCCGCGAAGGACGTCGCGCTTAATGCCAGGGTTCATCTCTCCGAAACGCTCCCCAATCCGCGTCTATGGACCGCCGAAACACCGAACCTCTACGAACTCGAAGTGCGACTGAAGGTCGGCAATACCCTCGTGCACACCGTGCGTCAGAACTTCGGATTCCGCACCATTGAACTACGGCCGGGACAAGGCTTGTTCGTCAATGGGAGTCGTGTATTCCTCAAGGGCTTCGCCCGTCACTCATTCTGGCCTGACTCCGGACGAACTCTGTCGGAACAGATCTCTAGAGATGATGTCAATCTGATCAAGGAAATGAATGGCAACGCCGTTCGTTCCAGCCACTACCCACCGGACCGCCACTTCCTCGACGCCTGCGATGAGCTTGGCCTCTACGTGCTTGATGAGCTCACCGGCTGGCAGGCGCATTATGATACCGACATCGGCGAGAAGCTTGTGAAGGAGCTGGTGGAGCATGATGTGAACCATCCTTCGATTCTTTTCTGGGACAACGGCAACGAAGGCGGGTTCAACTTTGATCTGGACGGCGACTTCGCGAAGTACGATCCACAGAAACGTGTTGTCTTGCATCCGTGGGCGGCATATCCGCCAGGGGTCGCCGATACCAAGCACTATCCGAGTTATGAGCTGTTACAGCAGAAACTGGCTGCCGATCCTGTCTTCTTCCCTACCGAGATGTTGCATGGCCTCTATGACGGTGGCGCCGGTGCGGGAATGGAAGACTACTGGGCCGCCATTCTAAAGAGCAAAGCCGGTGCGGGCGGATTCATCTGGGCGTTTTTGGACGAAGATGTAAAACGGACCGACAAGGGCGGCATTCTAGACTCTCAAGGCAACATGGCCCCCGATGGCATTGTCGGCCCATACCGCGAGCGGGAAGCAAGCTTCTACACCGTCAAGCAGCTTTGGTCTCCGATCATTGTCACGCCGGTCGACGCCACAACGCATTCCTTCACCGTTACAAATCGCTATTCCTTCCTCGACGCCGACCAATGCACCTACGAGTGGCAGACGATCGCATTTCCCCAACCCGGAGAAAGCGCATCGGGGTCAGTCGTGCTGGCGTCTCGGATCGACCATGGCCGATCCCTCGCGCCGGGGGCTTCGGCGACCTGGGACGCCTGGGGACCACCGGCTGCTACCGATCACGACGCGAATAAGACGGCCGACGCCACACGACTCATCATCAAGGACGCCTGGGGCCGCGTCATCCAGACTTATGTATGGCCAACTCACGATCTTGGGCAACAATTGACCCGGTTACAACAGGCTGGCGGAAGCGCAATGCCCGACGGCAGCGATGCGGGCGACATACTTACCGAGACTGTCGGTGATCTGTCGCTGCAAATCAGCAAGACCACCGGCCTTCTGATTTCAGCCTCTCGTCAAGGCAAGACCTTCTCGCTCGCCAATGGTCCTCGTGTTGTGGCGATGGGTCCCAGGCCGGCTGCTCCGCGCAAGCAAAAACCCTCTGACCCGCCGCTGCCTCCACCGCCGCCCCCTTCTATTGCAGGGAGTTCCAAACTTACCTCTTTAACGCATGAAATCGATGGTCACGATTTGGTCTTCAACGCTACTTTCGAAGGTCCGATGAAATCGGTCACCTACCGTCTCAAGCCCAGTGGCTGGCTCTCGATCGATTATGTCTACTCCATCACCGGTCCCCAGGAATATTTCGGCATCGGGTTCGACTATCCCGAAGCTGACGTCAAAGGCATGCGATTCCTCGGCCAGGGGCCAGCGCCCGTCTATCAGAATCGCGTAGCAGGCGGGACTCTCGACGTCTGGAACAGGTCTTATAACAATACCGTTGACGGAGATCCGGACGACCTCAAGCCCGGAGAGCACTTCGATTACCCGCTGTTCAAGGGCTTCTATTCCGATGTTCGCTGGTTGCAACTCGATACCTCTGAAGGCCCGATCACAGCGATGGTGAGCCAAATTCAAGAATCTCCAATCTACGTACAGCTCTTCACTCCGAAGACGCCTCCCGCGAACCTGGCAGGGCAAACCGTTGTGCCGTTCCCGAATGCTGGGATCTCATTTCTCAATGCCATTCCGGCCGTCGGCAGCAAGTTTGGGAGCCCTATATCCACCGGTCCGATGGGGCAGCCTGCGATTGCTAAAGGGGAGTACCGAGGCCGAATCAGCCTGTATTTCGGGAAATTGCCAGCGCGGTAAGGCCGCATCTTGGCTATCGCCCAACGAGGACCGGCCTGCTCGGGCGGAAGGAGCGTAGTTGCCCATTGAGCCCAAGCCGTACGATCCACGAGAAAATGACAACGATGTCTTGAAGCCTACAGGAGATGTTAACTGATGACGAAGGGACTTGCCGCTTTACTCGTTCTGCTGACTCCGACTTCCCTGTGCCTACAAGCCCAGAAGCGGCCGGTGGACTATGTGAACACATTTCTGGGTACCGCGCCTCTAACCAACCCTGCAGACATCGGATTCACACCGCCGTGGCGGGTATGGGCCGGACTCGTCTTCCCCGGTGCATCGGTGCCCAACGCCATGGTGCAGCTGAGCCCCGTCACGAGGTTCGGTAGCGGAGCCGGATACGAGTACGAGAATCGCCAAATATATGCCTTTGCCCACACCAATAAAGGTCATTGGAATCTTTGCAATATTCCCTTGCTTCCCGTGAGCGGCGATGTAAATCCTGACGACTTCGCTTCAAACTTCAGTCACAAGCAGGAATCGGCGCATCCGGGCTATTACCAGGTCTATCTGGAGCGCTACGGTATCAACGCAGAGTTGACCTCAACTTTAAGAACTGGATACCACCGTTATACGTATACCGACAACAGCCGGCCAAAGAAGCTGATCGTGAACCTCGCCGTCTCCAACGAGCGTATCCGTGACTGGAAGTTTGAGCAGGACGGAGATAACGCCTTCAAGGGATACCAGATGGCGAGCGAGAAGGTGTTTTTCTATGCGCTGTCCAACTACAAGATTGCCGGCATTGAGAGGTTGAAGGGCGCGAAGGCGGAGCTGCCGGTCGTCGACTTTGCCGACGGTGTGAGGCCGGTTGAGATCAAAATCGGTCTGTCCTTTGTTAGTACAGCGAACGCGAAAGAGAATCTTGAGAGGGAGCTTGGGAACAAGAGCTTCGAGACGGTAAAGGCGAATGCCTCCGCGGCGTGGGAGGCTCTGTTGTCGAAGATTCAGGTATCGGGCGGTACACAACGACAGAAGGAACTCTTCTACTCCTGCCTGTATCGGTCGTTCCTTTGGCCGGCGCTGCGAAGCGATGTGAATGGCGAGTACACCGACGTGAAAGGAGGAGTGGTTAAGGGAGCCTTTGAGTACTACACTCTACCCTCTCTCTGGGATGACTATCGAAACAAGCTGGTTCTGCTGGGCATGATCTCTCCCGACGTTACCGTGGATGTGATTCGGTCGCTGATTGACCGAGGTGAAAAGACTGGCTTCATCCCGACGTTCTTCCATGGGGACCACGCCTCGGCGTTCATCGCGGGCTCATATTTGCGCGGGCTGAGAGGGTACGACATCAAGAGCGCATATAACCTGTTGCTGCGCAATGCCACTCTGGAAGGCGGCACACGGCCGTATATAAGCGAGTATATGGATAAGGGGTACATCTCCGATCCGGATATTCCAGACCCTGTGGTTGAGACGAAGGGAAAGGCCGGTGTTACGAAGACGCTGGAGTACGCCTATGACGACTATTCCGTGGCACTGTTGGCGAAGGAGTTGGGAGATCAAACCAACTATGACATGTTCATGAAGCGGTCAAAGAACTATAAAAACATGTTCGATCCATCGACAGAACTGATGCGCGGCCGTTTAGACAACGGTGACTGGGTAAAGAACTTCAATCCGGAGTACCCCTACTACGAGTACATGTACCGTGAGGCCAATGCTTGGCAATCGTCCTTCTTTGCGCCCCATGACACCGAAGGGCTCATTGGCCTCTACAAGAGTAAGGCCGACTTCGAGCAGCAGCTAGACTCGCTCTTCACGATTCCGTGGAACCCCAACTATATTGCCGAGAACATCAACTCTTTCATCGGGCAATACTGCCAGGGAAACCAGCCTGATCACGGCTTTGCCTATCTGTACTACTTCGTCGGGAAGCAGGAAAAGTCTCAGGCGATCTTGAACAAGATCATGAGCCGCTTCTATGGAATGGGCGACGATGGGTTGGCTCTGTCTGGAATGGACGACGCGGGGGAGATGTCGTCTTGGTACGTGTTCAATGCAATCGGCCTTTACCCATACTCTCCTGCGGATCCGAAGTACATCGTCTCGGTGCCACTGTTTCAGAGGACAACGTTCAGGTTGAATGAAGGCAAAACACTGACCATCCTGAAGAAGAACTCAGGCGAACGGATCACCAACATCACGTATGGTGGCCAAGAGATCGAGGGCTACTTCGTCAATCACAGTGACATAGAAGCAGGTAAGGAATTGGTGATCACGACGAACTAGTGGGGAATCACGTTAAGCCCCCGTTTCCAGGAGAGAGCATGAACCAGCGTCTGATAGCGGCATTTTGCATTTCAATCCTTGTTACAGGCAGCGCATTTGCGAGCGGCAACAACTACAAAAACTTCGATGTGGCGAGCTACGCGACGGTTCGCGATGTTGTGCTGATGAATGATCCTGGATATCTGGAGAGCCGTTGGGCTGCAATGTCGAAGTATGTGAAGTACGACAAGATCTATCTTGAGACAAGCAGAGATATGATCATCGCCGATCAGAAGAGCCTGGACGCAGGCAAGAAGTTTTTTCTTAGCAAAGGGCTAAAGGTATCGGGCGGCATCACTTGGACGGTAGACGAACGCAGTGGTGTGACGTTCTGCTATTCCGATCCTAGGCAATTGCAAAAGGCGATCGAAATCATTCAGTTCACGGCGAAGAACTTTGACGAGATTCTTTTTGATGATTGGGGATTTACCAACTGCAAGACCGATGACGCCATCGCCGCAAAGGGCAATCAAAGCTGGAGCCAATATCGGCTGGCACTTATGGACAAGGTTGGGCGAGAATTAGTTGCCGCAGCGAAGGCGGTCAATCCACGGGTCAAAGTCATCATCAAGTATCCGCAGTGGTACGACCATTACCAAGAGACAGGCTTCAATCTGGAGACGCAACCGAAGTACTTCGATGGAATTTATACGGGCACGGAGACGCGCGATCCAGTCAATAATCCAATGCAGATTCAGCAATACCATGGATATTCGATCGCGCGGTACCTAAGCAACCTGAACCATAACGACCGTGGCGGGTGGGTCGATGCCGGTGACAGCGAAATCCCCAATCGTTATGCCGAGCAGCTCTGGATTACACTCTTCGCCAAGCTACCCGAGATTACGCTTTGGCCCATCAGTTCGCAGTACGAGCCTTCCATGCAGTCCGATGGGACGATGGCCCCAGACTCAAAGCTAGGTCGCATCGCAGGTCCGATCTTTGAGCAGGTAGACCAGTTTATCGGCAAACTGGGTAACCCTGTGGGGGTGAAGAGTTATAAGCCATTTCATTCTTCGGGGGAAGATTATCTACAGAGCTATCTCGGCATGATCGGCATTCCTATGGACATCGTCCCTGAATTCCCGACTGACGCGCAGACCGTACTGCTGACTGAACAGGCGAGCTTCGACCCCGCGATCATCTCCAAAATCAAGCATCAGCTAAGCGATGGGAAGACGGTGGTCATCACCTCGGGTTTGCTCAAAGCGTTACAGGGCAAGGGCATTGAGGACATTGCAGATCTGAAGTACACAGGCAGCACAGTGTCAACTCATGAGTTCATGTCAGAGCGCAGGTTTGTTGGGGTGAAGTCAGACTCTGAGATTTTGCTTCCGCAAATTACATTCTTCACCAACGATGCGAGCGCGGATATCATAGCGTACACGTCAGGATCGAAGACCTCAGGTGATCCCCTGTTGCTGAAGACGCGGTACTCGAAGGGAGTGCTGTATGTCCTGACGATCCCTAACGCGCAGGGCGACCTGCTGTGCTATCCACAACCCGTGTTGAGCGAAATCCGCGAAGTTCTCGCAAAGGATATGTTCGTGCGGCTCGATACTTCAAGCCAGGTTGGGCTGTACGTTTACGACAACGATACGTTCATCGTGGAATCATTCCGGCAGGAGTCAACGCGGGCGGTCGTGGTTAGCGATAAACATTTCACCAAGTTGCATGACCTGCAGAGCGGACAATATTTGACGGGAACTGAGCGAAACGCAGCGATGGTATTCGAAATTCCACTGAGTCCTGGCTCTTACAGGGTCTTCGCAGCGGAGTGATAGGATGCGTAATCAATCCAGAGGATTGGGAGTTGAGATACATGGAAGTGAATCGGCCCCAGCCGGCGGATCTCTGTTTTAACGAGAACCGTTGTTTGCGCGCATGCTATTTCGTAATCTCCACCTCGGAGCCTCGGAATCGAGGTGCCAGTTGAGAAGAGCAGGATGACAAATCCGTCCTTGGATCAACGCGTGCAAGCCTTAGATTATCTGATCAGTCGCGGTGGCGAGCGTCGTGTCTTTTGTTGCACGCGACCAGAAGATGCGCAGATCGGTAACGTTGTGAAGCGCGAAGTTCGGCTGCGACGGTGCGGTGATGGCGAAGAAATCCGCGCGTTGGACGTCTTCAAGCCAGAATGCTGGGCGAGGATCGGCAACGGCGGGTGCAATTTCAATATGCGACATTTCGAGGTTTTTCAAATGTCGAATAAAGAACCCTTGGCAGGGCGTAGGGCCGAAGCTCGACAACTCCGGGTAACCTTGCTCCTGCTCGGGTACCTGGATCGCGCGCCAGTCAGGCATAGGTCTCGGTCGTTGAGGATTACTCACTGTGGGTAAGCCACGATGGCCGAAGAAGCAATTGGTCAGCTTTACATCTTCAATCAGGTTGGACGGCACACCCGAGAATATTGAAGATGTGCCAGAGTTTGAGTTCGAGCTGACTATGTCTGAAATCACTACTCGACGCAACGTCCCGGGACGCATAGTGTCGCTCGGGCCCCGGTTGCGGCGATTGAGACGCAGAAACAGCGGTGCATCAAAAATGTCGCGCATGGTGTTGCCGGTGATGGCGATATCTTCGAGAAAAGCGCCGTCAGAAGTCTCAAGGGCGATGCCCTTGGAACCTTCAATCACATTGCCGCTGATGGTGATATTGCGAAAGCCGCCGTTCGATTCTGTTCCGCATTTGATGCGCCCCTGGCGAGGGTGGCCCTCCTCCGCAAACTTCTTCCAGGTACCATTGATTACCGACCCAAGTTCATAGGTGCCGGTCACGAAGTTATTGGATATGGTGACATTATCCGTCGACCGAACGAAGCCCAACGCATAGCTTGACTTGGGGCAGATACCATCGTCCCATGGCGAGTTCACCGTGCAGTTAGAAACGCGTACGTTGCGGCAGCAGTCGATATCCATCCCATCACGATCTGTGTCGATGACGAGATTATCGATGGTAATGTTGTCGACGCCGGTGGCAAGAATCCCAAAGTGGCCCCCCTTCAAAATGGAGAAGTCGCGCAATAGGACATTCCTGCAGTTCTTGAGGGCGATGGCTTTGTTGCCGACGCCGGGCTGCTCCGCAGTGAAGTTGGTGTAGTCGCCACGGTGTCCACCTTGCCCATAAGAAAGTCCTTTGCCGTGAATCAATCCCGGGCCGGTGATGGCGAAGTCTCTGATGCCCTCACCGTAGAAGAGGGAGTTGGGCCAGTGATTGTGGCCGTAATCCTGATATTCCTCCCATGGCTGCGCTGGCCCGGCGGGGTCGTAGACCCCGCCGTTGTAGCCGGTAGCTTCGCCGGGTCTAGGCGAGTCGGCGGCCAGGATCGTGCAGCCGGGGGATAGAAAGAGGTCGACGTTCGAGCGCAGACGAATAGTGAAACAGAGGTAGGTTCCGGCCGGAAATAGCAATGTGCCGCCGCCGGCGGCAGCCACGGCCTCGATCGCTCTGTTGATTGCGGGCGTGTCTACCGTCTTCCCGTCGCCCGTCGCGCCGTAGCGCCGCACATTGTAGAGAGCCTCGGTCGCAGATGGCTCCGGCGTCTGCGCCAGGGCTATATGACCCGCTGCGGCAGATGCTAGGGCGAGAGGCGAGAGTTTGAGAAGATCACGTCGGAACATCAAGTTACCTCGATTTATAAAATGAACTACAAATGCAAGTCCTGTCCGGTTTCGTAAGGTAGACGAGAATCAGGGGTGCGGTCAGTTTCTTCGCAATAATGACAACGATGTCAATTCGCACGTCAAAATCTACAGTGAATTGGTGGAGACAGTCAATTCAGGGAGGATCTCGGTGGAGAGTCCGCCTTGTCACCCAAATTAGCCGCGATCAAATAAATCTTGACAATGGTCGTTTGTACTCTGTATACAGTTGCCCGTAAATCTTAATGACATCGTTGTCATTCCAAAAAAACCAAAAGGGTTGTTCTACCGGGGAAGCAACGGACACCTATAGCGGACTCAGTTTTCTTACAGGAGGTTTCACAATGCAAGTCGTAACACCAATCGCTTCCGATCGTAAGCGAGTTCTAAAACTCCTCTGTATCGGTTTTGGAGCTTTGTTGGCAATGGCGTCTCCCAAGAAATCTGGCACGGCCGGCTTGCGGACCTTGCTTGTGTGCTTGTTGGTCTTCTTGTCTTTCCCAGCGACGAGAGCACAGACAACCGGTTCTGGCAGCATTCAGGGCACCGTCACCGACCCTTCGGGAGCCGTGATCCGCAATGCGTCGGTCACGCTGGTAGAGACATCGACCCAGGTTACGCGCACTGCCAAGACCAGTTCAGGCGGGGATTATGCATTCCCGAATATCAATGTCGGAACCTACTCGGTCACCATAACTGCGCCTGGCTTTGAAACGTATCTCTCGACGGGGAATGTTTTGGAGGTTGGCAGTAGTATCGCCGTCGATGCAAAGATGACCCTTGGCAGCGCCGATATCAAAGTCGAAGTTCGAAGCCAGGGCATGGCACTACAAACGGAAGACGCTTCGTTCAAGCAGACAGTGGACGCCACCGAGATCACGGAGATTCCGATCAACGGCCGCACCATGACTAGCCTGGTTTCACTGGTCGGGGGCACGCAGAGTGCCGTTCCCGGGGATGCCAACGGAAGTAAATACCCCACCCAGACGACCGGCTTCTCGATCGCAGGCGCGCAGGGAAATGCGATTACCTATCGACTCGATGGTGGTGACAACAACGACTACATGGGCGGCGGCAACGGCCCATTACCTTTCCCCGATGCGATTGGTCAGTTCAGCGTACAGACAGCGGCGATGGGCGCGCAAGATGGCAGCCAAGCTGGCGGCCTAATAAACATGGTTACCAAGTCGGGTACGAATACATACCATGGCTCAGCGTTTGAGTTCATGCGCAACAACTTTATTGACGCCACCAATTTCTTCTCCACATCCAAGGATACCCTGCACCAGAATCAGTACGGAGGAACCTTCGGCGGACCTGTGCGCATACCTAAGCTCTTCGACGGTCGCAACAAACTCTTTGTGTTCGCCGGTTTCCAACACACATATTCCCGTTCCTCCAGTGCGACGCAAAATGCCTATGAGCCCACAGCGGCTAACCTGGCCGGTGATTGGTCCACCACGGACCCAGCTCCCGTATCGTCGGGTGGAACTGGCGTCAAAAACGCCTGCGGACCAGTCGTGCAACTGTACGACCCGATCACTGGTCAGCTCCTGCCCGGCAACAAATACAATCAACCAGGTGGTCCCGCGCTTCCAGCGTGGAACGCATCGGCACTGGCGCTGCTCAAACAACTTCCTCCCATCAATCCGGCACTCGATCCGAACAATTGCGGTCACGTCTCCTACGCGATTCCAAGCATCAGTTCCGACAACGACTTCGATACTCGGGTCGATTACACCATCAGCAGCAAGAACAACATGTATGCCCGCTACTTCCTCGACAGCAATCAGGTTCCAACCTTCTACTCCCCCACTAATATTTACCTCACGACTCAATCTGGCAATCCCGAGATCCGGTGGCAGTCGATCACCATTGGTGAAACTTACATCTTCAGTTCCAGCCTTGTAAATACGGTTCACGTGACGGCGGTACGACGCCAACTCAGCCGAGGTTTCAATCCCGCAACCCCCAACGCGACCGCCTTCGGGATCAAAGACTTTCAGACTGTACCGAGCGGTATTTGGATCAATTGCGGAACATCGGGGGCAAATCACTGCAACACTATCGGCTCGGGTAGCAACCTGCTCGCCGTAATCAACGACAATATCCCGGTTGATATTGCGGACGATGTGACTTTGGTGCGTGGCAAGCACCAAATCGGATTCGGCGGTTCATACGTCCGGAACCAGCTCAATGTCAATAACGGATATGAGGCCAACGGTGACTTCACCTTCAATGGTAACTGGAGCGGACAGACCAAGCCCGGTGACGCCAACCTAGATTTTCTTCAAGGCGCTTTGAGTGGCTTCTCGCAAAGCAAGGCGCAGCAGAATGCGCTGCGGGGATCAATGCCTACGCTGTACGTGCAGGATACGTATCATCCAGTACCACGACTAACCCTGACGGGCGGCATTCGCTGGCTGCCGCTGTACTTTCCGCACGACTACTTCCATCGTGGAACGGTCTTCAACATGGCGGCGTTTCTGGCCGACCAGCACAGCACCGTGTATCCGAATGCTCCCGCCGGGACGTTTTACTATGGCGATCCAGGTGTTAAGCCTGCCTTCACGGGAAATACGCCCTTGGAATTCAATCCGAACTTCGCTCTTGCATACGATGTTTTTGGAGACGGCAAGACTATATTCCGCGCTGGCACAGCGTATGCCTATAATATGCCGAACTTCTTTGTCCAGCAGCGTGTGCAGCAAGATCCGCCTTTTTCGGCGCTCGTTTCGCCAAATACTGCTGCGGAGTTGTGCTTCAGTGATCCATGGTTGGTTGGGGGCACGGGGAATGCGGGATGTGGTCAAACGGGGGGCAACGACACATTCCCAGCATCCATTCTGCCAGGGACTCCGACTCCTGCAAACGCGGTCTTCTCCCAGCAGAGCCAATATATCGTGTTGCAACCTACCTACAAGATGCCCAATACCATGCAATGGACCGCCAGCATTCAACAGGCTTTTGCGCGGGGCTGGACAGTTCAGTTTTTCTACACCGGCAACCGTACACAGGATCAACTCGTCGGTATCCCACTTAACCCGGCAGTGTACACGCCCGGCGTATGGGGACCAGGTGGTACCGGTTGCGGACCTGTAGTTACAACCGGCCCCGCTGCAGTCGCGTCCCACACCGTCGGCGGCGGCGTAGTCGGTGCTCCTTGCTCGGTCAACGGTACCAACCAAAATACCAGCAAAGGCATTTACAACAACACTCAAGCACGTTACGCGCTCACTGAGGCCAACCCGACGCAGGGGAACTATTACAGTGGGGGCAGCGGTGGCTCACTCATTGAGTCCAACTCCGCGTATGGTAACTACAATGGCCTGACTGTGACCGTGCAGCATCGCTTCTCTTCAACGTTCAACTTCCAAACCAACTACACTTGGTCCAAGTGCCTTAACAACGCCGATCCTCAAGGTGACCTCAGCGGAACTCAATTCTCGAATCCCAATAATCCAGCGCTCGACTATGGTCGCTGTGGGTCAGATATTCGCCATAACTTCAACACCACCATTGTGGTTAAGAGCAATTTTCCGCTGAAAGGCATTAGTCGTTATATCCTAAATAACTGGGAACTGGGCGGCTTATTCCGCCTCGTTAGCGGCACGCCGTTCACGGTCACAGAAAACCAGGACGAATCGTTCACGGCCAATGGCGGTGACCGCCCCAATCTGGTTCCGGGGGTCCCGATCTACAACTACACGAAGATACTCTCCGATCCTGGGGGAGCTACCTATGCTACCCGCTCTTATTTGAATCAGGCTGCCTTCGTCTTAAACACCGTACCGGGAACCCAAGGAAACATCAGTAGAAACTCTTTCTCCAACCCAATCTATTTTCAGAACGACGCCCAGATTACGCGGATATTTCCACTTCACAGCAGACTCGATCTGTATCTTCGACTGGAAGCGTTCAACGTGCTTAACCACCCATCTTTTAGCAGTGGTAATAACAGTGGTCCTTCCTTTACGGGAAACTTCGGCGAGATCACAAGTACATCAGTTGGCGGCAGAGTCTTTCAAGGCGTTATCAAAGTACTCTTCTAGCTGGATCATCGCTGGATCAACAATTCACTTCAAAACAAATGCTCCGCCTGCGATAAGCTTGCGGAGCATTTCCTTCATCGAAGTTGATATCGACAATGAGGCAGCGTAGTTTTCGCTTCTATATTTACTTGTGGAGATGTTTTTGTGAACAGAACGGCATAGTAGCCGGTTGTTCACAAAAACGTCGACCTTTCCATTGATGCCTACGGATGTTTGCAGCAGAGCCTCAACTTGCGCGCGATTTATTCTCTCGCCGGACAAGGTGGTGAACGGATTTTGCTCAGGCTTGTCGGCGTTGTAATAAGACTTGTTGGGCGCGATCCAGTTCGAAGCGATGGCTTCCTACGCTATTGCTAGTTGGAGATTGCCTCGGCAGACTAATTCCTGGAGTTGGTTTTCGAGCTGGTCTTTCACTCGGGTATTCCAGGTAGACGAGTACGGGTGCCGTCCGGTGTCGCCCGGCAATGAGAGGCAATCTCTTCGCCAAGATTCTTGAAGGCAAGCAAGAGTGAGCGCCGGACGGGCCCTCCGACATCGGAGTGGTTGCATAGGCCCTGGGTGACATCGTTGCCATTTTCTAGGATCATATCTTCAGCGGGGCCGAGTTTGAGTGCGGCTGTCGCTCGGTGTCGCGCTTTCACCAGCCGACCCCGTCCTTACTGTCTCTCTGCGATTTTGCAACTCCCCGTTGAGTCGTCCTAGGAGAAGCCCTCGCTATGTATAGCCCTGTCGGCTCTGCAGACATCATTGCTCGGATTGAACATATCCGTGAGCTCCATCGGCAGATAGAGAGATCGAGGGATGGGAACCGACTCGCGCACGACCGACGCGAGCAGAAGATACGAGATTTCATCTCGAACCTAAGACGTGCGGGAAGTCGCCCGACGGCCAATATGGTACGAGGCCTCGAGGAAACCTGTTCTCTGACAACAGACGGTGCATATCGGCTTTTCGGCTACGAACTTGACGGCGTTCGAGAATTTGACCTTCTTCTCAACGGCGGCCGTACCCACGTCGTCGAATACTATGTATTCGATCGAGACCTGATGGTGGAGCTACCATTAGAACTTGCTCCCGCAGAAGCATTCCGGCGCAGCGCCATGCTCGACTCCTTGGTTCTGCGGTGGCAAGGCAATTTCCCTCTACGAGTGTTAAATGGGCCCATATGGCGTCGGTCCGGAACGTTTTACGTGCATGTGGGAACAGAGGACAGTTTGGGTTCCAGCATTCCGCCCGGAGCCACTGCACTTGTCGAGCCCATCGATCAAGAAGAGACACTCCGGCCGAATCCCCGCAACATCTATCTTCTCCAGTTTCCGAATGGGTATATTTGCAGCCGCTGCGTCGTGGCCGGAGGGAAGCTGCAGCTCTTGACGTCGGACCGATCCTATCTCGGTCGGCAGATCTTTTCCTATCCCATGTCCGTGCGCATTGTGGGACGCATCGGCGTGTTCGCGCTCGGACTACCAGCACCCGATTTTCCGTTCCAACGTCCAATTTCACACTTTGGCGGAAGCGCGAACCTGGTACTTCCGTGGGAAAACAGAACGCGTCACAACCTGTTCGCGACGAAGCACAGACGGTTTATCCGGCCACAGGAAGAGAAAGCGCACGTGGAAGAGCTCCTGCGGTTGATGTTGCATTCGAAAGTGAGTGATCGATCAAGACGGCGATATCGCCGCGAAACAGACTCGGAACCTCATATTGCGTCATTGATTCAGATGTCCATCGAGCACAACTCTCGATACAGTGACGCACTGAGAGTAGGCGGATATCGGCTACGCGATTCGGGTCGATATTCTCTCGAAACGCTTCTCCGAGCCACGCATTACGAAGATCTGCCTTGGGTTCGTTCCGAACCGGCGCACCCCATTCCTCCAGAGGTATGGGAGGCAAGGCGGAAAGAGATCGTTGAGTGGCCGGCGCTGTTCTCACTGAAGTTCCCCCGACCGAGCTCGTGGAGCCATCGAGTCATTCGCATTGGAGAGGGAGACGACATTCGCGGCGTTAGCCCACCCATCCGTTCCGGGTCTTGGGTGCTGACGGAAGAACTCTCAACTGTGCCCGACACCCGAAGTGACGCCAGTAAACACGGTTGGTCCCGTCCGCTCTATGTTTTCTCGAAAGGACTGAATATGGTCTTTGGGCACCTGGAACGTGATGGAAGCAATTTCGCATTGCTGAACGACCCTGGTTCGCAATCCACAAAGTTCGTGTTTTCTCAGAGCGAGCTTCCCAACCTCCGTCGCATCTGCGGAGTTATTGCTCCCGTTTGACAACCCCGTCGTCGAATCAGGCCTCAAGATAGTTTGGCCAAACGAACGCTTCGTCTGCACAGCA
>Ga0302314_10000800_pt1 | contig 58597 bp, 44 predicted proteins | sample III_Palsa_N2_3_FD_200533 | JGI IMG/M metagenome (GOLD analysis project Ga0302314, IMG submission 200533) | Peat permafrost microbial communities from Stordalen Mire near Abisko, Sweden - III_Palsa_N2_3 | ecosystem: Environmental > Terrestrial > Soil > Palsa > Peat permafrost | place: Sweden...
CCGCAAGGCCGCCAGGATCCACCATGGCCAAGGGCCGACCTCATCCGCCGGTGGGCAGGTCCGCAAAGGTTCACAGGCGCCGCCGAAGTCACGCAAGCTGAGCGCCGCCGAGCGCAAGCGCCGCAAACGCGGCAAGGCTCGCTAGCGCTGCGCCAGGGTTGTTTCCGCTTGACTACAGCGGGGTGGTGTAGGCGGCGGTCAGGCCGCCGTCGACGAGCATCGTGTGGGCGGTCACGAACGACGACTCGTCGCTGGCCAGGAAGAGGACGGCATTGGCGATCTCGACGGCGTCGCCGAAACGGCCCATCGGCACGTGGACCAGGCGCCGTGCGGCGCGCTCCGGGTCCTTTGCGAACAGCTCGCGTAACAGCGGGGTGTCGATCGGACCCGGGCAGATCGCGTTGACGCGGACGCCCTGCTTGGCGAACTCGACGCCGAGCTCACGAGACATCGCCAGCACGCCGCCCTTCGACGCCGTGTAGGAGATCTGCGAGGTCGCCGAGCCCATCACCGCGACAAACGAGGCGGTATTGATCACCGAGCCGCCACCGCTCTTCAGCAAATACGGGATCCCGTGCTTGCAGCAGAGGAAGACGCTCTTGAGGTTGGCGTTCTGGACCCGCTCATACGCCTCAAGCGAGGTGACGAGCACCGAGTCATCGTCGGTCGGGGAGATCCCGGCGTTGTTGAACAGAACGTGGATCTCACCGAACGCGTCGGCGACCTTGGCGTATAGCTCCGAGACTTCGGCTTCGTCACTCAGATCGGCCTGCAGCGCAAACTCGCCGACGCTGTGCTCGCGGAGATCAACGCCGACGACGCGAGCGCCCTCACGTTCAAACACCTCGGCGGTGGCGGCGCCGATCCCACCGGCGACGCCGGTGATCACGCAGACCTTGCCTTCCAGACGACCACTCATGAGGTGGCGAAGAAGATCGACTTGACCTCGGTGTAGGCCTCCAGCGCGTCCGGGCCGAGCTCGCGCCCATAGCCGGACTGCTTGAAGCCGCCAAACGGGGTCTGAACCCGTACCGAGCTGTTGGAATTGATCGACAGCACGCCTGAATCGACGGCACGCGCAACGCGCAGGGCGCGTGCTCCGTCGCGGGTCCAGATCGAGCCCGAGAGCCCATAGATCGTGGCGTTGGCCAACTTCACCGCCTCCTCCTCATCATCGAACGGAATCACGCATGTCACCGGCCCAAAGATCTCCTCGCTCACGACTCGGGCTGACGGATCGACGGGGTAGAGCAAGGTCGCCGGAAACCAGTAGCCGGGTCCTGCGGGGACCTTGCCCTGGGCAGCTACCTCAACACCTTCGTCGATAAACGATTGCACCCGCTCACGCTGGGCCGCCGAGATCAGCGGCCCCATCTGACAGCTCTCATCAAGTGGGTCGCTGGCGTCAAAGCGCGAGACGTGGTCGCTCAGCAGTGAGAGGAACCGGTCAAGCACGCTGCGCTGGACGAGGATCCGTGAGCGCGCGCAGCAGTCCTGGCCGGTGTTGGCGAAGACGGCGCCGGGGGCCGAGGCAGCGGCCAACTCAAGATCTGCGTCCTCGAACACGATGTTGGCGGACTTGCCACCGAGCTCAAGCGTTACGCGCTTGATCGTGGCGGCGGCCTTTGCGGCGATCTCACGCCCGACGCGGGTCGAGCCGGTGAAGGCGATCTTCGCCACGTCAGGGTGCTCGACCAGCCGGGCGCCGGCGATCGGGCCGAGACCGGCGACGACATTCAGCACGTCGTCACCGAGGATCGGGCGGGCGATCGCCTTAAGCCGTAGTGCGCTCAGCGGCGTCAGCTCGGCGGGCTTGAGGACGACGGTGTTGCCGGCCGCCAGCGCCGGCCCGAGCTTCCATGAGGCGATCGCCAGCGGGAAGTTCCAGGGGACGATCAGCCCAACGACGCCGAGCGGCTCACGTAGCGTGAACGCCTCACCGCCGGCGACTGGGATTGTCTGACCGAGCAGCCGTTCGACCGAGCCGGCGTAGTAGCGGAAGACCTGCGAGACCATCGCGATCTCGCCACGGGCATCGCCGATCGGCTTGCCGGCATTACGCGCCTCAAGCACCGCCAACGTCTCGGCCTCGGCGGCAACGGCGTCGGCCAGCGCTCGCAGCTTCTCGGCTCGTAGAGCAGGTGCCAGCGCACGCCAGGCGGGAAAGCTGGCGCGTGCTGCGGCAACGGCTTCGTCAACGTCGGCGGCGGAGGCGGCCGGAACTTGCTCGAGCACCGCCTCGGTGGCGGGCTCGAGCACCTCCAGAGTGTCAGTCAATGGTGGGGTCATCGATCGTGCGAACCGGGCCCTTGAACGTGTTCTTGGCACCGAGTTGCCAGCCAAGAAACACGAGGACCAGCATCACGATCGTCACCGCCGGGGCGTAGTTGAACGCCGACAGGCTGAAGCTGCTACCCCACGGGACGGCCGCCGGGGTCTGTGGCAAGCAGAAGATCACCACGCACAGCGCCACCCAAACGATCGCGATCAGGTTGATCCACTTGTAGTGCTTGCCCAGGGTCCAGGGTCCGGGCTCAAACTTTGAGCCCATCCGCCAGCGCAGGAAAACCGGCAGCGTGTAGGCGATGTAGAGCGCGACCACGGTAACCGAGGTAACGGCGAAGAATGCGACCGGGAGCCCCGCCTTGTCGCCGAAGATCGCCGGGATCGTGATCACCAATGCTGCCAAAGTGACCAGTAGAACCGACCAGGTCGGCGTCTTGTGCTTGTTCAACTTTCGCCACAGGCTGTGGCCGGGAACCGCGCCGTCACGTGAGAAGGCGAAGCTCATCCGCGATCCGGCCGCGACGCAGCCCATCCCGCAGAACAGCTGCGAGACGACCGACAGGATCAACACCAGCTTGGCGAGGCCCGAACTCATCGCGCTTTCGATGATCGGCACCGCGCCGCCACCACCGGCGGTGATCGCTTTGATGTGCGTGGCAGCGAAGGTGATCGCCAGCAGCACGATCCAGCCGGCCAGTGCCGACCAGGCGATTGAGCGCCAGATCCCGCGCGGCGCCGCGATCGCCGCGTTGTGGGTCTCTTCAGACAAATGGGCGGAGGCGTCGTACCCGGTGAACGTGTACATCGTCAGCAGGAATCCGATCGGCAGGATGAAGAACCAGTACATGCCGCCCGAGAAGCCGCTGTTGTTGATGCGGTGCCCGAACACAAACGAGAGGCTCGCGTGGTGCGAAGGCCCAAAGATCAGGATCAGCGCAATCGCCGGCACGGCAAGCGCCATCCACCAGACGGAGATCCGGTTGAACAGCGACACCAGGTGCGAGGAGAAGACGTTGATCAGCCCGTGCACCAGCAGAATCAGGAAGAACAGCTCGAAGGTGTGATGCAGGCCGGCTGAAAGGCTCGTCGTACCAAAGTTGACGATGAAGTTCAGGTTGTAGAGAGCCAGCAGCGAGTTCAGGAACGACGCAGCGCCGTAGTCAACGGCGGCGATGATCGCGACCAAGCCGAGCAGGTTGAACCAGCCGGTGTACCAAGCCCAGCGCTTACCGCCGAGCTGATAGGCCCAGTAGTAGATGCCACCGGCTGTGGGGTACTTCGATGCGAGCTCGGCCATCGATAGCCCGACGAGCAACACCATCAAGCTGATCAGCGGCCAACCGATTGAAATCGCGACAGGACCGCCGTTGTTCCAGGCTTGGCCATAGGTCGTGAAGCACCCCGAGAGGATGCAGATGATCGTCATCGAGATCGCGAAGTTGGAGAACGCGCTCCAACCGCGGTTGAGCTCCTGCTTGTAACCGAGTTCGGCGAGCTTCTGCTCGTCGGTTCCCAACGGCTCTGCTACGGCACTCATGCGGCCTCCTGTGGGCGGTCCACGGTCGAAAAGGTCTCTTCGTCCGTCCTTATCCGCGGCATCCTTATGCACGCGATACGTCTACGTCAAGGGACTGCCGCAGAAGTTGTGTTGTCCGCGTGGACAGGAGCGCCTCTTCCCATTGCTGGTCTGACTGGACCAGCAATAGGCCTAGAGTGCCGGGAGCAGGCCGGTGAGGATGTGTTCGGTCCCGCGCAGGTGCTCGATCATCACCAGCGCCGCGGCCTGTTCATCGCGGCGGTGCAGTGCTTCGAGTAGCCGCCGGTGCTGATTGTTTGAGGCGGCCAGCACCTCGGGTGGGTGGGCGATCAGCTCGATCAGTTGCGTCATCGCGCCCTGAACCTCGGTGCAGGCGGTGACCAGGCGCTGACAGCCGGTCGACTCTGCCAGCCCGACGTGGAAGCGGACGTCCGCCTGGCGGTAGGCGGGGAAGTCCTGCAGCAGCCCATCAAGCTGATCGATCACCTCGTCAAGCGCCTCCAGTTGCTCGTCGGATGCTCGTTCGGCGGCAAGCGTGGCGATCCCGACCTCGACCGACAGCCGCTGATCGCAGGTATCACGCCAGGCGTCGAGCACCTCACGTGCCGGCGGCGCCGAGGGCGGCAGCAGATCAGCGACGAACGTGCCGCCGCCGCGGCCGCGGGTCGCGCGTAGATGGCCGCTTTGGGCTAAGGCGACCAGCGCCTGGCGCAGCGTTGATCGCGCGATCCCAAACTTCCCGCACAACTCGCGTTCGGCCGGCAGGCGGGTGCCGGGCGGGAGCAGCCCGAGGCGGATCGCGGTGCCGAGGCGGTCGACCGTCTCTTCGAACGCGGTCTGCGAACGGACCGGGGCGAAGACTGCCTCAAGACCAGTGCTCACAACCGCTCGAACCCTCTGGTCTTCTCCCAGTCGGTCACGGCCGACTCAAACGCCGCCAGCTCGACGTCGGCTGCGTTGACGTAGTGGGCGACCACGTCAGGGCCGAACGCTGACTGGGCGACCGCGCTCTCGGCGAACAGGTCGCGGGCCTCACGCAGGGTGGTGGGCAGACGCGGCTTATCAGTCGCCACGTAGGCGTTGCCAACGTAGGCGGGCTCGAGCTGCAGCTTGTTCTCGACCCCGTGCAGCCCTGCCGCGATCAGCGCGCTCAAAGCGATGTACGGGTTGACATCGGCGCCTGCCGCTCGGTTCTCGAACCGCAGCGCCGGCCCGTGGCCGACGACCCTCAGTGAGCAGGTCCGGTTGTCGGCGCCCCAGGCGATCGTCGTCGGGGCGAACGATCCCGCCGCGAACCGCTTGTAGGAGTTGATGTTTGGCGCGATCAGCAGCGTCAGCTCGCGCATCGCGGCAAGCTGTCCAGCGATGAACGATTCGAACAGCTCGTTGTCACGGGCGAACAGCGGTCCCTCGGCGTCCGACAGCGAGAAGTGGATGTGGCACGAGCTGCCCTCACGCTCGTTGAACTTCGCCATGAAGCTGATCGACATCCCCTCCTGCGCGGCGATCTCCTTGGCGCCGTTCTTGTAGATCGTGTGGTCATCCGCGCAGCCGAGCGCGTCGGAGTAGCGGAAGTTGATCTCGTGCTGGCCAAGGTTGCACTCGCCCTTGGAGTTCTCCACGTGCAGGCCGGCGCCGTCCATCGCGTTGCGGATCCGACGGATCAGCGGCTCGATCCGTGCGGTGCCGAGCAGCGAGTAGTCGACGTTGTAGAGGTTGGCCGGCTTGAGCTCCCTGAAGCCCTTCAGCCACGCGTCCTCGTAGCTGTCCTGGAACACCAGGAACTCAAGCTCGGTCGCCGCGTGCGAGCTCCAGCCCCGCGCCGCCAGCCGCTCGAGCTGGGCGCGGAGGACCTGGCGGGGGGATGCGACGACGGGGGTGCCGTCGGCCCATTCAAGGTCGGCCAGCAGCATCACCGTCGCCGGGTGCCATGGGACCGGGCGCAGGGTTGAGAGGTCTGGCTTCATCACGAAGTCGCCGTAGCCGCGCTCCCATGAGGACATCGCGTAGCCCTCGACGGTATTCATCTCGACGTCGACTGCTAGCAGGTAGTTGCAGCCCTCGGCGCCGTGCGCGGCGACGTCGTCAAGGAAGTGCCGGGCGGTCAGCCGCTTACCCTGCAGCCGGCCCTGCATGTCGGTCAGCGCCAGCAGCACGGTGTCGATCTCGCCGGACTCGGTCTTGCGCGTCAGCTCCTGGAGGTCCACCGCTTCGCCTTCCCAATCGTGTTCAGGGAGGCTGAAGGTATAGGAACAACGCCTTACTCGCCAGTTCTGCGCTCCGCGGCGAGCCTGACAAGCGCTTGCCAGCTGAGGCACGACGCAAATCCCGAATAGTTCCGAATTTGGGTCGTCCCTGAGCGGCGGACCGGCGGGATTCGGGGCGAACACGGTGTGCCCGCGGGGGTGAATCGGAGGCGCCGATCAGTCCGTCAGGGAGACTGACACATACGTACCTGTACATGTATGAGGGTTCCTACTTGCGTTCGCTCACATGCACAACTACTGTGCCGCGGCGTGAGGGAGGTCAGCCGGCTGATGCGCTGGGCATGGCTGTCTGCGGTGCTTGCCGCGGCGGTCGTTGGCGTGTGCGTGATTCCGGTGGCGGCGGCGAGCACACCGCTGGCGCCTGAGTTCCCTTATCCGACCGGGATCAACCTGCCGGAGTCCCCGGCGTATCACCTGAACCCGGGTGAAGTGCCGCAGAACTTCTCAGAGCTGGGCGACTGGGAACTCTCGGCAACACCCTCGCTGGCCCCACTCAGCGAGGAGACCGTGAACGACGAGGCCAATCAGTTGTGCGGGATCAGGGGGATCAGCCTCGTCGATGCCTACGCGGTGCAGCCTGACGGCTGCACCGCGGGGCAGCCGGTTAAGACCGCCTTTGAGGTCAGCACCGGCAACCCGGACGTGAAGATTGCGGTGCTGGACTCCGGGATCGAGTGGAACGACCCGGGGATCATGGACAGCGAGGCCGACAAGATCTGGATCAACACCGCCTCGGTGCCGGCTCCTGAGCATTCGCTGAAGACGCCGCTCGCGGCGCTACCCGATGGCTACACCTGCCAGACGATGTCGAACCCGCGGGGCGGCAACTACAACCGGTTGGGCAACTACTGGCAGACCGGTCACGGCACTGACGTCGGCGGCGACTACGACGTCCTGCATCAGGGTGTCGTCAACGTGCTTGATTGGGCCTGCGATCCGCGCGTCGCCAAGGCGATCTACCCGCCGTCGCTGAACCCAGGTCTGAACTGCCCGGGCTCCACCGCCTGCAAGCTCAATCCCCACTACCACGCGCCGATCGTCAAGGGTCTGCCGGTGCTGACCCCGGAGGCGCTGATCATCGCCTTCAGCGACGGCATCGACCACGCCCACGACGGTTACAAGAGCGACATCGCCGGCTGGAACTACGTCGACAACGACAACGACCCGTTCGATGACGTCCAATACGGACATGGCTCCGGCGAGGCGCGTGACTCGACCTCGGAGGCGGACAGCGACAACACGATCGGCACCTGTCCCAACTGCATGGTGATCCCGTTGCGGGTCGGCGAGTCTTTCGTCACCGACGCCAACCGCTTTGCCGAGGCGGCGCTGTACGCGACTGACATCGGCGCGAGCGTGATCCAGGAGGCACTCGGCACCTATAACGCCCCTTACTTTGCGCGGCAGGCGATCGAGTACGCCTACGACCACGGCACCGTCGTAATCGCCTCCGCCGCTGACGAAGCCGCCGAGCATCACAACGAGCCGGGCGCGTTGCCGGACACGCTGGTCGTCAACTCGACCAACGAGCCGGAGTCGGCGGTCGGGCCTGTCGGCACCACCGTGCCGCCGTCGTATCTGCAGCTCAACGGCTGCACCAACTGGGGACCGCGGGTCGACCTGACGGTCGAAGGTTCGTCGTGCTCGTCGGAGTCGACCGGCAAGAGCTCAGGCGTCGCCGGCCTGGTCTACAGCGCGGCCGAGGACGCGATCGCCGCCGGACGGTTGACGCCGAGCGACCACTGCATGACGGTCGCGAGAACACCGTGCGTGCTGACCGCCAACGAGGTCCGTCAGTTGATGGCGTCAGGCAACATCGACGGCGACGCGACGGCTGGTCAGACGAGCGCGTCAAGTGGTCACACGCCCGCTGATGAGGGCGACGGCGGTCAGGCGGACAACATCAACTTCGCGGCACAGCCCGAGTCGTCCTGCACGCAGCTTCCGATCCCGACGTGCACCGATCCGAACCTCAACACGACCTTCGCGCTGGACATGCTCGGCGGCGTACTCGCTCCCGCGCCCGACACCTTCCAGTACCCGGCGCGCAAGGGTTTCAACGAGTTCTATGGCTACGGGCGGCTGAACGCCTACAAGTCGGTGGCGGCCGCGTTTGCGGGCGACATCCCGCCGGAGGCCGACATCACCTCGCCGGACTGGTTCAAGCAGGTCGATCCCGGCTACTCAAGCTTCCGCCTGACCGGCTACACCGATGCCCGCGTCGCCTACACCTGCCAGGTCGACATCGCGCCCGGTGTTGAGCCCAACAACGCGCCGGCGACCGGTCAGCACCCTGGGGACTTTCACCAGATCAGCTCGAGCTGGTGCAACGGCACGACCGTTCATTCGGGCGCCTACAACGGCTTACTGGCGAACGTCTCGATCCCCTACCTGAAGTCGCTGTTCCCGCCCGGCAATCCGACGTCGTGGTACGGCAACGAGAACGGCGGGATCCCCCAGGACGCGTTCGGGCGTCCGAACACGCAGCCCTACGGCTTCACCGTCCGCGTGGTCGTCGCAACCGCCAAGGGCCTGCCGATGACCGGCGAGGATCGCCGCCAGTTGTACCTGCACCGTGACTCACAGATGCTCGCCGGCTGGCCGAAGGAGCTGCTGAGCGACATCGTCTCTTCGCCGTTGCTGGTCGACCTTGAGGGCGATGACCGCAACGACCTGGTGGTCGCCACCGGCGATGGGCGGATCGACGCGTTTCGCGCGAACGGCACCGAGGCGCCCGGCTGGCCGGTTCACACCAACAGCCTGCCACTGCACATCGGCGAGGCCGCATACGGGCCGGGCGGGGTCGGCGGCGATCACTACCAGCCGGTGATCGGCGGCTTGGCTGCCGGTGATCTGTTCCACAACGGTCAGATCGACGTCGTCGCCGACGATGAGGGCGGCAACGTCTACGCCTGGGACGGTCAGGGCAAGCTGGTCTTCCACGAGCATTCAAACCCCGACTACTCCGGCGGCCCGACCGACTGTGCGACGGTGCCGAGCTGTGGCGCCGACGCGACCCGCACCGGCTCCTGGGACCGCACCGAAGCCGGATTCCTGGCGGCGCCGGTGCTGGCCAATCTGAAGGGCGGGCCGGGGCCGCTGGACATCATCGCCGCCGGCGAGGATCGCCACCTCTACGCCTGGCAGCCCGACGGCAAGCCGGTACCCGGATTCCCGGTGTTCGTCGAGGATCCGGACAAGCTCTCGTCGGTCAATCCCGTTTCCAACGAGCCGAGCTTCAACCTGAAGAAGACCGGACCGAACCCGGGGATCAACGAGGACCAGGGTAAGATCATCGACACCCCGGCCGTCGCCTATATCAACGGCTTCGGCAAGCCGCCGGTGATCTACGTCGGCACCAACGAGGAGTACACGATCAACGTCGGCGACGAGGGCGGCCTGAACGCCAGCTACCTGAACTCGACCTCGCTTGGAGTGATCGGCGCGACCGGGATCTTGACCTTCGCCAACGGCCGCGTGTACGCGATCAAGCCGACCGGCGGACAGATGACCTGTAACGGGGTCAGTTGTCACTCGACGGCGTTCGAACCGGGCTGGCCGGTGAAGATCGGCCTGATCGACGAGGGTCTGCTGCCAGACGTTGGCGAAGGGATCAACGGCTCGCCGGTGGTGGCTCCGATCGACTGTCCGGACGGGGGCTATGGAGACAAGATCGCGGTGTCACCGGATGCCGGGCCCGCCTACATGCTGAACCCGAACGGGAGCTCCTGCTACGGCAAGTTCGATGGTGCCGACAACACCCTCTCGACCGACATCGCGACCGGCAACGGCGAGAAGCTTGACCTACCCGCGTTCCCTGGGGTTGGTTATCCGGCCTTCGGGACGCTCAACGACCACTCGATCTCGCTGTTCGATCAGGGCGCCGGCCTGATTCGCGCGCTTGACATCGCGGTCAACGGGCAGCAGAAGGGCGGTCAGGACTTCATCCTCGGCTGGGACGCCGACAGCGGCAAGTTCGACATCGGCTATCCCGCGGTTGTCAACGACCTCGGCTTCCTGACAGGCGAGACGATCGGCCAGATCACCGCCCAGGCCGGAACCCAAGACGTCGTCGCCGGTACGGCCTCACTCGACCTTGAGGCGTTCAACGAGCTCGGCCAGCCGGCCTCCTCGGCCTGGCCGAAGCTGACCGGCGACTGGACTGCGGCGACGCCGGTGCTCGGCTCGTTCGGTTCACTTGACTACCTCAGCGGCTCGAACCGTGACGTCGTCTCGGCGACCCGCTCCGGCACGCTCTCCGCCTACTGGACCCCGGCTCCCGCCTGCTCTCCGGCGTCGTGGCCGAACTGGCATCACGATCTCAGCAACTCCGGCGACTACGAGCGCGATGGCGTGCCGCCCGGCGTGCCGGCCGACCTCGCGCTGTCCGGCCGCACGCTGCGCTTCCTCGCGCCCGGCAACCAGGGCGAGTGCGGTCGCGCGGTCTCCTACCAACTGGTGACTTCATCAAAGCCGATCACCGCTGACTCCTTCACGTCCTCAAGAGTCCTGAGCGGTGCTCCCACGCCGGCCGCCGCCGGCACCGAGCAGACCCTGAGCTTGCCGGGTGACGCCGAGCGCTACGTCGCGCTAAGGGCGGTCGGCGGCCAGGGTGAGCTCTCACCGATCGCCGAGCTTGACACCGCCGGGGCGCGGGCAGGCGGTCCGGCCGCCGGCAGTGACTGTGTCGCGCTTGCACCGAGCAGCACGATCCGCTCGCTGCGGCGGCTGCATGACGGCGACCTACGGCTCACCGGCATGGCGCTCGACAGGTCCTGCGGCACGGCCGGCGTGCGCAAGCTTGTGGTGGAGGTCACCGGCGATCGCCGGACGATCTGGACGACGGCGAAGCTGCACGGAGCCTCGTTCAGCTTGCGGTTGCGCCGGAAGCTGGGCGCCGGTACCTACACGGTGACGACCTACGCGACCGACGCTGCCGGGCGCACCGAAGTTCCGCTGAGCCTCGACGTCGCCTGGTTGCGCATCAGGTAGTAGCGCTCCAGCCCGTTACTGGTCCGGCTAGACCAGTAACGGGGCCAAGGCGCGATCGGCGTACAGGACGGTTCCTAGTTGCGAAGCAGTGGCGTTCGCCGTAACGTCGCCGCTTGAGTGAGGAACGTCGGCCGACTGTTGGGGAAGGCATCGCTGCCCGTGGCAATCTCGGCCGCGGCGCTCGCGTGCTTTGCGCTGCCGGCCCTGGCGGCGAGCGCGACGCTGACGCCGCAGCAGGCATCGGCTGCCGGATTCCCGTATCCGAGCGGAATCGACCTGCCCGCGTCCTCCGCTTATCACCTGAACCCGGGCCAGACGCCGACTAACTTCAGCGAGCTCGGCGACTGGACTCTGTCGGCGACGCCGGCGCTCAACACGCTGGCCGACACGACCGTCAACGAGGAGGCGAACCAGCTGTGTGGGATCCGCGGGATATCGGTCGTCGACGCCTACGCCGTCCAACCGCAGGGCTGTGCGGCCGGGCAGCCGGTGCACACCGCTTTTGAGGTCAGCACAGGCAACCCGGACGTGCGGATCGCGTTCCTTGACTCGGGGATCGAGTGGAACAACCCCGGCGTGATGGAAAACGTCGCCGACAAGATCTGGATCAACACCGCCTCGGTGCCGGCGCCGGAGCACACGCTGAAGACGCCGCTGACGGCGCTGCCCGACGGCAAGAGTTGCGCCAGCCTGCCCAACGCGCGCGGCGGCAACTACAACCGCCTCGGCAACTACTGGTCAACCGGCCACGGCGGTGACATCGGCGGTGATTACGACATCTTGCATCTCGGTGTTGTCAACGTCCTTGACTGGGCGTGTGACCCGCGCGTTGCCGCGGCGATCTACCCGCCGTCGCTGGATGCGGGTCTGACCTGCCCGGGTTCGACCGCCTGCCGGATCAACCCCAACTACCACGGCGCGGTGATCTCCAAGGGCGACGCATTCCTGACGCCGGAGGCGCTGATCATCGCCTTCAGCGATGGGGTCGACCACGCCCACGACGGCTACAAGAGCGACATCGCCGGATGGAACTACGTCGACAACAACAACGATCCGTTTGATGACGTCCAGTACGGCCACGGCGGCGAGGAGGCCGGCTGGGAAGGGGCGGAGGCGAACACCGGCAGCACGGTCGGCACCTGCCCCAACTGCCTGATCATGCCGCTGCGGGTCGGCGAGTCGTTCGTCACCGATGCCAACCAGTTTGCGGAGGCGGCGCTGTACGCCACCGACATGGGCGCCGATGTGATCTCCGAGGCGCTCGGCACCTACAACGCGCCCTACTTTGCCCGGCAGGCGATCGAGTACGCCTACAACCACGGCACGACGGTGATTGCCTCCGCCGCCGATGAGGCTGCCGAGCATCACAACCAGCCAGGCTCCTTGCCCGACACGATCGTTGTCAACTCGATCACCGAGCCCGACTACATCTCCGGTGTCGGCGCCACCAACGTTCCGCCCTCCTACCTGCAGCTGAACGGCTGCACCAACTGGAGCACCCGCGTTGACATCAGTGTTGAGAGTCCCTCCTGCTCCTCAAACGCGACCGGACTCAGCGGCGGTATCGCGGGGCTTGTGGTCAGCGCGGCTGAGGACGCGATCGCCGCCGGGCGGATGACTCCGAGCAACCATTGCAAGACGGTCCGCGGTACGCCGTGCCCACTGACCCCCAACGAGGTCGAGCAGCTGATGGCATCCGGCGATATCGACGGCTCGACGACGGTTGGCATGACCGGGTCCAGCAGCGGCACGACGCCTGCAGATGAGGGTGACGGTGGCCAGGCTGACGAGGTCAACTTCGCCGCCGAGCCGGAGTCCTCATGCACGCAGGCGCCGCTGCCGACCTGCACCGACCCGAACCTGAACATGACGTTCGCGCTGGACATGCTCGGCGGCGTGCTCGGCCCGTTGCCGGACTCGTTCCAATACCCGGCGCGGAAGGGCTTCAACGAGTTCTATGGCTACGGGCGGCTGAACGCCTACAAGGCAGTGGTGGCGGCGTTCGACGGTCACATCCCGCCTGAGGCGAGGATCACCTCACCGCAGTGGTTTCAGCAGATCGACCCAGGCCTTGCGGACTTCAGCGTTGACGGCTACACCAACGCACGTGGCGTTCCCTACACCTGTCAGGTCGACGTGGCGCCGGGCGTTGAGCCGAACAACAAGTCGGCGACCGGCCAATACCCGGGTGACTTCCATCAGATCCCGTCAAGCTGGTGCAACGGCAGCACCGCCCGCTCCGGCGCCTACAACGGTTTGCTGGCGAACGTCAGCATCCCCTATCTGAAGTCGCTGTTCCCGCCCGGCAACCCGAGCTCGTTCTACGGCAACGAGAACGGTGGAATCCCGCAGGACCAGTTCGGGCGTCCCAACACCCAGCCCTACGGATTCACGATCCGCGTTGTCGTCTCGACCACGAAGGGCCTCGCGATGACCGGCGAGGATCGCCGACAGCTGTTCCTGCACCGCGATTCGCAAATGCTCGCCGGCTGGCCGAAGGAACTGTTGGCCGATGGTGACTCAACGCCGGTGCTCGCCGACCTTGAGGGCAATGATCGCAACGACCTGGTGATCGCGACTGGCGACGGCAAGATCTATGCGTTCCGCGCGGACGGCAGTGAGGCGCCTGGCTGGCCGGTCCACACCCCACAGTTGCCGCTGCATCTCGGCGAAGCCGCGTTTGGGCGTGGGGGTGTTGGAACCGACCACTACTGCACCGTGATCGGTGGACTGGCGGCCGGCGACCTGTTCGACAACGGCGAGACCGACATCGTTGCGGCCGATCAGTGCGGCAACGTCGACGCCTGGAACGGGCAGGGTCAGCTGGTCTTTCACGCCGCCGCCAATCCCAACTACTCCGGCGGACCAATCGACTGCGCGACCGTGGCGAGCTGCGGCGCCGATGCGACCCGCACCGGCTCCTGGGACCGCACGCAGGACGCCTTCATCACCGCGCCGGTACTCGCCAACCTGAAGGGCGGCCCCGGTCCGCTGGACATCATCGCGGCCGGTGAGGATCGCCATGTTTACGCCTGGCAGCCCGACGGCAAGGCGGTTCCCGGCTTCCCGGTGTTCGTCCAGGACCCCGACAAGATCTCGTCGGTCAACCCGATCTCCAACGAGCCGACCTTCAACCTGAAGAAGACGGGTCCGAACCCGGGGATTGAGGAAGACCAAGGCAAGATCATCGACACGCCGGCGGTCGCCTACATCCACGGGTTCGACAAGCCGCCGGTGATCTACGTCGGTACCAACGAGGAGTACAGCGTTGGCGTCGGTGACGAAGGTCCGATCAACGCCAGCTACATCAACTCGACCTCGCTGGGAGTGATCGGGGCGACTGGGCTTTTGTCATTCGCCAACGGACGCGTGTACGCGATCAAGCCGACCGGCGGGCAGATGATCTGCAACGGCGTGTCCTGTCACTCGACAGCGTTTGAACCCGGCTGGCCGGTGAAGATCGGGATCATCGATGAGGGCCTGTTGCCTGACGTCGGCGAGGGGATCAACGGCTCGCCAGTGGTCGCCCCGATCGACTGCCCGGACGGTGGCTACGGCGACAAGATCGCGGTGTCGCCGGACGCGGGCCCTGCCTACATGCTGAACCCGAACGGCACCTCCTGCTACGGCAGCTTCGACGGCCAGTACAACACGATGGCGACCGACATCACGACCGGCAACGGCGAGAAGCTTGATCTGCCCGCCTTCCCGGCGGTTGGCATGCCCTCGTTCGGCACGCTGAACGACCGCACGATCTCGCTGTTTGACCAGGGTGGCGGTTTGATCCGCGCGCTTGATGTCGTCGTCAACGGTGAGCAGAGGGGCGGTCAGGACTTCATCCTCGGCTGGAACGCCGACAGCGGCCAGATGAATCTCGGCTTCCCGGCCGTCGTCAACGATCTCGGCTTCCTGACCGGCGAGACGGTCGGCCAGATCACCGCCCAACCCGGCACGCAGGACGTTGTCGCCGGCACCGCATCACTTGACCTCGACGCGTTCAACGACCTTGGCCAACCGGCTTCATCGGCGTGGCCGAAGCTGACCGGTGATTGGACGATCGCGACACCGCTGCTGGGCTCGTTCGGAACGCTCGACTACCTGCCGGGCGCCGACCGTGACGTCGTCGCGGTGACGCGCTCAGGGACGCTGTCGGTCTACGGCACGCCCGCCGCGGCCTGCTCGCCGGCCTCGTGGCCGAACTGGCATCACGACCCCAGCAACTCTGGTGATTACGAGCGCGATGGCGTGCCACCGGGAGTAGCGGCGGATCTGTCGCTGTCCGGCGGAGTGCTGCGGTTCGTCGCTCCGGGCAACCAGGGCGAGTGCGGAACCGCCAACGCCTACCAGCTGGTTACCTCGGCGCAGCCGATCACGTCCGACTCCTTCGCCTCGGCCAAGCCGCTGTCCCGGGCGCCCACCCCAGCCGCCGCCGGCACGCTGCAAACGCTCGCTGTGCCGGCCGGCGCCGAGCGGTATCTGGCGTTACGCTCGGTCGGTGGTCAGGGTGAGATCGGGCCGATCGCCGAGCTCGATACGCGCGGCGCCGTTGCCGGTGGCCCAGCTGCCGGCGCCGGTTGCGTCGCGCTGGCACCGATCAGCGGGATCAAGTCAGTCCAGGTATTCCCCCATGAGCTGCGGGTCCGCGGCAAGGCGTATGACAACTCCTGCGGGACCGCACGGGTGCGGCAGGTGCGGATCGAGATCTCGCGCGGCAGCTTCAAGCTGTGGGCGAACGCGGTGCTACGCAACGCAGCGCCCGGACATGCCGCCTACTTCACGCTGACGATCCGCCGCACGCTGGCACGCGGCACCTACGTCGTGACCTCCTTCGCCACCGACGCCGCCGGGCGCACCGAGATCCCGTTGCGGTTCGATACCACGCTGGCGCGCGTCCGCTAACCAGAGGCCCGCTACGCTTCCGCCGCGATGGCGGTCACGGTTGTCGGTTCGATCGCGTTCGACGCGGTCAAGACACCGTTCGGCGAACGCCCAAAGATGCTCGGCGGCTCGGCCGTCCACTTCGCCCTGGCCGCGTCCTTCTTCGACGCCGTCCGGGTAGTCGGACCGGTCGGCGACGACTTCGGTGAGGCCGAGTACGAAGTACTCCGCGGCCGGGGTGTGAACACCTCCGACATTGAGCACGTCCACGGCGGCCAGACGTTCTTCTGGAGTGGGGTCTATGGCTGGGACCTCAACGACCGCGAGACGCTCGCCACCGATCTGAACGTGTTCGCCGAGTTCGAACCGAAGCTTTCGCCTGAGTCGCAATCCTCCGAGGTTCTGTTCCTCGCCAACATTCAGCCTGACCTCCAGCGCCAGGTCCGCGCCCAGTGCGCGGGAGCGCGGTTCGTTGCGCTTGACTCGATGAACCTGTGGATCGAGATCGCCCGCGACTCACTGGTCGCGGCGATCAAAGAGGTCGACTGCCTGATCCTCAACGATGCCGAGCTGCGTCAGCTGACCAACGCCCCAAACCTGATCCGGGCGGCGCGCGAGATCCTCACTTGGGGCCCGAAGGTGGTCGTCGCCAAGCAGGGTGAGTACGGCGCGGTGCTGGTCACCGCGGACACGTTCTTCTCGCTGCCGGCCTATCCGCTTGAGAACGTCCGTGACCCGACCGGCGCCGGCGACACGTTCGCCGGGGGCTTTGTCGGCTACATCGCCGCTCACCTCGACGAGGGGCTGAGCGACGAACTGCTGCGCCGCGCGATGGCTTACGGAACCGCGCTCGCCTCATTCAACGTCGAGGAGTTCGGGACCGAGCGGGTCAGCCGTCTCACGCTCGACGAGATCGACGCGCGCCTGCACGAGCTGCAGCAGATCGTCGCCCTCCCGATCTGAGCGCACAGCCCAGCGCGGCGCGCCGATCGCCGTCCGCTGGCAGACTTGCGGTGAAATGAGCCAGCAACCGACCTCAGTCCTGTCCGACGGCACGATCGTCGAACTCCTGCAGGCGGGGCGGATCAAGATCGATCCGTGGACACCCGAGATGGTTCAGCCCGCCAGCATCGACCTGCGGCTAGGCGACTCCTTCCGCGTCTTTCACAACCACCGGATCTCCTCGATCGATCTGCGCAACCCGCCTACCAACCTGACCGAAGAGGTCGTGATCCCGGACGGCGAACCGTTCGTGATCCACCCCGGGGAATTCTGCCTCGGCCGCACCCTCGAGTGGGTCGAGCTGCCCGACGACATCGTCGCGCGGATCGAGGGCAAATCAAGTCTCGGCCGCCTTGGGCTGATCGTCCACGCCACCGCGGGCTTTTGCGACCCCGGCTGGAAGGGCACGCTGACGCTCGAGCTGAACAACCTGACGCGCGTTCCGATCAAGCTTTGGCCCGGCCTGCCGATCGCCCAGCTGTCGTTCATGACGCTTGACCACGCGGCGCTGAAGCCCTACGGCAGCCCCGGTCTCGGCAGCCACTACCAGGGCCAACGGGCAGCCACCGAGAGCCGTTATGAGGGCGGCCCGGCGCAAAGCGGATAGTTCGCGGTGGCCGCTGCCGGCACCCGTCGTTTAGAGTCCTTTTCGTACAGGTAATCCGGCTAGCACTGGAGTGAGACGACCGCGATGACGACTGAGACTGCCCAGGAGCAAAACGGCAGCAACGCTGCCGGTTCAGAGACCCTGACGATCACCGACAACCGGACCGGTCAGACCTACGAGCTGCCGATCGAGGACGGCACCGTGCGCGCCACCGAGCTGCGCAAGATCAAGGTCGACGAAGAGGACTTCGGGATCATGACCTATGACCCGGCCTACATGAACACCGCTTCGTGCCGCTCGGCGATCACCTTCATCGACGGCGACAAGGGGATCCTCGAGTACCGCGGCTACCCGATCGAGCAGCTTGCGGAGAAGTCCACTTATCTTGAGGTCGCCTACCTGCTTGTCCACGGCGAGCTACCGACCTCCGATCAGCTCGCGACCTGGACGCACGAGATCACGATGCACACGTTCGTCCATGAGAACGTCAAGGAGTTCATGCAGGGCTTCCGCTACGACGCGCACCCGATGGGGATGCTGCTCGCCTCGGTCGGCGCACTGTCGACGTTCTACCCGGAGGCGGCGCAGATCAAGGACGCTGAGATCCGTTACATGCAGGTGATCCGGTTGATCGCGAAGATGCCGACGCTGGCCGCCTTCAGCTACCGCCACAACCGCGGGATGCCCTACGTCTACCCGGACAACGAGCTCAGCTACGCCGGGAACTTCCTGGGGATGATCTACAAGATGACCGAGCTGAAGTACCAGCCCGATCCGCGCCTCGAGCACGCGCTTGACGTGCTCTTCATCCTCCACGCCGACCACGAGCAGAACTGCTCGACCTCCTCGGTCCGCGCGGTCGGCTCCTCCGAGGTCGATCCGTACTCGGCGATCGCCGCCGGCGTCGCTGCGCTGTACGGCCCGCTGCACGGTGGCGCCAACGAGGCGGTGCTGCGGATGCTGCGGCGGATCGGCTCGACCGACAACGTCCCCGCCTTCATCGAGGGCGTCAAGGCCGGTGACGAGCGGCTGATGGGCTTCGGCCACCGCGTCTACAAGAACTTCGACCCACGCGCGAAGATCATCAAGAAAGCCGTCGACGAGGTGTTTGAGGTGACGGGCAAGAATCCGCTGCTGAACATCGCCACCGAGCTCGAGAAGATCGCGCTCGAAGACGACTACTTCATCAAGCGCAAGCTCTACCCGAACGTCGACTTCTACTCGGGCCTGATCTACGAGGCGCTGGGGATGCCGGTTGAGATGTTCCCAGTGTTGTTCGCGATCGGCCGCACCAGCGGCTGGATCGCCCAGTGGCTGGAGATGATTCAGGACAGCGAGCAGAAGATCGCCCGCCCGCGGCAGATCTACACCGGGGCACGTGGAGTCGATTACGTGCCGATGTCTGATCGGGCCTAGCCGGGCCCGATCACGACCCTGGCCGTTGTGATGTCCGAGCAATTCCATCGCGCCTCGCTGAACGCCGAGCCGAAGGACCGGTTCATCCGTCTGCGCGAGGCGCTTGGCGTCACGTCGTTTGGGATCAATGGGATCGTGCTTGAGCCGGGGCAGCGCAACCGGATCCACAACCACCGGTTGCAGCAGGAGGTGTTCCTGGTGCTTGAGGGAACGCTGACCTTGTTGGTTGAGGGCGAGGACGTTGTGGTGGGTCCGGGTGAGCTGGTCGAGGTGCCGCCAGGGGCCCGGCGTCAGCTGACCAACCGCGGTCCCGAAGTTGTGCGGCTACTGGCGCTCGGGGGGATGGTTGGGAACGAGCACGCCGGGCGTGACGGCGAGGCGTTCAACCAGTGGGATGGCGAGGCGTTGCCGATCGCTGAAGTGCCGCTGCCGGACGATTTTCCCGTCTAGCACGGCTGAGGAACAACCCAGATTCATCACATAGATGAATTTCGGTTGTTCGTGACTGTCTAGCGCGAGGTGACGGTGACGCTGATCGTGCGCACGCCGCGGTCGGCGGCGAGCCGAAGGATCGCGGTGTTTTGGCGTGAGACGACCCTTGCGCCGGTGACGTGGACGAGGTAGCCGCGCGGGTAATCAAGTGACGGCGCCGCGACCTGGGTGATCGCGCCGGCGCCGAAGCGCCCGCCGGCTGCCTTGGTCGTGGTGTAGCTGAAGGTGAAGGTCTGGGTGGCGTGGTTGTAGCCGTACGCCAGCGGAACGCCCGAGATCACCTGCGGGTATGGCTCGGTCAGCGCCCGCACGGTGTTCCATTCGACGTTGGCCCCGGTCGCGGGTTTGGCTGGGTTGAGGACCATCGCCTGGACTGAGCCGGGGCCGGTGGTCGTCGGGTCGTTGCAGCCGCAGAACGCCCACTCAAGCCAGGGGACGCGGTTCTTGTCCGCGCGGCTGACCAGGTCCTCAAGTTCAGGGACGTCGTTGGTCGCCCCGAACTCCGTCTCAAGCAGGGCGTCGTGGGTCTGCGTTACCCGGTGAACGGCGTTGGCGAACACCAGTGCATCGGTTGCGTCGCAGACCGGGTTGGTTGCTCTGCTGTTGTTGGCGGGCGCGGTCAAGCAGTAGTCGTGGAAGGCGAAGCCGGCGTTGGGGTCGCCGAGCGGACCCAGCGCGGTGTTGACCCCGTCGTTGAAGATCACGTTCGGCTCGTACCAAACGAGCGTGCGGTGATCGACCTTGCGGATCGCTGCATCGACGCGCTTGTACAGCGCCAGCAGCTTGGTGTCGAACAACGGGCAGCCGCTCAGCACCACGCACTGCTCCCAGAGGGTGCCGGGAAACGGCTCATTCATGATCTCGTAGCCGAGCACCGACGTGTCTGACTTGAACGCCTTGGCGACGTCCGCCCAGGCGCCCGCGTAGTACTGCTGCAGGCCGATCCCACTCGGGCCGGCGGCGTTGTCGAAGAACTGATCGAGCGCGTGCTCGAGCGCCGGGTTGGCAAGGTAGTTGTTGGAGAAGCCGAGCTTCGGGTTCGGCAGGCCGCCGTCCTCAATTGCCCAGTCCGGGAACCCCTCGCCTTGGAACAGCTCGTTCAGCATGTCCTGGTGGAAGTCGAGCAGCGAAACGATCCCGTAACGGGCGAGCATCTTCACCGTGGCCCTGACCTGCGCGACGTACTTGGCGTCGAACACGCCCGGCTTCGGCTCGAGCCCCTTCCAGATCACCCCAACGCGGACCGCGTTGAAACCGATGCTGCGCAGGAACTTGGCGTCTGAGGGACCGAAGCCGATCGCCGCTGGGTAGTAGGGCGCCAGCTTGTAGACCATGTTTGTCCCGTGCAGGATCACGACCCGGCCGCGTACGTCGGTGATCCAACGCCCAGCGTGGCCTAACGGCAGGACTGGCCCGAGGCTGGCGGCGGGTGCTTTGCGGCTGGAACCGGCCGCGTGAGCGATCCACACGCCGGTGCTCAGGGCAAGCAGCGCCGCGACCAGCAGCGCGGCGGGGAAAGCGGACCGCCTGGTCACAGGACGAGCGTAGCCCCGCTACGGCGCAGCCACGCGGCGTGCTGCTTGTAGTCCGGGCAGTGCTCGGCGACCAATCCCCAGAACTTCGGCGAGTGGTCCATTACGGCGAGGTGGCAGACCTCGTGCCAGACGACGTAGTCAAGGACCGCTTCCGGCGCCAGCAGCAGCCGCCAGTTGAAGCTGAGCGCGCCTTCCCGGGTGCAGCTACCCCAGCGAGTCTTCTGGCCACGGACCGTCAGCTTCGCGTAGCTCAGCTTGGCGCTGGCGCACGCCCGGCTGGCACGCGTCTCGAACTCGTCGCGTGCAACGCGCCGGTACCAACGCTCGATCGCCGCCTGCTGGTCCGCTGGGTCGGCTGGGACGTAGAGCGAGTCGCCACGTCGGTGAGCGCGCGTGCGGCCGGGCTCGCTGACGAGCGTGAGGGTACCGTCCAGGTAGGGAAGCGTGGTCCCGCGGGCGGCCACGGTCGCCTTGTGCCGGTCGAGTTCAAGCAGCCGCCGGTTGATCCAGGGGGTCAACTCGTCGACGGCGTCGGCCGCGTGCTGGTGGGTTGCTCGCAGCGGCAGCACGACCTCGACGCCGCGCTTGGCGTCGACCGTGATGCGGATCCGCCGAGCGCGCTGCGAGCGTCGGATTGAGTACTCGATTGCGGCGCTGCTCATCGGAGTCTCAGGGTACGGTTTGAGACCGACATGACCGCGCTACCCGCACTGACCGGACGCCTGTCAGACGGCGTGATCGAACTCCGCGCGATCGCCGACTGGGACATCCCCGAGATCCTGATCGCCCACCAGGACGACCGCGAGCTTGCGGGCAAACTCGGTCTGAAGCGCCCACCGAGTGGCGCCGCGCTCGGCAGCGAGGTCGAGAACGCTGACGCCGAGCGTGTCGCAGGAACCGCGCTACGGCTGACAGTTGTTGAGCCGGGCGGCGAGGAGTGTCGTGGCCGGCTTGTCGTGTCCGAGGTCGATTGGGAGGCGCGGAGTGCGCGGGTCCAGGTTTGGATCGCGCCGGCGCTACGTGGCCGTGGCTTGGCGCGCCGTGCCGTGGCGCTCGCTGCCGAGTGGCTGCGCAGCCGCGCCGGGATTGAGCAGCTTCAGTGCTGAGAGGATCGCCCGCGTCGCGGGTGAGCGGTTGAGCGTGTAGAAGTGGATGCCGGGAGCGCCGTGGGCAAGCAGTTCGGCGCACTGCAGCGAGGCGTAGGCGACGCCGAACTCGGCGACTGATTCGGGGTCGTCGGCGCGCTGCTCCAGCTCGGCCAGGAGTCCGTCCGGGATCGTCGCGCCGCACTGTCCGGTGATCCGCTTGATCTGCGAGGCGTTAGTGATCGGCATGATCCCTGGCAGGATCGGGACGTCGATTCCGGCGAACCGAGCGGCGTCGACGAAGCGGAAGTACGCCTCGTTGTCGAAGAACAGCTGGGTAATCAGGAAGCGGGCGCCGGCGTCGACCTTCGCTTTCAGGTACTGCAGGTCGGACAGTGGGTCGGCGGCCTGCGGATGGACCTCCGGGTGGCAAGCGGCGCCGATCCCGAAGTCGTACTGGCTCCGGAGCAGTTCGACGAGCTCGGCCGAGTAGCTGAGCCCTTCGGGGTGCGGCTCCCAGTCGAGCTGCCCGGCCGGTGGATCCCCACGCAGCGCCAGCACGTTCTCGATCCCAGCCTCGTGCAGCTGATCGAGCTTCGCTTGCAGCTGATCAACCGAGGCACCTACGCAGGTCAGGTGGGCCATCGCTTCGATCCCCAGCTCGGCCTTCAGCCACTTGGTGATCTCAAGTGTGCGGCCCGCCGTGCTGCCGCCGGCCCCGTAGGTGACGGACGCGAACGCCGGCTGCAGGTCGCGTAGCGCCGCCATCGCCTCACGCAAGTTCTTCTCACCCTCGTCAGTCGATGGGGGAAAGAACTCGAACGAGAAGATTGGCCCGTCGCTCGAGGCGATGATCTCATCAATCCGCATCCTCAGCGAGACGATACCAACCTTGACAAGGTTGTGTCAGGGTTTACTCGCTTGAAATTGAACTCAGTTTCAAGTTGCGTGACGCCAGGGCGGGTGCGTGCGCACTTTGGGGCCCTGGGAGGGCCCATTTGATGCACGGACGACACAGCGAGGGGTTGTCGACGAAATGGGTCCTGTGAGGACCCAATTCACGGACAAACCCTAGGTGGTGAGGCGCCACCGCTCGACTTCACCGTCCGGCTCGCGGCTGACTAGCCCGCCGCGTTCAAGGTGCGTGAGGAAGCAGAGCGTCTCGGTCAGGTGCCAGACGGCGGTCATCGGGTTGAGCGGTCCGCCGAACACCGCGGGTGCGATCTCAAGCGCGGTGTGCGGTCCGCCGCCTAGCGCCGCGGTGGTGGCAGCGAGCCGCTCGTTGACGAGAGCGCGGTTGCCTTCGATGTGGGCGTGAACGTCGGTGAACGGCCGGCCGTGGCCGGCAACGCAGAGGCGGGCGCTGAGCGCGTCGACGGTGTCAAGGCTGGTCAGGAACTCCTGGATCGGGTCGGGCGTCCAGCCGTAATCGAAATACAGCGAGATCCGGCCGAGCAGGTGGTCCCCCGAGATCATCAACCGGTGCTCGGGTTGAAACAGCGTGATGTGTGAGGGAGCGTGGCCCGCCGTCTCGTAGACCTGCCACTCGCCGAGGTCCGAGGAGATCACGACGCCCGGCAGCAGATCGTGATCGGCTTCGACCAGCCCGGCGACCCCGGATGGCCGTTCACGGGCGGCTTCGAAGTAGCGCAGCAGCGCGCTCTCAGGGATTCCGGACTGCCGTCCGACCTCGATTCGACGCGCGGTCGTCGCCTCCGGATCGTCGATCGAAGCACGCCCATGCGCGTTGTTCGGATGGACCCAAAGCGACGCACCGGAGCGCTCGATCACCGGCGCCATCTGCCCCCAGTGATCGGTGTGGGCGTGGGTGATCACGAGCTTTGAGACCTGCTCAAGGCGCAGTCCGACTTGTCGCATCGCCAGCTCGAGTGCCTCGAACGTCCCCGGGTCGGTATCGGAGGCCGGCAGGAACAAACCACAGTCGACGAGCACGACCGTCTCGCCATCGGCGATCGCCCAGGCGTTGCAATGTGGCACGCCGGGCCAGGGCAGAGGCAGGCGCAAGCGCCACAGCCCCGGCAGCACCCGCTCACCTCGTCCAAGCTCGCGTTTGGCGTCGCTCATCAGGGGGCACAGCGTAGACTCGGGCCCGAATGAGCTGGACTTCAACCCTGGCCGGGCGTTACTTCGAGGCACTCAACAATCGCGACCTTGACCTGGCGGTCGGCTATTGGCGCCCAGGCGGTGTTGACCGGGTTGTCGGTCAAGCCGAGCTGATCGCACCGCACGAGGTCAAGCAGTACTTCACGGAGCTGTTTGAGGCGTTCCCTGACTGGCGCTTTGAGGTCGAAGACATGACGCAGCAGGCGAACGTTTGTGTCGTGCGCTGGAAGGTCCGCACCACCTTCGCCGGTCCCAAACAGTTTCAAGGGTTCGAACCCAATGGCGGCACCGTCGAGTTTGAGGGGATTTCGATGCTGACCTTCGATGGAGCGACGATCGTCAGTAACCACGCCTACACGGACAGTGCCGACCTGGCGCGTCAACTCGGGCTGTTGCCGGCTGCCGGCTCGCCCTCCGATCAAGTGCTGGCAACCGTCGCCAACGTCAAGACCGCTGCCAACAAAGCATTTGCCGGCGACGCCGGTGCGGAGCAGATCGCCGACGGCGTCTGGGTCGTCCGCGGCGGCGTTCCGCGGATGATGAACGTCTACCTGATCGCCGAGCCGGGTGGCGGCGTGACCGTGTTCGACGCCGGGATCCGCGATATGGCCGGTTCGATCGCCACGGCCGCGGCCCACCTCGGGGGGATTCGCCGGATGGTTCTTGGGCACGCCGACTGCGATCATCGCGGTGCCGCCGCAGCCCTGAAGGCACCCGTTTTCGTGCATGAGCTTGAGGTCGGTGCTGCCACCTCCGCCAACCATCAGCGTGACTATTGGAAGTTGGGCGAGCTCTCACTCTGGGCGCGGCCGCTGTACCCCCAGCTGTTCAAGGTTTGGGACGGGGCGCCGGTAACGATTACGGGGACGCTGAAGGAGGGCGACAGCGTCGGCGACTTCAGCGTGGTTGAACTCCCGGGCCATGCGCCCGGCCTGATCGGCCTGTTCCGCCGCTCCGATCGGCTTGCGCTGGTCTCCGACTGCATCTACACGGTGAACCCCGAGACTGGGCGTCGGGGGCGGGCGAGGACGCCGCACACGGCGTTCAACCAGAGCACCGAGGTGGCGAAGCAGTCGATCCTCAAGCTGCGTGGCCTGCGGCCCGAGACCGTCTGGGCCGGGCACGCCAAACCCGTCTCAAGCGACGTCTCCGAGGCGCTGTTGCGCGCCGCGAACGACTGAGAAGTGGGCAAGCGCAACCGCCAGAAAGGTCTGCGCGCGCCGTCCTCGGTGTACACCGACGCGGACGGGAACGAGTTGGAGCTGAGCGGCTCCTTCGGGATTCTTGCGCGCTCGAAGTACAACGCGACGCTGCACGGCGGCCACCATCGTGATGACGCCTGGCAACGCGCCACCGAGCTGCTGTTTGAGCAACTTACGGTGGCGTGGACGATCCACGGGCTGAGGACCGAGAAGCAGGGCGAGTTGCTAGCGCGCTACCGTGTCGCGTCGGGCCCGGAGCGGCAGTTCATCCGTGACAGCCTGCGCGTGCACCTGGCCGAACACTTCCCCGATGTGGAGGCACCGTGATCGACGCCGACAAGCACGCCGCCCTGCTCTGCGATTGGTGTCTTGAGGTGCAGGCGGGCCAGCAGGTGCTTGTCCGGACAACGACACTGGCGGAGCCGTTGGTGCTCGCGCTGTCCGTTGCGCTGCTCAAACGCCAGGCGTGGCCGATCCTCGACCTCCAGCCGCTCGGCATGCTGCCCGAGTTCTTCCGCCACGCGCATGATCGCCAGATCGACTCATTCCCGCCCGTGCAGATGGCGATGCTCGAAGGGGTTGACGCCCTGCTGGGGATCCAGGCTCCGGGGGACAACGACGGACTGGCGGGCATCGACCCCGGCAAGCAGGCGAGGGCCGCGCTTGCGCGGACGCCGCTGCAGGAAGTAGTTCTGTCGGGCCGGTGGGCGGGAACGATCTGGCCGACGCCGGCGCTGGCGGCTGAGGCAGGGCTCTCCGACAGCGACTACGAGGCGTTCGTCGAGCACGCGTTGTTTCTTGATCAGCCCGATCCGATTGAGTCATGGCGTGCCCTCAGTGCCCGCCAACAAAAGCTCGTCGAGCGGCTGACGCCGGCGCGGCAGGTGCGGATCGAGAACGCCCGCTCCGACATCACGCTCGACGTCACGGGGCGGACCTGGATCAACTCTGACGGCCGTCGCAACATGCCAAGCGGCGAGGTCTTCACCGGGGCGCACGAGCACTCGGCAAACGGCACGATCCACTTCGACATTCCGTCCAAGGCAGGACTCGTTCAAGGCGTCACGTTGACGTTCAAGGACGGCGGGGTAGTCGAAGCGCACGCTGACCGCGGCGACGAAATCCTGCAGGCGCAACTTAACTCGGACCCCGGAGCTCGCTTCCTCGGTGAACTGGGGATCGGCACCAACGCCGGGATCGATCGGGCGACCGGATCGACGCTGCTTGATGAGAAGATGGCGGGAACAATTCACCTGGCGCTCGGCCGCTCCTATCCGGAAACCGGGGGTACCAACTCCTCGGTCGTGCATTGGGACCTGATCTGCGACCTACGGCCTGGCGGGCGCGTGAGCGTCGACGGCGAGACGCTGATCGAAAACGGCAGCTTTACAGCCGTCGGCTAACGTGCGCGGCTATGCGCCGCACCAAGATTGTCGCCACGATTGGCCCCGCCTCGCGTGAACACGATGTGCTCGCGCGGATGGTCGAGGCCGGTCTTGATGTCGCCCGGCTGAACTTCTCCCACGGCGACCGCGAGACGCACGCCGAGAACGTCGAGCGCGTGCGGGCGGCCTCCAGCGCTGCCGGCAGGCCGGTCGCGATCCTCCAGGACCTGCCGGGTCCGAAGCTGCGGGTCGGGATGATCGAAGGCGATTACGCGGAGTTCAAACCGGGCGATCAGCTGTGCCTGACCTGCGGCTCGACCGAGCAGGGGAATGAGAAGCGGCTGTCGGTCAGCTGGGATGGGCTGGCGAATGCTGTCGATCCCGGCGACATCGTCTACCTGGCCGACGGGGCGATCCGCCTGCGCGTCGAGGCGGTCCGCACCGATGTTGGGGAAATTGACACCGCCGTTGAGGTCGGCGGCCGTGTCGCCTCGCGTCAGGGGTTGAACATCCCAGGCTCGACTCGCGGCCTGCGTGCAGTGCCTGAGGAGGACCTCGAGATGCTGCGCTTCGGCGAGTCGATCGGCGTCGATCTCGTTGCGCTGTCTTTCGTCCGCAGCGCCGAGGACATAACCAGCGTGCGTAAGCACACGCGACTGCCGCTGGTCGCGAAGATCGAGAAGCCCCAGGCGATGGACGCCGCCGAGGAGATCATTCGCGCCGCCGATTGCGTGATGGTCGCCCGCGGCGATCTGGGGATCGAGCTGCCGATCGAGGACGTGCCGCAAGCACAGAAGAAGATTCTGCGGATCGCCGGGGAGTTGGCCCGCCCCGCGATCACCGCGACGCAGATGCTCGACTCCATGGTCGCCTCCTCGCGGCCGACACGCGCTGAGGCGACCGACGTCGCCAATGCGATCATCGACGGAACCGACGCGGTGATGCTCTCGCAGGAGACCGCGGTCGGTCAGTTCCCGGTTGAGGCAGTGGCGATGATGGCGTCGATCGCGCAGCGCACCGAGGAGTCGTTGCCATACGAGGTGTGGAACGAGCACCGCGTTCACCGTGACGCGCGTGACCCGGCGTACACGATCGCCTACAGCGCCTGCGCGGCCGCCCGTGACCTCGGGCTTGATGCGCTGGTGGTGCCGACGCTGTCAGGACGTTCGGCCCGGTTGATCTCCGCGCACCGTCCGACGGTGCCGATCTATGCGCTGTCACCAGGACGCGAGACCGTTCAGCGCTGCGGCCTGATGTGGGGTGTGCGGGCGGCGTCGATGCGCCGTCACGAGGTGACGGAGGCGCTGATCGCCGACGCCTGCCGACGCGTTGTCGAACTTGGCTGGGTCACGCCCGGCTCGCGGATCGCGATCACCGCCGGGCTGCCCAGCGGCCGTCCTGGCACTACGTCGCTGTTGCAGATCCAGCGGGTTTGACCGGCAGTTCGCCGAAGAACGCGGCCTCTTGGCGGCCGAGTTCGGTGGCGGGCGGATCGCCGTAGAACCACTCGCGGGCGATCCGGTGGAAGTTACCGCGGGTGTGAAGCTGAGCCATCACGGCCATCGTCAACAGTTCCATCCGCCGGCCGAAGATGTGGTCGGGCGGCGCGTTCTCATGGCGCATCTGGCCGAAGTACTCCGAGCGCGGGTCGCTCATGTCGATCATCACCCGCGTCGCCGTCTCGGGTAGCAGCTCAAGCTGCTGATCGATCGTGTACCAGCCGGTGACAGCGCGAAAGTGCTCGAGCACGCGGTCCGGGTCAAACCGCTCGGGCTCGGGGAAGAAGCCGATCTCGGCGCCGCGGGCCATGATCGTTGCGGTATCACCTTCGATGATCGCCCGTGCGACCTCGATCTCAAGCGCCACGGCGGCGGCGGGCATCCGCTTGAACAGGCCGAAGTCGAAGAACGCCATCCGCCCGTCGGCAAGTAGCAGCGAGTTACCGGGGTGGGGGTCGCCGGAGAACTGGTGGTGGCGGTATAGGCAGCCGAAGTAGAAGCGAAAGACGATCTCGCCAAGTCGGTCACGCTCGGCCTGCGGCAATGTCCGCAGTTCCTCGAAGCCGACTCCCTCTACAAACTCGCTGACCATTACGCGCTCACGGGAGAGCGAAGTGATCACCGCCGGGACGTAGATGAACGGGTGAGAATCGAACAGCCGCGCCAGGGTCCGCTGGTTCTGCGCTTCAAGTTCGTAGTCAAGCTCTTCCTCGATCCGCTCACGGATCTCCTGGCCGAGCGCCTGCGGGTCTATCCCGGGTGCCATCCGCTTCGCCAGCCGCAGAATCAGGCCAAGGTTCTGCAGGTCCGAGCGGACCGCCGCGGCGACACCCGGGTACTGGACCTTGACCGCCACGTCACGTCCATCGAGCAGTTTCGCGCGGTAGACCTGTCCGATCGACGCGGCGGCGATCGGCTCCTCATTGAACTCTTCGAAGTGGTCACGCAGTGAGCCGCCGAGTTCGGCCTCAATCACCTTGCGCATCTGCTTGAAGGTCACGGTTGGCGCGGCATCGCGCAGCGCCGCGAGCTGGCGCTGGAAGTCCTCGCGGTACTCCTCGGGAACGACCCCTGCGTCAAGGAACGACAGCACCTGACCGACCTTCATCGCGGCGCCCTTCATCGTTCCCAGCACCTTGACGATCTGGCTGGCAGCTTCCATGTGGCGGCGCTCCAGGGCGGCGCTGGCGTTCTCCTCGCTACGGACGATGTTGGCTGTCCGGGTGCCTGCCTGCATGACGGCCTGAGTCGCCGCGACGCGGCCGATCTTTGCGCTGCGCGCAACCCGGCCCTTGGGAATCCGGTTCTCGGCCATCGGCTAGTGGCCTGTCACGATGCTTGAGCCGGGGACGATCTCATCGGTTCCGTCCGGCCAGCGGACCCAGGCCTTGTGGCCGCCGTCGTAATCCTCGGCCAGCAGGATCAGCGTCGCCGGCTGATCGAGCGCGGTGCAGGGGCCGTCACCTTCCGGGTCAAGGCCGTTCCAGATCCGTACAAATGGATTGTTCTCAAGCTCCTCGGCGACGGTCGTCTGAGTGCTGTGGCCGGGGTGAATGGTCGTCGCCGCCGGCAGCGTCAGCAGCGTCTCGAGCACCGAGGTCTTGAGGTCCTCGTAGGTGGTGTGGCCGGGCGCCCGGACGCCACCGACCGAACCTTTGAACAGCGTGTCACCGGTGAACAGATCGGTTGCGTTGATCAGCAGCGCGACCATCCCGGCGCTGTGACCGGGCGTGTGCAGGACCTCGATGTCAAGTCCGCCGGAGGCGATCTGCGACTTCGGTGTGAGGTCGCCCACGGCGCGCGGGATCTGCGGGCGCTCAAGTGGATGCGCGAGCACCTCAGCGTGCGGATGGGTCTCGAGCACCTGCTCGAGCTCGGCGACGTGGTCGTAGTGATGGTGGGTCAGCAGCACATGCGTGAGGTGATAGTGACCGCCGTCAAGCGCTTGCAGCAGCGGCTCGACCGGCCCGCCGGCATCGATCATCACGCCCTCACGTGCCTGCTCGTCAAGCACCAGATAGGTGTTTGACATCCACGGCGTGCTCATTGAACGCTCGATGATCATCGAAGCCAGAGCGTAGCCCGATCGGTTTAGCCGCCGAGCGAGCGGGGTATTGATAAGGCCATGGGAACAACAGACCTGCAAACACATACGCCCGCCGAAACACGTACTCCGGCTGAAGCGGTCGAGCGTCGCCGCAAGACGCTTGACGCCGCTGAGGTGACCGCCCGTCTGATCCGGCTGATCGTCGGTGTGATCGCCGCGGTGGTTGGTCTTGAGATCGTGCTGACGCTGCTCCGCGCCAACGCCACCAACGCGATCGTCCATCGCATCGCGATCTGGGCGCATTCGCTAGCCGGCCCGTTCGTCGGAATGTTCAACCTGTCCAGCGCAAAGTGGACGCTGACGCTCGATTACGGGATCGCGATCATCGTCTATCTCGGCCTCGCCGAGTTGCTGATCGCGCTGATCAGAACGCTGATCGTCCCGACCCGCCGTCGCCTCGGCGTCGACACTCGGGCACCCGTCGTGAGGTAGCCTTCGGCGGGGAGCTACTGATGGCTGACCCGCCGAAGAGCAAAATCGCGCATCTTTTCGAGCGTCTGGCGATGGGCATCGCCGCGCACGACCGTGAGAACCCTGACCACACCTCGTGGGGGGTCGGTATGGCGCACTTCGACATCGAACGCCTCGGGCTTGAGGAAGGCGAGGAGATCCTGCCCGGGATCGTGCTGCAGGCCGACGGTGGCGTCAGCGGCGCGTTCCGCGTGCTCTGCAATGGCGACCACAATGCCGAGCTCGAGGAGGAAGCGGAGGACGTTGTGGAGGCGATCTCAGCCGAGCAGGACGAGCGTGAGCTTGAGGTAGTCCGTCCCGGTCGCCGTGAGCGCGAGCGGGAATGGGATGACGACGAGCAAGCGCCGCCGATCCGCCCGCCGTTTTAGCTGCTGACCGCCAGTAGCTCCCACTCGCCTGGGACGCCTTTGAGCTGGTGGCGGCCGCGCTCCTCAAACTGAAGGCCGGAGCCCGCTACGAGGTCCCGGATCGTCCGCGACACCAGTACCTCGTCGGCATCGGCCAGGGAGCAGACGCGGGCGGCGATGTGGACCGCAACGCCGCCGATGTCGTCATCGCCGATCTCTTCGCACTCACCGGCATGGACGCCGGCACGGACGCGCAAGCCGTGCTGGCGCGCGGTCGTCTCGATCTCCCGCGCGCATCGGATCGCCCGTGCAGGACCATCAAAGGTCGCAAGGAAGCCGTCGCCGGTCGACTTGATCGCCCGGCCACGCCAGCGGCTCAGCGAAGCGCGGACGTCGCTCAGGTGCGCCTCGAGCAGCTCGACCCAGCGGCTGTCACCGAGCTCGGCAGCCATCTCCGTCGAGCCGACGATGTCGGTGAACAGGACGGTCGCGAGGATCCGCTCGCCCTGCGGCACCGGGCGCAGCCCGGTGAGGAACTCCTGGACCGCAGCGATCCACTCATCGGCGCCCTCGTACCACGGCACGTGGTCATCGCCGTCCTCCTCAATCAGTCGTGCGCCGGGGATGTTGTCGGCCAGCCAGCGGGCGTTACCGATGTTGACCAGCCGGTCACGTGTGCGGTGGAGCACGAGCGTTGGCGCCTGCACCAACGGCGCCGCTTCACGCACGTCAAGGTCGAAGAACATCAGGGTCAGCCCGGCGAGCATTCCCGGTGAAGCGCTGGCGCGCTGGGCGCGGCCGAAGAACTGCCGGACCTCCTCGTTGTCGGCCTGGCTGGGGGCGGCGACCTCAACCGTCGCGCCGCTGCCGAACGACGGCAGCATCAACTCGGCCCCGGATTCAAGTAGCGCCTGCACGTCGTTGGCCCACGGGTAGTCAGGGGCCCAGGTCGAGCGGGCCATGCCGCCGCTGCAGACCAGTGCACTGACCCGCTCCGGGTAGGTCGCTGCAAACAGGATTCCCATCGTCACGCCCTCGGAGATGCCGATCAGTGCGGCACGCTGGGAGCCGGCGGCGTCCATCACTGCCCGCACGTCATCCATCCGTTGCTCAAGCGTCGGTGGTTGCTCGACTCGGTCAGACAGCCCCGAGCCACGGCGATCAAACGCGATCACCCGCGCAAAGGCGCCGAGCTTCTCGAGGAAGCGAGCGACCGGTGGGTGCTCCCAGACGAGCTCGATATGAGAGACGTAGCCCGGGATCAAGACGACGTCGAGCTCGCCCGCGCCGAACACCTGGTAGGCGATATTCACCTCACCGCTTTGCGCATAGCGGGTCTCCGGCGTCATCGGTTAGCCGGCGATGATCGCCGGTGGGTCGATCCCAGCGCGGCCGGCGATCTCGATCGTCAGCTCGGTGATCGTCGGGCAGGCGAGATCGTGGCGGGCGGCGGCTCGCAGCACGGAACCCTGAATCGAATCGAGCTCCGGGGTGCGCCCGGCGGTGATGTCACGCTGCATCGAGGACCCGAGTGTGGCGTGGACCGCGTCTAGCTCGGCAATCGCGATCGTCGGATCCGTCGGAACACCATCGGCGGTCGCAACCGCCGCGGCCTCGACGATGCAGCCAATCAGCCGCTCGCGCCAGCGGGGAGCCGTGCGGATGTAGCCAATCGAGCGGTCACAGGCGGCCGTTGTCGAGGCCAGGGCGTTCAGCCGGACGAGCTTTGACCACAGCACCGAACGCTCGCTGACGCCGACGCGCGTCGGGACCCCGGCCGCGGTCAACGTCTCGGCGAACTCCGGTAATACCTCAGCCGGCGGGCCATCGCCGTCAAACGCGACCTCGATCAACAGGAACGGGCTGGTGTGCGTGATCACGGCCGGTTGCGGGCGGTCAGCCTCAATTCGGATTGTCCCGGCGGCGACCGTTTCCGGCGCAAACCGCTGACGCAGATGATCGACACCGTCAAGCCCGTTCAGCAGCGGGACGACGACGCCTGGCTCAACCGCGATCCGCGTAAGCGCGTCGTCCAGCCCGATCATCTTGGTGGCGACGATCAGCACATCGACTGGAGCGTCAAGCAGCGGGGTCGCACGGGGGTGCGCGATGAACGATCCCAGCGCGACGCTGTCAACCGAAAGACCGTCAGCGTTAATCGTCTCGGCCGTCGACTCGCGCGCCACCACGACAATCTGTTCGCTCGCCTGGTGTAGCGCAGCAGCGACGAATCCACCGACTCCGCCCGGTCCAAGTACGGCATAACTGAGCATTCCCGCAGGAGGCTGACAGATCGGCTTCGATGACCACCCCGCCCCGCGGGTACCGTTCTCGCCGTGGCGCTCACACCCGCACTGCTGGCCCGTGGCCCTTGGGATCCATCTGACGTTCAGGCGTTTTGGCGTGAGGATCCGTTTGAGCCGGGCCCAGAGGAGACGAAAGCTGCCGACGAACTGCTCGAGTCACTGCGCCAGCGTGGTTCGCCGAGCCATGATGGACTCGCCGCAAGGCTGGTCGATTACCAAGCCGGCGAGCAGGGACTGAGCCTGCAGCTGCAGCCTGCCCGGTGGGCGCTGCGTCTGCTGCCAGAGGGCGCCGGCGGGAGCATCTCATCGCTTTGCATCGTGCGCGCCGCCGACGGCCGCTGGTTGGCGGGGCGCCGCGCCGGTTGGGTTGCCTCGTGGGCCGGTCGCTGGGCGCTCGGCGCCGGCGGCGCGGTTGAAGTGGACGAGCACCCCGCCGACACGCTCGGGCGCGAACTGCAAGAGGAGTGGTCAGTCACCGCCGAACGGATGACGATCGAGGCACTGATTCGCTCGCCCACCGGAATGGTCTTGCTGGTCGGCCAAGCGTGGCTTGCCGAAGGGGCCGAAGTGACGCCCGACGCCGAGCACGACGAGTACGCATGGTGGCCGGCCGACCTCGCCCAGTGGCCGGAGGAAGCGGACACGCCGCTGCGGGTCGTCGGCGCGATGCTCGCGGCCGGCAGCGCACCTTCGGCATGAGACACGTCACGCTCGGCCGGCTGGAGATCGCCTCCTTCACCCATTCGACGATCTACCTGAGCCTGCTGATCAGCGCCTACGTGCTCGATAATCCGCAACCGGAGACGACGATCCTCGGCTTTGCCCACGGGATCATCTGGATTTCCATGTCGCTGATCTGTCTGGCGGCCGCGCGCGCGCGAATCATCCCCTTCTGGCTGGCGGTCACGGTCGCCGTGCTCGGCGGTTTGGGACCGTTCTTCGGCTCGGCGGGATTTGTGATCGAGAGCCGGCGCAGGCGTTCGTTCACATCGCAAACGACCGATGGCTAAGATCGAGGTGAACCTCTGATGGCGGTCTCCACAGGTACCTTCGAGTTGGTCATGCCCGCGATGGGTGACTCCGTCACCGAGGGGACGATTCTTGAGTGGCATAAGCAGGTCGGCGATACGGTCGCCGTCGACGAGACGATCGTCGAGATCTCGACCGACAAGGTCGATGCCGAGATGCCATCACCGGTCGCCGGAACCGTCGTCGCGATTCATGCCGCCGACGGCGACACCGTGACCGTCGGACAGGTGCTCGCCGAGATCGACACGGGCGCGGCCAACGGCGCCGCCAACGGGAACGCCCTCGCTGCTCCTGCGCCTGCTGCGGAAGCCGAGCCGACGGAGCCGGCCGCAGCGCAGGAGGCGAAGATCGTCGACATCGTCACCCCTGAGGGCGGCGAGTCGGTCACCGAGGGCACGATCCTCGAGTGGTCGGTGAAGGTCGGCGACACCGTCAAGCAGGACGACACCGTCGTCGAGATTTCGACCGACAAGGTCGACATGGAGATCCCCGCGCCGGCCTCGGGCACGATCACCGAGATCCTGTTTGAAGAGGGCGCGACCGTGAACGTCAAGCAGGTGATCGCGCGGATGTCAGTCGGCGCCGGCGTCGCACCCAAGGCCGCCGCTCCGGAGAGCAACGGCGCAGCCGTACCTGCCGAGAGCCCCAGTGCAGCACCCGGGCCAGCTAGCCCGGGTGCCAATGCAACACCCATAGCTCAGCGGGTCGCCGCGGCAAGCGGTGTCGACGTCAACAAGGTCGCCGGCTCAGCACGCGGTGGCCGAGTTACCAAGGACGACGTCCTAAGCGCTGCCGCCAACGGCACCGGCAAGCCGGTTGAGATTCCGGAGAACGCGACGAGGATCAAGGGCGCGGGCGCGGCACTGGCGCGGTACATGGACGAGAGCCGCTCGATCCCGACCGCCACCTCGTTCCGCACGCTGACCGTCTCGACGCTGGATACGCGGCGTAAGCAGCTGAAGGACTCCGGGCAGAAGGTCTCCTTCACGCATCTGATCGCGTTCGCGATCGCCAAGGCCGCGACCGACGAGATGCCGGTGATGGCCAACCACTTCCTCGACGCCGACGGGATCCCGCACCGGATCGATGACGGCGCCGTCAACCTCGGCCTGGCGGTCGATGTCGAGAAGAAGGACGGCAGCCGCACGCTGATGGTGCCGGTGATTCGTGACGCCGGCCGGATGAACTTCAAGGACTTCCTCGACGCCTATAACGCGCTTGTCGAGAAGGCGCGGACGAACACGCTGACCGCCGATGACTTGACCGGCGGCAACATCTCGTTGACGAACCCCGGTGGGATCGGCACGATCGCCAGCGTCCCGCGGCTGATGGTCGGCCAGGGCACGATCGTCGCGACAGGCTCGATCGACTACCCGGTTGGCCTGGGCAAGGTCGGCGCGCAGCTCGGCGCCGACAAGGTCATGACGATGACCTCGACATACGATCACCGGATCATCCAGGGCGCCGAATCAGGCCGCTTCCTGAAGGTGATCGAGGAGTACCTGCAGGGCGAGCACGGCTTCTACGAGACGGTCTTTGCCGGCCTCGGCGTGACGCTGCCGGCGCTGCCATCGCCCGCTGCGATCGCTGCCGCGCCGCAGATCGCAGCAGCGGTCGCCACATCGCCCGTCGCCGGTGAGGTCGTCACCGAAGAGTTGCTGCAGGCGGTCCAGGCCGCCACCTCGCTGGTCAAGGCCTATCGCACCATGGGCCATCTGGCGGCACGGCTTGATCCGCTCGGCCGTGAGCCTGAGGGTGACCCGGCGATGAATCCGGTGCCGCTCGGACTGACCCCCGAGCTGATGACGAAGATCCCGGCGAAGATCCTGCGGATGTATGTGCCGGGCGACACGCTCGCTGACGCGTTGCCGCATTTGCGTGAGACCTACTGCGGGCCGATCGCCTACGAGATTGAGCACATCGCCTCACACCGCCAGCGGTTGTGGCTGCGGGAGGCGATCGAGTCGGGGCGCTTCCGGGCGCCGCTGAACGCCTCTGAGCAGAAAGCATTGCTCCAGCGACTGACGCAGGTCGATGCGTTCGAGCGGTTTATGCACAAGTCGTACATCGGGCAGAAGCAGTTCTCGATCGAGGGTCTCGACATGACGGTTCCGATGATCGATGAGCTGATTCAGCTGGTCGCCACTCAGGGCGCGCGCGAGGTGGTCCTGGGGATGGCTCACCGCGGGCGGCTGAATGTGCTGGCGCACAACCTCGGTCGTCCCTACGGCTCGATCTTTGCCGAGTTCGAGGGCAAGGACACGCTGCAACCGATCACCTCGATCCCGCAGGGCGGCACCGGCGATGTCAAGTACCACCACGGCGCCGAAGGCAGCTACCAGCTGTCCGGGGGTGAGTCGATCACCGTCCGGCTGGAGTCCAACCCATCCCACCTCGAGTTCGTTGCGCCGGTCGCGTCAGGGGCCACGCGTGCCGCGCAGACGACACGCCAGGGGCCGCACGCGCAGCAGGACACCAACGCGGCACTGTCGATCGTGCTGCACGGCGATGCGGCTTTCCCGGGCCAGGGCGTCGTCGCTGAGACGCTCAACCTGCAGGCGCTCGACGGCTATAGCGTCGGCGGCACAGTCCACATCATTACCAACAACCAGGTCGGCTTCACGACCGATCCCGAGGACTCGCGCTCGACGACCTACGCCTCGGATCTGGCAAAGGGCTTCGACGTGCCGATCGTCCACGTCAACGCTGATGACGTGGCGGCCTGCGTCTCGGCAGTACGGCTGGCGTTCGCGTTCCGCCAGGAGTTTGGCCACGACGTGATGATCGACCTGATCGGCTACCGCCGGTTCGGCCACAACGAGGCAGACGAGCCCGCCTACACGCAGCCCGAGATGTACCAGGTGGTGAAGAAGCACGAAACGGCCAGGGAACTGTTCGCCAAGCAGCTGATTGAGGCCGGCGTCGTCAGTGAGGCCGAATCGACCGAGATGACCGACTCGGTCTGGGCGGTGCTGACCGACGCGCACCAGCTGCTGAAGGAGCAGATCGCGGCCGCCAAGGACGAGGAGTCGAAGACCGGTGAGTACCAGCTTGACCGCACGCCGTCTCCCGAGGTCAACACGGCGGTGCCGGTCGACAAGCTGATTGCGCTGAACGAGGAGTTGCTGACCACGCCGGACGGTTTCACCGTGCACCCCAAGCTCGTCAAGCAGCTTGAGCAGCGACGCGCGGCGATGGGCCCTGAGGGCGGGATCAACTGGGCCCATGGCGAGGCGCTGGCGTTCGCCTCGCTGTTGACCGAGGGAATCCCGATCCGCCTGACCGGCCAGGACACTGAGCGCGGCACCTTCAGCCAGCGTCACCTCGTTCTGCACGACCCCAAGACCGGCCAGGAGCACTGCTCGGTACAGCATCTGGCAGGCGCACTGGCACCGATGGAGCTGCACAACAGCCCGCTCTCAGAGGTCGCCTGCCTGGGCTTTGAGTACGGCTACGCGCAGGAGGCGCCAGAGACGCTGGTGCTGTGGGAGGCGCAGTTCGGTGACTTCGCCAACGGCGCCCAGGTGATCATCGACCAGTTCATCGTCTCGGGCCTCGCCAAGTGGGGCCAGACCTCCCGGCTCACTTTGCTATTGCCGCACGGCTACGAGGGCTCGGGTCCCGAGCACTCCTCGGCTCGGCTCGAGCGCTTCTTGCAGCTCGCCGCCGAGGGCAACATCCGTGTCGCCAACTGCACGACGCCTGCCCAGTACTTCCACCTGCTGCGCCGCCAGGCGCGGATCGCCAAGCAGCGTCCGCTGGTGATCATGACGCCGAAGCAGCTGCTGCGACTGCCGGCCGCTGCCTCGCACTTGAACGAGCTCAGCGAAGGCCGCTTCCAGCCGGTGCTGGCCGAGCCGGGCGTCGACAACGACGCCGTCACCCGTCTGCTGTTGTGCAGCGGCAAGCTCTACTACGACATCATCTCGCACGATTCGCGCGCCGCCGCGACGGGTGTCGCGGTCGGCCGCGTGGAGCTGCTCTACCCGTTCCCGCAGGGTGAGATCCTGAAGCTGATCAACAGCTACCCGAACCTCAAAGAGGTCGTCTGGGTACAGGAGGAGCCGCGCAACATGGGCGCCCGCGCACACATGGCCCCGCGACTGATGCAGATCCTGCCAGAGCAGATCGAGTTCGGCTACGTCGGGCGTCCCGAGCGGGCCGCCTCGGGCGAGGGCTACCCGGTTGCCCACAACCGTGAGCAGCGCCGGATCGTGACGACCGCGCTCGACCTTGAGCAGCCGATCTCGCAGTTCCCGGTGTGGCAGCCGGGCGAGCGCTAGGCCGTTCATTCGGTGCCCGGCTTACCGGCTCGGGCACCTCACTGAAAGCGCGCCGAGTGGCCGTTAACACTGAGGTTGCATGGCGGCACCAACCGCTAGGTAACCTCCGCGCCGATGGCCACGCCGAAGACCCGTAGAGACTTCCTGATTGCGGGGACCGGCGTTGTTGCCGGCGCCGCGCTGGGTCCGGTCGCTGCCGATGCGCTGTCACGAAAACGCGCCCGCTTCTGGGCGCATCCCGACCTGAGCCGGCCGCGTCCCGATCAGCTCGAGGCGCTACACGTGCTCGGCAAACACAGCCTGCGGATGCCAGGTTCACGTCCATTTCCGCAGATCTCCGAGGGGACGGACATGCTCCCCCAGATCGAGCACGTCGTCGTCGTGATGATGGAGAACCACTCCTACGACAACTTCCTGGGGATGCTCGGGCGCGGTCCCTTTCAGACACCGCGGGGTGACGGATTTCAGATCGCCGCCGACGGCTATCCGGCGAACAGCAACCCCTTCGCCAGCGGCAAGCCGCTGCGCGCCTTTCGGATGCCGACCACGTGCCAGTTCGGGGGCAAGCCGACGCAGGAATGGGAGCAGGCGCACATCCAGTACGCGAATGGAACGAATCAGGGTTTTGTCGTTTCCGGTAGCGGCGACGTGGCGATGGGCTACTGGGACAGTCAGGATCTGCCCTTCACCTACGACCTGGCGTCGACGTTTCCGATCGGCGACCGCTACTTCTGCTCGCTGCTCGGCCAGACCGACCCGAATCGCCGGTACCTGATCGCTGCCACCTCCTCCGGAATGACCGACGATATTCCCGAGACGACCAGCGATGCCACGCTGCCGCTGCCGCCCGGGCACGGCACGATCTTCAACCGCTTGAGTACCGCCGGCATCAGCTGGAACGAGTACGACGTCCAAACCTCGGCTACGGGCGAGACGCTGAACCTGTATCCGCTCAGCGACTACAGCTATGACCACTCAAACGTCAAGCCGATCGACGATTTCTTCAGCGATGCGGCGGCTGGCACGCTGCCGCAGTTCTGCCTGGTCGACCCGAACTTCGGCACTGAGTCTCAGGAGAACCCACAGAACATCATCGTTGGCGAGGCGTGGCTGCGCACCGTGGTTGAGGCGATCGGCGCCTCGCCAAACTGGGCCTCGACCGCGCTGATCATCAACTACGACGAGCACGGCGGCTACTACGACCATGTGCCGCCGCCGGCCGCGCTCGCCCCCGACGACGTCCAGCCGGTCGTCAACCCGGGCCAGCACATCTACGACGGCTTCAAGCGCTACGGCTTCCGCGTGCCATGCATCGTCGTCAGCCCATACGCGAAGCGGGATTACGTCAGCCACCTTGTCTACGACCACACCTCGGTCTGTGCGTTCGTCGAACACAAGTTCAACCTGGCGGCGATGACACTGCGCGATGCGAACGCCAACAATATGCTCGACTTCCTCGACTTGAGTGCACTGAGCGCCGGGCAGCCGACTTTCCCCGAGCTGCCGCAGCTGGCCCTGTCTGGCTCGACCCCGCAGACGCTGATGTGCTCCAAGACCGGCCCCGGCACCGTGCCGGCACCGGCACCGAAGCCGTTACCGGTCACGGTGCGAATCGGCGCCGGGCACGTCAGCCGTGGCGCCTACCACGTCCCGATCCAGGCGAGCCGCCAGGTCACGGGAGTGACTGTCGAGTTGCTGAAGGACAAGAAGGTCGTGGCCAAGCGGTCGATTTCAGGACTTTCGGTCGCCGTCCGCACCGTTTCGCTGCGCGAAACCAGGCGAGGTAGCTACAAGCTGGTGGTGCGCGCCGGGAACACCGAGCTTGGTTCGCGCGCTGTCGTGATCCGCTCGTAGTTGAAGGATTACCTGCACTTAAGGTGCTGAGTAGGGCCGTTTGACAAGCTGGAGGGATCCGACTTCGAAGAGACGGCTCCCGCCGCGACAACTCACGTCGAGTGCTGACACCCCTGCGCGCGCACGACATGGCGATCGACCTTGGGACGGCCAACACGCTCGTGTATGTGGGCGGCCAGGGAATCGTCGTGTCCGAGCCCTCGGTCGTCGCCACCGATCTGCGTGATGGGACGGTTCATGCCGTCGGCGCTGAAGCGCAGCGGATGATCGGCCGCACACCGGCGACGATCTCGGCGATCAGGCCGCTGCGTCATGGCGTGATCGCCGATTTTGAGGTGACCGAGTCGATGCTCCGTTACTTCATCCGCAAGGTGATCGATCGCCGGAACTTCCACCCACGGTTGATCGTCTGCGCACCGTCCGGGGTCACCGAGGTCGAGAAGCGCGCGGTGGAGGAGGCATCGCTGGCCGCCGGAGCGCGACGCGTCCATCTGATCGAGGAGTCGATCGCGGCGGCGATCGGGGCGGGGCTGGCGATTGAGGAGCCGGTCGGCCGGATGGTGATCGACATCGGCGGCGGCACGACGGAGGTCGCGGTGATCTCGCTCGGCGGGATCGTGATCTCGCGCTCGGTCCGGGTGGGGGGCTACGAGTTTGACGAGGCGATCACCACTTATCTGCGCAACGTCCACAGGCTGGCGATCGGGTCTCAGACCGCCGAGCAGATCAAGCTGTCGATCGGCTCGGTGCTGCCGCGGTCGGATGAGGGGCAGGTCCAAGTTCGCGGGCGACACCTGGTGACGGGACTGCCGACCGCCGTGACGCTGAACCAGGCGGAGGTACGTGAGGCGATCAGCTATCCGCTGCGGGAGATTCTCCGCGCCGTGCATGAGACGCTTGACGCGACCCCGCCCGAGTTGGCCTCCGATATCGCGCGTGACGGCGTCACGCTGGCCGGCGGCGGCATGCTGCTTGACGGGATGGATGAGCTGCTCAGCGACGAGCTGGGGACGCCGGCGGCGCTGGCGCAGTCGCCACTGACCTGCGTCGCGATCGGCTCCGGGCTCGCGCTCGACAACTACGACGCGTTGCGTTCACGTCACCCTCGCGCTGGGCTTCAGACCTCGCCGGACTGGCGCACCGCGATGTAGCGGTCGCCGGTGTGAGGACTGGAGACCTAGTAGCCGGTCATCCCGGAGCAGACCCAGTTGGAGGCGCCTGCGCCGCCGTCCCAGATTTTCGCGGCCACGACGTTCTGCTCGGACAGCGAGGCGAGGTAGGCCGCCGGTCCGGTTCCGCCGTAATCCGCCCATGTGCTCGGAATGATCTGGTAATAACCAGACGCACCCGCCGCGTTGGGCGGCAGGTTCTGGCCGCCTGACTCGCACATCACGATTGGCTCGGGGATCGCCCAGCCGCCGGAGCCACCGCCTGAAGCCGGCGGGTCCTCCTGTGCCTGAATCTGGTTGATCGCGGTCTGCAGTGCGGCGTCCTTCGCCTGGGCGGAGCCGAGCGCGGCCTCTTGAATGCCGCGCAGGCGGGCCTCCTCAGCCTCGCGCTCGGTCAATAGTGCGTTCATCCCACTGAGCGCTGCGTTCTCGCGGGCCGCGTAGCTCGTGATCTCGCTGTCGTGGCGGTCGAGTGCCGCCAGCCGCTGTTCGGCGGCGGTCGCGTTGGCCTTGGCTGTCCGCGCGAAGCGGATCGTCGACTGTTCGAGGGCCTCCGCGCGGTTGAGGAAGTTGAGCTGGTCAAGCAGCTGCGAGAACCCGCTCGAGTTGAGCACAACACTGACCATCGTCGGCTGCTGGCTTTCGTAACGGGAGACCAGCTCGGCACGCAGGCTCTTCAGCGCGCGAGTGAGTGTCCGCTTTAGCTTGTTGAGGTCTGTGCGCTCCTTGCCGACCTCGGTCTGCACCGTGGTCAGCGCGCTCTGATCGGCCTCGTAGGCGCCGTGGACCGCGGCCTCACGCGCCTCGACGCTGCTCGCTTCGCTGCTGAGCGTGGCGATGTCGCCCTGCAGCCCGGAGATGCTTCCGGACAACTGGCTCTCATGCGCCTGGGTCGCGCTCAGCTGATTGGAGAGCGTGTTGATGTTGCCCGCGTGCGCCGGGCGGGCACCCGCTGCCAGCGCGATCACGGCGGCGATCGCAAGGACAAGGAGCGTGATCGCAGCGAGGCGCTTATTTCGGTCGGCGGTAAGCATTCAGAAAGTGGTGCCTACGGGGTTAGCTGACGGGCTCACGTGCGGTCCGGCCACACGCTCCCGGGCAATCAGCCCGGGTTCGCCCCAACCCTGCTTGGGTCCCCCGTTCTCCATGACGCATCAGGAGATTCGGCGCTTGTCAGGTTACCAGTCGGGGCGGACCGGATCAAGGTACTGGACAGTTTTCCTACCCTGTGGGAGTGCCATCAGACGACCGAATCAGCCGCGTTTTGGCGCGTGTGCGGGAAGTTCCTGAAGGGTTCGTGCGTACCTACGGCGATGTTTCCCCCGGGGCCCCGCGGGTAGCGGGTTGGGTGCTCGCGCAGTGTTCAGAACCGGACGTGCCGTGGCACCGGATCGTTCGGGCCGACGGATCGCTGGCAAAAGGGGAGCGTCAGCGGCTGCTACTCGAGGCCGAGGGGGTGCCGTTCCGTGGCGAGCGTGTCGACATCCGAAGGGTGCGGTTGCCGAGATGATCTGGGTGCAGCAGGAGGTTGTCCTGGCGCCGCGGCCACGCGGGTTTCATCTGGTTACGGCGGAGCTGGTGGGGGCTGTCGAGGGGATCGCTGCGATCGAGCTCGGGATGCTGCACTTGATGCTTCTGCACACCTCGGCCTCCTTGTGTTTGAACGAGAACGCCTCGCCTGACGTTCGGCGGGATTTTGAGAGGTGGTTCAGCGTAGTTGTGCCTGAGACGGCGCCGTTCTGGACCCATGTTCTGGAGGGTTCTGACGACATGCCGGCGCATATCAAGGCCTCGTTGTTGGGGCCGTCGCTGACGCTGCCGTTGCGGGATGGGCGTCCGGTGCTCGGCACCTGGCAGGGGATCTATCTGTGTGAGCACCGTGACCGGGGCGGGCCGCGGACGGTTGTGGCGACCGCGTGGGGGAACGGTGACTAGCGCGCGGTTCCCTCTGCGGGCGAACGTTGGATCGCTAGGTGTCTATAGCCACCTAGCGGGACAAAGAACGACGATCAGGCGCTGAACAGCTTCAGTTCCGGCTCGCGCTCGCCCCGCAGCACCGCCAGCTCGACCTCGACGCAGTCGATCCCGCGGGCGCCCGCGAGCACCCGCGCCTGTGGCTTGATCTGCTGGGCGGCGAGCACGCCGCGAATGCTCTTGAACGTAGGGTCGAGGCGGATCCGCTCGAGGTAGCGGGTCAGCTGCTCGACGGCCTCGATCCCGGCGACGCGCTTGATCTCGACCGCGACCCACTCATCGTCGGCATCGCGGCACATCAGATCGACCGGGCCGATATCGGTCGGCCACTCGCGACGGACCAGCCGGAGCCCCTCGCCGCACCAGTGCGGCTGCTCAGCCAGCAGCTCCTGTAGGTGCGCCTCAACGCCGTCCTTCGCCAGGCCGGTGTCTTCGTCCGGGGATCCCATCTGATGGGTCACGTCGGAGAGGACCGCGTGCAGCGCGATCTCCAGTCGGTCCTCGGTTTTGCCGGCGAACTTGCGAATCGTCAGTGTTCCCGGGGACTCCTTGATCACGGTCGGTGGAGTCATCCAGTTCAGCGGCTTGTAGCCGCCGGCATCGGCGTGTAGGAGGACGCTGCCGTCGGCCTTGATCATGATCAGCCGCAGTGACTCGGGGAGGACCGTGTCGAGGCGACCGGAGTAAATCGCGGAGCAGCGGGCGACGATTAGGCGCATCGGATTCCGAAGGCTACGTAGAACTGCGGCTGGACGAGCATCGCAAACGCGTAAGCTCGCGGCGAATGCGAGCGCTCTTAATGGTGGATGTTCAGCGCAACATGCTCGAAGGCGACGGCGCAGTTCCAGCCGCCGGGCAGATCCGTGAGCGACTTGAGGGCTTGTTGAACCGGGCCCGTCAGGCGGGGGCACTGCTTGTTCACGTTCAAAACGACGGCGGCGAAGGTGATCCAGATCTTCCGGGAACAGAGGGCTGGGAGCTTGCCTTTGCCCCGGCACCAGACGAGATCGTCGTCCGCAAGAGTGAGCCGGACACCTTCGCCTCCAACCCGACGCTGGCGGCTGACTTACGGTCCCGCGGGATCAATCGCCTGCTGATCGCGGGCATGCAAAGCGAGTATTGCGTTGCCGCGACGGCACGTGGCGGCAAGGCGGCAGGCTTCGATGTCACTGTGCTCCGAGGCGCCCACGCAACGTTCGATCAGCAGCGCTCGGCGGATGAGATCGCGGTAGCAACGGAGCGTGAATTGGCCCAAGACGGCGTCGCGATCACGGACTGGGCCGAAGCACCATTGTGAGTTGCCTAGCGTCCCTCTAGTGTCGGTGCTTCTTCTTCGGGGCTTGTAGCTCGACCGCGCCGATGTCCGTTCCGTCGCTGCCCTTCTTGAGATTGACGCCCGGGTAAGCGACTTTGCGCTTGTCCCCGCGTTGGTCGACCGTCAGCCCAAACGCCTTGCCGGCGTTGATCACCGGGCTCTTCGCAGGCGGCGACTCAGTATTTGTCTGGCCGCCGTTGTTCTGCAAAGGACCGAGATCCGGGCTTTTGTCGAGGATGTCTGTCGAGTTCAAGCCGTACAGGCTGTTGTAGTCGTGCTGGATCAGCGAGAACTGCGCCGACAGTGAGGCCCCCTTGCCGACCCACACATCACGGTGATCTGAGCCGAAAAGCGGATGGTTTGCGTAGTGGACGTTGCCCGAGGCGGTATCGCCGGCGACGATCGAGTCATCCAAAGTGAGGCTGGCATAAGAAACGCCGATCCCGCCGCCGTAACCGGCAGGCTGACCCATGGACGTTCCGCTGTAGCTGACGGAATTACTACTCACCGTTACGCCAGTGAGCTTCAGCGTGCCCCCGTGAGCCCAGATCGCGCCGCCGCCGTGGCTTGCGTGATTGCCGACAAATGTCGAGTCGGCAATCGCCGTCGTTGAGCCGAACGCGTCGATCGCGCCGCCGTAGTAGGCCCGGTCGTCTGTAAAGGTGCAGCCGTCGATCGTGACGCTGTTTGCATCGACGTAGACGGCGCCGCCGCCGTCCATGCCGGAGTCTCGGGCAAACGTGTCCGAATTGAGCGTCAGGCCGGCGTCCACAACATCAACAAACCCCCCGGTTGCCGAGTCGGTGGCGTTATCCATCGACAACCCGGAGATCGTCAAATGTGTCCCCGCGAAAACGTCATAGAGAAGAGGAACGCCAGAGTCCTTCGGCATCTCGCCTGCGTTCAACGTGACCTTGCGCGCGCCGGGGCCCTTGATGTCGATCGACTCCATAGCTCCCGGCAGCGGCGACTTCAGATCGATCGATCCGGAGAGCTTCGACGAAAACGTGATCAGTGCCGGACTGGACGGCGTCGCTGCCGTATCGCTGTCTGCCGTGGTGATCGCTGCGCGCAGTGAACCCGCACCGCTGTCATGCAGGTTTGTGACCTTGATCGGCGTCGAGGCCTGCGCGATCCCGGTGGGAACAAGCCCTAACGCCAGCGCGCCGCCACCGACGACCCCTGCGCGGACACTAGCCCGCCGCCGCTCTGAGCGGCGCTTCTGTTGACGAGTATTCATCCTGACTCCTCGGGTCGAGCTTGCCCAGCGCACCCTAACCGAGATAGGGGGCCCGCGGTCGGTTTTTCGAGGTTGCTTACGCTCCGCCGCCGAGGCCCGCCCGCGAGAATGCCCTGATGGCCACCAGCGATACCGTCGCAGCACTCCTGCGGACCCGCAGCGCGATGCTCTCCGACCTCGACCGGACCGCCGCAGCCAACGGGATCGAGCATCTGCTCGTCCGTTCCAACCTGTCGGGGCTGAACCAGCTGTACGAGTTCCTCGACGGCGAGTTGCGAGCCATGACCGCGCTACCCGAGTTCGTCACGAGCGCCTCCTACGTCCCCGGCACTCGCCACGCATTGATCAGTGCCGACGCCGGCGGCAACGAACGCGATCAGCTGTACACGATTGACCTGGAGGCGGCCAGCGCTCGCACCGTCACAAGCTTCGACCAACTGCGTCCGCTGACCAACGACCCTGATTACGCGCACTTCCTGGCCGGCATCACACCTGACGGCAAGCTCGTTACGTACCTCTCGAACCGCGCCAACGGGGTCGACTTCGACCTCTGGGCGTGCACGATCGACGGCGCCGAACACCGTCTCCTGTGGGCGTCCGAGGGCCTGACGTTCCCCTGCGGTGGCGTCTCCCCGGACGGCCGCTACATCCCGGTCGAGCTGGCTGGTGCACGCCCGCTCGATTCCGACCTGGTGATCGTTGAGCTCGCCACGGGCAACGTCACGATCCCACTACCCCATCCGGACGAGCCGGCGCGGATCGGCCCGGTCGAGTGGATCGACGCGAGCACCTTCTTCCTCCCGACCAACATCGCTGGCGACTTCAGCGCGATCCTCCGGCACGACCTCGGCACCGGCGGGACGGCTCGTCTCCCGGACACGGGACTCGACGCCGATGCAAACCTTGCCATCACCGAAGCCGGGACGGTGGTGCTGGTTGAGAACCGCGATGCGACCACCGTGATGCGTCGCGTCGACAGAGACGGCGTCACGATCACGACAACCGAGCCCGGCGTCAGCTTCAACTACCGCGTCTCGCCGCCGATCCTTTCACCCGACGGCACCCATCTCTACTACACACACGTGTCGCCGCGGCTCGCCGGAGACGTCTACCGCTGTGATCTTGCCACCGGCGAGTCGACCCGTCTGACCGATGCTCCGGCTGAGATTAACCCGGCCGAGCAGGCGCAGGCGCAGGTTCACGAGATCCAGAGTTTCGACGGTGAGCCGATCCAACTGTTCAGCTACCGGCCGCGCACCGACGAGCAGACGCCGCCTGTCGTGGTCTGGGTCCATGGTGGCCCGGAGTCGCAGTACTGGCGCATGTGGCTGCCCGCGATCCAGGCACTTGTGGCCGCCGGCTACGGCGTGGTCGCTCCGAATGTCCGCGGCTCGACCGGCTATGGCAAGCGCTTCGCCGCGCTCGATGACACGACCAAGCGGCTCGACTCGGTTGCTGACCTGGCGTCGATCCATGCCGCGCTCCCGGAACTCGGATTCGATCCAAAGAGGGCCGCACTCTGGGGCCAGTCCTACGGCGGCTACATGGTGCTGGCGGGAGTCGCCTTTCAGCCGGAGCTGTGGGCCGCCGGCGTCGACATCGTCGGCATCGCCAACTTCGTCACATTCCTTGAGAACACCTCTGCCTACCGCCGCGCCCACCGCGAGCTCGAGTACGGCTCACTCGCAGACGACCGCGAGTTCCTGATCAGCGCCTCGCCGATGACGCACGTCGACGCGATCAAGGCGCCGCTGTTCGTGATCCACGGCCGCAACGATCCGCGGGTCCCGGTCGGCGAGGCCGAACAGGTCGCCGCCAACCTCCAACAGCGCGGGGTCGAGTGTGAGCTCGTGATCTACGAGGACGAGGGCCACGGGCTGTTCCGACTCGCCAACGAGCTCGACGCTTACCCCAGGGCGATCGCCTTCCTGGACCGCGCGCTTGGCATCACGCACTAGGATCGGCGCGCGATGAGACACGAGCTGCGCCCCCTGTTTGACCGGGTTGTGATCAAGGAACTCGATCCCGATCGGATCCGCCGCTCCGGCCTTGTGGTCCCGCCGGGCAACGACGAGCCGCCGCCGCAGCACGGGATCGTCCTCGCCGTCGGCCCCGGCCTCGACTGGTGGCCCAACGTCGGTGTGAAGATGCCGGTGGTTCCGGGCGACCACGTCGTCTTTCCCGCGGCTGCCGGCTCGTGGGTCGAGGTCGACGAGGAGCGCCTGCTGGTCTGTCGCGTCGGCGAATTACTCGGCGTCCTCGCCGATCTGTAGCCCTGCTGTGCCGCCGCCAGCGGCCCGCGGCATATTTCCGCGGGAGCTGGCTTGGCGGCGGCCCTGACCGGTGAAATGAATGTGAAGGTGCTCATATGGGCGCCCAGCGCTGCTACTTTCCCGACCCTATGCGCGCAGGTAGCCTGAGGATCTATGGGGTGGCGGGGGCGCTGCTCAGCGCCTTGATCGCCGTGACGCTGCTGATGGCCGGCAGTTCGCAGGCCACGGTGCTCGCGCATGCTCAGCCGGCGCGCTCGCAGGCGGCCTACACGCTGCCGGCGATCAAACACGTCTGGACGATCGTCCTCGAGAACCAGGAGGGCGCCGAGTGGGAGCTGCTTGGTAAGCGCTACGCGCCCTATCTCGCGACCACGCTGATCGATGACGGGGCGCTGGCTGAGGACTACTACGGAGTCGGGCACGACAGCCTGGACAACTACATCGCGATGGTCAGCGGGCAGCCCCCGACCAAATACACCAAGGCCGACTGCACGATGGCCGATCCGCCCGAGCTGCCGACGACGGCGGGCGCCTACAACATCGCCCAAGGCACCGGTTGCGTCTACCCAGCGAATTTTCTGACGGTGGCGGATCAGCTGGCCAGCGCGGGGGACACCTGGCGCGCCTACGAGGAGGGCATTCCCTCGCCGTGCTCGTTGCTCTCAGGCTCTGGCGAGTACGCCCGCAAGCACAACCCGTTCGTCTTCTTCATGTCGTTGCGTGACGACGGTGAATGCGCGGCGAACGACGTTTCACTGAACCAGCTGACGACCGACCTGCGGACCGTCGCGACCACGCCCAACTACAGCTACATCACGCCCGATCTCTGCGACGACGCCCACACCGCCTGCGGCACCTCCAGCCAAAGCCCGGTCCAGGAGGAGATCGATGAGCTTGGGCAAGCCAACACCTTCCTCGAGAAGTGGGTGCCGAGAATCCTGCGCTCGCCGGCCTTCAAGTTGAACGGGCTGCTGTCGATCGTCTGGGACGAGGGCGTCACGCCGGAATCCTGCTGTGGTGAGGTTGAACGAGACCCGGACGGCTCACAGGCCGGCGAGCAGGACGACATCGGCGGCGACGGCGGTGGTCAGACCGGGGCGATCTTCATCTCGCCGTTCATCAAACCGGGCACCCGCAGCAACCACCCCTACAACCACTACTCGTACCTGAAGACGATCGAGAACTTGTTTGGGCTCTCGTATCTCGGCTATGCGAACGGACCAAAGGTTGTCGGGATCGGTGCTGACATCTTCAACAACCCGGACGGCGGCGGCTCGGTCTCGACCTCTACTTGCACCAGCAAGCCGGAGGTCAGCGCGATCACCGCCCACCACACCGCCAAACGGCTGGCTGTCAGTGGTCGGGCGGCGAACGTGCCGCGCTGTGCTTCGAGCGCTCCGATTGCCTCAGTCTCCGTTGCGGTCGCGCGGCGCAGCGGCACACGCTGCCGATTCTTCAATCGCAAGGGTGCACCGACGGCGATCCGGGCGTGTGATCGGCCGTTGTTCCTGACGGCGACAGATACCGCCAACTGGCGGCTTTCGGTGCCGGCCCGCGCGCAGCCGGGTCACTATCTGGTGGTGGCGCAAGCTTTCGCAGGTGGCGTCCGTGGCCCCACGGGCATGGCAACCTTCAGCGAACGTTGAGCCTTTCTCGTGTATGCCGGGTGCTGGCAGTCGCTTCGCTGGCGGCACTCGCATTCCCTGTGACGGCCTCCGCCGCGGGCACGCCGAGCCGGATCGTGCTGGCCGGGTCCGCCCGCTTTGAGGTGCTGACGCCGACCTTGATTCGGCTCGAGTACTCGCAGGCGGAGCAGTTCGAGAACCTGCAGACGATGACAGCGATCAACCGCAACCAGCCGGTCCCGCCCTACACGGTGACGACGGCGCTCGACACGCTGACGATCAAAACCAGCGCGATGACAGTCAGCTACTTGCTGGACTCAGGACCGTTCACTCCGGCCAACGTGACGGTGACCCTCGCCGACGGGACGGTCGGCCATCCAAGCTGGAGCGTGTGCGGGCAGGTTCCAACGGTTTGCGGTCTGACCGGCGGGCTGCCCGGAACGGTCGGGCAGCCTGACAATGACTCAAGCTGTCCGATGCTTGGCGGCATATGCGCATTGGGCGTGGTCGGCGGCACGCCCGGCGCGGCGATCGGTGGCTACCAGCGTGAACTCGTCAGCGAGAGCGTCGAAGGCCGTGATGTGTTCTTTCCGATGCACGCCGGCTTAATTGACACCGCCGGTTGGTATCTGCTCGACGACAGCGCGACGGCGCTGCTGAGGAGCCCGACGACCGCGGAGGCGCGACCGGCGCAGATTGGTCCGTACGAGGACGGCTACCTGTTCGCGTACGGCCACAGCTACGCGACCGGGCTGGCGGATTTTGCCTCGCTGACGGGTTCGGCGCCGCTGCTCCCACGCTGGACGTTCGGACCATGGTTCTCGCGCTACTACGCGTACAGCACCGCCGACTACGAGAAGACGCTGATCCCGCAGTTCCGCGCACACGACACACCGGTTGATGGGCTCGTTGTTGACACCAACTGGAAGTACCCGGACAGCTGGAACGGGTGGAATTGGAACCCTGCGCTGTTCCCGCACCCGAAGTCATTCCTCGCCTGGGCGGCGAAGCAGGGACTGCACGTTGTGCTCAACATCCATCCGAGCATCGACGACACCGATCCGCAGTTCGCCGCGGCGCAGAAGACCGCGGACGGTGGCCTGACCTCGCCTGACGGCGGCTGCGCCTTCTATCGCTCCTCGCCGAAGTGCTACGTATTCAACTGGGGCAATCCGGCGCAGGCGAAGGCCTACTTCAACCTCCAGACCCCGCTACTGAACGACGGTGTATCCGACTTCTGGCTTGACTGGTGCTGCGACGCCAGCACGGTGCAGACGCCCGGACTGACGCCCGACAGCTGGATCAACCAGCTCTATGCGCAGCAGCTGATCGCACGTGGGCAGCGCGGGTTTGTGCTTTCGCGGATTGGCTCTGGGATCTTCGATCTCAACTCATACCTCGGCGACCTCGACGCGCCGGGGACCGGTCCCTGGGCCGACCACCGATCGGCGATCGCATTCACCGGCGACGCAACCAGCGACTGGCAGACGCTCGCCTACGAGGCCAAGTTCACCCCCGGGGAGAGCGCGGCGATCGGCGAGCCCTACATCTCCAACGACATCGGTGGCTATAGCGGCAATCACCTGGCCGACGACCTCTACGTCCGCTGGCTCCAGCTCGGCACGTTCTCGCCGATCATGCGCTTGCACTCAAACCATGGCGAGCGGCTGCCGTGGGATTACGACACCGCTGCCGAGCTGCCGGCGGAGGAGTTTCTGCGCCTGCGTGAGGCGCTCGTCCCCTATCTGTATGACACAGCCTGGGAGGCAACCACGACCGGTCTGCCGATGACTCGTGAGATGGCGATCGGCTGGCCGAACGACGCCGCGGCCCTGTCGGCAACCAGTCAGTGGATGCTCGGTGATTCGCTGCTCGTTGCGCCGATCACGTCACCCGGGACTACTGCTTCTCGCAGCGTCTGGTTCCCACCCGGCAGCTGGGACAACTTCTTCACCGGGCAGAGCGTGCAGGGCGGCTCCTCGCAAACGGTGACGGACGGTTTCAGCACGGCGCCGGTCTACATCAAGGCCGGGGGGATCGTGCCGATGGCACCACCGATGCAGTACAGCGCGCAGCGTCCTTTGGCCCCGCTGACGCTGCGAATCGGTGGCGGCGGCTCCGGCACAACGACGCTTTACGAGGACGCCGGCAGTGGGCTTGGCTACGAGCACGGCCAGTACACCGAGACTCCGATCAGCTACCTCACCGACAGTGCCGGTGACGGCACGTTGCACGTCGGACGGACCGTCGGCAAGTTCCCGGGGCAGATTCACCAGCGGGCCTACATCGCACAAATCGTCGGCGTCGGCTCGCCCCTGGCCGTGGAGATCAACGGGCGGCCGGAGGCCGGCGGCCCGGTCGGCCCGCTGAACCTGGCGACAACGTTCGGCAGTACTCCGGGCTACGACACATGGACCTACGACCAGACGACGCAGACCTTGACTATCTACGTCGTCAAGCAGTCGACCCACACACCGTTGTTGGTGACCTTTCAGTCCGATTCGACCGCCGTCCCGGGGTCGTTCGGCAAGCAGCCGTAACTCGAGCTAGGCGGCGGCGCTGGCTGGCAACGCTGATGGAACCGCCTCGCGGACCCGTGCCAGGAGTTGTGAGACCTCGTCATCGGCGCCGAGCTCAAGTGCCCGCTCGCATGCCCCGATGCACTCGTTTGTGCGATTCGTGCGGGCGAGTGCGTGGGCATATGTCGACCAGCTGCTTGGTGACTCGGGATCAAGCACCGTCGCGCCCAGTGCTGCCGATACCTCGGCGCCGACGTCCCCGGCCAGGTGGTAGGCGAGTGCGAGGTCTAGCTGAACCTCGACGGTCGGCTCAATCCGCCGGGCACGTTCAAGCGCGCTGATCGCCGCTGTGCGGTCGCCTTGGCGCAGCCGTAGGCGGCCGAGCCGTGCCCAAGAGGAGCCGTCGGTCGGTGCCCGCTCGGTCACCTTGATCGCGGCGTCGAGCGCCAGATCGAGTGCGCCCATGTCCTCGTAGATCCGCGACGCGAACCGCTCCGCTGTCGGGCGGTCGGTCTCGACTCGCGCCCAGTCCCGCACCGCCCGCCCGGCGGCCGGCAGGTTGCCCGCCTGCCAGAACGCGACGGTCAGCAGCCGCAACACCGCCGGGTTGGCCGGATCGGCGTCCCTGGCGTAGATCAGTCGCTGAGCAGCGAGCGCCGGGTCGGCCTCTGACAGTGCGGTCTGAGCAGCGGTCATGAAACGCTGAACTCGGTCTGCCGCGGCATCCGGCTTGCCGAACACGACGAACTGCAGAGAGCCGGCCGGAACGGTGCGGATCCCCATCTGAAACGACATCCTCGCCCACTGCTGGATGTCGTCTCCCTCACCTGAGAAGTACACGCCGTTGACGGTGCCGACACCCCACTCGGGATAGGACAGGCAGCGCGCATAGCGGTGGACCACCGAGTGGTCCGGTGCGCGGGAGCCGAACGGGTCGTACTTGGCGCGGTCGGCATCCGCTGCCTGTGCACGCTGCTCCTCCTCGTAGGCCCGGCGGCCGGCCTCCGCCCGCGCCTGTCGCGCAGCAGCGGCTGAGACCTTGACGGCGCTGCGGCTGACACGGCCGCCGCGTGAGGTCTCGGCCAGGCTCTCAAGCTCGTCAGCGGCCTGATTGATCGCTTGCAGGTGGCGCTGATGCTCGAACTGACGCCCAGCGGGGGCGATATCCGGGTGCCAACGCTTGGCCATCCGCCGACGCGCGAGCTGGATATCGCGCTTGTCGAACGGGGCTTCTAGCTCGAGCAGAAGCAGCGATTGTTCGACATCAAGGACACGTGCCACGATCGGGAACGTTAGCGCCCGCAGCGGGTGATTTCGAACGCCTAACGCCGCTTCGTTGCAGCTCTGCAAAGAGCCTGCACAAACATTGTGCCAGTTCGTTCTAAGGCCCTTGAAAAGGGTTTTGTGCGGCCTAGGTTGGCCGCCGATGAACGGTCGCAATCGGCACTCGGGGCACGGTCTTCTCGCTGTGGTGGCGCTCGCGGCGATGTTCGCGATCGGGGTTCTGGTGACCGGGTTCAGCATGCTCGGTGGTCTCACCGGGCAGGCGCTTGCCGACTGTGATGGCGGGCGGTCCAACCCCGCGGCAATTGCCTTGCAGGCGCCGGGTGGTGGTGCGACGGTTGGTGCAACCGAGTACGGCGGCCCCGGCGATCCGTCCAGTGGAACGGTCGGCTCCTCGGGTGTCAACCTCGAGCGCTTCCCCGACAGTTACGCCGAGCTCGGCGGCAACACCTTCACGAGCGCCGACGCGCTCGGCGGTCTGCCGTACGGGACGCCGCTACGGATCACCTGGGGTCAGCACTCGGCGATCGCCTACAAGCGCGACATCGGACTCGGAGGCGGCCCGATCGATGGCCATCCGCGGGTGATCGATTTGTGGTGGCAGCTCGCGCGGGCGCTGGGGATCCCTTACGAGAACGGCGAGTGGTCAGGTGTGGTGAAGCTGGAGCGCCCGCCGTTGACCGGCGCCGGCAACACACTCGGGCAAAGCCAACTAGCGGCTGACCCTTCCGGCGACACCGGCGCCGCCGCGTGTGCGGCGCCTGTCGGTGGGCCGCTGCCGGTCACCGACGGTCCGCGCGCGGTAATCGAGCCAAACGATCTGGCTGCAGCCCCGGCGGATGCGCCGGCGGCGGTCAAGGGGATCATCGCCGCCGGTAACGAGATCGTCGGCAAGCCCTACGTTTACGGCGGTGGCCACGGCCTTCCGCTGAGCGAGGTGGCGCCGTCCTACGACTGCTCAAGCAGCGTCGCGCACCTGCTGTGGGGCGGCGGCCTGTTGGCGGTCAATACCGACATGACCGCCGAGGAGTTCGAATCCTGGGGCTTGCCCGGCCCCGGTAAATGGGTGACGCTGTACGCCAGCTCCGACCACGTCTTCATGTACGTCGCTGGCATCCGCTGGGACACCCACAATGCGGCGGGGCCCGACGACGGACCGCCTGGCATCGGCTGGCACCCGCTCGTCCGCGAGGACATCGGCTTCGTCGCCCGCCACCCGGTCGGCCTATGACCTCGCGCCTGCTTGTCGTCCGCGCAGCGATCGTTGGCGTGCTGCTGCTGTTTGCAGTCGTCGCCTTGGTCGTCGGCGGCGCTGGGGCGCGCGTTCCGTCCCGCCCTGATCGGGCGGGACGGACGAGTTCGGCACCCGCACGCGAGGTGCCTTCTCGTCATCCCGCCCGCTCGGCGGGTTCACCTTCTCCCCGGCAAGTCGTTGCGACCTTTGCTGACGTTTACATCAACTGGAGCTACTCGAACGTTGCGGCGCGACTGACCGCGCTTGCCAACGCCAGCGTGGGGCAGGCGCGGTCGGCGATGCAACTCGCGGCCGCACAGGTGTCAGCCGATCCGACACTCCGCGGCGGAGGTATTGCGAACAACGGCACCGTTGAAGCTGTGGCGCAGATCGCCGGGCACCCTTCGGAATGGGCGGTGGTGACGCTGGAGCAGACGACCGCCAGCGACTCGAGTTCCTACGAAGGGCTGGCGCCCGCGTGGCACGTGACCGTGGCGACGGTCCAGCGCGGGCCCGGCGGCGGCTGGGTGGTTAGCGGCTGGCAGCCGGAGAGCTGAGCTTCGCTGATGGCGCCGGACGGTCCGAGCTGGGCACGGTCGTATGGGCGGCACCGACGTAGACAACCTTCGGCGTAGTGAATTGATGAGCAGGCATTTGCGACGTTCCTCATTCCCCTTATCGGACGCAACAGCCAATCCGATCAGTGGTACGACAAAACAGGCCAGAAACCTGCGTCGCAACGTCTACCCTGCGTGCCGTGGGCGCGACCTACATCTACACGACTTACAAGCTTTCACGCCGTCATCCACCGGACAAGGTGGTTCTGCAGGACGTCTCGCTGTCGTTCTACCCTGGCGCCAAGATCGGTGTGCTCGGCTACAACGGCGCCGGCAAATCGACACTGCTGAAGATCATGGCGGGGATCGACACCGACTACGACGGCGAGGCCAAGCTCGCGCCGCGGGCGACCGTCGGCCTGCTCGAGCAGGAGCCGCAGCTCGATCCGAAGAAGGACGTGAAGGGCAACGTCGAGGATGGCGTCAAAGAGGTACGGGCGCTCCTCGACCGCTTCAACGAGCTGTCGATGAACTACTCGGAGGAGACCGCTGACGAGTTCGCGCGGGTGCAGGAGCAGATCGACATCGCCGACGCCTGGAACCTCGACACGACGCTCGACGTGGCGATGGATGCGCTGCGCTGCCCGCCGGCCGACGCCGACGTGAGCACGCTGTCAGGCGGTGAACGCCGCCGCGTGGCGCTGTGCCGGCTGCTGCTCAGCGCCCCTGACCTGCTGTTGCTTGACGAGCCGACGAACCACCTCGACGCGGAGTCGGTGCAATGGCTCGAGAACTACCTGAAGGAGTACACGGGGGCGGTCGTCGCGGTCACCCACGACCGCTACTTCCTAGACAACGTCGCCGGCTGGATTCTCGAACTCGACCGTGGCCGGGGGATTCCCTATGAGGGCAATTACTCAAGCTGGCTTGAACAGAAGCAGAAGCGTCTTCTGCAGGAGCAGCGCAGCGAGGACAACCGCTCACGGACGATCGCCAAGGAGCTTGAGTGGGTGCGGATGAACGCTTCGGCCCGTCGTGCCAAGCCCAAGGCGCGCCTCAACGCATACGAAGCATTGCTCGCCGAGGAGCAGAAGGTCAAGCTTGACGAGGTCCAGATCCACATCCCGCCGGGTCCGCGGCTGGGTGGCGTGGTCGTTGAGGCGAACGGGGTCAGTAAGTCCTACGGCGAGAAGATGCTGATCGACAACCTCAGCTTCACGCTGCCGCCGGCAGCGATCGTCGGTGTGATCGGGCCCAACGGCGCCGGCAAGACAACGCTGATGCGGATGATCACTGGCCAGGAGACGGCTGACAGCGGCAGCTTCAAGGTCGGTGAGACCGTCAAGCTCGCCTACGTCGATCAGAGCCGCGAGGCGCTCGACCCCGACAAGAACGTGTGGGAGGAGATCTCCGGCGGCGTTGACTGGATGAAGATCGGTGACCGCGACCTGAACACCCGCGCCTACGTCAACGGCTTCAACTTCAAGGGTCCCGATCAGCAGAAGAAGGTCGGGTCGCTGTCCGGTGGTGAGCGCAACCGCCTGCACCTGGCGAAGCTGATCGCCTCCGGTGGTAACTTCCTGATCCTCGACGAGCCGACCAACGACCTTGACACCGATACGCTGCGTGCGCTTGAGGAGGCGCTGCTGGCGTTCGCCGGATGTGCGGTCGTCGTCTCCCACGATCGCTGGTTCCTTGACCGGATTGCAACGCACGTGCTTGCGTTCGAGGGGGATTCACAGGTCCGCTGGTTCGAAGGCAACTTCGAGGCGTACGAGGCGTTTCGCCACGAACAGCTGGGCCCCGAGGCGGATCGGCCGAAGCGGATCTCCTACAAGAAGCTGGTCCGCGGCTAGCCGCGAAGCGCTCATCTGTCAGGTATCTGACGGTTACTACGCCTAACTTGCCTGCGCGCCCAAGGCGCTATTGGGTTACTCTGCGCAAAAGGCCGTATGTCCGCGACTGCTGCCCAGATGGAGCAGACCGCTTGGACCTACGGAGGTTGGACGGGTGCGGTGCCGTATCTAGCATCGCCGCCCGATACAGACCATTCACTGGAAGGGGTGCGCTACACATGCGCGACAGTTCTGCAGTACATCCGGCGAAGCGCTCTGGGGGCGCTCGCGCAAGACTTAGAAGCGGACTTGTGCTTGGCACAGTTGCGGTTGTCGCTTCGCTCGCGGTTGCCGCGTGCGGAAGCAGCAACACGCAGGTGAGCAACAAGGCCACCGCTTACGGCACGACCCTGTACGGGGCGCTGCCGGCAGTTGGTACGCCCGGCAAGAGCGGCACGATCACGATCGGCCAGATCACCGGCGTCACGCCAACCTGGTTCTTCCCGATCGCCAACGGCGGCAACAGCGGCACGCCGAACATCAACCTCGAGGATCAGCTCTTCGTTCCGCTGTACTACGGGCCCGATGGCGCGAAGCCGATCGATAACCCGGCACTTGGCCTTGCGGCCGCGCCGCCGGTTCCCTCGAACGGCGACAAGACCTACACGATCACGCTGAAGACGAACTTCAAGTGGGCGAATGGTCAGCCGGTTGACGCAACCGATGTTCTGTTCGGCTTCGACCTGCTGAACGCGGCCGTCAAGAACAGCCTGGCCAACTGGGGCCAGATCGTTCCCGGCCAGTTCCCGCAGAGCGTGACCTCGATCACCGCTCCCAACGAGCACACGGTCGTGATCAACCTGAACAA
>Ga0302314_10000801_pt1 | contig 58570 bp, 52 predicted proteins | sample III_Palsa_N2_3_FD_200533 | JGI IMG/M metagenome (GOLD analysis project Ga0302314, IMG submission 200533) | Peat permafrost microbial communities from Stordalen Mire near Abisko, Sweden - III_Palsa_N2_3 | ecosystem: Environmental > Terrestrial > Soil > Palsa > Peat permafrost | place: Sweden...
GCACCCGGCGAGACGCCGAAGCCGCCGAATCCCGCATCGAGCACGCCCGCGACGAGCGGCGCAAACAACACGGCCGGGACGGCGCCGCCGGCCGATACGGGTGAGCCGGCTGCCGCAAGTGCACCCAGCGTCGCGACGCTCAAGGCCCAGAACACGGCGCAAGCGCCGCTTGAAACAGCGGCATCGTCCCCCAAATCGCCAACGGCGACGAGCCATGCGGCTGCGGCCACGGAAACGTCCGCCGCGTCCCATCACGCGTGGGCTGTGCAACTCGGGAGCTTTGCGAGCAAGGAGAACGCCGAGCGGCTCATGCACCGATTGCAGGCATCCGGCGGGTCGTTTTATGTCGCGCCCGGCGGCTCAGGGTCGGCGTTGCGCTACCGGGTGAGAATGGGGCCGCTCGCCGATCGCGGCAGCGCCGAGCGCGCGTTGGCGAAGCTCAAGGCGCAGGGGCATGCGGGGACTATTGTCGCCCCGACGTCCTGAGGCGGCCGGCCGGGGCATCGCGATTGTGTCGCCGGTTTCACGACAGTGCGGCCGGGGTTTAGTAGAATGCGCCGGGTCGCGCGCTCGGGCGCCAGGGCGTTAAGGTGAAAGCTTGACCGGGGCCGATGTTCTCATTGTGTTGGTTCTGTTGGGCTCCACGGTCATCGGACTCTTGCGCGGTTTCGTGCGTGAGGCGGTGTCGCTGGCGTTCTGGATCGTCGCGGTCTGGGCGGCCTGGAAATTCGGTCCGCTGGTCATCCCGCACCTCGGCGGTTATCTGGCGGACCCGAAGATTGCGCCGTGGGTCGGACGCGTGGTGATCTTGCTGCTGGTGCTGCTGTTCGGATGGCTGTGCGGCATGCTGCTCAGCTACTTGACGCGCAGCATCGGTTTGGGGCCGCTGGATCGAGGGGTCGGCCTGGTGTTTGGATTCTTGCGCGGCACCGTCCTCGTGGGACTGATGATCATCGGTGCGGAGCTGCTGCATCTCAATCAGGAGACGTGGTGGGACCGCTCGAAGCTCGTGCCGTACGGCGAAACCGTCGGCGATTGGCTGCGAGGCATGGTCGGCGAGCGCGGCGAGCCTTGGTCGAAGCTCGAGCGCCTCACGGGTGTCAAGGTCAGGCCCAGGTAGACGGAGGTCCTTCATGTGCGGCATCGTCGGAATGGTGAGTGCGGTCAATCAGCGCATCTATGACGCGTTGACGGTTCTGCAGCATCGCGGGCAGGACGCCGCCGGAATCATGACCAGCGAGGCGGGCGAGCTGTTCATGCGCAAGGATTCGGGCCTGGTGCGCGACGTGTTCCAGCAAAAGCACATGCTCAAGCTCAAGGGCAACATCGGCATCGGTCACGTGCGCTACCCGACGGCGGGCGCCGACAGCGTGTACGACGCGCAGCCCTTCTACGTGAATTCCCCCTACGGCCTGTGCCTCGGCCACAACGGCAATCTCACCAACGCCCGCGAGCTGACCGAGGTTCTGGTGCGCGAGGATCGCCGGCACTTGAACACGGGCTCCGACTCCGAGGTGCTCCTCAACGTCCTCGCTTCCGAGCTGCAGCGCGTCGGCACGCCGCGCGTCACCCCGGCCGACGTGTTCGCCGCGGCCAATGCGGTGTACCGTCGTTGCCGCGGCGGCTACGCGGTCGTCGCGATGGTGATCGGTCACGGCATCTTGGGCTTTCGCGATCCGAACGGCATCCGGCCGCTGGTGATCGGCAAGCGCGAAACCAACAAGAAAGGCACGGAATGGATGCTCGCATCCGAGAGCGTCGCGCTCGACATGCTGGGCTTCGACATGGTGCGCGACGTCGCGCCCGGCGAGGCGGTGTTCATCGACGAGCTGGGGCGTTTCTACGCGCAGCAATGCGTGGCCATGGCCCGTCATACGCCGTGCATCTTCGAATACGTGTATTTCGCGCGTCCCGATTCGATCATCGACAACATCTCGGTCTACAAGGCGCGCCTGCGCATGGGCGAGCACCTCGCGGAGAAGATCAAGCGCGAGCGCCCCGATCACGACATCGACGTGGTGATTCCCATTCCCGACACGAGCCGCACGAGCGCCGTGCAGGTCGCGCAGCTCCTCGGGGTCAAATACCGCGAGGGATTCATCAAGAACCGCTATATCGGCCGCACGTTCATCATGCCCGGACAGGAGCAACGCTCGAAGTCCGTGCGCAGCAAGCTGAACGCCATCGATCTCGAGTTCCGCGGCAAGAATGTGCTGCTGGTCGACGATTCCATCGTGCGCGGCACGACGTCGGCGCAGATCATCGACATGGCGCGCGAGGCCGGCGCGAAGAAGGTCTATTTCGCCTCGGCGGCGCCGCCGGTGCGCTATCCCAACGTGTACGGCATCGACATGCCGAACGCCTCGGAGTTGGTGGCCGCGGGGCACACCGACGACGAGGTGCGCGCCATCATCGGCGCCGACTGGCTCATTTATCAGGACCTCACCGATCTGGTGCACGCGGTCCGACACGACAACGCCAAGATCACGGATTTCGATACATCGTGCTTCTCGGGGGAATACGTCACCGGGGACGTAACGCCTGAATACTTGAAGCGCCTGCAGGGAGAGCGATCCGACGAGGCCAAGCAGCAGCGTCGCGATGCGTTAAATCGTGGACCCAAGTCCGTCCACATTCTCTGATCCTGCGTCCCATGGGCTTTGGGCCTCGCGGTCTTGAGCCTGCGCGTGTTGGTCATCGCCGATCGACCCGAGTACCGGCTGCTCGTCAGAAAGCACGTCGAGATCGAATGGTCTGAGGCAGTCGTGCTCGAGCACCGCCTGGGAGAGGATCAGCCGCTCGACGCGAAATTCGTCGCGGCGGGCTACGACGCCGTGATCGTGGTCGGTGCCCCTCCGGCCGAATCGGCGGAAATCCTGGCCTCGCTCCTCTCGTCGCGCGCGGACTTCGCGCCCTTGGTGCTGGTGCTGTTGCAGGATGCGCCGCCCGACGTGCCGCCTGACACGGCCAAGCTCGCGCGCCTGTACGGCAAGAAGGTCGACCGTGAACGGCTGCTGCGCGCCATCACGGTCGCCTCGCGCGAGCAGAAGAAGTCCAGGACCGCGCTGCGCTCGCGCCCGGACTTCGACCAGATGTACAAGTTCGGCTCGCTCACGATTCGCGGCCACCGCTGCATCCGCCAGGTCGGATCCGGCGGCATGTGCAAGATCTATCTTGCCGAGAGCGAGCGCGCGGGGGCGATGGTCGTGCTCAAGGTGTTCAGCCAGGTCCCGGACGTTTCCGAGCGGCTCGTGGGCTTCGACCGGTTCATTCAGGAATACGAGATCGTCGCCGGTCTGAATCACCCGAACATCGTGCGCATCTACGATCTCGGCATCGCCGACGATCATGCCTATATCGCCATGGAGCATTTCCCGGCGGGGGACCTGCGGGCGCGCATGAAGATGCCGCTCGCGCCGCGGACGGCGGTGCATTTTCTCGCGCAGATCGCCAGTGCGCTCGACGCCATTCACGCCGTGGGCGTGCTGCACCGGGACCTGAAACCCGCCAACGTGATGCTGCGCGCCGACGGCACGCTCTGCCTCATCGATTTCGGCCTCGCCAAGGCGAACGAGCTGGAAGCGGAGCTCACGGGATCGCGCGAGATCTTCGGTACCCCTTACTACATGAGCCCCGAGCAAGGACATGCAGAGCTCATCGACACGCGCTCGGATCTGTACAGCCTGGGCGTGGTGTTCTACGAGATGCTGATCGGCCGCAAGCCGTACACGGGATCGACCGCCATGGAGGTCATCTACAAGCACAAGCGGGCCGAGCTTCCTCCCATCGAGCCGCAGTACGCACTCTACGAGCCGCTGCTCAAGCGGCTGCTCGCGAAACAACCCGTGGACCGGTTTCAATCGGCGCGCGAGTTGTTGGACGCCGTGGCAGAGCTCAAGGTGCCCGCTTGAACGCGGCTACAGCCGTGAGTGCGCCCCTCGCTCACACGCTGCTGCTCGCACCCACCCCGCAGAGCTGGATCGAGTGCGCATGCGGCTCGCTCGAGGTGCTACTGGTCGATCATGCGAACTGCGAGAAGAAGGCCGCCTCGACGGCGCTCGCCTTGATGTTCGCCTATGCCGAGGACCTCGAGCTCGCCGAGCAGATGTCGCGGCTCGCGCGCGAGGAGTTGCGTCACTACGAGCAAGTCGCCCAGCTGTTGCGCCGTCTCGCGATCGAGCCGCGCCGGCTGGCGCCGGGTCGCTATGCACAGCGCCTGCGGCAGCTGGTCGCGCGCGCCGAGCCTGAGCGCGAGGTCGACCTCATGATCTGCGGGGCCTTCATCGAGGCCCGCTCGTGCGAGCGCTTCGCTGCCTTGAGCCGCGTGCTGGATGGCCCGGCGGGAGAGATGTTCGAGAGTCTGCACGAGTCCGAGGCCCGGCATTTCGAGCTGTACCTCGGGCTCGCGCGGCGGCGTGCGGAGACGGCGGGTATCGACGCGGCGCGGCGCATCGCCGACTTCGCCGCGCTCGAGGCGGAGCTCATCGTGAGCCGCGACGCGGCGTTCCGGTTTCACTCGGGCGCGCCGACTTAAGGGCGCGGCAGGGAGCGCAGCTCCGGCCCGCCGGCGTCCCAGCGCAGCACGCTTCCCTGGCTGTACCAGTCGCCGAGCACGATGCGCATGCAGGGGCGGCCGTCGATCTCGAAAGGGTAAAAACCCGGCCGATGCGTATGTCCGTGCAGCAGCGTGCTGGCACCGGCGGCCTGCAGGGCAAGCGCCAAGCTCGTGGCATTCACATCGGCAATGGCGTATTCGATGGCGGCGGTGTGCGCGCGGCTGCCCGCGCGCGCGGCGCCCGCGAGTGCCCGGCGCTGCGCGACCGACAGAGCGAGAAAACGGCGCTGCCAATCGGCGTCCCGCACCGTCGCCCGCAGTCGCTGATACGGCCGATCATCGCTGCACAGGGCATCCCCGTGCATTACCAGGACCGGCTCGCCATAGAGCGTGATGATCAGGGGGTCGGGCAACAGCTGCGCGCCCGACTGCGCGCAGAACTCCTTTCCCAGCAGGAAATCCCGGTTGCCGTGCATGACGAAGCAGGGCACGCCGCCGGCGGTGAGAGAGCGGATCGCCTCGATGGCCTGTTGCTGGTCGAGGTCGGGTGCATCGTCTCCGACCCACGACTCGAACAGATCGCCGAGGATGTAGAGTGCGTCGGCGCCCGGCGCCTGGTTCCTCAAGAAATCGACGAATTGCCGCGTGATCTCCGGGCGCTGCGCGTCGATGTGCAGATCCGAGATGAAGAGAATAGCCATCGAGGCTTTCCGCCCCTCAGCCGCTCAATTGGCGGGGGCCGCTACGTGCTCGATCCTCTCGATGGTGACGGGCTTGAGCGGCGCGTTCTCCTTGAAGGGACCTTTGGCACCGGTCGGCACGAGGCTGAGTTGATCGACCACCTCCATGCCTTGCACGACCTTGCCGAAAACCGCATACCCCCAGCGCGTCTGATTCGGATCGAGCGCGGCGTTGTCGGCGAGGTTCACGTAGAACTGTACATCGCCGTCGTGGGGCCCGGAGGGGCGGGCGAGGCCTACCGTGCCGCGCTGGTTGGTCAAGCCGTTGCCCGATTCGTTGACGACCTTCGATGGACTGCCTTTGAGCTTGTAGTCGGCATCGTAACCGCCGCCTTGAACGATGAAGCTCGGAATGGCGCGGTGGAAGATCGTGCCGGAATAATAGCCCTGGTCGACGTACTTCAAGAACTGCGCCACCGTGAGCGGTGCCCGCTCCGGGTTGAGCTCGATGGTGAAATTGCCCGCGGAGGTCACGACCTGCACATACACGGGCGCAGCCGCTTTCTCGGGCGGGGCGGGTGCCGGCTTTTCGGCGGCTTGGAGCGGGGAGAGAAAGGCGAGGGCGAAGGCGAAGGCTGCAACTATTAGCTGTTTCATGCCGGGATTCTACTCGAATGGGTACAATCTTGAGCTATGTCCGCGCCCGTCGTCACGCGTTTCGCACCTTCGCCCACCGGCTCCTTGCATCTGGGGAACGTACGCACCGCTTTGTTCAGCTACTTATGGGCGCGAAACAGCGGCGGGCGATTCATTTTGCGCATCGAGGACACGGATGTCGAGCGCAGCGAGACGCGTCATCTCACGGCGCTCATCGCGGAGCTGCGTTGGCTCGGACTGCAGTGGGACGAGGGACCGGAGGCCGGGGGTCCGAGCGCGCCTTACCTGCAGTCCGAACGCGGCGCCTGGTATCGGGAGCTGTTCGCCCGCTTGGAGTCCGCAGGACGTGCCTACCCTTGCTATTGCACGCCCGACGAGCTCGAGCTCGCCCGCAAGCTCGAGCGCATGGCGGGCAGACCCCCACGCTATACCGGCACCTGCCGCGCCCTCACCGCCGCCGAGCGCGCCGCGCGGCTGGCCGAGGGACGCAAGCCCACGCTCCGTTTCGCCGTGCCCGACGCGACGGTCATCGAGTTCACCGATCTCGTGCACGGACCGCAGCGCTTCTCGTCGGCGGACATCGGCGACTTCATCGTTCGTCGCGAGGACGGCACAGCCGCATTCTTCTTCTGCAACGCCGTGGACGATTCCGTCATGGGCGTGACTCATGTATTGCGCGGCGACGATCATCTTACCAACACGCCGCGCCAGCTGATGCTCCTCGACGCGCTCGGCATGCGGCGACCCGACTACGGTCACGTCGGCCTGCTGGTCGGCGCGGACGGCGCGCCGCTGTCGAAACGGCATGGCAGCACGAGCGTGCGCGAGTTCCGCGAGCGCGGGTTCCTGCCGGCGGCTCTCCTCAATCATCTGTTTCACCTGGGGCACACGGCCGACGTTGACGGCTGGCTGCCGCCCGCGGAGCTGCCCGCACACTTCCGCCCGGAGCACCTCGGCCGCGCGCCGGCGCGCTTCGAGGAGTCGCAGCTCCTGCACTGGCAGAAGGAGACGCTGCGTCACATGTCGATCGCCGAGATCGCCGCGTGGCTCGGCCTGCCGGACTCCGCGGCATTCGTCGAGCTCGTGCGACACAACGTGGTGCTCCCCGCAGATGCGGAGCCCTGGGTGTCCGTGGTACGCGGGGAGTTGCCGCCGCTCGGCGCCGAGGAGCAGCGTGTCGTCGCCGCGGCAGGGCCCGCCTTCTTCGCGGCCGCGGCGGCTGCGCTGGATCGATCGGGCCCGGATCTGCAAGCACTCTCCGCCCTGCTCAAGCAGGAGACCGGCAAGGGCGGCGCGCAGCTCTTCATGCCCCTGCGGGTGGCGCTCACCGGCAAGACCCATGGACCGGAGCTCGCTCCCATTCTAAAGCTCATGCCACCGGAGACGGCGCGGCGCCGGCTCGAATCCCATGCTCGAGATTCATAACTCGCTCACCGGCGAGAAGGCCAAGTTCAAGCCGTTGCGCGGCAACGAAGTGCGCATGTACGTCTGCGGCATTACCGTGTACGACTACATTCACTTGGGACACGCGCGCATGCTCACCGTGTTCGACCTGGTGCAGCGCTACTTGCGCACCCGCGGCTACGCCGTCACCTACGTGCGCAACATCACGGACATCGACGACAAGATCATTCAGCGCGCGCAGGAGAACGGCGAGGACTGGAAGGCGCTCGCGCAGCGCTTCATCAGCGCCATGCACGAGGACTGTGCGCTGCTCGGCCTGCAAGCGCCGGATGCGGAGCCGCGCGCCACCGAGTACATTCCGGAGATCGTGGCGATGACGCAAACGCTCATCGAGAAGGGGTACTCGTATCGGGCGGAGAATGGTGACGTCATGTATTCGGTGCGCAAGTTCCCGCGCTACGGCGCGCTCTCGGGAAGACGCATCGACGAATCGCGCGCGGGCGCGCGCGTGCAGATCGACGAGTACAAGCACGATCCGCTCGACTTCGTGGTGTGGAAGCACGCCAAGCCCGGCGAGCCCGCATGGCCCTCCCCCTGGGGTCCCGGCCGTCCGGGCTGGCACATCGAATGCTCCGCGATGTCGACGACGTTGCTCGGCGATTATTTCGACCTGCACGGCGGGGGCATGGATTTGAAATTCCCGCATCACGAGAACGAGATCGCCCAGACTTGCGCGGCGTGCGGCTCACCGTTCGTGCACGTCTGGATGCACAACGGCTTCGTCAACATCGACGAGGAGAAGATGTCGAAGTCGCTCGGCAACTTCTTCACGGTGCGCGACGTGGTGAAGACGCTGCGCGATCCGGAGGTGCTGCGCTTCTTCTTGCTCGGCAGCCACTATCGCGGACCCATCAACTACTCCACGGCGCAGCTCGCGCAGGCCGACGAGACGTTGGCGGGCCTGTACCGTGCGCTCAAGGACACCGCGCCGGCCGGTCCGCCGCACGACCACGACCCGGCGCTCGAGAAATTCCACGCGGCCATGGATGATGATTTCAACACGCCGGAGGCGCTGGCGGTGCTTGCCGGTGTGGCGCGCGAGTTGAACATCGCCAAGGCGGCCAACGATGCAGTGCGCAGCGCCTCCGCGGCGAGCTTGCTCCTCGCGATGGGCAAGGTGCTGGGGATCCTGCAACAGTCGCCGGAGGCCTATCTCAAGCGCGGCAGCGCGGCGACGCTCACGGATGCACAGATCGAGGAACTCATCGCCGAGCGCCGCGCCGCACGGGTGGCCAAGAACTTCGCGGAGTCCGATCGGATCCGCAATCTGCTAACGGCGGCGGGAGTCGTGCTCGAGGACAAGCCGGGCGGGATTTCTGAATGGCGCCGGGCTTGAGGCGCCGGCGTTAATAAGCCGGCATTAAAAAGGCGTGCGGGGTTGCGTCCCCGCACGCCGGTTACCGCTCGCTTTTCAGCGGCTCGACTTGGTCAGTGGTTTTGCTCAGTCGCCGGAGCGGCGGCTCATCATCACGCCGAGAACGACTCCTACCACGGCCGCGATGCCGACCACCTGCCAGGGATTGTCGCGCACATAGCTGTCGGTGGTCTTGGTGATCTGGCTCGCCTGGCCGCGCACTTGCGAGGCGCTGTCCGCCAGCGCGCTCTTCGCCGCGCTCAGCGCGATTTTGACCTTGGCGCGGACGCGGGCGATATCGGGAGTCTCCACATCCTTGATGGCCTTGGTCAGATCATCCACGTTGTCGAGGAAATCGTTGATGCTCGCATTTGCGTAGCGTTTCGCTTTACGCACTTGGGACGTATCCAGCTGTGATTCCATAGCTTGCTCCTGTTATAGCTTGCATCAGACGCGTCGGCCGAGACTCATCAAGAAGCTCACGATCGCGCCGATCAAGAATACGATGAAGAGTATCTTCGCGATGCCGGCCGCCCCCGCCGCGACGCCGCCGAATCCGAAGAACGCCGCTACCAGGGCGATGACGAAGAATACCACTGCATAATGAAGCATGAGCGCACCTTTCAGATAAGAGAACACAAATCCGTGTGTGGGGATGCTGCGCCCGCCGGGAAAAGCCGTCAGTCGGTCAGGGGTTAGGCCGACCGTAGGATATCACTCACGGAAACGTCCGGGCGAAAGCGCCGGGAACTCGGCGCGCAGACCCTGCAAGTCCTCGGCGAGCGGGGCCTCGAGGATGAGTGCTGCCGCGGCGCGCGAGAGCGCGGGCGCCGTCTGGATGCCGTAACCACCCTGGCCGGCCAGCCAGAAAAAGCCTGGGCCCTCGTCCGAGAATCCCGCCACGGGCGTGCGATCGGGTGCAAACGTGCGCAACCCCGCCCAGCGGGCTTTGAGGCGCGTAATCCGGAGAGTGGTCACCGCCTCGACGCGCTCCACCGCCGCGGCAATGTCCCATTCGTCCGGCTGCGCATCGCTCGGTTCGACGGGTGTCTCGTCGGCGGGCGATAGAAACAGCGAGCCTGCTTCCGGCTTGAAGTAGAACTGCTCCTCGGCGTCGTTCACGAACGGCCAGCGGCTGACATCCATGCCGGGGGGCGGATCGACCAGCACGGCCGTGCGCCGGCGCGGCTGCAGTCCCACCCGCCTCAGGCCCGCAAGCGCCGCGACTTCATCCGCCCAGGCGCCTGCGGCATTGACCACGAGCGGCGCCGTGAAGCGCTCCGCGGCGGCGTGCACCGTCCAGCCTTCTGCGCCGCGTTCCAGCGCCTCGACGGGCGCGTTCGTGACCAATCGGCCCGCGCGCCGGCGGAAGAGGCGCAGGTACCCCTGATGCAGGGCGCTCACGTCGATGTCGGAGGAGTCCGGCTCGAACAGGGCCGCGGCGACGTATCCCTCGCGCAGAATTGGACACAGCGCGTGCGCTTCGCCCACTTCCAAGGGTCGGGTGGCAGGCGCCACATCCGGAAGCGACGCAAACGCCTGCAGCGCCTCGAGTTGGGTTTGCGATGCGATGTAAAGGCATCCCCGCGGCCGGGTGAGCGGCCCCTCGGCGAATCCCGCGGGCGGATCGAACAGGAACTTGCGGCTGGCGCGCGTCAGCGCGCGGATCGTCGTGTTGCCGTAGATCTCGGTGAACAGCGCCGCCGAGCGGCCGGTCGAGTGATAGCCGGCACGATCTTCGCGCTCGAGCAGCACGACGCGCCGCAGCTCGGCGAGATGGGCGGCGACCGAGGCGCCGGCGATGCCGGCGCCGATGACAATGACGTCAGCGTGATTCATTTAAGTGACCCAACGGAACGCGCGTCGAGCGCTTGACGGTGGCGAGCACGACGCTCGACTGCACATCCCGCACGTGCGGGATGCGTAACAGTTTCTTGAGTATGACGGTGCTGAGGGAGTCGAGATCTTTGCCGAACACCTGCAGGATGAAATCATAGGCGCCGGTCATCGCGTAGCAATGAGTGACCTCCTCGAGCAATGCGATCTCGCGCTCGAAGCGCGCCACGCTCTCATCGGTGTGCTCGGCGAGCTTCACGTGCACGATCGCCTGCACTTCGAGCCCGACGCGAGAAGGGCAGAGCAGCGCCGTGTAGCCTTCGATCACGCCGGCCGACTCCAAAGCCTTGATGCGCCGCGCGCAGGGAGTCGCGGAGAGGCCGATGGCTTGGGCCAGCTCGACCACCGGCAGGCGGCCGTCGCGCTGAAGCTCGGACAGGATTCGGGCATCGAAGCGGTCGAGTTCCATGGGAAAGAGGCCCTCGTGGCCAAATTGGCGACTATCACCAACAATCATGCCTGACAGAGCGCGTTTTGGCGATTTATGGCGCGCTGTTGGGTTTAATCTCGGTCGATATGGCAGCTCGCGTCGAGAAGATGAGCGCTGCGGCGCAATTGGCAGGCGCCGAGTGGCTTGCCGTTGTCCGCCAGGTGGCCATATCCCGTGCCCTGGACGACCTCGAGGAGTCTGTCCTCGTCCCGGAGCGCAAGGTGCTGTATCAGTTCTCGGCGCGCGGCCACGACGTCACCCAAGTGCTCCTCGGCCGGCTCCTCACGGGGGCCCGGGATAGCCTCGGCGGCTATTATCGCTCGCGCCCCTTGCTGCTCACCCTCGGCCTGTCTATCGACGACGCCCTGGCCTCGACCATGATGCGCGTCGGCAGCATGAGCGAGGGGCGCGACATCGGGGTTGTGTTCAACCTCCCGCGCCGGGACGGCCCGTGCGCGTTGCCCGTATGCGGCGGGGTCGGCACCCAGTTCACGCCCGCCGTCGGGTGGGCGCAGGCGCTGCGCTACCGCGAGGAGGTGCTCGGCGATACGCGCTGTCATCGCAGTATCGCGGTGGCGCACGGCGGCGATGCGTCCACGGCCACCAACGGCTTCTGGTCGGCGCTCAATATTGCGACCACTCAGCGGCTACCGCTGCTGTTCTTCATCGAGGATAACGGCTACGGCATCTCGGTGCCGGCGGAGATGCAAACACCGGGCGGCAACATCGCCCACAACCTGAGCGCCTTTCGCGGCCTGCGCGTGCTCGACGGTGACGGCTCGGATCCGCTGGCCGCTGCGGAGCTGATGCGCGAGGCAGTCGGTGGGGTGCGCGCGGGCAAGGGCCCGGCGCTGCTGCGGCTGACGGTGCCGCGGTTGTCGGGTCACTCGGGCCAAGATACCCAGACATACAAAGGGCCGGTGGTGATTGCAGCCGAGCGCGAGCGCGATCCATGGCGCAAGCTCCGCGCGCAGCTCGTGCCCGCGGTGCTTTCGGCCGAGGCTTGGGACGGCGAGGTCGAGCGCGCGCGCGCCGCCGTCGCAGAGGCACGCGAGCGCATCGAGCAGCGCAGTGCGCCGGATCCTAAGCGCGTGCGCCGTTATGTCTTCACCGAGACCGCGGAGGACGGCGCCGTCGAGATTCAGGCGCAGGGCGGCTTGTGGGCGGAGGGCGTGTTGCCCGCGCGCGGCTCGGACTCACCCGCACCCCAAGGTGCGCGCATCAATCTGATGACCGCGGTGCGCCGCACGCTCGAGCACGAGCTCGAGGTGAACCCGCGCGTCGTCGTGTTCGGCGAGGATGTGGGCCGCAAGGGCGGTGTACACGCCGCGACGCTGGGACTGCAGGAAAAGTTCGGCAGCGCCCGCGTGTTCGACACGAGCCTCTCCGAGGAAGGCATCATCGGGCGCGCGGTGGGCATGGCGGCGGCGGGACTCATGCCGGTTCCCGAGATCCAGTTTCGCAAGTACGCGGATCCCGCAGCGGAGCAGCTGAACGACTGCGGCTCGATGCGCTGGCGCACTGCGAATCGTTTTGCCGCACCGATGGTGGTGCGCATCCCCGGCGGATTCTTCAAATGCGGCGATCCCTGGCACAGTCAATCGAACGAGGTGCAGTGGGTGCACGGTGTCGGCTGGCGCGTGGCGATGCCTTCGAATGCGCAGGACGCGGTGGGGCTCTTGCGCACCGCGTTGCGCGGTAACGATCCAACCATATTCTTCGAGCATCGCTCGCTGCTCGATTCCGCTTCCGCGCGGCGCGCCTACCCCGGGGACGATTTCGTGGTGCCGTTCGGACGGGCGAACCTGTTACGCAGTGGCGATTCGCTGACGGTCGTCACCTGGGGCGCGATGGTCGAGCGCTGCGAGCTCGCGCTCGAGCGCACGGGTATCGAAGGCGATCTTCTGGATCTGCGCACCTTGTCGCCGTGGGACAAACAGGCGACACTCGCGTCGGTGCGCAAGACCCATCGCTGCTTGATCGTGCATGAAGACACCCTTACGGCGGGATTCGGTGCCGAGATTGCGGCCGTGCTGGCGCGGGATGCGTTTTTCGATCTCGATGCGCCCATCGAGCGGCTCGCCATGCCCGACATACCGAGCCCGCACAGCCCCGTGCTGCTCGAGGCCGTGCTACCGAGCGTCGCGGGCATCGCAGCCACCATGAGCGGCTTGGTGAGTCTCTGAGCACGGGTCAAATCGACGTCGTCGCCCCTGCGAACGAGGAGGGTACGAAGGCCACGGTACTGCGTTGGTGCAAGGCCGCCGGCGATGCCGTGCGCAAGGACGAGCCCTTGCTCGAGCTCGAGACCGACAAGGTCACCGTGGAAATTCCTTCGCCGGCCACCGGCAAGCTCACCGAGATCCTGAAGCAGCCGACCGAGGAAGTTGAACCCGGTCAGATCCTCGCTCGCGTGCGCATCGTTGAGGCGACCGCGGCCGGGACGGCGGAGCCCAAGCGCACAGCCGCGGCGGCAGCGGCGCAGCCGGCGGCAACGTCCGAGAGCAGCGAGATCCTGAGCCCTGCCGTAAAGCGTCTGATCAACGAGCACGCGCTGTCCGCGCACGAGCTGAAGGGCAGCGGCCGCAACGGCCGCATCACGGTGCAAGACGTCGAGCGTCACCTCGAGCAAAAGCCGGCCGCTGCAGCGGGGGCCCCTGCACCGGGCGATGCGGACGCCACCGCGAAAATGCGCCGCCCTCCGGGTATTGCGGGTCTCGCGGCCGACGGGCGTCGTGTCCCGCACGGCGCGGTGCGCAAGCGCGTGGCTGAGCACATGACGCGAAGTCTGGCGCAGGCGCCGCACGTGACGACGCTGTTCGAGGCGGACCTCACCCGTGTGCAGGCACACCGCGCGCGGCATGCACCTGAATACGAGCGCCAAGGCATCCGCCTCACGCTCACGGCTTATTTCGTGGCGGCTTGCGCAAAGGCGTTGCTTGCGCACCCGTCCGTGAACGCGACGTTCCACGAGGATGCGCTCGAGCTCCATCCGGATGCGAACATCGGCGTCGGCACGGCGCTCGGTGACGAGGGACTCATCGTTCCGGTGATCCATCAGGCGCAGCACCTGAGCCTCGCGCAGCTGGCGGCGCGTCTCGGCCAGCTCGTAGGCGCTGCCCGCACCGGCCGGCTGGCGCCGCAAGACGTGCGCGGCGGCACCTTCACCATTTCCAATCACGGCGTCGGGGGAAGCCTGCTCGCCGCGCCCATCGTCATCAACCAGCCGCAGGTCGCCATTCTCGGCGTGGGCAAAGTCGAGCGCCGCGTGTGCGTGATTGACGCGCCGGACGGGGAAGCGATCGGGGTACGCACCATGTGCTATCTCACTCTGACCATCGACCATCGAGCGATCGACGCCTTTCAAGCGAATGGTTTTCTCGAGCACGTCGTCAAGACGCTGGAGAGTTGGAGCGAGAGCTAGCCCCGCGGGCCGATGCCGCCGAAGCGCTCGAAGACTGACGGGTCGGCGGGCGGCAGAGCTCCTAAGAGGTGCGCACCGACCTTCGAGAGATGCTTCTCGGAGGCTGCGAATACAGCGGCATACAGCGTACGGCACAAAAGCGCCGCTCGTGTCCCCGGCCATTCGGGCGGCAGCAGGCGCTCGGGAAGAAGAGGATCGCGCAAGTGCAACCGCCGGTATTCGTGAATCAGCAACGTGCGTAGCACGAAGCCGGTCTGCGGCTCCGGTGGTTCGCGCAGCGCCGTGAGCACGCGCTCGAAGCGTCCGGCGAAGGCGCGGTAGCGTAGCGCGAGCGCCTTCAGGTCCCAGCCGTTCGCGATGAGCGCCGCGGCCGTCGCCGGAGCCGAAAGGTCCGCATCGAACACCAGAGTCCCGTCGGGCCACGTCGGCTGGCCGCCGACGGCGCGGCCGCGGCTCGCGCCGACAGCGCCCCGGGGGCGCACCTCCGGATGGGCGAATACCCCGCTCGACAGCTCGCCGTAGCCCTGCCAAGCGAGCTCGCGGCGCAGCCGCTGTCGTCGTGCCGCGGGCAGCGAAGGCAGCAGCACGAGGGTCCAGCGGCCCGACCAACTGGCGCCGGCTTCGCCGTAGATGCGCTCGGTGGCCTCCGCGAATTGCTCGCGGCCGTTCTCGGTGAGACGGTACTCGCTGCGCTTGCCGACGCGGCGTGCTGCAAGCCAGCCGTCCTGCGCAAGCCGCGCGGTGGCGGTGCGCACCAGCCGCTCGTTGAGGCCGAAGGGCGCCGCGAGCTCGATCAGGCTGCCCAAGGCGATGGCGCCGCCGCGAGGCAGCAGCGAGTCGCCGAACAGGGTGACGATGAGAGACCCCGCGCGCAGCGGGCGCTGGCGATGAAAGCGTGCGACCAGCTCCGCGGCGGCGGCGGCGGGCGTCTTACAGGCGGCGGGAGGCGCATCCACGGCTTGGCAGTGTAGACGGTTGCGATGCGAAATGACACACAAAAAATTGAGGTTATTCGTTTTGTGTGTCACGATGTACAACATATCCAGGCAGGCTGCACGGCTACGGGGTCCCGCATGTACACCCAGGCACTCGACGTTCATGGCGATAGCGGCGATCCCGCCGACGACTTGGAGCGCGAGCGGCGTTTTCAGACTCGCGTCGATCGTGAGGAGAAAGTCGAGCCCAAGGACTGGATGCCCGCCCGCTATCGCGCCACTTTGGTCCGCCAAATCTCCCAGCACGCCCACTCGGAGATCGTCGGGATGCTGCCCGAGGGAAATTGGATTACGCGCGCGCCGAGCCTGTTGCGAAAATCCATTTTGATTGCGAAAGTCCAGGACGAGGGCGGGCACGGCGCCTATTTGTACAGCGCCGCCGAGACTTTGGGTGTGAGCCGTGATCAGCTGATCGAGCAATTGCTCTGCGGCAAGGCCAAGTACTCGAGCATCTTCAACTATCCCACGCCGACGTGGGCGGACGTCGGGGCCATCGGCTGGCTGGTCGATGGCGCGGCCATCATGAACCAGATTCCCCTGTGCCGTTGCTCCTACGGTCCCTACGCACGCGCCATGGTTCGCATCTGCCGGGAGGAGAGTTTTCATCAACGCCAAGGCTTCGACATCATGATGAAGCTTTGCGCGGGCACCGTGGAGCAAAAAGCCATGGCGCAAGGCGCGCTCGACCGCTGGTGGTGGCCCGCGCTCATGATGTTCGGACCGCCGGACGCTGCCTCGACGCACTCCACCGACTCGCAGCGCTGGAAGATCAAGCGCTTCTCGAACGATGAGCTGCGCCAGAAATTCGTCGACTTCACCGTGCCGCAGGCGAAATTCCTCGGGCTCGCCGTGCCCGATCCGGAGCTCGAGTGGAACCAGACGCTGCAGCGGCACGAGTTCGGCGCCATCGATTGGAACGAGTTCGAGCGCGTGCTCAAGGGCAACGGACCGTGCAACCGCGAGCGCCTCGAGGCGCGGCGTCGCGCGCACGAGCAAGGCCGTTGGGTGCGCGAGGCGGCCATGGCGCATGCCGAAAAACAACGTCGCCGCGCTGCCTGCGCGGCCTGACCGGGAGTCCTTCACATGTCAGCAGAAACCAATGAGCGAGATGCAAACGGCGAGCGCGAATGGCCGCTCTTCGAGATTTTCATCCGGCCGCGCGGCGGACTCGACCACAAGCACGTGGGGAGCTTGCACGCCTGCGATCCGCGCATGGCGATCGAGCATGCGCGCGACCTCTACACGCGCCGCGAAGAAGGCGTGAGCATCTGGGCGGTGCCCTCCGCCAGCATCACCGCCTCCGATCCTGCGGAGGCCGATGCGCTGTTCGAGCCGGCACGCGACAAGATCTATCGCCACCCGACGTTCTACGACATTCCGCCGGAAGTGAAGACACTGTGAGCACAACCCACCCAGCTCCTGGGCTCGACGGGGCGCCCGCCGCCAACGAGGTACCCGCGCTGTATCGATACGTGCTGCGGCTCGGCGATCTTGCGCTCGTCCTCGGCCAGCGGTTGAGCGAGTGGGTGGGTCATGCGCCGGCGCTCGAGGAGGATCTGGGGCTCGCGAACATCGCCCTGGACCTGGTCGGCCAGGCGCGTCTGCTGCTGGCCTATGCCGGCGAGATCGAGGGGCGCGGCCGCGGCGAGGATGACATCGCGTTTTTGCGCACGCATGGCGAGTACTTGAATCCCACGCTCGTCGAGCAGCCGAACGGAGATTTCGGCGAGACCATCGTGCGCCAGGTGCTGATCGACGCCTTTCAGCTGGCGCTGTACGAGCGCCTCGCGAGCTCGTGCGACGAGCGACTCGCGGCGATCGCGGCGAAAGCGGTGAAGGAGACGCGCTATCACTTGCGCTACAGCTCGAGCTGGCTGGTGCGCCTCGGCGACGGCACGGAGGAGAGCCATGCCCGCGTGCAGCGCGCGCTCGAACGGCTCTGGCCGTACACCGTGGAGCTCTTCGAGGCGGATGCGCTCGACCGCGACATGGCCGAGCGCGGCATCGGGCCATCTCTCGAGGAAATGAGGAATGCGTGGAACCGGCACATGGATGAGGTGCTCGCCGAGGCGACCCTCGATCGTCCGGCCGACCGACCCTATACCTGGTTCGGCAAGCGGGGCGAGCACAGCGAGCATCTCGGCTACCTCCTCGCCGAAATGCAATACCTGCAACGCGCACATCCGGGAGCTCGCTGGTGAGCGCGGCGGCTGCGCGGGTGATGAGTGCGGACGACGAGGCGCGCGTGCAAGCCGCCTGGCGCGCCTTGGCCGCGGTGCCCGATCCGGAGCTGCCGGCGCTCACGCTCGCGGATCTCGGCATCGTGCGCTGCGTGAATATGCGCCCCGACAGGGTGCTGGACGTGGGACTCTCTCCCACCTATACCGGCTGCCCGGCGACTGATCACATCGCGGAGCTCGCACGGCGCGCGCTCCAAAGCGCCGCAGTCGGCGAGTTTGCAGTGCGGCACGTACTCGCACCCGCGTGGACGAGCGACTGGATCACCCCTGAGGGTCGGCGCAAGCTCGCCGCGTACGGCATCGTCCCCCCGGCGCCCGCTGCGGCCGTGTCCTGGCGCTCGGCCGTCGCCCTGCCGGTCGCCTGTCCGCGATGCCGCTCGGCGAAAACCGAAACGATCAGCGAATTCGGCTCGACGCCGTGCAAGGCGCTGCACCGTTGTCTCGACTGTCTGGAGCCGTTCGAGCGCTTCAAGTGCCTGTGACGGGAATCGCGTGCTGACTTTTCACCCGCTCGAAGTGACCGCCGTCGATCGCATCGCCGAGGATGCGGTCTGCGTGCGGCTCGCCGTGCCCGAAGCATTGCGGAATCACTTCAAGCACGACGCCGGCCAATACGTGACGTTGCGGCGGGTGATCGACGGCCGCGAGGAGCGGCGCACCTATTCCATTGTGACGCCGCCGGGCGCCGCGGAACTGCGTCTCGGAGTGCGCGAGCAGACCGGCGGGCGCATGTCGCGCGAGATCGCCACGCGCCTCTCGGCCGGCGAGCGGCTCGAGGTGGGCACGCCGATGGGGCGATTCCGTACCGCCGTCGAGGCGTCGCGCGCGCGCACGTACGTCGCCTTCGCCGCGGGCAGCGGCATCACACCGGTCCTGTCCCTGGCTGCGGACATTCTGGCGAGCGAGCCGGCGAGCCGCTTTGTCCTGATCTACGGCAACCGCAGCATGAGCCGCACCATGTTCCTCGAGGACACGCTCGCGCTCAAGAACCGCCATCTCGGCCGCTTCTCCGTTTACTTCGTGATGAGCCGCGAGCCCCAGCAGGCACCGCTGCTCAACGGCCGCATCGATGCGGCCAAGGTCGAGGCGCTTGCCACGCAGTTGGCCGACATTGCCCGCGCGGATGAGTATTTCGTCTGCGGGCCGGGCGACATGGTCGATGCGGTGCGCGGCGCGATCCAGCGGCTGAACCCGGGCGCGCCGGTGCGTTTCGAGCGCTTCGCCGCCGCAGCGACGCCGGCAGCGCGCACGGCTGCGCTGAGCACGGCTGCGGCGAACACCGCAGAGCTGCCGCCCGGCGAGGTGCTGGCGCAGATCTCGGTCATCATGGACGGGCGCCGCCGCAGCTTTCCGATGGCCCCCACGGATGCCTCGGTGCTCGCGGCAGCCGAACGAGCCGGGCTCGATTTGCCGTTCTCGTGCCGCGCCGGAATTTGCGCGACCTGCCGGACCAAGCTGAAATCAGGCCGCGCCGTGATGGCGCACAACATCGCGCTCGAGCCCTGGGAGGTCGATGCGGGTTTCATCCTCTGCTGTCAGGCTCGTCCTCTCACCGCTTCGCTGGAGCTGACCTATGACGAAAAATGACGCGCCTTACGAGACCATTCTCCTGTCCGTCGAGGGGAACATCGCTCGGCTCACCTTGAATCGTCCCGACAAGCTCAACAGCTTCAACGTGCGCATGCACGAGGACGTGCAGCGTGCGCTGAAGAGCGTGCGCGCACAGGGCGCGCGGGTGCTGGTGCTGAGCGGCGCGGGCCGCGGATTTTGCGCGGGCCAGGACCTCGCGGACCGGGCCGTGGCGCCGGGCACGCAGGGCGTCGATCTGGGCGACTCGATCGAGCGCTACTACAAACCGCTGGTACTGGCCTTGCAGGAGCTGCCGATGCCGGTGATCGCGGCGGTGAATGGCGTCGCCGCCGGTGCGGGCGCGAACATCGCGCTCGCGTGCGACCTGGTCGTGGCGGCGCGCTCGGCGAGCTTCGTACAACCGTTTTGCCGACTGGGGCTGATTCCGGATTCGGGCGGCACCTGGAGCCTGCCGCGTCTCGTGGGCAACGCGCGTGCACTCGGCCTGACGCTGCTCGGGGACAAGCTCTCGGCCGAGCAAGCCGTCGCCTGGGGCATGATCTGGCGCTGTGTCGACGACGCGGAATTCCCCGCGGTCATCGACATGCTCGCGGCACAGCTGGCGGTGGCGCCCACGCGCGGGTTGGCGGCTACCAAGGCCGCGATTCGCTCGAGCTGGCAGCACTCGCTCATCGAGCAGCTCGACCTCGAGCGCGACGCGCAAGGCGAGCTCGGCCGCTCGCAGGACTATGCCGAAGGCGTGGCTGCCTTCACGGCAAAGCGCACGGCAAAATTCACGGGGCGTTGAGGGACTGCAAACATGACGGATGCTTTCATTTGCGATGCGATTCGAACGCCCATCGGGCGCTATGGCGGAGCGCTGTCCGCGGTGCGTCCCGATGACCTCGCCGCCATGGTGCTGCGCGAGCTCATGCGGCGAAACACGCGTGTCGATCCCAAGGCCATCGACGATGTGATCATGGGCTGCGCCAATCAGGCGGGCGAGGACAACCGCAATGTCGCGCGCATGAGTGCGTTGCTCGCCGGCTTGCCTGTCGATGTGCCGGGCGCGACGTTGAATCGCTTGTGCGGATCGGGGCTCGATGCGGTGGCGAGCGCCGCTCGCGCGATTCGTTGCGGCGAGGGCGACTTGCTGCTCGCCGGAGGCGTCGAGAGCATGAGCCGCGCGCCCTACGTTCTGTCGAAGAGTGCCACCGCCTTTGCACGCGATGTGCAGCTCCACGATACGACCATCGGCTGGCGCTTCGTGAACCCGCTCCTCAAGCAGGCGTACGGCGTCGATTCGATGCCGGAGACGGGTGAGAACGTCGCCCACGATTTTCACATCGCGCGCGAGGACCAGGACAAGTTCGCGCTGCGCAGCCAGCAACGCGCGCTAGCCGCGCAGAAAGCGGGCTACTTCGCGGAGGAGATCGTCGGCGTCGCCGTTCCCGCGAAGCGCGGCGAGACCGCGATGGTAACGGTCGACGAGCATCCGCGCGAGACGAGCCTCGAGGCGCTCGCGAAGCTCCCGACTCCGTTTCGCGCCGGCGGTACGGTGACGGCCGGCAACGCGTCGGGAGTCAACGACGGGTCTTGCGCCCTGCTGCTCGCCTCCGAGAGCGCGATCAAGCGCTTTGGTCTCAAGCCGCGGGCCCGCGTCGTGGGCACGGCCGTGGCCGGCGTCGAGCCACGCATCATGGGCATGGGACCGGTTGCAGCCACGCGCAAGGTGCTCGCGCGGCTCGGGCTCCAGCTCGCGGACATCGATCTCATCGAGCTCAACGAGGCATTTGCCTCGCAGGCGCTCGCCGTGCTGCGCGAGCTCGGCATCCCCGACGACGCCGCGCACGTGAACTCTCAGGGCGGCGCCATTGCGCTCGGCCATCCACTGGGTGCGAGCGGGGCGCGCCTCGCGACGACGGCGGTGCGCCAGCTCGAGCGCGGCGCCGGCCGGCGCGCGTTGTGCACCATGTGCATCGGTGTCGGACAGGGCATCGCCATGGTTCTCGAGCGGGTCTGATCGGGAGGAGCCGGTGAGCGAGACCGCCATCCATAGCGAGCGGCACGACCGCGTCGAGGTGATCGTGATCGATCACCCGCCCGTGAACGCCCTCGCCCAACCGCTGCGCGCGGCGCTGCTCGCGGCCGTCGAGGCGGCGGAGTCGGACCCTGCGGTACGCGCCCTTGTCATTCACGGCGCCGGCCGGCATTTTGTCGCGGGCGCCGATATCCGCGAATTCGACCACGAGCCGCGGGCACCGCTCTTGAACGACGTTCTGCTGCGCATCGAGGCAGCGGCGAAGCCGGTGATCGCCGCGCTGCACGGCTCGGTGCTCGGGGGCGGCTTCGAGCTCGCGCTTGCCTGCCACTACCGCGTGGCCGCGCCGGATGTTTCGTTCGGTCTGCCCGAGATACGCCTCGGCCTGCTGCCGGGGTCGGGCGGTACGCAACGGCTGCCGCGGCTCATCGGGGCGGCGCCGGCGCTCGAGCGAATGCTGAGCGGCGATCCCATCGACCTCGAGCGCGCTCGCTCGCTCGGCATCGTCGACGGCACGAGCGGGGCGCTCGATCTGCTCGAGCACGCCTGCCGTTTCGCACGCGAGATCGAGGCGGTGGATCTCGAGGGCCGGCGCCTGTGCAATCGGGCGGTGCCGGGCGGCGCACCGGATCCCGCGTGGCTCGCCCGCGAACGCGCGGCGGCCAAGCGCAAGTTTCCGGGAGTGGCGTCGGTGGATGCCATCATCGACTGTGTGGAGGCCGCTTGCCACGAGCCCTTCGGCACGGCGCTGGCACTGTCGCGCCTCCGCTTCGAGGAATGCCGGCGCTCCGAGGCGTCGCGCGCGCTGCGCCACCTGTTCTTCGCCGAGCGCGAGTCGAAGAGCGAGGCGACGCCGCGCAACGTGCGCTCCGTCGGAGTTGTGGGCTCGGGCACCATGGGGGCGGGCATCGCCGCGAATCTCGCCACGGCAGGCTTTCCCGTCATGCTGGTCGATAGCGATGAACAGGCGCTCGCCGCGGGCATGGAGCGTGTGCAAGGCGTGCTCGCTTCGAGCGTCGACAAGGGCCGGCTGGATGCTGCCACGGCCGCCGCGGCCCGCGAGCGCATCCGCGCGGCGCGCGGCCTCGAGGCGCTCGCCACGGCGGATCTCGTCATCGAAGCCGTGTTCGAGAGCCTTGCGGTCAAGCGGGATGTTTTCGCGCAGCTCGGCGCGCTGTGCGCACCGGGCGCGGTGCTCGCGACGAACACCTCGACGCTCGACATCGATGCCATCGCGAGCGCCGCGCGTCGCGCGGACGCGGTTGTCGGCATGCATTTCTTCAGCCCCGCCCACATCATGCGACTGGTCGAGATCGTTCGCGGCCGCGACACGAGTCCCGACGTGATCGCGACCGCACGCAGTGTCGCACGGCGCATGGGTAAGCTCGGCATCGTGGTGGGCAATTGCTTCGGCTTCGTCGGCAACCGCATGCTGTATGCCTACGGACGCGAGAATCAATTGCTGCTCCTGGAGGGCGCGAGCCCGACGCAAATCGACGCCGCTCTCGAGAGCTTCGGCATGGCGATGGGTCCGAATGCGGTGGGCGATCTGGCCGGGCTGGATGTGGGCTACCGCGTGCGCCGCGAGCGCAAGGATTTGCCGGACGACCCGCGCTACTATCGGGTGGCCGATCTTTTGGTCGAGGCCGGGCGGCTCGGGCAGAAAGCCGGCCGCGGCGCTTATTTGTATCCGCACGGTGCGCGGCAGCGCGTGCCCGACCCGCAGGTCGAGACGATGATCGTCGCGGAAGCAGGGCGCCTCGGTATCGAGCGCCGCGCCATCTCGGATGAGGAGATTTGCCGGCGCTGCCTGTTCGCGCTGATCAATGAGGGCGCGCGGTTGCTCGGCGAGGGCATCGCCGCAGTCCCCGGCGACATCGATGCCATCTGGTGCAACGGCTATGGATTTCCGCGCTTTCGCGGTGGACCGATGTTCTACGCCGATACCCTCGGACTTGCGGCGGTTCTCGACGGCGTGGGCCGATTTGCGCAGACCCTGGGCAGCCAGTACTGGACGCCCGCGCCGCTCCTCGAGGAGCTCGGGCGGAGCGGCGGTAGTTTTCAAGCGTGGCGTGCCGGGGCGCGCCGCGAGGAGTCAGGCTCGTGAAATTGCAAAGCTATGTGTGCGGCGACTGGCAGACCAGCAGCTACGAGGGGACGGCGCTGCGCGATGCGTCGACCGGCGAGGTGATCACCCGCGCCTCCTCGGGCGGTCTCGATTTCGCGGCGGTGCTGACGCATGCCCGCGAAGTGGGCGGCCCGGCGTTACGCGCCCGCACGTTCCACGAGCGCGCCGCCATGCTGAAGGCGCTCGCCAAGCGGCTGCTCGACTTCAAGGAGGAGCTCTATACGCTGTCGTATCGGACCGGCGCGACGAAAGACGATTCGTGGATCGACATCGACGGCGGCATCGGCACGGTGTTTGCTTACGCGAGCAAGGGCGCACGCGAGCTTGCGAACAGCCGGCTGCATCTCGACGGATCGATCGAGGGCCTGTCCAAGACCGGCACATTCGTCGGCCAGCACATCTTCGTGCCGCGCGAGGGTGCCGCGGTCCACATCAATGCCTTCAATTTTCCAGTCTGGGGCATGCTCGAGAAGCTCGCGCCCGCGTTGCTCGCCGGCGTGCCCGCGATCGTGAAGCCTGCGACCGCCACCGCCTTCCTCACCGAGCTCGCGGTGCGGCGGATCGTCGAGTCGGGACTCCTGCCCGAGGGCGCGCTGCAGCTCGTGTGCGGCAGTCTCGGCGATCTGTTCGATCATCTGACGTGCCAGGACGTCGTGTGCTTCACCGGGTCGGCCGCCACGGCCGCGAAGCTGCGGACTCATCCGCGCGTCGTGCGCCACTCGGTGCCCTTCGTCGCCGAGACCGACTCGCTCAACTCGAGCATCCTCGCGCCCGATGCGGGGCCGGGCAGCGCGGAGTTCGATCTGTTCATTCGCGAGGTGGTGCGCGAAATCACGGTGAAGGCCGGGCAGAAATGCACCGCGATCCGCAAGGCGCTGGTGCCCGCGGGATTCGTCGGCGCGGCCGCGGATGCGCTCAAAGCCGCGCTCGGCAAGATCGTGCTCGGCGACCCGCGCAGCGCCGGCGTGCATATGGGGCCGCTGGTCAGCCTCGCGCAGCGCGCCGATGTGCTGGCGCGCGTCGCGGAGCTCAGGCGCGAGTCCGACGTCATCGTGGGCCGCACGGAGGGTTTCGAGGTGCAGGGCGCGGATGTGGAGCGCGGCGCCTTCGTCTCCCCCTGGATTCTCCTGTCGCGCGACCCGCATGCGGCACGAGCCCTGCACGAGGTCGAGGCCTTCGGGCCGGTGGCGAGCGTCGTGCCGTATCGCGACGAGAACGATGCGATTGCGCTCGCACGCCGCGGCGGCGGGAGCCTTGCGGCCTCGATTTTCTCGGCTGACGAGGCGCTCGCGAGCCGCTTGGTGCTCGGGCTCGCGCCCTACCATGGGCGAATCCTGGTGGTGAACGCAGCTTGCGCGAAGGAATCGACCGGACACGGCTCGCCGCTTGCGCCGCTGGTGCACGGGGGTCCCGGCCGCGCGGGCGGCGGCGAGGAGCTCGGCGGGATTCGCGGCGTGCTGCACTACATGCAGCGCACGGCCGTGCAAGGCACACCGGACGTGATCACCGCGCTCGGCGGGCGCTGGGTTCGCGGCAGCCGGCAGCGCGATCCCGGACGACATCCCTTTCGCATCGCTTTCAACGATCTCGTGCTGGGCGACACGTTCCGCTCCGCGGAGCGTGTCGTAACGATCGAGGACATCGAAGCCTTTGCTGCCTTGAGTGGAGACAATTTCTACGCGCATATGAGCGAGCGCGAGGCCGCTCGTAACCCGCTGTTCGGCGGACGCGTGGCGCACGGCTATTTTCTGATCTCGGCGGCCGCGGGGCTGTTCGTGGATCCCGACTACGGACCGGTGCTCGGCAACTATGGGCTCAATGAGCTGCGCTTCGTCAAGCCGGTGAAACCCGGCGAGCGCATCAAGGTGCGTCTCACCTGCGCGCAGAAAAGCTTGCGCGCGGACAAGGGATGGGGCGAGGTCGCCTGGGACACCGAGATCACCAATCAGAACGGCGAGACCGTCGCCTCCTACGATGTGCTCACGATGGTGAGCGTGCATGAGGTGCCGGACCGGGCCGCGTAAGGCGGCGCCCGACACGCCGTCGCGGCATGCACCGATGTGCGGCTGTTGCGAGCGCCAGATAATCTCGGCTCGATGCGTCCGCTCGCCCCTTGCAACGTCGCCCTGGCAATCTGTGCAGCGGCCTTCGTTTGGGCGTTTGCAGGTCCCTACGCAGGAGCGCAGATCGCTTCCTCCGAGCAGGACTCCGCCAGTGAGTGGGGACCGCATCCCACGATCCCGGAAGCCAGGAAGTCCTTGATCCCGACCGTGAATGTGGCGAAAGCGGAGGGCTGGCCGGCGGGCATGATGCCGCGCGCGGCGAAGGGGGCGCAGGTGGATGCCTTCGCCACCGGTCTCGACCATCCGCGCTGGCTGTACGTGCTGCCGAACGGTGACGTGCTGGTCGCCGAGGCCGATGCGCCGCCGAAACCGGACGATGCGAAGGGCCTCAGCGGAGCGGTGCACAAGCACGTGATGAAGAAGGCGGGCTCGGGACGCGCGCCGAGCGCGAATCGCATCACGCTCCTGCGCGATTCCGGCGGCGCGGGGACGGCGCCGGAACGGCACGTTTTTTTGCAAGGACTGAACTCGCCCATCGGCATGGCGCTCATCGGCGATCGCATTTATGTGGCCGATACCGATGCGTTGGTGAGTTTTCCCTACCATGCGGGGCAAACGGAGATTCGCGATCCGCCCACGCAGGTGACCGTACTGCCGGGCGGTCGCATCAATCATCATTGGACGAAGAGTCTCATCGCGAACCGCGACGGCACCCAGCTCTATGTCGGCGTGGGCTCGAATAGCAACGCGGCGGAGAACGGTCTCGCGGCGGAGCAGGAGCGCGCGGCGGTGTGGGAGATCGATCCCAAAAGCGGTGCGCATCGCGTGTATGCCTCGGGCTTGCGTAATCCGGTGGGTCTTGCGTGGGAGCCCGAGAGCGGTGTGCTGTGGGTCGCCGTGAACGAGCGCGACGAGCTGGGTGATCACGTGCCGCCGGATTACATGACGGGCTTGCACGCGGGCGCATTCTACGGCTGGCCGTTCAGTTATTACGGCGACCACGTCGATGAGCGGGTGAAGCCGCAGGATCCGGCGATGGTGGCCAAGGCCATCGCGCCGGACTACGCCCTCGGCGCGCACACCGCATCGCTCGGGCTCTGCTGGGCGGGCAGCTCACAGCTGCCGGAGTTCCGTCACGGCATGTTCGTCGGGCAGCACGGATCCTGGAATCGGAAGCTCCACAGCGGCTATCGAGTCATTTTCGTGCCCTTCGAGAACGGCAAGCCGAGCGGCGAGCCGGTGGACGTGCTCACGGGATTCCTGGATGCGCACGACAATGCGTTCGGACGTCCGGTGGGCGTCGCGGTCGACAGGCACGGTGCGTTGCTGGTCGCCGACGACGTCGGCAACACGGTCTGGCGGGTGAGCCGCGCGGCCTACCCGCCGACCGCCTCGAACGACTAAGACCCGGCGTGAGCCTAAGAGCCCGGCCCCGAACCCTGACTGGCCGCCGGCGCGGGACGCGCTTGCTCGGGTTCGGCGGGCGCCGCCTGGCGTGCTGCGGAGCGGTCCGCATCCGGCGCCGCGGGCGGAAGCTGAAGCGCCACGAGTTGCGTCGGATTGACGACCAGCGGATCGTCGCGCAGTTTCAAATACAGGGTGCCGCTGCTCGGATGCGGCACAGGGAGTGAGGCTCCGAGAAATCCCTCCGGCACGCTCACCGGCTTGCTGAAGTCCGCGGACCCCGCGACGGAATCAATCAAGTACAAATCGGAGCCCGACAGCTTGCACGCGACCTCGGGTGTCGCGGGACACTCGAGCGCCTTGAGCGCGGGCAGGCGAACGAGCGTCGCGAGGGGCTGCCAATCGCTCGCGGCGCCCTTGGCATTCACGCGGTACTTGAGCGGGCCGTAGGAGGAGGCGCCGAACGCCTTCAGCGGCGTGAGGGTCGCCACGGCCACACGCGAATTCTCGAGCGCGAGCGTGCCGTTGGCGAGGCTCAAAGACGCCACTAGGCTCTCATCCGCGGTCGCCACATCGACGGTCTCGTCGCGCGCGAAGCTCGCCGGTGCCTGCGTGCGTATGGAGAAAACCAGTGTCGCGTCGAGCGGCAGCTCACCCGAGTCGGCGAGCTGGATGTTGCTGTCGCTGCCGAGCGCTGATGGCTGCACGCTCTTGCCGATGAGTACCGCCTTGGGACGCGCCGCATCGATGCTCGCGTTCACCGGCAGAACGCGTCCATCTTTCAGCGTGAGCTTCGCGGACACGGGACCCATGGGTTTGAGCTCGCCCGCGGCGGACGGCTCCTGCGCCACCATCGGCAGCTCGTCATTGCCCTGCCGGCTCGAGAGCTCCCCGGGCGTGAACACGACGTTTTTGATCGAAAGACTCGCCACCTCGTCGAGGCGGCTGCCTTTCAGCATGCCTTGCACATCGCCGGCATGAATCTCGAAGCCGTCGAATCGGCCCGCCTCGGCGAATCCTTGCACACCGATCGGCTGAGGCTGCGCGAGACCGTACTCGCCGACCAGGAGCGTCATGGGTCCGGGCTGCGCATCCTGCAGCGGCAGCTTGACTTCCACTTCATCGGTTTTGAGTTTCTTCCACTCAGTTTTGAGTTCCTTGCCGGCAGGGTCCTTGAGCATGATGCTGTCCACGCAGCTCGCGCTATCGGCGCGCAAATGCACCGTGTCTTGACGCCCGACGATGAGCGCCGACTCGTCTCCGGCCGCGAGCTGCCACGAGACGGCATGTGCGTTGCGCAGCACGAATGTCGGGCCGCGATAAGGTTCGAATCCCCAGGAGCCGCGCAGGGTCGCCTGCACCGTGTCGCCGAGGCTCACGCCGCGCAGGCCGGACGTGTCGACCACGAATCCGCCCTGCGCGGCATCGGCAACTGCCGGCAGCTCCAGGGACTTGCCCGCTCCCGACAGGCTCAAGGACATGTCGTGCGCATAGGCCGTCGAGAACACGAGCGGTGCGCCTTCCACCGGCAGCACCAGTGCGGTCTTACGTGCGCAATAGATCTCCTTGGGATCGACCGCATGCAGCGGCGGCAACTGGGCCGGTTCGATGGCGGGCAAGGCGATGACCAGGACCGACTTCGGATTGTGAAACGACGGCGCCGCATTCAGCGTCAATTGCAAATCGTTGCCCTTCAGCGTGGCGAGCGCTGGGATGTACTGATACTGCGCGGTGCGAAACGAGTCGAGAATTTTGGCGATGTCCAAGACCGAGGCGATGTAAGGGCTGTAATAGCCGTAGCCGAGCTGCGGCGTGTAGCTCGCCTGCATCGCCAAATCACCCTCGGGACCCGAGGTCAACGCTTCGACGATGGACGTGCTGTGGCCGTCGTTCAAGATGAGCGATTCCTGCCCGGCCATCAAACAGGGAGCTTGCAGCGCGGGAATGCGATCCAAGCACTTCTCGTCCACCTTGATAGCGAGGCTGCGCGCGAGGAGCGGCGCCTGCTGCGCGAGGCTGGCCGGATCGGCATCGTTCAGCGCGCGAATGGATTCGAGGTAGCGGCCGAGACGCGAGCGGTCGAGCTCGGCCTGATTTAGGTCCTGGGAGGTGCGCACGAAAGCACCGGGCCGGCCCCTCACCGCGTTCATGAGCGTCTTATAGTCGCCGCCCGTCTCGGGCGCGAGAAACACGACCATCTGCTGCGCGTCCGCGGGCACCGTCACGGTCAATCCATCTTGAGCGCATTTGGGTGTCCAGGTCTTGCAGCCGGCGAACCAGCTCTCCGGCGGCGGATTGGTGGAGCCGCTCAGGAATGCGGTCACCAACAGGTAGTGAGCGGACTGCGACGCGGGAAAATTCGCGCGGATCCAGATCCGATCGCCCGCCGCGAGATTCGGCACCTGCGAGGCGGGCAACGTCGTGCCGGCGCGGCTCACCGTGGCTTCGAGCACGGGACCGGCGAGGTCGAACGCGGCACCACCGGCGAGGCAGGTGTCGATGAGCGCGCCCAACAGAAGCCCGAGTGCGGCGCAGCGTGAAAGACTCGAAAGCTTCATCAATAGCCATCCCTCAGAGCGAACGCTGACGGGAGTTTAGAGCTCTGATTCGGCTATCGGTTCACTGCGAGGCCGCGGAGTAGGCGGTGCGTCCCGTATTAACGAAACTTAAGATGCGGCGGCGATGAGCGCCTCAGCGCGGCGCGCGAGCTCGGAAGACAGCGCGTGTCCGCTGGCAACAACATTCTCATCGATCTGCTCGGGCCGGCTGGCGCCGATGATGGCCGCGGCGACGTTTGATTGCCGCAACACCCAGGCGAGCGCGAACTGTGCCAGGGTGAGGCCCGCTTCCGCGGCCAAGGGCTTCAAGTTTTGGATCGCCTGCAGCATCTTGGGCTTGAACCATTCCGTATTGATGAAGCCTTTCTGCGAACGATCCGCGGCTCGGCAGCTCGCGGGGAGCGGCGCCCCCGGCACGTATTTGCCGGTCAAGAAGCCCTGCGCCAGGGGCGACCACACGATTTGCGAGATGCCGGATCGCTCGCAAAGCGGCAGGAGCCGCCGTTCCGGCTCCCGATGCAACAACGAATACTGGGGTTGGCTCGAGACGAATTTCTCGACACCTGGAATGGCGAGCGCCGCCTCGATGCGGTCGACCGGCCACTCCGAGAAGCCGATGTAGCGCGCCTTGCCCGCCTGCACGACCTGCGTGAGTGCGCGCATGGTTTCCTCGAGGGGTGTGCGCTCGTCGTAGCGGTGGCATTGATATAGATCGACGTAGGAGACTTGCAGGCGCTCGAGCGAGGCGTCTATTTGCTTGTGGACTTGCTGGCAGGAGAGGCCGCGATCGATGTCGCTCATCGGAAAGAAAAGCTTGGTGGCGAGCACGTACCGTTCCCGCGGGATGCCATGCAGCGCCTCGCCCATGACTTTCTCCGCCTTGCCGAGACCGTAAACATTGGCGGTGTCGAACAACGTGATGCCGCGATCGAGAGCCCGGTGTACGCAGGCGATCGCGTTCTTGCGGCTCGCCCCGCTCGAGAACGTCAGCCAGGAGCCGAACGCGATTTCGGACACTACGAGCTTGCTGGCGCCCAGTTTTCGATAGTTCATCGGCAAGCTCCAGAAATGCGCGGATTACCGTAGGATAGCTCTAAGGCGGCGGGGTTGCTCGATGAAGACGATGCTCATTGTGTACCACTCGATGACGGGGGGTACGAAGCAGATGGCCGATGCCGCCGCCGCCGGGGCGCGCACCGAGCCGGAGCTCGCGGTCGCCTTCCTCAAGGCGGCCGACGCCGGCCCGGCGGACGTCCTCGCCGCCGACGGCTATCTCTTCGCGACACCGGAGAATCTGGCCGCCATGTCCGGGTTGATGAAGGATTTCTTTGACCGGACCTATTACGCGGCGCTCGATCGGCTGAACGGGCGGCCGTACGCAACACTCGTATGTGCCGGGAGCGACGGCCGGCAAGCCGCGGCACAGATCGAGCGCATCGCCACCGGCTGGCGCCTGCGGGCGGTCGCGGAGCCCTTGATCGTGTGTACCCATGCGCAGGCGCCCGAGTCGATTCTGCGGCCAAAACTGCTCGCCCGAGAAGATCTGCAGCGCTGTGAGGAAATCGGCGCGACACTGGCGGCCGGGATCGCGATGGGGATTTTTTAGGCGATCGAGGCTCCGCCGTCGACCGCAATGTACTGCCCGGTGACGTGACGCGAGGCGGCCGATGCCAGGTAGACGGCGGCGCCCATGAGGTCGGTGTCGTTGCCGAGGCGTCCGAGCGGCGTCTTCGCAACCACCGAGTCGCCGATCTTCTGCAGCAGCCCCCGCGTCATCTTCGAGGGGAAGAATCCGGGACAGATCGCATTCACGCGGATGCCGAGCGGTCCCCACTCGGTCGCCAGCGCGCGCGTGAGCTGCAACGCGGCTCCCTTGGAGGCGTAATAGCTCACGGCCTGCATGCGTGCATCGGTACGCAGCGCGGCGATGGATGCGATGATGATGATATTGCCCGATCGCCGCGGGATGAAGCAGCGATTCGCCGCCAGCTGGCTCAGCTGAAAGACGCTGCCGGCATTCAGCCGCATCACCTTTTCCCACGAGGCGAGGGCGAGCTCCTCGGCGGGACCGCCCCAGCTCGCGCCGGCGTTGTTCACCAGGATGTCGATCTGGCCGAAACGCTCGAGCACCCCATCGACCAATGTCGGAACCTCGTCCGGCTTGGAAAGATCGCAGGGCACTGCGAAGGCCTCGATGCCCGCGGCGCCGAGCGTTGCCGAGGCGCGTTCGAGCTCCTCCTGCGAGCGTGCGCACAGCGCGATTTTCGCACCCATTTCCCCGAGCGCCGTAGCGATCTGCAGACCGAGCCCGCGCGATGCGCCGGTGACGAGAGCCACTTGTCCGGTGAGCTCGAACAATTCCCGAACAGCCATGCTGCGACCTCGATGGGTTGGCGGCGGTCATTGGGCCGCAGGTCGCTATAGTAGAATAAACGCATCACCGACGGAGCCCGCCGCTCGGATTTTGCATGGCCACTGGAGGAATATGTTCGAGCGCATATTGACGGCGCCTTGAGCCCGCAGGCCCTGTCCTTGACAGCCCTCGACGGTATGCCCGAGGTCACCCGCGGCATGGCACTCGCGCCATTGATCGCGGCGGCCCTCGAGCGCCAAGAGCTCGCGGCGCGTGACGAGGATGTGCTCCTCGTCTGCCAGAAAATCGTCTCGAAATCGGAGGGCCGCTTCGTCGATTTCAACGCGATCGAGGTATCGCCCCGCGCGCGCGAGCTTGCGGCCCGCTGCGGCAAGGACGCACGCCTGGTCGAGATCATCTTGCAAGAGTCGACCGAGGTGGTGCGCTGTGCGCCGCAGGTGCTCATCGTCCGCCATCGCCTGGGGCTCGTGATGGCCAATGCCGGCGTCGATCAGTCGAACGTTCCCGATTCCGAATCGCGGGCGCTGCTACTGCCGGAAGACCCGGATGGCTCGGCTCGGAGCTCTCTCAACTACTCGGGGCGGCGCCCGCGGTGGTGATCACGGACACCTTCGGCCGCCCCTGGCGGCAGGGGGTTTGCGGGACCGCGATCGGAGCGGCGGGCATTGTGGCTTTGCTCGACCGGCGCGGCGAAGACGATCGTTTCGGCCGCAAGCTCAAGGTCACGCAAACGCCCGTTGCGGATCAGCTCGCTTGCGCGGCGACGCTGCTCATGGGCGAGGGCGCCGAGGGGCGCCCCGTGGTGCTCGCGCGCGGCGTGCCGGCCGCCTGGCGGCGTGAATCGGCCCGGGCGGCGGACCTGCTCCGGCCGATCGCCGAGGATCTGTTTCGGTAATCCGCATGGGACACATCGTCGCGCTTTGCGGAGGGGTCGGCGGGGCGAAGCTCGCCGATGGTTTGCAGCAATGTCTCGCGCCGGACACGCTCGACATCATCGTCAATACCGGCGATGACTTCGAGCATCGTGGCCTGCCCATTTGTCCGGATCTCGATACGGTGCTGTACACGCTCGCGGGCGTTGCGAATGTGGAGCAGGGATGGGGACGCGCGCACGAGTCGTGGCAGGTACAGGCTGAGTGGCAGGCGCTCGGGCTCGACACCTGGTTTCAGCTCGGCGATCGCGACATCGCCTTGCACTTGCACCGGCGCGAACTGCTATCGGCAGGGATGACGTTGACCCAGACCACGCGCGTTCTTGCGCTCGAGATGCGCGTGCCGAGCTCACTCCTGCCCATGTGCGACGAGCCCGCGCCCACCGTCGTGCTCACCGAACAGGGCGATATGTCCTTTCAAGAATACTTCGTGAAGCACCGCTGCGGGCCGGTCGCTCGCGGCTTTCGCTATGGCGCCGAGGGAGGCGGTGCGCTCACGCCCGAGATCCGCCGCGCACTCGAGGATCAGCATCTCGAAGGCATCGTGCTCTGCCCGTCGAATCCCTATTTGAGCGTCGAGCCCATTCTCCGCGTGCCGGGACTGCGCGAGCTTCTGGTGCGCACGCAGGCGCCCATCGTCGCGGTGTCGCCGCTCATCGGCGGCGCCGCGGTCAAAGGACCCGCGGCAAAAATCATGCAAGAACTCGAGCTCGACGTGTCGCCGCTCGAAATCGCGAGAGGCTATCGGGACTTTCTCGACGTCATGCTGATCGATGAGCAGGATGCGCGGCTCATCGCGCTGCGCGAAGCGGGTGATCCGGCGCTCGAGGCGGCGCCCATATTGATGCGCACGCCGGAAGATCGGCGCCGGCTCGCGGCGCTGTGCGTGAGTCTGCTGCGCCGCCCGCCGCCGTAGCCCTCCCATGCGATAAGATGGTGGCGCGGAGCCGGCGCGGCCCTCTCGCTGCGAGGAGATATACATGATCAAGCTGGGTTACAAAGCCTCGGCCGAGCAGTTCGGGCCGAGTGAGCTGCTGGAGTACGGGGTGCTCGCGGAGGAGCTCGGCCTGGATTCGGTCTGGATCAGCGACCACTTTCAACCGTGGCGGCACACCGGTGGGCACGCACCCTTCTCGCTCGCGTGGCTGGGCGCGCTCGGCGCGCGCACCGGCAAGATCGTCATGGGCACGAGTGTGCTCACACCCACGTACCGCTACCACCCTTCGGTCGTCGCGCAGGCGTTTGCCACGCTCGGAACGCTGTTTCCGGGCCGGGTGGCGCTCGGCATGGGCACCGGCGAGTCCTTGAACGAGGTGCCGGCGTCGGGTCTCGAATGGCCTGAGCAAAAGGAGCGCACCGCGCGCTTTCGCGAGGCACTGCGTCTCATCCGCACGCTCTGGTCATACGACCGGGTGAGCTTCGAAGGACAGTACTACCGCACGAAATTGGCGACGATTTACGATCGGCCGCGTGAGCCGGTGCCGATCTACGTCGCCGGGGCGGGTCCGTTCATTGCGAAGGTCGCGGGCTTGGAGGGCGACGGGTTCATTTGCACCAGCGGCAAGAAGTGGTCGCTGTATAGCGAGACGCTGCTGCCGAACGTGCAGGCCGGCCTCGACGCGTCGGACCGCGCGCCGGGGGCTCCGTTCGACCGGATGATCGAGATGAAAGTGTCGTTCGACAGCGATCGTGAGCGCGCACTGCGCGATACGCACTATTGGGGCGCGCTCGCGCTGTCACCGGAAGAGAAGGTGAACGTGGAGGACCCGCTCGAAATGGAGCGTCTGGCGGATGCGCTGCCCATCGAGCGCACCGCCTCGCGCTGGATCGTGTCGAGCGATCCGGACGAAATGGTGGAGAAAATCGGCCCCTACGTGCGTCTCGGTTTCAATCATCTCGTGTTCCACGCCCCGGGACCCGACCAGGCGCGCTTCCTCAAATCGTTCACCGATCAAGTGGCGCCGCGTCTGCGGCGCGCATTCGGTTGAGCTTGCCGACCGGCCACGAAGCGCGGTTAACTGACAGGCATGACCTCGATGATCGCAGCAGAAGCCTCGGACGCGCGCCGCGCCGGCACCGGACTCTGGGCGGTCGTGCCCATCAAGCGGCTCGGCGTTGCGAAGCAGCGGTTGACCTCGCTTTTGGGGGAGGCGCGCGAGGAGTTTGCCTATCTGCTCGCTTGCCGCACCCTCGATGTGGTCCGCGACAGCGGTCTTTTCGAGGGCATTATCGTGGTCAGCCCCGATCCCCGGATCGCCGCCGCGGCGCTGAGGCGCGGCGCCCGGGTACTCGACGATGGCGATGCCTCGTTGAACGAGGCTTGTTCCCTCGGGCTCGCTGCCGCCGCCGAGCGCTCGGCGCGTATCGCCGTGCTCATGCCGGCGGACCTCGGCCTGCTGTCCGCGCAGGCGCTTGCGGGCGTGGTGCAGCGCTACTCGGTGTTGCGCGAAACGGGTGACGCGGTCGGTCTCGTACGCTGCAAAGACGGGACGGGCACGAACATGGTGCTGCTCGACCCTGCGCAACCCTTCGAACCGCGCTTCGGTGCCGATAGCTTCGCCCGGCACGCGAGCGCCACCGCCGCCGCGCAGGAGCTGACGGCGCCGGAAGTGGCCTTCGACATCGATGCCGCGGAGGATGTGCGGCGGTTGGCGGACATGCTCGACGGCGCGTCGGCGCAACCGTTCGAGAAGCTCGTCCTCGGGCTCGGCCTGCGCCGGCGGGAGCCCGCGCCCCTGGTGCGTGCCGCGGCGCGCGATCTGGCGGCCGAAGCTGCGCGGCTACGGGATGAGGGCTTCGGTGCGCTCATCACCTATTCGAGAAAAGTGTTTTTGCCCCTGACCCAGCTGTGCCGCGACTCGTGTCATTACTGCACATTCGCCAAGGCGCCACGGCATTTGCGCAGTCCCTACATGTCGGTCGAGGAAGCGGTTGCGGTCGCCACGCAAGGCGCGCAACTCGGCTGCAAGGAGGCTCTGTTCACGCTCGGCGAGCGTCCCGAACTGCGGTATCGCGCGGCGCGCGCGTGGCTCGACGAGCACGGCTTTGCGAGCACGCTGCACTATGTCGCGCACGTGGCCGCCGCGGTGCGCGACCGCACCGGCTTGCTGCCGCATATCAACGCGGGCTGCATGAGCTCCGAAGAGATGGCGCTGCTCAAGCCCGTGTCGGCGTCGATGGGGCTGATGCTCGAGAGCACGGCGGCACGTCTCGCCGAGAAAGGCGGCCCGCACTACGGGTCGCCGGATAAGCTGCCCGCGGTGCGCCTCGAGACTTTGGCCGAAGCCGGGCGGCAGAAGGTTCCGTTCACCACCGGATTACTCATCGGCATCGGCGAGACCCGGGAAGAGCGCATCGAGGCGCTGCATGCCATCAAGGCCGTGCACCAGCGATACGGCCACATTCAAGAAGTCATCATTCAGAATTTCGTGCCCAAGCCCGACACGATCATGGCGCATGCGCCCGCCGCCGATCGCGAGGAGCTGCTCTGGTCCATCGCCGCCGCGCGGCTCGTGCTCGGCGCCCACATGAGTATTCAGGCGCCGCCCAACTTGAGTCCTGCGCCGCTGCCCGAGCTGATCGGAGCCGGCATCAATGACTGGGGCGGGGTCTCCCCGCTGACGCCTGATTATGTCAATCCGGAAATGCCCTGGCCCGAAATCGAGCGATTGCGCAGCGAGTCCGAGCGCGGTGGCAAGACGCTCGTGGAACGGTTGACGATCTATCCGCCGTACGCCAAGTCACCCACCGAATGGCTCGATGCGGCCATGCGCCGCCCCGTGCTCGAGCAAAGCGACGGCGCAGCGCTCGCGCGCGAGGATCGCTGGCGCACCGGCCGCAGTGTCGAGCTTCCCGCGGGCTTCGCGGCGTCCCAGCGGCGCACCGGTCCGACGCCGACAGCCGAGCTTCTCGATGAGCTCATGCAGAACGGCGCCGAGCACGTCGACCGGGAGTCGCTCGCGACACTGTTCAATGCCCGCGGCGCCGATTTCCGGCGAGTCTGCGAAGCGGCGGATGCGTTGCGCGCGGAGACGAACGGCGCCGTCGCCACGTACGTCGTCAACCGCAACATCAATTACACCAACATCTGCGGCTATCGCTGCACCTTCTGTGCCTTCTCGAAGGGGACGCGCAAGCATGAAGGTGCGGAGCGGGCGTACTTGCTCGATGTCGCCGAGATCGTGCGCCGCTCGCTCGAGGCGCGCGAGCGCGGCGCGACGGAAGTGTGCCTGCAGGGCGGCATCCATCCGAGCTTCACGGGCGAGACTTACCTCGGCATCCTGCGCGGCGTGAAGTCGGCGGATCCCAATATGCACGTGCACGCATTCTCGCCGCTCGAGGTGTGGCACGGGGCCACCACGCTCGGCATGAGCCTGCGCGATTACTTGACGCTGTTGCGCGCCGAGGGACTCGGCAGTCTTCCCGGCACGGCGGCGGAGATCTTGGTCGACCGCGTACGGGCCGTACTCTGTCCCGACAAGCTGAGCACGGATCAATGGCTCGAGGTGATCGAGACGGCCCACGAAATCGGCCTGCCGACGACCTCGACGATGATGTTCGGTCACGTCGACTCTTATGCGGACTGGGCGGCCCACCTCGGCAAGCTCCGGGACCTGCAAAAGCGCACGCACGGCTTTACCGAGTTCGTGCCGCTGCCCTTCGTGGCGCACGAGGCGCCGCTGTACAAGCGCGGTCAGGCGAGGCCCGGACCGACACTGCGCGAGTCGATTCTCATGCACGCCGTGGCGCGTCTCGCGCTGCACCCGCACTTCGACAACATTCAGGCCTCCTGGGTGAAGATGGGGCGCGCCGGCATGCGCGAGGCTCTGTGCGCAGGTGCCAACGATCTGGGCGGCACGTTGATGAACGAGAGCATCACGCGCGCGGCGGGCGCCACGCACGGACAGGAGATGACCTCCACGGATATGCGCGCGCTCGCGGCTTCGCTCGGCCGCTCGCTCCTGCGGCGCACGACGCTCTACCGGCAGGCCGCGGCGGTCGAGGTCGACGCGACGCTTCAGGCCGAATCGCTGTAGCGACCCGCCGAACGTGAGCGGCGTCACACCGCCGCCGCGATGCGGCGAGCGGTGGCATTGCCCCATATTCCCCTCGCGATGCGATCTGTTTCACGCGCCCGTGCGCAGCGCGGCGCGCGCGTTCTTCGCGAAATGAGATTGCCCCGGCAGATTGCCTTGAAACTTGAGTCGCCTCCGCGCGAACTGCGAAGGGGGTCACGTCCCATTAGGCATATGTTGCAACAATGGCTCCCGGCTAAGGCTTTCCCTGCCGTTTTTTCATTCTTATCGAGGAGCTACGATGCGTAAGATTTTGTCTGCGACCCTGGCCGCGAGCGTTCTTGCAGCCGGTGCCGCCCAGGCCGCGAATCCCTTCGTGACGACGACCTTCCAGGTTTCCGCCACGGTCCAGCCCAATTGCACCACCTCGGCGACCGCCTTGGGGTTCGGCAACTACACGCCGGGCAACGGTGCGGTCACGGCCAACAGCACCATCACCGTCAATTGCACCAAGGCCACGGGCTACACGATTGCGCTCAACCCGGGCAGCACGACGGGCGATGCGTACACCCAGCGCCTGATGACCTCGGCTGCGGGCACGTTGCAGTACAACCTGTACACGACGGCCGCCCTCACCACGGTATTTGGTGACGGAACCGGGGCGACGGGAACGGATGCGGGAACAGGAACGGGCATGGCGAATGCGCTCAACTACACCGTCTACGGCCAGCTGCCCGACAGCGCGGCTAACCAGGCGAGCACCCCGGCGACCTATACCGACACCATCACGGTCACGGTCACCTATTGATCCATGTATCGGCGGTCTAAGACGCTCCTGAGGCTCCTGTGCGTAGCGATGTGTGTCGCAGGAGCCGCGCCGGCCCTCGCCAGCAGCTTCAACATCTCACCCATCCGGGTGGAGCTGGCGGGCGGCCGTCGCACCGAGGCGCTCACGCTGCGGAATGCGGACGAGGCGCCCGTCGTGGTGCAAGTGCACGTGGTCGCCTGGTCGCAACGGGACGGGGTCGATCAGTTCGACGCCACGCGCGAAATGCTGGTGACCCCGCCGGTATTGCAACTCCCGGGCAATGGCGAGCAGATCGTGCGCGTGGCCTTGCGCGGTCAGCCCGACCGCTCGCAGGAGCTCGCCTATCGGGTGGTGTTCGAGGAGGTGCCGCAGGCCGCACCCGCCGGGTTCACCGGGCTGCGCGTGGCATTACGCCTGAGTGTTCCGATTTTCATCGCGCCCGCCGCGGGCAAGGCCTCCGCCGATCTGTCGTGGGAGCTGCACGCGTTGCCCGACGGCCAGCTGGAAGTGGCCGCCACGAATCATGGCAGTGCACATTCGCAGGTCACGGATTTCGAGGTGCAATCCTCCGGGGCAGCCGACGGCGGGGCGCCGGCGTTGCGCGGCATGACCGGGAAGTACGTCCTCCCCGGCAGCCGAATGAGCTGGGTGCTGAAGGCACAGCCCAGCCAGGGCCAGGGTACTTACACCATCCATGGCCATAGCGACCAAGGCGAGTTCTCCGCTGAGGTTGTCGCCAGCGGTTCGTAGAGTCCGCGGGTTGAGGGGTGCGGACCATCAACCAACCGACCTGCTCGCGGGCGACATATTCTGGCGTCCTGTTACTTCTCTTGGGCTGGCTGCTGTGCGCTGCGCCGAGCTTCGCGGCATCGGGCCACGATCTGGTCGAAGCGGTGATGGAGGTGGCGCTGAGCGCCGACGGCGCCGAACCCGGAGAGACGATGATCGTCTTGCGTGGGTCGGACGGCGTCCTTTATCTCGACGAGGCTGAGTTCGCCCGCTTGCGCTTACACTTGCCGCCAACCGCACCCGAAAACCACGACGGCCATCGGTATTACGCGCCGTCGGCGCTCAAGGGATGCACCGTCGCCATCGATGAGGCCCATCAGCGCGCAGTGATCAACGCGCCGGCGTCGGCCTTGGACACGACACACTTGAACGCGGCCGCGCGGCAACATCCGAGCGTGACGCCCGCGGCGCTCGGCGGTTTTCTGAATTATCAGCTGTCGGCGCAGCAGATCGACGGCCAGACGACCGGCGGCGTGCTCGGCGAGATGGGCGTCTTCGCGGGCGCAGGTGTCTTGAGCAATTCGATGGTGGGACGATACGAGGATGCGCAGCAGCAGCTCATCCGCCTGGATACGACCTACACGCGCGAGTTTCCGGACCGGCTGGAAACTCTGAGTGTCGGCGATGCGATCAGCGATCCCGGCGCGTGGGGCAATGCGCTACGCTTCGCCGGGGTACGCTGGAGCCACGATTTCACATTGCGGCCGGATTTGGTGACCACGCCTTTGTTGACGGCCGGCGGCACGGCAACGGTCCCCTCATCGGTGGATGTGTTCGTGAACAACCAGCTGGTGACGAGCAACCAAGTCCCGGCGGGGCCCTTCGTGATCGATCGGCTGCCCACGATCACGGGAAGCGGAGACGTGAACGTGGTCGTGCGCGACGCTCTCGGCCGCGAGCAAGTGATCACACAGTCTTTTTACACGAGCACCAGCCTGTTGGCGCAGGGCTTGAGCCAGTATTCCGTCGATGTCGGCAGCGTCCGCAACAACTATGCGCTGGCGAGCGATGACTACGGCACGACGCTTGCGGAGGGCACCTATCGCCGAGGCATCACCGACTATTTCACTGTCGAGGGGCATGCCGAATATCAGGCGGATTACGCGCACGCCGCGGGCTTGAGTGCGGCCTTGGGCCTGGGCCAGGTCGGAGTTCTGAACCTGACCGCGGCGAATGGCGGCGACTCGGACGGATCGGGGTGGTTGAGCGGTGTGGGTGTCGAGCATCGCGGCACGCGCGTAAGCTTCCTCGCAAGCTCCTTGTGGGCGACCCGCAATTTTGCTCAGGTTGGCCAGGCGTTGGAGCCCGATATGCGCGTGCGGGAGAGAGATCTCTTGCAGACCGGACTCGATATGGGTCGGGCCGGAGCGCTGTCGCTCGCGTTCGTGCGCCAAACTTATCGAGACTCACCGGAGCAAGAAACCTTGAGCCTCACGCACACGTTGAACCTGGGCCGGTATGGGTATTTGAACTTGACGGTGTCGCGCACCCACAGCCCGGAGGAAACCAACAGCGTGGAGCTCGAGAGCGTTACCACGGGACTCCCGGCCGCAGGCGGCCTGACGGTCATCAGCGCCGCGCAGAACTCGACCAGCGCTTATCTCATGTGGGTGCTGCCGCTGTCCGGTCGGCGCTCCGTCTCCGTGCAGGCCGTCGGCGGACGGGGCAGCGGGGCGCCGCAAAACGAGTTGATCGGCAGCGTCATGCAGAGTCCGCCGATCGGGCCCGGGAGCGGCTATCGGTTGAGTGCCTCCACGGCCGGCAACTACGATGCCCTATGGCAGCAGCAATTTCATGCGATCGATGTGCAAGCGGAGGCTGCTCGCAACGACGGCATCGACGGCCAAAATGTCTATGCGAGCGGGGCGCTGGTGCTGCTCGACGGCGAGCTCGCGGCGACCCGCACCGTGAACAACAGCTTCGCGGTGGTGGATGTGGCGGGCCTGCCGAATGTGCCCGTGTACGTCGAGAATCAGCTGACGACGCAGACCGACTCTTCCGGCAAGGCATTGCTCTACAACCTGCGGCCCTACGAGGCGAATCACATCAGCATCCAACCGGAAGATTTACCGCTCGATACGACGATCGCATCGACCAGCACCATCCTGGCACCGCCTTCCCACAGCGGAGTCATCGCACGCTTTCCGGTCGAGCGGGTTCGCGGCGGGACGTTCAAGCTCACGACCGAGGACGGCAAGCCGGTCCCGGCGGGGGCGGTGGTCAAGTTCAACGGCAATGAGTTTCCCGTGGTGCTCGATGGTACGGTCTACGTGACGGGCTACGATCACGGCTCGGCCGGCGAGGCGACCTGGGCGAGCGGCCGTTGCGTGTTTCGGCTCGATCCCCCGCCGAGCGATGATCCGCTCCCCGACCTCGGCACCATTCGTTGCCGCAAGCCCGAAGCGCAGGGAGCCGCCGCGCCATGACGATCCGCGCGAGCACCCTGCGGAACGGCGTGGCTAAGCTCGCGCTTTGCCTCTGGCTGCCGCTCCTGGCGTGGCAGCCGGCGTCGGCCGCCGTAACGTTCAGTTGCACCGTATCCGCAAGCCCGCTGGCTTTCGGTACTTATCCCGCCTACAGCGCGGCACCGGTCACCACGACCGGCACATTCACCGTCACCTGCACGGCGACGGGCTCCGGGTCAGCCACCGTATCCGGGACGCTGAGCTTGAGCACGGGATCGAGCGGCCAGTTCGCGACGCGCACCATGCGCGCGGGAACCAGCGTGCTGGACTACAACATCTACGTCTCGCCTGCTTATAGTCAGATTTTCGGCGACGGCACCGCGGGGACTTATGACCTCACCGAGTCGGGGACGGTCACAGCGGGACAGATTTACCAAGTTGCGGGCGCGCTTTACGGCCTCATTCCCGCACGTCAAGACGTGGCCCCTGGAAGTTACCTGGACACCATCGTCATGACGGTGGTGTATTGAGCCGCGCGAAGCCGCGGACGCTCAAAGCGATTCGAGCGGTCGCACGTCGATGTGCATGGGCCACGGGTAGCGGCCTGCCGCGAGTCCCGGCGCGAGCACCAGCCTGAATTGCAGCGACAGATTGACGATCTGCGGCCCATGCCAGCGCTGCACGATGGTGCCGCCTTCCCCGCCCAAGGATTGCTCGCTGTTGAGACCGCGGACGACGACCGAGGAGAACATGGGCGTTACCGTCGTGAGATCGAGCGCGTAGCCGCTCGCGCTGTTGCTGCGGATGACGAGGTCGGTGGGCTGCATGACATCGATGAACCCACGCCGTAAATCCTCATCCGACACCAGAATCTCGGTGGGCGCCGATTCCACCTGGAGCCGCGCGACCGCGTTCACCGTTGCGCTCACGGTGAAGCTCGTACGGGCATCGCGTGCCTGCACGACGACGCAGCTCGCCGCGCTCACCAGAAGAACGCGCGCCACATGCGACGACGGATTGAGGAAGCGGCGGTTCAAGTCCATGGTAGCGGCAAAATCGGGCCGAACTTTAACCAGAGGCGAGCGACAGCGACTGTCCGATGACGCGCCTGCCGAGTGTAGGCCCACGAGGAAACTCAACGCAATTGGCTGTCCTTGCTGCCGCGCCGATTGTAGCCGGCGAACGCCGCCTCATCGCGGTCATGCCGGTCCTGACAGGTGACGCACAATCGAGTCCCCGGCAGGGCCTGACGGCGAGCCTGCGGAATCTCGGTGCCGCACTCCGCGCAATGCGTGGCCGACGGCCCCTGGGGTAGCCGGCTCTGCGCGCGTTTCACTCCATCGAGCACCGTCGCGTCGATCTGCTCTTGTACTGCGCCGTCTCCGGCCCAACCTGTTGCCATGGGTCCACCTCAACGTTTCTGCCGCCCGCGGCGGTCGCTCTGTCATTTATGGGTTCTTCTACACGCACTTGCAAGCATTCCCGTCTCGGCGCGACGCGGCGCAGCCGCCGTCGGCATCTCCAGCATCATTTTACTAAAGTATTGCAAGTCATTGTTTTAGATCAGTACGTGGTCGGCAACCGGGACCGGTACGCAATGCCGCCCCGGGTGGGCAGTGCGGCGCCCTGCGGTACGGCCGACCGGGGGCTGCTAGGCTAGCGGCCGTTTTCCGAGAGACACGCAGCCATGTCGAAACTTCAGCACGCGCCCGTGATCAGCCTCTGCCCCACTCAGCTCACGGTGGGGCTCATCGAGGTCGAGGCCAAGAAAAAGAAATTGCAGAGCTTGTCGCCCAAGGACCAGGCGGACTTTCTCGCCGCCCACCCCATGCCTGTCGTTCTCGGCCCGGCGGGGCACATGTACATCACGGACCATCACCATCTGGCGCGCGCCGCGTACGATCTCAAAATCAAGGAAGCGTGCTTCGAAGTCGACGACGACCTTTCGGCGCTGACGCAGGACATATTCTGGATCCATATGGAAAAGGAGTCCTGGGTGCATCCGCTCGATGAGCACGGCGTCAGGCATCGCTACTCGTTCATCCCGAAAACGCTCGACAAGCTGGTCGACGACGTCTATCGCTCGGTGGCCGGCTTCGTGCGCGACGCGGGCGGCTACGACAAGACGCACACCGCGTTCGCCGAGTTCATCTGGGCGGATTACTTCAGGCGCAACATCGCGGTGGAGGACGTGCTCGAGAATTTCGCGGGCGCGGTGAAGCAGGGCATGCAGCTCGCGCGCGATCCGATGGCGAAGCGCATTCCCGGATATAAGGAGTGAGCGACGTCTGCGCCGAGCAGATCGCCGCCCGACTCGACCGGATTCCCGCCTCACGCACGCTATGGCGCATCGTCGTGCTGATCTCGCTCGGCGGCGCATTCGAGTTTTACGACCTGTTCTTCACTGCCTATGTCGCGCCGGGCATGCTGAAGAGCGGCCTGTTCACCCCCGAGTCGCTCGGCGCGTTCGCCTCCCTCGAGGCCTTGAAGGTGGCGGGCTTCGGCACCTTCGTGTTCTCCACATTCATGGGGCTATGGGTCGGCGTCGTTGTTTTCGCGCAGGCCGCCGATCGCTTCGGCCGTAAAACGATCTTCACGGCGTCCCTGCTTTGGTATGTCGTCGCGACCGTCATCATGGCGTGCCAGCGCACGGGCGAGGGGCTCAACCTCTGGCGGTTCATCGCCGGCGTGGGTTTCGGCGTACAGCTGGTGACCGTCGACACCTATCTGGTCGAGCTCGTCCCGGCCGGCTTGCGCGGCCGCTCCTTCTCCATCAACCAGTGCATCTGCTTCACCGCCGTGCCGGTGGTGGCGTTGCTGGCCTGGCTGGTCGTGCCGTTGACGCCTCTCGGTCTTGCGGGATGGCGCTGGGTGGTGCTGTTCGGCTCGGTGGGCGCGATCGTGGTATGGGCGTTGCGCTCGGGCATTCCGGAAAGCCCGCGCTGGCTGGCGGCTCAGGGACGCCTCGAAGAGGCCGATCGCCTGGTAAGCGGCATCGAGGCTCGCGTCCTCGCAGAACTCGGATCGCTGCCGCCCATGGGGACAGCCGCGCCGCGGGCAACGCCCACGCCCCGCGCGCGGCTCATGGACATTTTCCGGGGCCGTTACCGCAGCCGCACCGTCATGCTGTCGATATTCAACGCCGCCCAAGTGATCGGCTTCTACGGCTTCAATTCGTGGCTCCCGACCTTGCTCGGTGCGCGCGGCGTCGACGTGACGCGCGGCCTCGAGTACTCGTTCATCATCGCGGTGTCACAGCCCATGGGGCCGCTCATCGGCGCGCTGTTCGCGGATCGGGTGGAGCGCAAGTCTCAGATCCTTGGCGGCCTCGCCTGCATGGGCCTCGCCATGGCGGGCTTCGCGAGAGCCTCATCCCCTGCGCTGCTCATCGCCCTCGGCATCGTGTTCACCCTCGCGGCGAACATCATGTCCTATGCCTACCATGGCTATCAGGCGGAGATCTTTCCGACGCGCATCCGCTCGCGGGCCGTCGGCTTCGTGTACTCCTGGAGCCGGTTGGCCGCAGCCTTTGCGGGCCTGGTCACGGGCGCTTTGCTCGCCGACGGCGGCGTCGACGCCGTGGCCGCGTTCATCTGCGGCGCCATGCTCCTTGCGATAGCGGTCATCGCGTTTTTCGGACCGTCGACTGGGGGCCTGGCGCTCGAGCAGTTGAATGATTAGGGGTGCCGCGAGGGGGCTCGGAGCGACGGGGTCTGGCGCGCGGATGTTTTACGGTTAAAATAAAGCATGGTCACCCCTTTTACGGCGGCGGCGGAATCGAGCAAGTGGCCGGGAGGTCCCGGTGGCTGAGCGCTCGTTTGCTCAGGAAGTCGGCAAGCTGCGGCTCGGGGAGGGCGAGGAATTTCACGGCGAGGCGATCCTCGCCGTCACCAAGGCATTGCTGCAGGCCGGCGTGGGCTACGTGGGCGGCTATCAAGGGGCGCCGATCTCGCACCTGATGGACGTGCTGTCGGACGCCCAGGACGTGCTCGAGGACTTGGGCGCGCGGTTCGAGGCGAGCGCCTCGGAGGCCGCCGCCGCGGCCATGCTGGCGGCTTCCGTGAACTACCCCATCCGCGGCGCGGTAACCTGGAAGTCGACCGTGGGTACGAACGTGGCGAGCGATGCGCTTGCGAACGTGGCGTCGGGCGGGGTGACCGGCGGCGCGCTCGTCATCATCGGCGAGGATTACGGCGAGGGCTCCTCGATCATGCAGGAGCGCTCACATGCCTTTGCCATGAAATCCCAGATGTGGCTCCTCGACCCGCGTCCGAATCTCGAGAGCATCGTGGAGATGGTGGAACGAGGGTTCGAGCTTTCCGAGGCGTCGAATACGCCGGTGATGTTGGAGTTGCGCATCCGCGCCTGCCATGTGTACGGGCGCTTTCGGTCGAAGAACAACCGGCGGCCGACGTTCAGCGTGCGCGACGCGCTCGCGCAGCCCATGCGCGACACGTCACGGATCGTGCTGCCGCCCGCCAACTTCGCGCACGAGCGGGAGAAGATCGAGCGGCGCTGGCCGGCCGCCGTCGACTTCATCCGCGAGCGCCGCCTGAACGAATTCATGGGCGGCGCCTCGGGAGACATCGGGATCATCTTGCAGGGCGGTCTCTACAACACGCTCCTGCGCGCGCTCGAGCTCCTCGGGCTCGCCGATGCCTTCGGCCGCACCGAGCTGCCACTCTACGTCCTGAACGTCACCTATCCGCTGATCGATGAGGAGATCCGCACCTTCTGCGCGGGTAAGCGCGCGGTGCTCATCGTCGAGGAGGGTCAGCCCGAGTACATCGAGCAGCATCTCAACATGATTTTGCATCAGTCCGACTTGCAGACTCGCGTGATCGGCAAGGGCGTGCTGCCGCGCGCCGGCGAATACACGGGGCAAGTCCTCGAGCGCGGCGTCGAGTCGTTCCTCGAGCGCCACGCACCGCAATGGCTCGAGTCGCGCGCGCGCCGGCCACATCGCGAGCCGTCCAAGGAAGTGCAAGCGCTCGGCGCTCTTTTGCCCATGCGGCCGGCGGGGTTTTGCACGGGCTGTCCCGAGCGGCCCATTTTCACGGCGATGAAGCTGTTGCAACGTGAGCTCGGTCCGATGCACATCAGTTGCGACATCGGCTGCCATCTATTTTCCATCCTGCCGCCCTTCAACCTCGGCAATACGACCATGGGCTATGGTTTGGGGGCGGCCGGCGCCTCGGCATTCGGCGGCGGGGAAAACGGCAAGCGCGCCATCGCGGTGATGGGCGACGGCGGTTTCTGGCACAACGGCCTCACCTCGGGCGTGGGCAACGGGGTGTTCAATCAATCCGACAACGTGCTGGTGATCGTCGACAACGGCTATTCGGCGGCCACGGGTGGGCAGGACATTCTTTCGTCGCGGGCCACCAACCGCTCGAAGAGCACCAAACACGCAATTGCCGAGGCCGTGAAGGGCGTCGGTGTCAAATGGCTGCGCGTGATCGACCGCACCTACGATCTCACCCGGATGAAGGCGGCGCTCAAGGAGGCGATGACGACGCCGGAGAAAGGTCCCAAGGTCATCGTCGCGGCCTCGGAATGCATGCTCAATCGCCAGCGCCGCGAGCGTCCCGAGCAACAGCGCGCCATCGCGGGCGGCACCCGCGTGGTGCGCGAACGCTTCGGAGTGGATGCCGACACCTGCACGGGTGATCATTCCTGCATTCGCCTGTCGGGCTGTCCCTCGCTCACCATCCGGCCGAATCCGGATCCGCTGCGGCAAGATCCCGTGGCGCACGTCGACAACTCCTGCGTCGGCTGCGGGGTGTGCGGCGAGGTTGCTCACGCGGCGGTTCTCTGTCCCTCCTTCTATCGGGCAGAGCTGCTGTTCAATCCCACGCGCTGGGACCGCTGGATCGCCGCCTTGCGCGGCGCGCTGATCGGCGCTTTGCAACGACTGGCGGAAGGCCGCCGCGCCCGTCATGCGTTCTGACCGCTCACGAATCTCCATTGCCATCGCGGCTCTCGGCGGCCAGGGCGGTGGGGTGCTCGCCGACTGGATCGTCGAGGTCGCGGAGTGTCATGGCTGGCTGGTGCAGGCGACTTCGGTGCCGGGAGTGGCGCAGCGCACCGGCACGACGGTCTACTACCTCGAGATGAGCCCGCGCCCGGCGCAAGGTCCGGCTCCCGTGTTCGCGCTCATGCCCGTCCCCGGCGATGTCGATGTCGTCGTGGCCGCCGAGCTCATGGAAGCGGGGCGGGCCGCCGTGCGGGGCTTCGTGAGCCCGGATCGCACGACTGTCGTGAGCTCGACGCATCGGGTCTATGGGATCACCGAAAAGTCCGCGTTGGGCGACGGCATCGCCGACTCGAAAGCGGTGCTTGCCGCTTTGAGGAGCGAGGCGCGCCGGGTGGTGTCCTGCGACATGGATGCGATCTGCGCCGAGACGGGCAGCGTCATCAGCTCGGTGCTGTTCGGCGCGCTGGCGGCTTGCGGCGTATTGCCGTTCCCACGTGACCTTTACGAGGGAGCCATTCGCAATGGCGGCGTCGCCGTGGAGACGAACCTCAGGGGCTTCGCGGCGGGATTTGAGCGGGCGCTCGCAAGCGCGACCGCGGCCGCCGCCGTCGCGCCCGGGCCGCCGCCGACCACGGCACAGGGACGGCGGCTCGATCAACAAGTGCGCGCGGAATTTCCGGCGCACCTGCACGGGCTCCTCGTCGAGGGCGTGCGACGCTGCATGGACTATCAGGACGTCGCCTATGCGGAGATGTATCTCGCGCGCCTGGCCGAGGTGCTGCGCAGCGACTCCGCGGCGGGCGGTCTCGCGCACGGCTTCGGGCTGACGGCGTCCGTGGCGCGGCATCTCGCACTCTGGATGAGCTACGAGGATACGATCCGCGTCGCCGACCTCAAGACGCGCCGCAGCCGATTCGAGCGCTTTCGCGGTGAAGTACGCGCCGCGCCCGAGCAAGTGGTGTATGTCACCGAGTTCATGCATCCGCGCTTCCAGGAGCTCTGCGATACTTTGCCGGCGGCGTGGGGACACCGGCTCGGGCGCAGCGATCGCGCGGCACGGCTGCTCGGGCCGCTGTTCCGGCGCGGGCGGCACGTAAACACGGCGAAGCTCTCGGGATTTATACCGCTCTATCTACTCGCGCGGCTGCGGCGCTTTCGCCGCGGCACGCTGCGCTATCGAGTGGAGCAAGAAGGCATCGAAGCCTGGCTCGCGCGGATCGCGGCGAGCACAGGCCAGTACGAGCTCGCCGTTGAAATCGCCGAGTGTCAGCGGCTCATCAAGGGTTACGGCGACACGCATACCCGCGGGCTCAAAAGCTATGACACCATCATGCAGTTCGTGGATCGCGGCGCGGGACGCGCGGATCTCGCGGCGGCGGTGCGGCGCTTGCGGTCGGCCGCGCTCGCCGACGAGGAGGGCCGCGCACTCGAGTCGGCGCTGCACGAGCTCGAACCGCCGCCGCGGGAGCTGGCTGCTTAGACCGGATGTGCGTCGATGGAGCGGCGCACCTGGCTCAATAAGCGCATGAGCTCCTCGATCTGCGCATGCGACAGGTCGGCAAACATCCCGTCCATCCAACGCTCGTTCGCGGCCGCCATTTTCAGAAAGGACTCCCGGCCCTTGCGCGTGAGGCGCACCGTGGCCGACCGCCGGTCCTCGCGGTCGACCGTGCGCGTGACGAAGCCGTCCTCGATGAGCCGGGAAACGACACCCGTGACGTTGCCGTTCGAGACCATGAGGAACTCGGACAGGGCGGACATGCGCAGGCCCGAAGGGTGGCGCTCGAGCGCGGCCAGGACGTCGAACCGCGGCAGCGTGGTGGCGAAATCCTCGTCGAGGCGGGCGCGCAGACGCTTCTCGACGATCAGCGTGCAGCCGAGTAGCTTGAGCCACAGCCGGAGCGATTGCTTGGAATGCGGGGCGCCGTCGAGCGGCTCGGCAAACATCGATCGATCCGCATTGGCCATGAAAGTCCCCCGCAACGAGCTTGTAATTGCCGATCATCCTAATACTTGACACTTAAAATATCTATCTCATACTAGCCCCCAGCTGGGAGCTCACTCATGAAGCGCATCGTCTGTCTCGGCGGAGGTCCCGCGGGCCTTTATTCCGCCATTCTCTTCAAGAAGGCCCTGCCGAACGCCAAGGTCGAGGTGTACGAGCGCAACCGCGCCGACGATACGTTCGGCTGGGGCGTCGTGTTCTCGGACAAGACGATGGCGGGATTTCGCGGTGCGGATGCGGCCACCCACGATGCCATCGTCGAGAGCTTTCATCACTGGGACGACATCGACGTGCACTTCGGCGGGCGCACCATCCGCAGCGGCGGCCATGGATTCTGCGGCATCGAGCGCAAGCGCCTGCTCAATATTTTTCAGGAACGGGCGGCTGCGCTCGGCGTCGAACAATCGTATTGCCGCGAGGTGGATGCCTCGGCGGACGTGGGCGAGGCCGATCTCATCGTCGCTGCCGACGGCGTCAACAGCGTGCAGCGCGCGCGCCACGCCGCGGTGTTCAAGCCCCACATCGACGTGCGCAAGTGCCGCTTCATCTGGCTCGGCACACATCAGAAATTTCCGGCTTTCACTTTCGCGTTCGAGCGCACCGAGCATGGCTGGTTTCAGATCCACGCGTATCAGTTCAGCAAGGATCTCTCGACGGTGATCGTCGAGACGCGCGAGGAGACCTGGAAGGCGCACGGTCTCGACCGATTCGGCACGGAGGAGTCGATCGCATTCTGCGAGCGGCTGTTCGGCGCCTATCTCGGCGGCCACCGGCTCATGAGCAATGCCCGCCACTTGCGCGGCTCGGCCTGGCTCAATTTCAACCGCGTGCTGTGCGAGCGCTGGCATCACGGCAATCGCGTGCTGATCGGAGATGCGGCCCACACGGCGCATTTTGGCATCGGCTCGGGCACGAAGCTCGCCATGGAGGATGCGATGTGCCTGGTAGCCCACGTGGCGCGGGCGCGCGATGTCGGCGCCGCGCTCGACGCCTACCACGCGGAGCGTAACCTCGAGGCCTTGAAGCTGCAGAGCGCGGCCCGCAACCGCATGGAATGGTTCGAGAACGTCGCACGCTACACCCATCTCGACCCGGAGCAATTTGCGTACAGCTTGCTTACCGCGAGTCAACGCATCGGCCACGAGAACCTGCGCTTGCGCGACCCCGAGTACGTCGCGCGCCTCGAGACGGGCCTCGCGAGGCGCTGCGGGCTCGAGGAGAGGCGACCGCCCATGTTCTTGCCGCTGCGCTTGGGCTCGATGGAGCTTGCGAACCGTATCGTGGTCTCGCCCATGGCGCAGTACTCGGCACACGAGGGTGTGCCGGGCGATTGGCACCTCATGCACTACGGCGCGCGCGCGGTCGGCGGCGCCGGTTTGGTGGTCACGGAAATGACCTGCCCGGCGCCCGATGCGCGCATCACGCCCGGCTGCACGGGGATGTGGAACGAGGCGCAGCGCGAGGCCTGGCGGCGCATCGTAGAATTCGTGCACCGCCACTCGCCCGCGAAGATCGCGTTGCAGATCGGTCACGCCGGCCGCAAGGGCTCGACCCAGCTCGGCTGGCAGGCCATCGATCATCCGTTGCCGGAGGGCAATTGGAAGTTGGTGTCGCCGTCGGCAATTCCCTATTTACCGAACGTGAGCCAGGTGCCGCGCGCCATGACGGCGGAGGACCGCGTGCGGGTGACCGCCGAGTTCGTGCGGGCGGCGCAGCTCGGCGCCGAAGCAGGATTCGACATGCTCGAGCTGCACATGGCGCACGGCTATCTCCTTGCGAGCTTCCTCTCGCCGCTCACCAATCAGCGGGAGGATGCCTACGGCGGCGCGATCCAAAATCGTCTGCGCTATCCGCTCGAGGTTTTGGGCGCCGTGCGCGCGGTGTGGCCCGCCGAGCGCCCGTTGTCGGTGCGGATATCGGCCCACGACTGGGCATCCGGCGGAATCAGCGAGGCGGACATTCTCGCAGCGGCCGGTGCGTTCAAGGATGCGGGCGTGAATCTGATCAGCGTCTCGACGGGCCAGACGGTCCCGGATCAACAGCCGGTGTACGGGCGGATGTGGCAGACGCCGTATGCGGATCTGATCCGCAACAGCGTCGGCATTCCGACCATCGCGGTGGGCAATATCTTCGAGGCCGATCACATCAACACCATCGTGGGCGCCGGCCGCGCGGATCTGTGCGCGATTGCCCGGCCGCATCTCGCCGATCCCGCCTGGACGCTACACGCCGCCGCGAGCCAGCGTTACGGCTCGCAGTGGTGGCCGGATCCCTACCTCACCGGCAAGAGTCAGCTCGAGCGGAACCTCGAGCGCGCGGCGCAAGCGCTCCCCGGAGCCGTCTGATGCCGGCCGCGCCGCTTGCGGGACGGCATGCGCTGGTGACGGGCGCGGGCCGCGGCATCGGCGCAGCGATCGCGGCACGCCTCGTGGCCGAGGGGGCGCGAGTGACCGTGCTGTCGCGAACACGAGCGGAGATCGATGCGGTGGCGACGCGCCTCGGCGGCGCCGCGCAGGCGCTCACGGCCGATGTCACCCAAGCCGAAGAGACGCGCCGCGTATTCGAGCAGGCCGCTGCATCCTTCGGCCCGGTCGATATTCTGGTCAACAACGCCGGCCAGGCGCGCTCGGGACTTCTGCATAAGGCGCCGGACGAGCTGTGGGAGCAGATGCTGGCGGTCAATCTCACGGGCACCTATCACGGCATTCGCGCCGCGTTGCCGGGGATGCTCGAGCGCGGCTTCGGACGCATCGTCAACATCGCCAGCACGTCGGGATTGCGCGGCTATCCGTACGTCGCGGCGTATTGCGCGGCAAAACACGGTGTGATCGGCCTCACTCGAGCGCTGGCACTCGAAGTTGCGCAGCGTCACGTTACGGTGAACGCCGTGTGCCCCGGCTTCACGGAGACCGCACTCCTCGACGATGCCATCGCCAACATCCGCAAGGTCACGGGCCGCAGCGCCGAGGCGGCGCGCGAGGCGCTCACGCGCACGAATCCGCAAGGACGCTTGATCGAGCCGGCCGAGGTCGCTCATGCGGTGGCGTGGCTGTGTTTGCCGGGGAGCGAATCGGTGACCGGTCAGAGCATCGCCGTCGCCGGCGGCGAAGTGATGTAATCGCGCTTGCCCTAAACGGAGAATCCATGCCCGCATCAACCCTTGCCGATTACCAGGCCGTGCACTTCAAATGGCGCGTGGCCGACCGCGTCGGGTGCATCGAAATGAACCGCCCCGAGCGCAAGAATCCCCTCACCTTCGAGTCTTACGCGGAGCTGCGCGACCTCTTTCGCGCGCTCAACTACGCGCGCGACGTGCGTGCCGTGGTGTTCTCGGGCGCAGGCGGGAATTTCTGCTCCGGCGGCGATGTCCACGAGATCATCGGCCCCCTCACGCAGATGACCGCGCCGCAATTGCTCGACTTCACCCGCATGACGGGCGATCTGGTGCGCGCGATGCGCGCCTGTCCGCAGGTGATCGTCGCGGCCGTGGACGGAGTCTGCGCAGGGGCCGGCGCCATCATTGCCATGGCGAGCGACCTGCGCTTGGCGACGCCGGCGGCGCGCACGGCGTTTCTGTTCACGCGCGTGGGTCTTGCCGGCTGCGACATGGGCGCGTGCGCGATCCTGCCGCGCATCATCGGCCAGGGACGCGCGGCCGAGCTGCTTTTCAGCGGCCGCGCGATGACGGCGGAGGAGGGCATCGCGTGGGGATTCTTCAGCCGGCTGGTCGTGCCCGATGCGCTCGCCGTCGAGGCGGCGACGCTGGCCACGCAATGCGCGAGCGGACCGGTGTTCGCGCACGCCATGACCAAGACCATGCTCAATCAAGAGTGGAACATGGGACTCGATCAAGCGCTCGAGGCGGAGGCGCAGGCGCAGGCGCTCTGCATGCAGACAGAGGATTTCAAGCGCGCTTTCGAGGCCTTCGCGAAGCGCGCCAAGCCGGAATTCGTCGGCCGATGACGCCGCGTTCGCGCTTTCGCGATGAGCTCCTCGCGCTGCCGCTGTTCGACGCGGCGCATCGCTCGCTGGCCGCCGACGCCGAGCGGTGGGCGGCCGCGACGTTCGCCGCGCCGCAGGAGGGCGGGCCGGAGGCGCACGAGGAGACACGCGCGGCGATCGATGCGCGCTGCCGGGAGATCCATGGGCAGCTCGCGGCGGCAGGCCTGACGCGCTACTGCGTGCGGCGCGAGTTCGGCGGCGCGCTCGAGGATTTCGATGCGCGTGCGATCTGCCTCATTCGCGAGACGCTCGCCTATCACGACGGCCTCGCCGACTTCGTGTTCGCGATGCAGGGGCTCGGGAGTGGTGCCATATCCATCGCAGGCGGCCCCGAGCTCAAGGCGCGCTATCTGCCCCGCGTGGCGCGCGGCGAGGCGATCGCGGCGTTCGCGCTGTCGGAGCCCGATGCCGGTTCCGATGTGGCGGCGATGAGCTGCCGTGCGCAGGCTCGCGGCTCCGAGTACGTGCTCGACGGCACGAAGACCTGGATCTCGAACGGCGGCATCGCGGATTTCTACTGCGTGTTCGCGCGCACCGAAATGGGCGAGGTACGCACCGACGGCTCGACGCGGGCGAGCGGTATCAGCGCCTTCGTGGTGGAACCTTCGGATCCGGGATTCACCGTCGCCCGGCGCATCGACGTGAATGCGCCGCATCCGCTGGCCGAGCTCAAGTTCGAGCGCTGCCGGATACCCGCCGAGCGCCTCATCGGTGCCGCGGGCGAGGGGTTCAAGACGGCCATGCGCACCCTGGATGTGTTCCGCTCCTCGGTCGCCGCCGCGGCGACTGGGTTCGCGCGCCGCGCCTTCGACGAGGCGGCGGCGCATGCGCGCAAGCGCCGCATGTTCGGTAAAACCCTCGCGGATTTTCAGCTGACGCAGGCGGCGCTCGCGGACATGGCGACGGCGATCGATGCCGCCGCGCTGCTCACCTATCGCGCCGCGTGGCTGCGAGATCAAGGAAAGCCCGTGACGCTCGCGGCAGCCATGGCAAAAATGACCGCCACGGAATCGGCGCAAGCGGTGATCGACCGCGCATTGCAAATGTTTGGCGGCCGCGGTGTCGAGCGCGGCGCCGTGGTCGAGAAGCTCTACCGGGAGATTCGGAGTCTGCGCATCTACGAGGGTGCCACCGAAGTGCAAAAGCTCATCATCGGGCGCGAGGTGCTGCAGTGACTCACAAGGTTCTCCAGCCGGCCGGGTGGGCGCGGCCGAAAGGCTATGCCAACGGGATCGCGGCAAACGGCACACAGGTATTCATCGCCGGGCAAATCGGCTGGAATGCCGATCAAACGTTCACCGAGCTAACGCTCGCGGGGCAGGTGGGCGTTGCCCTGCGCAACATCGTGCGAGTGCTCGAGGAGGCGGGCGGGCGGCCGGAACACCTGGTGCGCCTCACCTGGTTCGTGACCAGCCGGCGCGAATATCTGGAGGAAGTGGCTGCGATCGGCGCCGCTTATCGAGCCGTGCTCGGCCGTCATTTCCCCGCGATGTCCGTGGTCGAGGTGGCTGCGCTCATCGAGGCACAGGCGAAAGTCGAGATCGAGGCGACGGCGGTCCTGCCCGCCGGTTGACGCACATGTCCATGTGGAGACCGCCCGAGCGTATACGCCACGACGCACAGCCGGGGCACTGGCCTTCCGCCGTGGAGGCCGCGCGCTCGGCCGTGTTCCAACCGATTCGCGTGGGGCGGCAGGAGCTGCGCCAGCGGACCTGGGTGCCCGCGATGGTGCCCTGGCGCGCGACTGAAGACGGCCTGGTCACAACAAACGTGCTCGCCTGGTACGAGCGCTTCGCCCGCGGGCGTCCCGGTGCCCTGGTCGTCGAGGCCACCGGTATTCGCGACGTTGCGAGTGGCCCGCTGCTGCGCATCGGCGACGCTCGATTCGTGCCGGGCTTGCAGGCCCTGGTCGAGACCGTGCGGCGCGCGAGCGGCGGCGAGACGCGGCTGTATATTCAGCTGATCGATTTCCTGAGCGTGCGGCGGCGACCGGATCCGCGCAAGTTCTTCGAGCGCTACCTGGGCGTCACCGCCGCGCATCGCCGCGCGCTCGACATGGAAGGTGCCGCGGAGGAGTCCGTGCGTGCGCGGCTCGCCGGGCTCGACGAGAGCAAGCTCGAGCAGGTGCTCGCGCCCCGCGAGCTCGAGGCGCTGCGACGCGGCGCGCGCGAGCGCATCACCGACACCGCGCAGCCGCACATCGCCGCGCTTCCGCAGGTGCTGCCGACCCTTTTCGCCGATGCCGCTGCACGCGCGCGGGAAGCCGGGTTCGACGGCGTCGAGCTGCATTATGCGCACGCCTACACCATGGCCTCTTTTCTGTCGGCGACCAATACGCGCACCGATGGCTACGGGGGCTCGCGCGCCGGGCGTGCCCGTCTACCGCTCGAGGTGCAGGATGCGGTCCGCCATCGCGTGGGCGCGGACTTCGTGGTCGGCGCCCGCATGCTCGCGGACGAATGCATCGACGGCGGCTCGGATGTCGCGGACGCGGAGTTCTTTGCAGTGCAACTCGCGGCGGCCGGGAGCGATTTCATCTCGCTCTCAAGGGGCGGCAAATTCGACGATGCGCTTCAGCCGCGGGTCGGCGCGGCAATTTATCCCTACACGGGGCGCAGCGGCTATGAATGCATGCCGAGTTATTACTCGGACGCCCAGGGTCCGTATGGCCGTAATCTCGCCGCCGTCTCTCGGATCAGGGCGCGGGTGCGAGCCGCCGGATATCAGACGCCGATCGTCGCCGCGGGCGGCATTCACAACTTCGAACAGGCCGAAGCAGTGCTCGCGGCGGGCACGGCCGACGTCGTCGGACTGGCCCGCCAGGCGCTCGCCGACCCTGATTGGTTCCTGAAAGTACGCAGCGGGGAAGGCGCGGCGGTGCGCCTGTGCAAGTACACCAACTATTGCGAGGCGCTCGATCAGCGCCACCGGGAGGTGACATGCGAGCTCTGGGACCGCGAAGGCCTGGACACGGATCGAGCCGGCATCACCCTGTCGGCGGACGGAAAACGCCGCTTGACCGCCCCAGATTGGCCGCCCCGGCCGCCAGGCGCCCCCGGCCGTGGAGATTGTTGAAAATTACCGGTAATCGTTACACACTCGTGCGCGGTTTCTCGGAGTAAGAATGGAAAGCATGCAGGCCGAGCTCGCGCTGCTCGGGGCACATTTGAGCGGACGACAGGATGCGATCCTGCGGGCTTGGCAGGGCGCAATCAACCGGGATCCCACGCTCACCACGGGCGATGCGCTGCCGCGCGTTCAGCTTCTCGACCACATCCCCGCCATTCTCGGGATTTTCGTGCGGGAGCTGCGCTCTGCGGCAGGTTCTGCGGCGTCGGACGATCCGGTTGCCTCAGCCGAGCAGGCGGGGGAAGGCCCCGCGACCGCTCATGGATTGCAGCGCTGGCGTCAGGGGTACGACCTGCGCGAAGTGACTCGGGAGCTCGGCAAGCTGAACGAGTGCGTCATTGCGGAGCTCGATTCCTACGCCGAGGCGCATTCCCAGGTGTCGCATGGCACGACCGCAGCGGCGCGCCGCATCTGGTCCGCGCTCGCGAGCACCGCCGTCGAGCAAAGCGTCGGCCAGTACTTCGAGCTCGAGCAGCGCGAGGCGGCCGGTCATGTGCAGGACCTCGAGACCGCGCTCGATGAAGTGCAGCAGCTCGAGGAGCAACGCGCCGAGCTTTGGCGTCAGGCGGCACACGATCTGCGCGGCAATCTGGGCGTAGTCGCGAATGCCACGGTGGCGCTGACCCACACGAGCCTGCAGGAGTCCTCGCGCGACGACTTCGTGCGGATTCTCATGCGCAACGTCACTTCGCTCCATCATTTGCTCGAGGACGTCACGAGTCTCGCACGTCTGCAGGCCGGCCACGAACAGCGGCGCATCGAGTCGCTCGATGTGAGCCCCATCATGCAGCAGCTATGCGAAGGCATTCGTCCGCTGGCGCAGCAACATCATCTGTTCCTGCGCTGCGACGGCCCGCCGGGATTTGCCACCGAGGGCGACGCGATCAAGATCCGGCGCATCGCTCAGAATCTCGTGCTGAATGCCGTCAAGTTCACGCGCAAGGGCGGTATCACCGTGAGTTGGGGCGATAGCGATGCGAACGACCCCAAGCGCTGGATGCTCGTGATCCAGGACACCGGCCCGGGTTTCCCCATCAGCGGGTCGGCGCCGCTGACGAGCGCCTTGGCGAGCAAGCCCCACACCGGCGGCGCGGCGGGACGCACGCCTCCCCCGTCAGCGGCCGAGGCCAAGGGGACGAGCGGTCCCGCCCATCACGAGCCCTCGGGGGAAGGAATCGGGCTGTCCATCGTCAAGCGTCTAACGGACATGCTCAACGCCACGGTCGAAGTGAAGTCGGAGCCGGGCGTCGGCACCACCTTCCAGATCCGCTTTCCGCGACAGTACTCCTGACTGCGGGCGTAGCGGCCGCGTCCCGATTCAGACAATAAGGCCTGAGATTTCGAGCGCACGCTTGATAGACTGACGGGCGGGTGTCTGTACGGAGAAGTCATTGTCGAGCGAGACCAAGGCGTTGACTCACTTGGAAAGCCTGGAGGCAGAGAGCATCCATATCATCCGGGAGGTCGTGGCCGAGTGCGACAAGCCCGTCATGCTGTACTCCATCGGCAAGGACAGCGCGGTGATGGTGCATCTCGCGCGCAAGGCGTTCTATCCGAGTCCGCCGCCGTTTCCGCTGCTGCACGTCGATACGACCTGGAAGTTCAAGGCGATGTACGAGCTGCGCGACAAGATCGCGCGGGAAAGCGGCATGCAGCTCATCGTTCACCATAATCCG
>Ga0302314_10000802_pt1 | contig 58551 bp, 51 predicted proteins | sample III_Palsa_N2_3_FD_200533 | JGI IMG/M metagenome (GOLD analysis project Ga0302314, IMG submission 200533) | Peat permafrost microbial communities from Stordalen Mire near Abisko, Sweden - III_Palsa_N2_3 | ecosystem: Environmental > Terrestrial > Soil > Palsa > Peat permafrost | place: Sweden...
CGGAACCTTTTTTCGCGGAAAAAAGTGGGGCGAAGGTGAAGACGATGCTGATCGGGGATACGGGATATAAGCCGTATCGGGTTTTCTTTACCTCGCAGACGTTTGCAAAGGAGCATCCGGAGATTGTGGCGAAGTTCGTGCGAGCCTCGCTGAAAGGGTGGCGGGATTATCTTTCGGCTCCCGCGCCGGTGGAAGCGGAGATCAGTCGGTTGAATCCGGCGATGAGCGCTGAGCAGATGGCCTTCAGTGTGAAGACGCTTACGGATGGGCACTTCGTTACGGGTGATCCGGACCAGTTCGGGCAGTTCACGCCGGAGCGGTGGGCGACGATGTATCAGCAGCTTGTGGACCTGAAGGTGATTACAAGCTCGATCGATCCGGCGACCGCGTACACGGCGAAGTTTCTGCCGCAGCCGTAAAAGGCGTGTCCTGCCGGACGGGCCCGCTCCGCGCGGAGCGACCACTTCGTGGTGTGTGATCCGCTTCGCGTCGCTCCTCCCGTTGGTCGGCACAGACTTCTGTTTGCGATCATCGGGAGCACCAACGCGAAGCGGATCACATGTCACGAAGTGACCGCCGTCCGTGCAGGGCGCCTGTCCGGCAGGACATGCTTTATTTGCGGGCTTTGAAAGCCTCGCGGGAGCGGGCGATCTGCTCGGAGTGCTGTTCGGCCCAGATCCATACGCCGCAGAAGGCTTCGCCGAGGCTAAGCCCTAGCGAGGTCAGGCGGTAGTCAACGTGCGGTGGGATGACCGGGTGAACGGTGCGGGTGACGAGACCGTCTGACTCCATCTGGCGGAGGGTCTGGGTGAGCATTTTCTGGCTGATGCCGCCGACGAGCGAGCCAATGCGGGTGAAGCGGACGGTGCCGTGCTCGGCGAGGATTTCGAGGACGAGCATGGTCCACTTGTCGGCGACGCGGGCGATGATCTCGCGGACGAGGGCTTCGAGGGCGGGATCGTCATCGGAACGTGCGGAGACGATGGCTGTATGTTGAGTGGGCTTTGGCAGAGGCTTTGCAACGGGGCGATCGGCTGGTTTTGTCGACTTTCGATTTGCGGTTCGTGCCTGCATGGCGGTGTGAGACATAGACGCTCTCCTCGCGGTTCATAGAGCACATTCAGGTGCCTACTTCCTTTTGGAGAGTGTACACGGTAGGCTCCATCTGTCGGCTAAATTTTGGGCCGAGTGTTCAATCGTTCAAGTTCAAGGATTCACCTTCAAGGAGAAACGGCGTTATGAAGATTTCAGGGAATACGATTTTGATTACGGGCGGCGGTTCGGGCATTGGGCGTGGACTGGCTGAGGCATTCCAGGCAGAGGGCAACGAGGTTGTGATCGCGGGGCGGCGACAGTCGGCGCTGGATGAGACGACGAAGGCGAATCCGGGGATGAAGTCGCTGGTGCTCGATATCGAAGATCCGAAGAGCATTGCGGAGTTTGCGGCGAAGGTTGCGACTGAGTTTCCCAGGCTGAACGTGGTGATCCACAATGCGGGCGTGATGAAGCCGGAGAAAGTGACGGCGATTGACCTGGCGGTGGTGGAGCAGACGATCGGGATCAATGTGCTGGGGCCGATCCGCTTGACGGCAGCACTGTTGCCACAGCTATTGCAGCAGGAGAGCGCGACGATTGTGACGGTGTCGTCCGGGCTGGCGTTTGTGCCGCTGGCGATGGCGGCGACGTACTGCGCGACGAAGGCAGCGATCCACTCGTATACGCAGTCGCTGCGGTACCAGTTGAAGGATACGACGGTGGAAGTGCTGGAGCTGGTGCCGCCGTATGTGCAGACCGAGTTGATGGGCGAGGCGCAGGCGAAGGATCCGCGGGCGATGCCGCTCGATGCGTTTATCAAGGAGACGGTGGAGATCATCAAGACGCAGCCGGAGGCGAAGGAGATCTGCGTGAAGACGGTGCATCCGCTGCGGTTTGCGGCGGATGGTGGGAAGTATGAAGCGTTCTTTACGAGCTTCAATGATGCGATGAAGCACTAAGAGCTCAAAGCGTCCTGCGCGGGCGGCGGTCACTTCGTGACATGTATATCGCTTCGCGTGGCGCTCCCGATGGTCGCAAAGAAATGTTTGTGCCGACCATCGGGAGGGCCGCGCGAAGCGATCACACTCCACGAAGTGGTCGCCGCCCGCGGAGGGCGTTTTTCTTATTTTCTCTTGCGCCGTGTTAGGTTTTGACATGGGGATCAAAGAGCGGGATAACGCGTTGATGCGTGGGCTGGTTCGGTATACGGCGCGGACGCTCGAGACGGATAGGCCAGTGCCGTTTGGGGCGCTGATCGTCGATACGAAGACGGGCGATGTGCTGATGCGTGGGGTGAACGCAGTGGCGGCGGAGAACGATCCGAGTGCGCATGCGGAGTTGCGCACGGTGCGCAAGGCGACGAAGAAGCTGGCGAAGATTGCGGGCACGCGGATGCTGACCGGGTACACGATGTATACGACGTGCGAGCCATGTGCGATGTGCATGGCGAATGCGCTGTGGGCGGGGCTCGATCGCGTAGTGTATGGGGCGACGATCGAGGATGCGAACCGGCACTGCAAGCAGATTTTGATTCCGGCGGACGAGGTCGCGCGGCGCAGCGATATGGATTGCGCGGTCGATGGGCCGGTGCTTCGGGAGGAGTGCTACGCTTTGTTCACCCATCCGAATATGCAGAAGGTCTTTGCGACGTGGCGAGCGGGGAGCAGAGTGCTGGCGAAGGTTTGAATTTGTAACCGTTTTGGTTCGGAGGCGAATACGGGATGACGGAAGCGGATGTGGCAGCGGTAGCGGCTTGCGTGGCGGATGCGGGTCGGGTGGTGACGAATGCGCAGACGGTGCAGCGGCTGTCGCGGGACTTCTATTGGTACTCGCCGGTGTTGAAGAAGAAGCTCGACGAGAAGCGGGCGGAGTTGGTGGTGCAGCCGGTCTCGGTGGAGGAGATTCAGGCTGTGCTGGCTTGCTGCTTCGCTCGGGGCGTTCCGGTGACGGTGCGGGGTGCGGGCACGGGAAACTATGGGCAGGCGATTCCGCTGGAGGGTGGGGTGGTGCTGGATCTGATCGGGATGGATCGGATTGTGGAGATCACGGACGATGGGGTTGCGGTCTGTGAGCCGGGTGCGCGGCTCGGAGCGATTGAAGCGGCTGCGCGAGAAGCTGGGTGGGAACTGCGGTGCTATCCGAGTACGGTGGTGAAGGCTTCGGTGGGCGGGTTTCTGGGTGGGGGTTCAGGTGGGATTGGGTCGGTGGCGCATGGGGGCTTGCGGGACTTTGGGACGGTGCGGGCGATCGAGGTGGTGACGATGGAGGCGGAGCCGCGAGTGGTGTTGCATGAAGGGCAGGCGGTGCATGATGTGCTGCATGCGTGGGGGACGAACGGGATTATCACGAAGGTGTGGCTGGTGCTGACGCCGAAGGTCGAGTGGGCGCAGTGTGCGGTGGCGTTCGAGACGTTTGACGAGGCGTTTACGTTTGGCGAGCTGGTGGCCGTCGGAGATGAGTGGACGAAGAGGTTGGTGACGGTGTTCGAGTGGCCGATTCCTTCGTGCTTCTCGCCGATTGCGCAGGTGACGCGAAAGGGGAAGGCGTTGGTGTTCGTCATGATCGCGGAGACGCAGCTTGAGGCGTTGAAGGACGCTGCTGCTGGGGGGGGCGAGGTGACGCTGGGGGTGGCGTATGCGGGGCTGAGGACGGTGCCGCTGTTGTCGGACTATACGTGGAACCATACGACACTGTGGGCGATCAAGCAGGATGAGGCGTTCACGTATCTGCAGTGTGGGTTCGATCCGGCGCGTGTTAGGGAGCAGTTTGCGCTGCTGAAGGAGCGGTTTGGAGACGAGATTCTCTTTCACATCGAGTTCATGAAGGTTGGTTCGGGAGTAGTGATTCCAGGGTCGATTCCGCTGGTGCGCTTTACGACTGAGGAGCGGCTGAATGAGATGATCGACTTCTGCCGTGCGAACGGCGTGGGTGTGGCGAATCCGCATGTGAACCATGTGGAAGGTGGTGGCCGGTATCGCGAGGATAATGTGCAGTTGCGGACGAAGTATAAGTATGACCCGAAGGGGCTGCTGAATCCGGGGAAGATGGTTACGTTTGTCCTGCCGGACGGGCCCGCTGCGCGCGGGGCGGTCACTTCGTGACGCGTGATCGCTTCGCGCGGTGATAAGGAATCTTGTGCCGACCATCGGGAGGAGCAACGCGAAGCTTCCACACACCACGAAGTGGTCGCTGCCCGCGCAGGGGGATTTTGTTCTTGTTTTAGTTACAAATAGGGAGAGTGCATGCATACGTGGATTCCGGCGGAACGGCAGTTCGCTTATCTGAACTGGAAGCAAGTGGAGGCACTGCCGAAGGATAAGACGCTCGTCGTGCTGCCCACCGCGGCAATCGAGCAGCATGGGCATCATCTGCCGCTGGCGACCGATACGCTGATCAATAACCTGCTGCTGGGACGCGCGCTGGACAAGCTCGACAAGGATGCGCCGGTGTATGCGCTGCCGCCGCTCTGCTACGGGAAGAGCAATGAGCATATCGGGTTTCCGGGGACGTTGTCGGTGTCGGCGGCGACGTTCATGGCGGTGGTGCGGGATCTTGGGGCCAGCCTCGCGGCTTCGGGCATCAAGAAGGTTGTGCTGTACAACACGCATGGCGGAAACACTTCGCTGGTGGATGTGATGGCGCGGGATCTGCGGGCGGAGTTTGGGCTGCGCGTGTTTTATCTTTCGGGTGCGGGTGGGGCGAAGTTCGAGGGCATTGGCGAGCAGGAGCGGGCGTATGGATTCCATGCAGGCGAGTGGGAGACGTCGCTGATTCTGGCGGCTGCGCCGGAGCTGGTCGATACGACGGCGTATACGGTGAACTACATTGCGGATGTTACGAAGCCGGAGTTCTTGCTGCCTGAGAATGGGCCTGCGACGTTTGCGTGGCTGACGCGGGATATTGCGCCGAGTGGGGTGATGGGCGATCCGCATCCGGCGTCGGCGGAGAAGGGTGAGCGTTGGATTGAGGCTGCGGCGGTGAAGGTGGCGGCGGCGCTCGAAGCGATGTTGCAGTATGAAAATCATCAGGTGCTATGAGCGAGACGGCTGGTAACGATGCTGCGGCGATCGACTGTGGGGGTGGGGTGCGGCTGGTGCGCGGAGTGGCGTGCACGATGTCAGATGGTGTGGTGCTGCGGTCGGATCACTATGCTCCTTCGGAAGAAGGCAGGCGGCCGACGCTGCTGATGCGACAGCCGTATGGGCGGGATATTGCGTCGACGGTGGTGTATGCGCATCCGGTCTGGTTTGCGCGGCAGGGGTATAACGTCGTCATCCAGGATGTGCGTGGGCGTGGAGACTCGGAGGGGGAGTTCTATCCGTTCTTCAATGAGGAACGCGATGGTGCGGAGACGATTGCATGGCTGCGCACAAGGCCGGAGTGCAATGGGAAGATCGGGATGTATGGATTTTCTTATCAGGGGGCGACGCAGCTGCTGGCAGCGGCGGCCAAGCCTGAGGGTTTGATGTGTATTGCGCCGGCGATGGCGGCGTGTGATTTGTATCGCGGGTGGTTTCATAACAATGGGGTGTTGCGGCTGGCTTCAACGCTGGGCTGGGGACTGCAGATGTTGAAGGAAGACGCGCGGCGGCGTGGGCTGCGTGAGGCGAGTGAGCGGCTGGAGCGGGCCTGGGCTTCGCTTCCGGCGCAGTTGGTGGAGACGCCGTATGGCGCGCATCGGGCGATCCATGGCGAGGGGGTGCCGACCTATGTGCGGGATTGGATCGAGCACGATGAGCCGGGCGAGTATTGGTCGCGGATGGATGTGAGTGAGCGGCTGGGGAAGATCGAGGTTCCGGCGCTGCATGTTTCGGGGTGGTATGACACGTATCTGAAGGGCAGCGTGGATGGGTTTCGTGCGCTGTGTGCGGGAGCGGGCACGGAGGCTGCGCGGAAGAACCAGTATCTGCTGGCGGGGCCTTGGGTGCATATTCCGTGGGGCGACCGGATAGGGACGAAGGACTTCGGCAGTGAGGCTCTGATGGATACAGATGCGCTGTTGCTGCGGTGGTTCAACCACTGGCTGAAGGACAGTGGAGAGTTTGCGGAGGAGCCGCGCGTGAAGCACTTCGCGCTGAATGCGAACCGGTGGTTTGACGCGGATGCCTGGCCAGAGGAGGCTTCGTGGGCGCTGTATCTGGGCAGCGGTGGCAGGGCGAACTCGAGTAAGGGCGATGGGCGGCTTGGCTTCGCGAAGACGGATCGGGCGGAGCCTGCGGATGTGTTTGTGGTTGACCCGGAGGTGCCGGTGATTGCGCCCGGTGGCATCGCATCGGCGAGCGGGTGCTTCAATCAGGCGGCGATGGAGCTGGGCAATAATCTGCTGACCTACACGAGCGAGATCCTTGAAGTACAGGTGCATGTATTCGGTGCGCCGCGTGTCGCGGTGTATGCGGCGACTTCGCGAGCATCTGCGGATCTCGTGGTGAAGGTGATCTGTGTGCGGCCGAACGGAGACGCGGACTTCGTTTGCATTGGAACGGCGCGGAGTTCGTGGTTGTTTGGCGATGAGTATACGGCAGATGCAGTAAGGCTTTGGGAGTTTGAGCTGGAGCCGACCTCGTGGGTCTTTCAGGTGGGCGAGCGCATTCGCGTGGAGATTGCGGGTGGGGCGTTTCCGCTTTATGACAGGAATCCGGGGACGGATGGGAAGGCTTCTGAGGCGAACTCGTGGAACTGGAAGCGGTCGACGCATAGCGTGTATCACGATGCGGAAAGAGCTTCGGCGATTTATATGCCTGTTTTGGTTACAAATTAGGCTGAGCAGTCTCTTGGGCGAGTGATGACGACTGAAGGGGTGAAGACGATTAAGACCGTGACGGTTCCGGCGATTGAGCTACGGCAGGCGACCAAGCGCTATGGCGCGGGTGCGACGGTGCTCGATGGGATTGATTTTAAGGTGGAGCGTGGGGAGTTCGTCAGCATCATTGGGCCTTCGGGGTGTGGGAAGTCGACGTTGCTGAAGATGGTTGCGGGGCTGAGCCCATGCAGTGACGGCGTGATTGCGGTGGATGGGATGACGCCGGTGAATGCGCGGCAGATTACGTCGTTCATCTTTCAGGATGCGACGCTGCTGCCGTGGCGGACGGTGCGGGAGAATGTGGGGCTGGGGTTGGAGCTCGATGGTGTGGCGCGGGATCGGCGCGAGCAGAAGGTGCGGTCAGTGCTCGAACTGGTGGGGCTGGGTGAGGTGGCGGATCGGTTTCCGCGGCAGCTTTCGGGTGGGATGAAGATGCGCGTATCGATTGCGCGGGCGCTGGCGACAAGGCCGCAGGTGTTGCTGCTCGATGAGCCGTTTGCGGCGCTCGATGAGATGACGCGGGACCGCATCAACGAGGAACTGTTGAAGCTGCGCGAGGAGCAGGGCTGGACGGCGCTATTTGTAACTCATTCGGTTGCAGAAGCCGTTTTTCTTTCGACGCGGGTGATTGTGCTGGCGGCGCATCCGGGTCGTCTTGCGCATGACATGGCGATTGATCTGCCGTTTCCGAGGACCGGAGAGACGCGGATGAGTGACGCGTTTGAGGAGAAGGTTGCGGAGGTCTCGCGGGCTCTCAGGAGCGTCAGCGTTGCGGGGGCGAGGGCATGAAGAAGATCGGGTTGAACCTGCTTTCGGCGCTGGGGATCTTTGCTGCGTTGCTTCTGATTTGGATTGGAATCATCTGGGCATTTGGGATTCCGCCGTATCTCTTGCCTTCGCCGATGCGGGTGGTTGCGGCAGGAGTGCATCGGTTTGGGTCGTTGATGACTTCGCTGGGAATCTCGACTGCGGCTGCGGTGGGTGGGCTGGCTGGCGCGGTGATTGTGGGCGTGGCGATCTCGTTGTCGTTTGCGCAGTCGGCGTGGGTGCGGCGGATGTTTTATCCGTATACGGTGCTGCTGCAGACGGTGCCGATTGTGGCGATCACGCCGCTCATCATCATGTGGCTCGGAGCCGGGCTGTATTCGGTGATGCTGATTACGTTTTTGATCTGCCTGCCGCCGATTATTGCGAATACGACGCAGGGATTGATCAGCGTGGATCGCAATCTGGTGGATCTGTTTCTGATGCATGGGGCTTCGCGCGGGCAGATTTTGATGAAGTTGAGGCTGCCGCATGCGATGCCTTCGATGTTCGCCGGGATACGAATCGCCGGTGGAATCGCGGTGATTGGGGCGCTGACGGGCGAGTTGTTTGCGGGCTCGGCGCGGGTAGGAGTGGGCGGGATCGGGTATGCAATCCAATATGCGAGTGCGCAGACGGAGACGGACTACCTATTTGCGTTGGTGCTGGCGGCTTCGGCGTTAGGCTTTGCGTTCTTTTTTCTGGTGATGTTTGTGGAGTGGTACTTTTTGCATGACTGGCATGAGTCGGCGCGGTCTTCGGAACTAGAGTAAGTGCGCCCTACGCGGGCGGCGACCACTTCGTGGTGTGTATACCGCTTCGCGCGGTCCGACCGATGGTCGGCACAAACTTTGGTTGCGACCATCGCGAAGCGGATTACAGGCCACGAAGTGACCGCCCCGCGCGCAGCGGGCCCTTCCGGCAGGACAAGTTTTCAGGAGAGGAAGAGACAAGATGTTGAGGCTTGAGACGGAGACAGGGTGGTGGCTGGTCACGCATCCAGACCACGCGCGGCTGGCGGGTGCGATTGCAGCGCGTTGGGGCAATGCGATGTTCGCAGAGCCGGAGCCGCGGGACCGCGTGTTGCTGGGGATTGGCACGCATGACGATGGGTGGGCGGTACGGGATGCGCATCCTTCGATTACGAAGCAGGGCAAGCCTAGCGCATTCTCGGTGGAACTGGTCGGGAAGTATTCGGCGTTTGAGGAGATCGATCTCGCCGACTATCTCGGGGTGCGGGAGCGGGCGGTTGCGGAGGTTGCGGCGAAGGATGCGTATGCGGCGCTGCTGGTGTCGATGCACACGTATAACCTGCTGACCGCGCGGGCGGATCGATCGACTATCTCGGCGGAGCAACTACCGCTGCTGGACAAGTTTCTGGAGGGGCAGCGGGAACTGCAGCAGAAGCTGTTCAAGGCAGTGCAGCGCGATCCGCAGTTGAGTTCCGATGAGGTGGGGCGGGAGGCGATCGAGGATGGATTTCGGTTGTTGCAGGCGACGGATAACATGTCGCTGCTGGCGTGCGTGGACTATGCGAAGAAGGCGACGCTGCTGCATCCGCTGCGGCTGCGTGGAGGTGGGGTGAGTGAGGTTGAGGTCGAGCCGCTGGGGGAGAGGGTGTTTCGGTTGACGCCGTATCCGCTGGATAAAGATGAGGTGCGGATTGGGTTTCCGGCGCGGTTTGTCGAGGGCAAGACGTTTGCCTCTTCTGCGGATCTGGAAGAACGGTTTCTGGCGGCTGGGGTGGTGGAGTTGGAGCTTGTGCTGGTGCGGTAGGGGAGGCGAGTGAGCGCTATACGTCCCACCCTTCGCGATGATGCTGCGAAGGATGGGTACCCGTGCGTTTTTGCGTACGCGAGCGGTTTGTATGTCCTATCCGGTTGGAGGAGATAGAGTTGTACGAGGAGAATTTCAGGCGTGAGTCGTGTGAAGGTTGTGGAGTGCCCGCGGGACGGGTGGCAGGGGCTGCCGAAGGCGATGCCCGCGGAGATCAAGGCGGATTACCTGCGGACGTTGGTGGCGGCGGGGTTTCTGCATGTGGATGCGGTGAGCTTTGTGTCGCGGTCGGCGGTGCCGCAGGCGTCGGATGCGGAGCTGGTGCTGGAGTATCTGGATCCGCCGGACGATGTGGAGATCTTCGGGACGGTAGTCGATACGAAGGGCGCGGAGCGGGCGATCAAGTCGGGCTCGGTGCAGACGCTGGTGTTTCCGTACTCGATCTCGCCGGGATTCCTGCAGCGGAATCAGGCGCAGACGTCGGAAGAGGCGCTGGATGCGCTCGAAGAGGTAGGGACGCTGGCGTATAAGGCGGGCATCGATATGGCGGTGCGGCTGGGGATGGCGTTCGGGAATCCATTTGGCGATGCGTGGTCGATCGATGAGGTGGTGAATGGCATTGACCTGCTGGCGGATACGGGTGTGACGCAGATTACGCTGGTGGACGACCTGGGCCGGGCTACGCCGAAGCAGATTGCCGACCTGTTCGCCGATGTGGCGGCGGTGCATGACGAGATCGAGCTGGGGCTACATCTGCGGACACGGGTGGGGGATGGGCCGGAGAAGATCCGGGCGGCGTATGCGGCTGGGTGTCGGCGGTTTGAGAGCGCCGTTGCGGGGCTGGGGGCTTCGCCGTTTGCGGATGATCCGATGGTCTCGAACCTGGCGACTGAGGTGCTGCTGGCGGAGTTGAAGGGGCTGGGAGCGGAGTTGCCTCCGCTGCAGCCGCTCGATGGGCTGATCGCGGCGACGAATGAGATTGTGAAGAAGTATGGGGCGAGAGTTCAGTGAGTTCTGGGAGTTCAGTGACGGGGGGGGGGGGCGGGGAGCAGGTGTCGGAGGCGCGCGTGCGGGTGCGGTATGCGGAGACCGACCAGATGGGGGTGGTGTACCACTCGAACTACCTGGTGTGGTTCGAGGTGGGGCGGGTGGAGTTCATGCGGCAGCTGGGGTTGAACTACAAGGCCATGGAGGTCGAGGAGCAGTGTGGGATCGCGGTGGTCGAGGCGACGGCGCGGTATCGGGCTCCAGCCAGGTACGACGATGAGCTGATCGTGCGGACGCGGTTGATGGCAGCGAGGGGTGCGGTGATCAAGTTCTCCTATGAGGTGGTGCGGGCGGAGGATGCGGTGCTGCTGTGCGAAGGGCATACGGTTCACGTCGTCGTAGGGAAGGATATGAAGAAGCGCACGCTGCCGGCGAAATATGCGGAACGTTTTCGGACGATGCTCATCTCATAGTTGGATGGACTTTGGCACTAAGGCCGGAGTTACGAGAGGATATGACGATGAGCGAGCAGGCGAAGGTTGCGCTGATTACCGGCGCGAACAAGGGGATTGGTCTTGAGACGGCGCGGCAGTTGGCGGCGCAGGGTGTGTTTGTGCTGATCGGCGCGAGGGACCTGACGAAGGGTGAGGCGGCGGCAAAGACGCTCCAGAGCGAAGGGTTGAAGGTGCGGGCGGTGAAGATCAACGTCGCTGAGCGGGCCGATCATGTGGCCATCGCGGAGTTGATCGAGAAGGACTATGGGAAGCTCGACATCCTGGTGAACAATGCCGGAGTGATGTTCGACAACTTCGACCCGAGCGATCCGCGGAATGAGACCAGCTCGACCAGCCGTGAGGTGTTGCAGAAGACGCTGGATACGAACTTCTTTGCGGTTGTGTCGCTGACGCAGACGCTGCTGCCGCTGATTGCCAAGAGTGAAGGCGGACGGATTGTGAACGTGTCGAGCATACTTGGGTCGCTGACGCTGCATGCGACGAAGGGCTCGCCGATCTACGACGCGAAGACGTTTGCGTATGACACGTCGAAGGCGGCTTTGAATTCGTTTACGGTCCATTTGGCGCATGAGCTGGCGGGGACGAAGATCAAGGTGAATTCGGCGCACCCGGGGTGGGTGAAGACGGATATGGGGACCGATGCGGCTCCGATGAATGTGGTGGATGGAGCGAAGACCGAGGTCTGGCTGGCGACGCTGCCGGAAGATGGGCCGACCGGCGGGTTCTTCCATATGCAGGATGCGTTGCCCTGGTAAGTTGAGCGGGATTGAAGTGGATGCGGCGTTCGGTCTTGACCGGACGCCGCTTTCTTTTGGGATGAGATTGGCGTTGCACTCTACCCCCCCCCTCCTACTGCTTTGCGTCAAAGTCTTCAAAGCAGGTGAGTTAGGTGGGGACTTCCTTTGAGCGGCGCGGGAACGGCTGGGGCGGCGGGCTGCCGAGCGACGCTTTCTGGAGGTAAGTTTCGTCAAGTTTTGGCCGGTGTGGTGGGGGATGGCTGGGATAGGCTATGGGCGGAGGGGCGATGTATATCCCGAAGCACAATGAGGAGACGCGGCCGGAGAAGCTGCGGGAGTTGATGGCTGCGCATCCGCTGGCGACGCTGGTCACGATGGGGGCGAGCGGGTTGTTTGCGACGCATCTGCCGCTGGTTTGGGAGGCGGGTGAGGGTGAGCATGGGGTGCTGCGGGGGCATATTGCGCGGACGAATGTGCAGTGGCGGGAGTTCGACCCGAAGGTGGAGGCACTGGCGATCTTTAGTGGGCCGGATCACTACATCAAGCCAGGGTGGTATCCAGAGAAAGAGGAAGATGGGCGGGTGGTGCCGACGTGGAACTACGCGGTGGTGCATGCGTATGGGGCACTGCGGATCGTTGAGGACGGGGAGTGGCTGATGGGGCTGCTGCAGCGGTTGACGGCGGTGCATGAGGCGGGTTCGGCTGCGCCCTGGACGATGGGCGATGCGCCGGAGGAGTATATCGGTGGGCTGCTGAAGCGGATTGTCGGGGTGGAGATTCCGATTACGCGGATCGAGGGGAAGTGGAAGCTGGATCAGAAGGAGAGCGTGCGGAGCCGCGAGGGGGTGGTGGCGGGGCTGGAGCGGCTGGGGAGCCCGGAGAGCTTGAAGATGAAGGAGTTGATGGAAGAGACTGTCCTGCCGGACGGGCCCGCTGCGCGCGGGGCGATCACTTCGTGACATGTGATCCGCTTCGCGGTGGTGCTCCCGGTGGTCGCAACAGAAGATTGTGCCGACCACCGGGAGGAGCGACGCGAAGCGGGTCTACACACCACGAAGTGGTCGCCGCCCGCGTAGGGCGCTTTCAGGTTTTTAGAGGGTAATTGACTCGTCGCTCAGGTGTTCGCGGAGCAGGCGCTGGGTGAGGAGCTTGAGGGCTTCGCCGGTCTTGGGAAGCACGAAAAGGCTCGTTTCCTCGTTCCAGTCGAGCTTGAAGCTGGTGGATTGAGCAGAGATCCAGATCTGGCGGACCGGGGTGTTGGGAGTGAAGACGAACTTGCTGGTGCCGTCTTCGAAGAGGACGTTGAGGACGCCGTTGTTGTCCTCGGCCTCAAAGCCGCCATCTTCTTCGGCCTCGATGAGGGACTGCTTGAGGGCTTCGAGGGCCTGGTCGGATACGCGGCGGAAGGTGGATTCGTCGATCATAGGGTTAGTTTACGGCAGGTGGACGTTGTCGAGTGACAGTTGACAGTGGTCAGGTAAGGCATTGCGGAACTTTGGTGGGTAGCGGTGCGTATGATGCTTCGTGGAGAGTTCATTTTTGCGGGAGGTCTGGTCATGAACGGTATTTCTCGAGGATTGAGTGTAGGGACGCTGCTGTTGGTTGCGGGGAGCGCTGCGGCGCAGAGCCCGGCGTGGGAGAAGAATTATGACCTGAGCGGGCCGCCATCGGTCGAGCTCATGACCAGCGACAGCAGCCTGACGGTGAAGTCGTGCGGGGACTGCAGGAAGATCCATGTGCGGATCGACATGGAAGGTGCGAAGCTCTCGGATTATCGGGTGGAAGAGTACCAGAATGGCAATTCGGTCCACTTTTCGCTGACGGAGCGGAACCATGCGATGTTTCACATGGGATGGCATTCGACGTCGGTGAAGGTGCTGGTCGAGACGCCGGCGGAGCTGACGCTGACGGCGCGGACCTCGGATGGCTCGCTGAGCGTGAGCGGGTTGCATGGCGACCTGAACATGCAGACGAGCGACGGGAGCCAGGAGCTGGATGGGCTGGCGGGGAGCGTGCGGGCGCGGAGTTCGGATGGCGCGCTGAAGGTTCGTGGTGGAAGCGGACGGCTGGAGGCGCGGAGCGCGGACGGAAGCCTGGATGTGTCGGGCGGGTTCGAGGCGGTCGAGCTTTCGAGCAGCGATGGGTCGGTGAAGGTGGAGCTGCTGAAGGGGCTGTCTGGTGCGTCGCATATCGAGAGCCGGGACGGCAGTGTGACGCTGCGGGTGCCGAAGGGACTGGCGGCGGAGCTGGATGTGAAGACGCATGATGGGTCGATCTCGAGCGACCTGCCGCTGATGACGAACGGATATGACAGCCATGGGGACTCGGGCCACTCGGTGCATGGGACGATGAATGGTGGAGGGCCGCTGCTGTCGATTCGGTCGAGCGATGGAAGCGTGCGGTTGGGGACAAGCTAGAGGCAGGGAATAGGGTGTAGGGTGTAGAGGGATGGCGCAGGCTCCTCGTGACAGAGGAGCCTGCGTTTTTGTTTTGGGGTCATTTGTGGGATGTGACGCTGGTTGGGGAATTAGGGTCCATACTGAAGACAGCAACAGCCCCCGCGGTGGCTTCGGTGCAACTCATCCACTATAAAAACGCAGTTCTGGACGCTTTGAGCGCGGATGCAGTGCGTCGTCTGGAGCTGCATCCGGTCGTGTTCGAGGTGGGACACGAGATGGAGTATCCGGGCAGGCATATCGCGCACATGTTCTTTATCGAGGCGGGAATGGCGTCGATGACCGCGACGTTCGTGGATGGCTCGCAGGTGGAGGTGGGGACGTTCGGGTATGAGTCGGTGATTGGACTGTCGGCGGTGATGGGGACGAAACGCAGCCTGAACCGGGTGTATACGCAGATCGAGGGGCGGGGATACTCGTCCCCGATGGTGGCGGCGCAGCGGGAGTTCGATCGGTGTGGAGAGTTCCAGAGGATCGCGCTGCGCTATGTGCAGACACAACTGGTGCAGGTGATGCAGTCGGCGGGATGCAATGCGAAGCATGGCTTTGAGCAGCGGCTGGCACGGTGGCTGCTGATCTGCGCGGATCGGACGGACTCGCAGACGTTTCGGATATCGCATGAGTTTCTGGCCGATATGCTGGGGGGCACGCGGCCTACGGTGACGATGGCGGCGGTCCATCTGAAGGAGGCTGGGCTGATTCAGTACACGCGGGGGCTGATCCGGATACTGGATGGGGCAGGGCTGGAACGGATGGCGTGCGAGTGCTACCGGGTGGTGAAAGAACACCTGGAGGACGAACGGTTGTTAGAGGTCAGTTGAGAGTTGTCCGTTGACAGGGAACAGTTGTCAGGAAAAGCTCTCTTCCACGGGAAGCACTGACAACTGTTCCCTGACAACTGCCTTATGGTTGTTTGTCGTCGAATTTGAGGAAGAGGTTGTTGAGGCTCTCGGCCAGGGTGGGGTGGGCGAGAACGGCGCTTTGCAGGACGGGATATTTGAGCTTGCCGATCATGGCGATCTGGAGCATGGCCATGATCTCGCCGCCCTCGAGGCCGAGGATGGCGGCGCCGAGGATCTGCTGGGTGTGAGGATCGACGAGTGCCTTCATGAAGCCGCGGGACTGGCTGGTCTCCATGGCGCGGGCGACGGAGGTCATGGGGAGGCGGGCGATGCGGTAGGGGATGCCCTGTTTTTTCGCTTGTTTTTCACTGAGGCCGACTCGGCCGAGCTGGGGATCGATGAAGACGCAGTAGGGTAGGATGCGGTCCTTGGTGGTGCGGGTGGGGGGACTGGCGGGGGAGTCGAGGAGATTGGCTTTGAGGATGCGGAAGTCGTCGTAGGCGATGTGGGTGAACTCGGGGCCGCCGTTGACGTCGCCGGTGGCGTAGATGCCGTGGACGTTGGTGCGGAGGTGCTCGTCGACCTGGACGAAGCCGTGGGCGTCGGTGATGACGGCGGCGGCGGAGAGATTGAGGCTGGCGGTGTTGGGTTTGCGGCCGGTGGCGACGAGAAGGTGCGAGCCGGTGACGGTGGACGGGATACCGTCGCGGGTGACGGAGAGGGAGATGGCCTTGCCGGAGTAGGAGGCGGCGGTGGCGTGGGTGGAGAGGAGGACCTCGAGGCCGTCTTCGCGGAGGATTTTGGCGATCTCGTCGGCGATGTCTGGATCCTCCTGGGGGAGGAGTTGGGCGCCGTCCTGGACGATGGTGACGCGGCTGCCAAAGCGGCGGAACATCTGGGCGAACTCGAGGCCGATGTAGCCGCCGCCGAGGACGAGGAGATGCTCGGGGACGTGGTCGAGCTCCATGATGGAAACGTTGTCGAGGAAGGGGACTTGATCGAGGCCGGGGATGGGCGGGCTGGTGGGGGAAAGACCGGTGTCGATGACGATGAGGTCGGCGGAGAGGGTGAGCTGGCCGCCGGAGTTGAGGTTGACGAGGATCTGTTTGGGGGCGAGGAAGGAGCCTTCGCCGTGGATGAGGTCGACGTCTTTGAGGCTGCGCTCGCTGCCGGAGCGCCAGGAGTTGACCATGGCGCGCTTGCGGTCGCGGATGGTGGACATGTCGACGAAGAGCTTTACGTCCGACGATGTGGTGGGGTGGTCGGAGCCGGGATGGATGCCGTATTCGGGGCCGCGGCGGGCGAGGTGGGCGACTTCGGCGCTGGCGACCATGGTCTTGGTGGGGGTGCAGCCGTAGTTGATGCAGGTTCCGCCGACGAGGGCGCGCTCGACCATGGCGACACGCTTGCCTTTGGCGGCGAAGGCGCTGGCGAGAGGGTTTCCAGCCTGGCCGGAACCAAGGATGATGGCGTCGTAGTGCGTCAACGGCTTATCGGTCATGCGCGTCCTGTGATCTGAGGTTTAGTCGCTTGCGGCAAGGATAAACCCTGCGGAGGTTGGGAGTTGCAGGCCTGTGGAAGAGAGTTCGGCGGAGCGTTTGGCGGGAGGGCCGCTGACGCCGATTTTGAAATGCCGCTATGCTTTTTAGATGGGGCTGATTCGCACACTGAAAAAGTTCGGGCGACAACGCCGGTTGAAGGCGGCGACCACGTTTTCGCGGGCGCACGACGATCTGTATCAGGCGACGCAGGGGTTCTGCGCGGCGGATTCGCTGGGCGTGCAGACGCGACGGGCGACGGTGATGTTTCGGTCGATCTGGTCGGTGGCGAGCGATCGGGCGTTCGTGGTGCGGCTGCTGCGCTGGATTCGGCTGATGGAGCAGGATCGCGAGCTGCGGGTGTGTTTCGACCGGACGTGGGATGCGATGCTGGCGGAGCTGGATGCGGTGTCGCTGTTTGCGGAGGCGGGGTTGCCGGGGCACCATGCGCTGCCTTCTGAGCTGATGCGGCGGGTGTTTCAACGGCTGTTGCCGTCGGCGCGGGAGCAGTCGGATGTGGGACGGCTGTTTGCGGAGGTGTTCTCGGGCGCGGACGCGGTGGAACGGTTTGCCGGGCAGCAGGGATATGTCTTCGAGCGGCTGATGCGGATTCTGCGGCCATCGCCGGATTCGCGGGCGGGCGCGCGGATCGAAGAGGATGTACGGCAGGCGCTGTGCCTGCTGTCGGCTCGGGTGGCGGGGCGCGGTGTGACGGCGGCGATACGCCAGCGCGGCGGCGGGCATGCGGTGGAGGACTCTCCCTTCTACCAGATGGTGTTCGCGACGGCGATGCTGGTGCGCGCAAAGACGGCGATCGAGCGGGAGACGCAGCGGGTGGCGTGGCAGGAGGCGGCGCGGCGGTGTGCGGAGGAGCTGGAACAGATTCACCTGCATATGGAAGAGGCCGGGGTAAGTTCTGCGCTGGTGTACGACCTGAGGAGCATCGAGGCGGCGCTTGACCGGATGCATCTGCTGGCGCGAGTGTATGCGCCGACCGGGATGGCGTATGGCCATGGAAGCGAGCGGATGCTGCTGAATGCGCTGGTGCGCGGACGGCTGGACGATATGCGGCTGCGGTTTTTGTTTGGGCAGAATCTGAACCTGCTGGCGCGCAAGACGGTGGAACGGACGGGGCATGGAGGGGAGCACTACATCGCCCACTCACGGCGCGACTACTGGCTGATGTGGCGCGCGGGTGCGGGCGGCGGGTTGTTGACGGTGTTTACCGCGGCGATCAAGATGCGGCTGATCGAGAGCCACTTTCCGTTGGCCATTGAAGGGTTCCTGATCGGCACGGACTATGCGGTGAGCTTTGTGCTGCTGCAGATCTTTGGGCTGGCGCTGGCGACGAAGCAGCCGTCGATGACGGCGGCGACGCTGGCGGGGATTGTGCGGGAGAACCGCGGCGTGGCGCGGTGGAGCAAGATCTCGGAGTTTGCCTCGGATATCTCGAGGACGCAGCTTGCAGCGGCGTTTTCGAATGTGATCGCGGTGTGCGTGGGTGCGGTGCTGTTTGAGAAAGTTTGGATACGGATGTTTCAGGACCACTATCTGCCGCTGGAGAGCGCGCGGCATGTGTACCAGACGCTGCATCCGTTTACTTCGGGGACAGCGATCTTTGCCGCATTTACGGGCGTGCTGCTGTGGCTGGCGGCGTTGATTGGTGGCTGGTTCGAGAACTTCGCGGTGTATCACCGGATTCCGGAGGCGATCGCACAGCACCCGATGGGGCTGCGGGTGGGCGTGCGGCGAATGCGGCGGGCGGCGGACTGGGTCGAGCGGAATGCGGCGAGCTGGAGCACCAGCATCGTGCTGGGGTATCTGCTGGGATTTTCGCCGGTCGTGGCGAAGTTCTTTGGCGTGCCGCTGGATGTGCGCCACGTCACACTGAGCACGGGAACGCTGGCGCTGGCTGCGGCGCGGTTCGGGACGAGTTCCTTTGGGCATGGATGGATGTACTACGCGATTGCGGGAATCGGCATCACGTTCGTGCTGAACCTGGGTGTGAGCTTCTCGATTGCGTCGATCGTTGCGCTGCGAGCGTATGACGTGCCGCGAGAAGAACAGATCCAGATTTTGAAGTTCCTGGTGCGGGAGTTCTTCTCGTCGCCGCTGTCGTTTATCTTCCCGGTGGAGGCGGATGTTCTGTCGATCGCACCGCTGTCGATCGCACCGCTGTCGATCGCACCGCTGCCGGAAGAGGTTGTGCCGTCCGAAGAGGGCTTTGAGGACGAAGAAGCTAACTCGCGGGATGAGCGAGGGAAGGCTGGGCGAGTTGCGTAGGGGGAGCGAAGGTCTGGAGCTTAGTGGTGGCCGCGACCGGTGGGGACATGCACGATGCTGGAGTTGGTCGGCGTGCTGGCGTGGCCTCCCGAGGTGAAGGGGATGCGGCCCAGGCCAAGGTCGTTGGAAGACGTTCCCAGTTGGTGGTTCATGATGGCGGGGTTCGAGCTTGCGGTGGGGGCGGCCGCGACGGGGAGCGGCTCATCCTCGGTGTCGGCGGCGGGCTCGAGCTTGAAGTGGGGATTCTGCGAGAGCTCGTTCTGCGGGGTCGAGGCGGCGATCAGGATGGACGGAAGCGGCTGGGTTGCGGCCGATGGTGTCAACTGTGCCGGTCTGGGCTGAGTCTCCTGGAGATGGGAGGCGTGGAGCCGCGATCGTACGGTCAGATGCTGCATCGGCTGGCTGACTGCCATAGAAGAAGCCAGAGGCGAGGCGGCCTGGAGCACGACAGGAAGCGCAAGTGTGAGGGTGATCCCAAAGAGGATGAAGCCGATGCCGAGGAGCACGCCGGTGCGGGCGGCCGATCGAAGCGCGATGGCCGCACGAGGGCCCGGGTCTGCGGCGGGTGGCGTGAGGATGGCATTGACGCGTGTGTAGAGCTGGCCGGGTGTGGCGGCGAAGTCGACGCCGCAGGCGGATCCGCGCGGGTCGCCGGTGAGGGAGGTGACGCGGGCGAAGCGAACGAGCGACTCGGCGTAGCGGGCGCGGCTTTCGGGTCGATCGCCGATGACGGCCTGGTCGCAGGCGAACTCCCGCTCCCGACGGAGCTGGCGGCAGGCGATCCAGAGGGCTGGCTGGAAGAAGAGCACGGTGCGGATCGTGTGGGCGACGTGGTCGAGGAGCCAGTCGCGGCGGCGGATGTGGTGGAGCTCGTGGAGGAGGATGTCGGCGGCTTGCTCGTGGAGCTGCGGATGGTGGTCTTCGCGGGTCCGCTCGTCAAAGAGGGAGGGGAGCAGGATGAGCGGGTTGAGCCAGCCGATGGTGGCGGGAGAGACCAGGCCGGGAAGGACGAGGACACAGGAGCCGGTGACCTGCAGTGAGGCGGCGAGAGTGTCGGCGAGGGCGACTAGTTCGGCTGAGGGATCAAAGGCGTAGAGGAGGGCCTGACGGAGCCGGTTCTCGCGGCGACGGTGAACCAGGAACGACACCGGAACGAACACGGCATAGAGCAGAGCGATGGACAGGACGGCGAAGGAGAGGTGCGAGGCGAAGGCGACAGGGAGGGTCAGGGCCGGATCGGCCAGGGCATGCGACGACCAGGCGGAGTGCCCTGCGTGAGCGGGCGCAGGCAAGGGGGTGTGCAGCGCATCAAGGCCCAGGTTCGCAATTGCGAAGGCGGCGTAGGCTGCGGTGCCGAGCAGGTAGGTGAGCCAGAGCGCGAAGCGGCGGCCGGGCGACCCGGTGAGGCGGACGAGCAGAGCGATCGCCGCAAAGCAAAGGGACGACTTCACCAGGAAAAGGAGAATCGCCTGGAGGACGGCCAATGCCAGTGTCGGATTGAGGTGAAAAAGGCTGTCCATGGACAAGCTCGAACTAGTTCTCGGCTGAACTGCTTACGTTCTTCCGGCGGTACTCGCGGATCAGAGATTCGAGCTCGTCGAGTTCGCTTTCCTGGGTGGGCACCGCTTCGAGCAGGTTGATGAGCAGACCGGCGGGCGAGCCTCCGAAGTTCTGGTGGAGGAGCGCACGGACGGAGAGGCTGTCGATGCTCTCACGCGTGACCAGCGGCGTGAAGCGGAAGGTGCGGCCGCTGACGCTGTGGGTGATGAAGCCCTTCTGCTCCATGATGCGGAGGAAGGTGTGGGTGGTCTTATAGTTGGGGCGGCTGGCCTCGGGGTGGGCGTTGACGATCTGATCGACCGTACCTTCGCCGAGGGTCCAGAGGACCTGGAGGAGACGCAGCTCCGACGGTGTGGGTAGCTGACTCTTCTTGCGAGATGGAAGAATATTCATTTTGCCCTGTCAGGGTAGAGACCCACGGAAAGCTATGTTCAGAGCAGAGTATCACTGGATGGGGCTGGATTGGTCAGAGTTTGTGCGGGGCTACGATGACTTTGGGGACGCGGAGGTTACTGAAACGAGGGCGGCTTGCTTAAGACTTTCCTGGCGTTTTCGGCGGATCTCGCGGAGAGCAATGATGATAAGGCCGGTAAAGGTGATGGTTACCAAGAGGGTGGCGTAGAGGCCGTGGAGTTGCTCAACCTCTCCGTAAAGGAGGGCGAGGCCGACGAAGACGAAGACGATGTGGGCGCAGAAGACTTCGAGCGAGGCTTTGCCGAGGGTGAGGAAGGGCTCGCGGAGGACGACGCGGACGACCAGCTTGCGGGACCAATAGAGGACGCAGCAGAAGGCGAGAAGGTTGACGAGGCGGAGTGGGCCGATCTGCCACTTGTCGAGTGGGATGGACAGGGTTTGCTGCGTCAGGTGGGAGCCGAGCCAGTTGTGGCGCACGCCGATGAAGAAGAGACAGATGGCGGCGGAGAGCGGGAAGACGAAGCGCGGGAGTCGGGAGAAGGGAAGCGGGCCTTGTGCGGAGGCTGCACCGAGGGCCAGGCCGGTGATCCAGATGAGCTGCCAGGAGAAGAGGTTGAACGCTCCGGTCTCTTGCAAGGGGATTTGCAGGTGGGTGATGTGCACGATGACGAAGTGAACCCAGACGCGCAGGCCGAATTGTGCGAGCAGCCAGATGAGGCCGCTGACCAGCAGAATGAGCTTCCAGCCGCGGCGTGCGGCGAGGGTGAGCAGGTATGGGGTGATCAGCAGGAAGATGACGTAGAGCGGGAGGATGTCGAGCAGAGGTGGGCAATAGATCAGGAGCAGCGAGCCGACGATGGCGGGGATGGGGTGGGCGAGGTAAAAGTCGAGCAGGTTGCCGATGGCGGGGCGGTACTGCACGACGGCGAACCCGGCGACCAGCGTAAAGGCAAGGACCAGAAGGACGACATGGTAGCCGTAGATGCGGAGGGCGCGCTTCCAGAGCTTGGCGCGGAGGCCGTCTTCGTCTTCGGCGGCCTGGCGGATGTATAGGCGGGCGACGAGCAGGGCGGAGAGGAAGACGAAGCCTTCGGCAGAGGAGACGAAGCCGAAGGGTTGGTTGACGAGGTCGCTGAGATGCGTGGGGAGGTGGGTGAGGGTCATCCAGACGAGAAAGAGGCCGCGCAGGGCATCGAGCTCAGGCCGCCGCTGCAGGCGGCCAAGGCCTAGGGTTGAGGCGATCGGCTTGAGAGGCTTGAGGCGGTTGGAGGTCACAGGTATCCCCACGGTACTAGAGACGCGAATGGGCGGGTGGGGTTGCGTCGGCGAAAAGCGTCCTACGCGGACGGCGGTCACTTCGTGACGCGTGATCCGCTTCGCGGTGCTCCTCCCGTTGGTCGGCACGAGATTTGTTTGCGACCACCGGGAGCACCACGTGAAGCGATCACACACCACGAAGTGGTCGCCGCCCGCGTAGGGCGCTTAGCTTCGTCGCGGCTCGGCCGAGCGGAAGAGGAAGACGGTAAAGATACAGATCAGCGGCTCGATGGGGTGCCGGAACCGCGCTTGCACGGTCACAAAGTAGTAGAGCGCGGGCAGGATGAGGAAGGCGGTGGCAAAGAGCCAACTCGCCGGGATGCCTCGGCGGATCGAGAGTGCGAGGCCAAGGATGCCGGTAATGCTGAGGAAGCCGAAGTTGAGCTCGCGGATGATCTCAATCGAGGGATGCTTCTCAAATGGGTGTGGAACGCTCGCCCAGAAGAAGTAGATGCGCTTGAGGGTCCAATCGAAGATGCGGCGGGGGTGGCGGTGGATCTCGACCTTTGCGGCGGCACCTTTCTCGCGCACGTAGGCGAGTTCGCCGATGGTCTTGTAGCGGATGAACTCGGGATGATCGACGGCGAGGGGAAGGGTTGGCCCCCAGGGGAAGCCGTCGTTTTCTTCAAGCGTCGACTGGTAGAGTTCAGCGCCGAAGTTGCCGCGTGTGGGGATGAATGCGTGGAAGACGATCCAGTTGCGGTAGGTCCACGGGGCGAGGCAGGCGCAGACAATTACTGCCGCGAGCAGGGCTTTGGCGATGGATCGTGTGAAGGCGCGAAGGTCGAAGCGGGCGCCCCAGATCATCCACACCGTGCAGACGGGGAGGAAGAGGAAGAGGGATGGGTTTGAGAGAGCGATCAGCCCCCAGAAGAGGCCGAAGATGGACCAGCGGAGCGTCGTCTGGCTTCGGTCGCCTGCTTCGATCGATTGAGACTCGCCGATGTTGCGCACGCGCAGAGCGAGGACGAGGGTCCAGGCGAAGAGGCAGGTGGTGAGCGACATATCCCAGATCCAATGGACGGGGTATTGGATCGCGGCGGGATAGAGCGCCCAGAGCCATGCCGACCAGAGCGCGGTTACGCGGGGTGAGGCGGGCGCGTCGTAACAGCGGGCGGCGATCTCGTAGACGGCCATCGCGGTGAAGCAGGAGAAGATGCTGTTGATGGCGAGGATGACCCACGCGGAGAGCGGCGTGTAGATGCCGAAGAGCTTGAAGACGCCTGCGAGGAGGAGCGGGTAGAGTGGCGGAATCCAGGTGGTGGGGCCGCTGTGGCCGAGGAAGGGGTCGGCATAGCCGTGGCCGGTTGCGACGGAGCGGGCGATGCGGCCAACCTCCCAGCCGAACTGGAAGTGGTCGAGGATGAGGCGGACGCGGTAGGTGTGCGCGAGCGTGATGTAGAGCAGGCGGACGACGAGCGCGACCCAGAAGATGCGTTGGGGGGCACGGAAGCCGATTCCGGGCGTGGAGAAGAAGGTTTTGAGGCGGGAGAGCATTGGTTCCATTGTAAAGATAAGGAATAGGGACTAGGGAATAGGGAATAGAAAGACAGAGGCTTTGTCCTGCCGGACGGGTGCCCTGCGCGGGCGGCGGTCACTTCGGGACGGGTGTACCCGCTTCGCGATGGGTTGCAACTGATCTTTGTGCCGACCAACGGGAGGGCCGCGCGAAGCGATCACATGTCACGAAGTGACCGCTGCCCGCGTAGGGCGTTCTTAACGTTTTTGTTCTCGCGCTGCGGCGTGCGCCTTCTCATACTTCCACCGCACGTACCGCGAGTGATTGATATGGAAGAGCAGGCCCTCGCGGCCATCGAGAAAGCCGCCACGTACGACGTAGTTGTAGAGGAAGGTGAAGGCGGGGTTGAGTATTGTGTTTGCGAAGTACGCGAGCGGGTTGCTGCTGGTCTTGCCGCGACGCAACATGAGCGGGACGCTGGCTGTGCTGTAGCGGCGCATGTGCTCCTGATAGAGCGGGAGCGTGGGGTATTGGTAGTGGAGCAGGTCGCCGCGGAGCTGGCCGGTGGGGGCGGTGGTCTTGGGTGTGGCGTGCGGCTCGGTGTCTTCGCGGAGGCGGGCGAAGCCTTTGCGGAAAAGGCGTAGTTTGCGGTCGGGGTAGAGTCCGCCGTGGCGCATCCAGCGGCCGAAGATCTGGTTGAGGCGGGGGACGGTGTAGCCATCGAACTTTGGCTCGCCTGCCAGGAGTGACTGGATTTCGGCGGTGAGCTCGGGCGTGAGTACTTCGTCGGCGTCGAGGCTCAGCAGCCAGGGCTGGGTGCATTTGTCGAGCGCGGAGTTGACCTGCGGGCCGTAGCCTTTCCACGTCTCACTGTAGATGGTTGCGTTGAAGCTGCGGGCGATCTCGAGCGTGCCGTCGGTTGAGCCGGAGTCGATGAAGACGATCTCGTCGGCCCAGGTGACGCTGGCGAGTGTGCGGGCTATGTTCTCGGCCTCGTTGCAGGCGACGATGGCGACCGAGACGCCATTCTTTGTACTCGTCGCCGACGGACGACTCGTTTTGTCTGCTGTGTCTTCGCCGTGCATGCTGTGCGGAAGGCCCTCTATGCAAGGGTACTCTTTCTTAAGAGCGCCCTGCGCGGGCGGCGGTCCCATCGTGACATGTGATCCGCTTCGCGGTGGTCCTCCCGTTGGTCGGCACCCAGATTCTGTGCCGACCAACACGAAGCGGGATCACATGTCACGATGGGACTTCCTTTTCTCTTGGCAGCTTCCGGAACCCCGGCTACTATGGCCTGACGGAAAGAAGACCGGAGCGGAGTGGATGAGCATCAGTCTCATTGGGTGGGGAAGGTTCTTCGATGGTGGTGGAAGCCGAGTAACTGTACCTGCTCCTCCGACGGAGCCGGACGTGCCGTGGCTGTGGGATCTGTTGGCGTCGAAGGCGGAGTCGCTTGCGCGAGCGGGGTTTGACCGGATCCAGCTTCCTCCGGCATCGAAGGCGCAGGGCGGGACGGGTGCAGGGTGTGATGGTTACGGCGTCTTCTGTCCACGCGATCTCGGCAATCTTGACCAGCAGGGCAGTGCGCCGACCCGCTATGGCAGCGTCGACCAGTTGCGGCGGCTGGTTGCTGTGGCGCATCGCAATGGGCTGGCGGTCGATCTTGACCTGGTGCTGCACCAGTTGATTGGCGGAGACAATGGCGTCTATCGCTACAAGGCCTGGGATGGCTCGCTGAATGGACGCGGGCCGATGAATCCTGGGTGCTTTCGGTCGGCAAACGTTGAGGACGATGTGCCGGTGCCGAGTGACGACTTCGCGTTCGGCGATGAAAAGCTCTACCAGAAGTGCCAGCCAGCGGGATACACAATCAAAGATGCGCTGGACTATGGGCAGTGGATCTTTGAGACGACGGATGCCGATGGGGGACGCTTCGACGATACCAAGGGCACATGGCCGTCGTTCGTCGCGGAGTTCATGAACCACGGCACGATGGCCGGTAAGAAGTTCTACTCGGAGTACTTCGACGGCAACCCTGCCAACCTGAACGGGTGGGCGACGAGTGGGCCGATGAATGGGCGGTCGGGTGTCGAGGACTTCACGCTGCACTTCGCGATTCAGGATGCGTGCAACAACCTGAATGCTGAGTCGCTGAACGGGGCGGGATACTATACGTGGCGACCGGATCTGGCGGTTGGATTTGTGGACAACCCGGATACGGATACCAGCGCGGGCGAGCAGGTGGCGACGTCGAAGCTGCTTGGGTATGCGTGGTTGTTGAGTATTGCGTGCAGCGAGGTGCTGGTCTACGGCAAGGACTACTTCTCTTCGGCGGTTTGGCCGGGCGCGTATGGGCTGCAGCCGTGGATCGACAACCTTGTGTACATCAATCGGACGTTTGCCTATGGAGGAACGGTGACGCGCTGGCTCGATGGCAAGGTGATGGTGATCGAGCGCGATGGGAACGGGGGAGCGGTTGGGCAGAGTGCGGGGCTATTGACGTGCCTGAACTTCGATACCTGGAATCAGCGGACGATTACCTGTGCGACTTCGTTTGGGGCGAATGCGCGGTTGCATGATTACACGGGACACCACGGCGATATCTGGACCGATGGACAGGGCAATGCCACGTTTACCATCCCTTCGAACGACGATGCGAACGGGCAGAGCTATCTGTGCTTCTCGCACGCGGGATCGGATAAGCCGGTTGCCATTCGGCGGCGGGCGGTCTCACAGGTGTTCTTTGGAGCCCCTGATCTCGATATTCCGTGCGCCATTGCGAGCAGGCAGACGCCGGTTGGGCGCATCTTCGTGGCGGCGAAGACCAAGGTGCAGTTCGTCAGTAAGGAGGCGATCACCGCACACCTGCTGGATGGAAAGGTTCCTGTTGCGGGCAATGAGCCGCAGCGGGAGGATTGGTATATGGTTTCGGTCGAGACCAAGTCGGCGACCGAGGTATCGTTCGCGCTGACGGTGACGTACGAAGCACCGGCGACGATTCCACTCAGATAGCATGTCTGCTGCACGGCGAGACTCTCTCGGGCCCTTGTGAACTCAGTAGGTCTAGGAGACGATATGACGGTTCTGAAGCGGTGGATTGCTGTGGGTGTGATGGTTCCGCTCACGTTGAGTGCGCAAACAGTCTCTGGTGTGATGTCTCCGGTGCTGACGCGAGCGTATGACAACTCGCGCACCGGTGCGACGACGACGGAGACGGTGCTGAGCCAGGCGAGCGTGGGAACGCGCGGCATCAAGCGGCTGGCCAGCCTAACGATGACGGGCGATGCGCGTGGGGCGGAGGCACAGCCGTTGATTCTGCCCGGGGTGAAGATGGCCGACGGCAAGGTGCGGGATGTGATCGTGCTGTGCTCGATGAACAACTCGGTGTGGGCATTCGACGCGAATACTTATGAACAGCTGTGGACGGTGACGTTGGGACCTCCGGCGAATGGGAGCGCGTCGATCGATATGCATACGATCAACGATCACTGGGGGATTCTGTCGACGGGCGTGATCGATCCGGAGTCGCAGACGCTGTATGTCGTGGCGTGGGTCTCGCCGAACGGGACGCCGCAGAGAGGAGTGCATTCGGTGTTCTCGCTCAAGGTTGCGGATGGAACGCAGGTGCATGCTCCGGCGTCGCTGGCGGGCGTGAGCTACAAGACGCCTTCGGGTGTGGTCGAGACGTATAGCGGGATCGGCGGAAGCGATGGGAACAAGACCGTGATCATGCGGAAGCAGCGGTCTTCGCTGGCGTTTGCGGTCGAGGGTGGAAGGAAGACGGTGTTCTTCGCCAGTGGAACGGTGCTTGAGACAAGCAAGGGCGCGGCTGGATGGATCTTCGCCTATGACGTGGCGACGAACACGATCTCATCCGGGCTCGCGATGAGTGCGGGTTATGGCGCCGGAGTCTGGATGGCTGGATCGGGGCTGTGCGTGGACGATCAGGGCTATCTGTATGCCGTTACGGGGAATGGATCGTTCGACGGGAAGAACGACTGGTCCGAGGCTGTGGTGAAGGTGAAGTACGACTATGCGGCGAAGAGCCTTGCTGTAGTCGATTGGTGGAGTCCTTACTCGGATAATGGACGGATTGGGAAGGATCCGACGCAGTCGTTTGCTCCGGCGGCGCTGACGGCGAAGATGTCGGGCGTTACGGCTCCGAGTGAGGAGGCGAAGGCTGGCAAGACGATGGAGACTGAGGTTGCGCGGCCGACGAACTCGATGGCGGAGCGCGACCTGACGAATGCGCGCGTTGTCGGCAAGCTGACTTACATCAAGCCACTGAACATCGATACGGGAGCTTATAGCGATGAAGATCTGGGATCGGCTGGGATCTCGCTGATTCCGGAGTATGGTGCGGTGTTGTCGGCTGGAAAGGATGGGATCGCTTACCTGGTGAACCAGAAGAATATGGGGAAGACGATGCCTGCGGATTTCGCACATGCGGCGACCAACTATGCGAAGCTGCTGCAACCGCCGATCTGGTACACGTATTATCCGGGAGCTGTTGATGCTGCGCCGCAGGACTCGTCGACGCTCGACTTTCTGTTCCAAGGAAAGACGCGGCATATGCACTCGACTTCGGTGCAATACACGAGTCCTGTGCATGGAAAGATGCTGTTTTGCTGGGGGGAAAACTCGAATTTACGGGCGTGGGGGATGGCGCCGACTGGGAAGCTGAGCTATCTGGCGGAGTCGGCTGAGGTGGCTTCGGTGAATGATACGGCGTCGCCGGGTGGGATGCCGGGTGGGTTCATGTCGCTGTCGAGCAACAACAATGAGGCCGGGTCGGCGGTGCTTTGGGCGGCGATCCCGTATGGGGACGCCAACTCGACGATCACCAATGGGCGGCTGCTGGCGTATGACCCGGACAACTTCGTTACGTATCCCGATGGGACGAAGGGGCTGCGGGTGCTTTGGGACAGCGAGCGGTGGGGCGTCACGTTTGTGTACAACAAGTTCAATGTGCCGGTGGTGAGCGGCGGGAAGCTGTTTGTGCCGACCTACAGCGGGACGGTGGACGTGTACGGGCTACCGTGAGAGCGATAGGGGATATCCCCCCCTGTCTTTAGTGCCTTTAGAATGAATGATTTACACGGCAAGTGTCGTAAAATCGTGCATCCATGAGGGTTGCGGGCAAAATCGTGCTGGCAAAGAACTTATGGAGTGAAGGCCAGACCCTGGGATCTGTGCTGCTCTCTTTTTATCCCTACTTCCAGAATAGCAGTTGGGTGGGATCCTTTATGCCAACTCTATTTCGCTTGTTTTATTGGAGTTAGATGGTGTTTGGGGTTTACGGCTTCTGGGAGTCAACCTTTGGGTGGAGTGAGGATCGTCCGGTGGGCTGAGGAAATGAAACCTGGAGCGGCTTAGATTCGTATCAGCATCAAGAGCACCTCCCCAGCGCCCCTTTAGCAAGGGCGCTATTTTTTGTACTTCGTGCGATATACCGCTTCGCGCGGCCCTCCCGCTGGTCGGAACAATCTTCAGTTGCGACCAGCGGGAACACCACTGCGAAGCGGATCACACACCACGAAGTGGTCGCCGCCTGCGCAGGGCGGTTTTATCTTTTATGGGAGCGTGTAAGGGAAGCTGAAGCGGCCGAACTGGATGACGGAGAGCGAATCGGGGGGGAAGATGTGGAAGCTTTCGACGCGGTGCAGGGCAGGGTTGCGGGCGGCTTCGACCTGGACGACGGAGTGGCCGCTGGCTGCCTCCGAGAAGGTGACGGTGAGGGCCGATTCGGTGCGGGTCCAGCCGATGAGATAGTTGCCGGGAGGGAGGGTGGTGGCGGCGATGCGGAGAGGAGCCTGGGTGAGGAGGAAGTAAGAATATTTGCCGTTGGCGGAGTAGCCGGCGGTGATGAGCAGGACGCCAGCGATGAGGTGGCCGTGGGGGTCGGCGATGCCGGAGGCGGTGCGGAGCTCGGTCTCGATGTGCTCGTCGATGACGGGGGCGCGGGCGGGGATGGCCTGTTTGAGCTCGGACTCGGTGGCGGGGCGCCAGTGGGTTTGGGCGAGGGTGGCTATTGGTGCCAAGGCGAGGGGTAAGAGAGCAGCGAGGATTTGGCGACGGTGGATCATCTGGAGGTTATGGTACTGCGTTAAGAGCGCCCTGCGCGGGCGGCGGTCCCATCGTGACATGTAGACTCGCGTCGCGTCGCTCCTCCCGATGGTCGGCACAGTCTTCTGTTTGCGACCATCGGGAGCACCACGCGAAGCGATCACTCACCACGAAGTGGTCGCTGCCCGCGTAGGGCGCCCGTCCGGCAGGACATGCTTTTGTGTTACTCAGGGATTGGGAGCAGGAGGCCTGCGCCATCCTTGCGGCGGAGGAGTTTGTCGCAGCTTTCGCTGAGGCCGAGCAGGTGGAGGCTCTTGCCGCGCTCGCGGTAGCGCAGGGCGAGCGCTTCGATCGCTTCAAGGGCTGAGGAGTCCATGATGCGGGCGTGGTGGAACTCGAGATAGACCGCGTCGGGGTCGGAGCTGGGATCGAAGAAGGCTGTGAACTGGGCGGCGGAGGCGAAGAAGAGGCTGCCCTTGAGGCGATAGGTCTTGCTGTCGGCGGCGGCGAGGATCTCGACTTCGAGCTCCTGTGCGTGGTCCCAGGCGAAGACCAAAGCCGAGATGACGATGCCTGCGAGGACCGCAACGGCGAGGTTGGTGAGCACGGTGATGCAGGTGACGGCGAGCATCACCAGGATGTCGTGGCGAGGGACGCGGGCGAAGTTCCGCAGGCTTTTCCAGTTGAAGGTTTTGGCCGCGACGACGAACATGACGCCGATGAGCGCGGCGAGGGGGATGCGTTCGATGAGGCTTGATCCGAAGAGGATGAACGCGAGCAGGAAGGTGCCTGCGGCGATGCCGGAGAGACGGCGGCGGCCACCGGCGTTCAGGTTGATCATGCTTTGGCCGATCATGGCGCAGCCGCCCATGCCGCCGAAGAGTGCGCCGAGGAGGTTGCCCGCGCCCTGGGCCATTGACTCCTGGTTGGGGCTGCCGGGGGTGTCGGTGATCTCGTCGATGAGGTTGAGGGTGAGCAAGGTTTCGACCAGGCCGATGGTCGCGAGAATGAAGGCGTAGGGAAGGATGATGCGGAGGGTGTCGAAGGTGTACGGAACGGCGGGGAGGTGGAAGCGCGGGAGGGTGCCGTGGATGGAAGCGAGGTCGCCGACGGTGCGAGTGTGGAGGCCGAAGGCGAGGGCGCAGGCGGTCGCGGCGAGGATGCCTGCGAGGGCCGAGGGGAAGGCCTGCGTGAGGCGAGGCAGCAGCACGGTTACGGCGATGGTGACGGCGACGAGCGCGAGCATGAGGAGGAGTGCGGAGGTGGGGAGCCACGTCTCGTTGCCGTTGGCGGAGCGGAGGTGGAAGTGCTGGAGCTGGGCGGACGCGATGATGATGGCGAGCCCGTTGACGAAGCCGAGCATGACGGGGTGGGGGACCATGCGGATGAGCTTGCCCAGGCGGAAGGCGGCGAAGAGAAGCTGGAGGATGCCGGTGAGGATGATGGTGGCGAAGAGGTACTCGACCCCATGCTGGACGACGAGGCCGGCGGAGACGACGGCCATGGACCCGGCGGCTCCGGAGATCATGCCGGGACGGCCGCCGAAGATGGCGGCGATGAGGCAGAGGATGAAGGCGGCGTAGAGGCCGGTGAGCGGATTGACGTGCGCCACGAGCGTGAAACCGACGACCTCGGGGACGAGGGAGAGCGCGGCGGTGAGACCGGCGAGGAGTTCAATGCGGAGGTTCGAGGCGGTCATCGGGAGGCTCGACTCGCGGTGGCGATCGTTGCCGACGGAACCTGCTTCAGAGCCTCGGAGTTTGGGTTTTGGCGCATCCTCCTATTGTCGTTGATGTGGGGGAGGGTGGCGAGCTGAAGGGCTAGTCGAGATGGACGATGCCGCGCTGGAGGGCCATGGTGGCGGCCTGGGTGCGGTCGGTGACGCCTAGTTTGCTGAGCAGGTTGTTGATGTGGGTCTTGACGGTGGCCTCGGAGATGAAGAGGGTGGCTCCGATCTCCTTGTTGCTTTTGCCGGCGACGATGTTGCGCAGGACCTCGGTCTCGCGGTCGGTGAGGGCGTTGCCGGAGAGACGTTCGGCGAGGCGCTCGGCGACGGCGGCGGGGATGCGGGTGCGGCCGCGATGGACGGTCTGGATGGCGTCGATGAGCTCGTCGGCGTTCATGCCCTTGAGGAGATAGCCGCGGGCTCCGGCCTGGATGGCGCGGAAGATGTCCTCGTCGCCATCGAAGGTGGTGAGGACGATGATGCGGGCTTCGGGGAACTCGGCGCGGATGGCGGTGATGGTCTCGACGCCGCCCTGGAGAGCGCTGGCGCCGGGGCCGGAGCTTGGCATGCGGAGGTCCATGAGGACGATGTCGGGGTGGTGCTGGCGGAAGAGGGCGAGGGCCTGGTCGCCGTTGGAGGCTTCGGCGACGACGGAGAAGCCTTCGACGGTGCGGAGGAGGGCGATGAAGCCCTGGCGGACGATGTGATGATCTTCGGCGATGAGGATGCGGATGGAGTCGGGCATGATGTGCTTTCTGAGGTGCTCTGCTTTGGTGTGTGTGCTGCGAATCGTTTGTACGAGCGCGTGAGGCTGCGCCTTAGGATGACACATCGTGGGTGGAGTTGAGGGGGAGAGTGGCTTCGACGGTGGTGCCTTCGCCGGGGCGGCTGGTGATGCGAAGCTGGGCGTGGATGGCGGCGGCGCGCTCTTCGAGGCCCTTGAGGCCGAAGTGGCCGGTGGAGGTGAAGCCGCCAGGGGGCGGGGTGAAGCCGAGGCCGTCGTCGGCGATGGCGAGGCGGAGGGAGTCGGGGGTGTAGGTGAGGGTGAGGGTGATGCGGGTGGCGTGGGCGTGGCGGAGGGCGTTGGCGAGAGACTCCTGGGCGATGCGATGGAGCTCGTCTTCGATGCGGGGGGAGAGGGGGCGGTAGGTGCCGTGGACGTCGAGGCGGAGGGTGGGGGTTGGGGAATTACTGCTCGATCCTTCGCTTGATTCGCTGGTTGATTTTCTGCGGGACTCGAGGGTGGTGGCGAGGCGGTGGGGGAGGGTGTCGGGGGCGTCGGTTGGCTGTGGGGTGCGGAGGTTCCAGATGGAGCTGCGGGCGTCGGCGAGGGAGGCGCGGACGAGGTCTTTGGTGAGCTCGAGCTGGGTGAGGGCGGCGTCAGGTGAGGACTTGAGGAGCCGGGAGGTGAGTTCGAGCTGGACGGAGACGCCGACGTAGCCCTGGGCGAGGGTGTCGTGGATCTCGCGGGCGATGCGGGTGCGCTCGTCGAGGACGGCGCGGTAGCGGGCTTCGACGATGCGGACGCGGGCGCGGTAGAGGAGCCACGCGAGGATGGCTGTGGCGATGAGGAGGAGCGCGTAGAACCAGAGGGTCTGGTAGAAGCGGGGCTTGAGGTGGAAGAGGAGCTGGGCGGGTTCGCTCCACTGGCCAGCGGTGTTGGATGACGCGACGAGGAAGCGGTAGTTGCCGGGGGGGAGATTGGTGTAGAAGGCGGTGCGACGGGAGCCCGCGTCGATCCAGTCGCGGTCGAAGCCTTCGAGCTTGTAGCGGAAGCGGAGACGCTGCGGTGAGGCGAAGCTAAGGCCAGCGTAGTGAAGGGCGAGGCGCTCGATGTTGGGTGGGATGGTGAGGGTTGAGCCAGGAGTGATGGAGGTCGGGGTGTCGTCGATGAGGAGCTGCTCGATGGCGGTGAGGGGTAGGAGGGGTGTGGCGAGGGCGTTGGGCTGGATGGAGGCGACGCCTTTGAGGGTCGCGAAGGCGAGGCTGCCGTCGTGGAGGCGCCAGGCGGCGGGATGGCCGCCGCTGCTGCACTCGGAGATGGTCATGCCGTCGGCGGTGGTGTAAAGGGTGGTGGGGAGGGAGAGTGCTTTTTTGTCGGCGAAGGCGTTGAGGGAGGCGAGGGAGACGCGGTCGATCCCGTGACTGGAGCCGAGCCAGAGGGAGGCTTCGACTGGGGATTCCGATGAGGCTTCGGCGGGAGATTCGAGGATGCTGAAGATCTCTTCGGGGAGGGTGGCGGCGGGGATCGGAGCGAAGACGCCGTTGCGGAGGCGGGTGAGGCCGGAGGAGTGGGCGGCGATCCAGAGAGTGCCGCTGGAGTCTTCGTGGAGGGCTGTGATTGCGTCTCCGGCGAGGCCATTGTGCGTGGTGGAGTTGACGAAGGAGGCTTGGCTGTCTTTCCCTGTCAGGCGACTGAGGCCGCCGAGGGTGCCGACCCAGAGGGTGCCGTCGTGGCTGCGCAGGATGGCTCCGATGACGTCGGAGCCGAGGCCGTCGAGCGAGGAGAAGGAGGTGAAGGTGCCGTTCTGGTAGTGGGCGAGGCCGTTGCGGGTGCCGATCCAGAGGGAGTTGTCGGTGTCGGCGTAGAGGGAGCGGACGAAGTCGTCGGGCAGACCGTCGGCGGTGGTGAAGAGTTGGAGGTGATTGTTGTAGAGGCGGGCTAGGCCGTCGGGGGTGCCGATCCAGAGGGTGGAGGTTGGTTCAGCGGACGACGGGCTGGAGATTGGGACGCGGGTTTCGGCGAGGGCCAGGACGACGGAGCTGGAGAGGTGCTGGCCGTGGAGTTGGGCGTCGAGTGGGGTTATCGCGCCGTTGCGGAGGGCGTTGAGACCGCCGCGGCTGGTGCCGATCCAGAGGGTGTGGGCGTGGTCTTCGAAGAGGGAGCGGACGAAGTCGTCGGAGAGGCCGTCGGCGGTGGTGAGGGTGGAGACGGGCTGGTCGCGGAGGAGGGTGAGGCCGTCGGTGTCGGTGCCGAACCAGAGGTCGCCTTCGCGGTCTTCGAAGAGGGTGAGGACGTCGGGAATGGGCGTCTGCGGGGTTGGTTGGGAAGAGTTTGGGGAGAGGCGGGTGACGCCGCGATCGGAGGCGATCCAGAGAGAGCCGTTGCGGTCCTGGAAGAGTTTGAGGATGGGGGTGCCGGGGGTGGTGGGGACGGGCCTCAGGGTGGAGTTGGCGTAGCGGGAGAGGCCGGTGTCGGTGCCGATCCAGAGGGTGCCATCCGGTTCGGGTTGGAGGGCGGTGACGCTGGCGGTGTGGAGGATGAGCGGGGGGGAGTTGGGGGTGAGGCGGGCGAGGCCCTCGTGGCCGCCGATCCAGAGGGTGTTGCCCGGTGCGGCGGCGATGGCCTGGATGGTGCCGATTGCGGAGGGGATGGTGATCGGGCTAAGGGATGGGGTGGTGGCGTTGGGGAGGAGGGTGAAGAGCTGGTGGTTGGCGGCGATCCAGAGGGTGTGGTGGGCGTCCTCGGTGAGGTTGGCGGGGGTGAGGTCGGCTTTGAGGGTGGGGATGGGTTGGAAGCGGCCATCGTGGAGGATCGCGGGACCGGCGGAGGTGAGGGCCAGAAGGCCGCCGGGACGAGGATAGACGGCGCGGACGTTGTTGGCGGGCAGGCCGTTTGCCGTGGTGTAGAGGGTGAAGGTGGATTGGCCTTCGGGGAGGGACAGGAGGCCTTCGGGGGTGCTGATCCAGAGGGTTTGGGCGCTATCGCTTGTTGGTCCGGTGTCTTCGGCGAGGGCGGCGATGGAGTTGGTGGGGAGCTGCGGGGTGGTGAAGGTGAGGAAGTCCGCGCCGTCGAAGCGGACGAGGCCGCCTTCGGTGGCGAGCCAGAGGAAGCCGTCGCGGGTCTGGAGGATGGCGTGGACGGTGTTCTGGGGCAGGCCGGTGTCGCTTTGCCAGGTTTGGCGGCCGTACTCGCGGAGGGACTTTGTGGGGTTGAGGGCGTGGGCGAAGGGGACGGCGGTCAGTAAAACAGCCAAAAAGGGGAGGACAGCGAGGTGACGGCGACGGGATGGAGGTTGGGATGGGTGGGTCACGTGCCTGGCTTCTTGCTGGTTGGCTGGATGGTACAGGAAGCGGGCGTTGCTTGTACTCCCTCCTCCTGCTGTTATCGTGCAAAGTATTCTATTGAGGTGGGTTAATGGATGACTTCTGTTTTTTTGGGGGTCTTGAGGGGAGGGTGTTTGGAGGGGCGGATTGTCAAGTGATGTGACTTGTTTGAGAGGACGGTGGCAGGTTGGTGGAGGGCTTACGTCCCACCCTTCGACGGTAAGGCTGTCGAAGGGTGGGGCACCCGGGCTTCGATCGGGGGGGACCGCGGTTAGCTGCGCCGAAGATGAGGTGCCCGGCGAGCTGAAGGCAAATTCGGGGGTCCCTCCACTGCGCAGCGGACGGTGAAGCTGTCCGCTGCTTCGGTCGGGATGACAGGTTTTTGGGTTGTCAGTTGTCGGTGCTCAGTCGTCGGTGCTGAGTTGTCGGTGCTCAGTCGTCGGTGCTGAGTTGTCGGTTGTCAGTGCTCGGGGCTGAGGGCTCGGCTTTTGGGGTGGGGCGGAGTTCGTGGAGGCGCTGCTCGGGGGAGGCGGAGGCGTCGCCGGAGATGGCGTAGGCGACGGCTGAGCCGATGAGGGCGGGGATGATGAAGGCGTGGCCTCCGGTGGCTTCGGCGACGAAGACGACGGCGGCGAGGGGCGTTTTGTAGGCGGCGGCGATGAAGCTAGCCATGCCGACGGCGGCGTAGAGGTCGATGGCCGAGGTGTGGACGATGGTGTGGGCGAAGGCTACGCCCAGGCTGCCGCCGGTGAGGAAGAGCGGGACGAACATGGCGCTGACGCCTCCGGCACCGAGGGTGAAGGCGGTGGCGGCGAGTTTGAGGACGGCGAAGACGAGGAGTTCGACGGAGGTGTGGGGCTGGTTGAGGATGAGGCCGACGGCTTCGTAGTTGGGGCCGAGTGGGATGAGGTTGCCGGGATAGAGGGTGAGGAAGGCGAGGCCGCAGAGGCCGGTGAGCAGGCCGCCGAGGGAGAGCTTGATCCAGTGGGGCAGGGGGCACTGGACGACGAAGCGACGGAGGCGGCGGAAGGTGATGACGAAGGCCATCGCGATGAGGCCGATGAGGGCGCCAAGGAGGGCGCTCCAGAGGAGGTCGCGCAAAGTGAAGGAGGACTGGCTGGCGAAGTTGAAGAGCGGCTCGCTGCCGAGGAAGGCGCCGAGGGTGAGGTAGGAGACGACGGAGGCGATGAGGGAGGGGGCAAGGGCCTCGTGGGCGAGGTCGTCTTTGTAGGGCATCTCGAGGGCGAAGACGATGCCGGTGAGTGGGGCGCGGAAGACGGCGGACATGCCTGCGGCTGCTCCGCAGATGAGGAGGATGCGGCGGTCGCGGGCGTCGAGACGGAGACGGCGGATGCGGCGGAGGGGACGCCAGAGCCAGGAGCCGATGGCTGCTCCGCCGTAGATGCTGGGGCCTTCAAGGGCGGCGCTGCCGCCGAAGCCGACGGTGGTGATGGCGGCGAGGAGTTTGGGGAAGAAGGGGCGGAGGTCGATTGCGCCCTGATGCTGGTGGTAGGAGCGGATGACCTCTTCGGTGGAGTGCTCGTTGGGGTCGGGTGTGAGGAACTGCATGATGAGGCCGGTGGCGGCGCAGGCAAGCGTGAGGCCGGGGACGATGGCCCAGTGGTGGTGCAGGTAGTAGGAGAGGACCGGCGGCCAGAGCTTGTGCAGGATGAGGACAGCGACGGCGGTGATGACAAGGCCGGTGGTGACGCCGACGATGGGTGCGATGAGGAGCCAGCGGGCGAGATCGCGGGAGTAAGTGGCGGCAAGGTCTTCTTTGATTTTGGGGAGGAGGTGGGTAGTGATTCTCATGTTGGTCTCTGAATGCAAAAGCGCCCTGCGCGGGCGGCGGTCACTTCGTGACATGTGGTCCGCTTCGCGTCGCTCCTTCCGTTGGTCGGCACGGAATTTTATTCGCGAGCCCGAGCGGGCGCCACGCGATAGCGATCACACACCACGAAGTGGTCGCCGCCCGCGCAGGGCGCCTTGTTAGGTCTGCATGGATTGAATCCGTTTGAGCGCGGCAATGAGTTTGGGGCCGCGCTGGTTGAGCTCTGCGGCGTGGTCTTCGGAGAGCTGGTCGAGGAGACGGTTGCCGGCGGGGGTGAGCCGGAGCAGGATGCGGCGGCGGTCTTCGGTGTCGGGCGTGCGGGCGAGCAGGCCAGCGGACTCGCAGCGCTTGGAGAGCTCGACGATGCTGTGATGGCGGAGGCCGAGGCGTTCGGCGACATAGGCGACGGTGGTGAGGGTGTCGGTGGGGGCTCCGGCGATCTGGAGGAGGAGCTGGTGCTGCTGGGTGGGAAGGCCGCGGGTGGTGGCTGCCTGCTCGCTGAAGTGGAGGAAGCGGCGGAGTTCGTGGCGGAACTCAGCGAGGGATTGCAGGCGTTGCTGGCGTTCTGCAGACTGCATAGAAGTATCGTATCACGATATTTCTATGCAAAGAATTTGTGGAGGGTTTGTGGAGGGAGATGAGATTGAAATGTTCAATTTGAGCGGATGGGAATTGCTTGAAGGGGGGATGAGGGCGGGCTGTGCTCAATGAATCCATGAGCGTATATGATGGACTGCGACAGGCTACCCAACTTAAGAGAAAACGTAAGGCTGATTCAGTCGGTGGGAAGACGCATCGGCATGGGCTCATTGGCGGATTTGAGCGCGGAGAGTTTCGGGATGCTGGAACCGGAGCTTCTTGGCGGTACGGGGGATTTATGGCACACGCATCATTCGACGGGTTGCGGGTTTTGTCGCTGGAGTCCCGGCGGGCGAAAGAAGTTGGCAAGCTGATCAGGACGTATGGCGGGGAGGCGTTTGTCGTTCCGGCGATGCGGGAGCTGCCGCTGGAGAGCAACGCGGAGGCGCTGGAGTTCGCGGCGGGGCTGATGCGCGGTAAGTTCGACCTCGTGGTTTTCTTTACGGGCGTGGGCACGCGGGCGCTGGTGGAGATTGCGGCCACAAAGTTCAATCGGGAAGAGTTTCTGGATGCGTTGCGGAAGACGCGGGTGGCGGCGAGGGGGCCGAAGCCGCTGAGCGTGCTGCGGGAGCTGAAGGTGCCGGTGGGGGCGATTGCGCCGGAGCCGTCGACGTGGCGTGAGCTGCTGGAGGCATTGAACGCGGAGTATGGCAAGGAGCTGGGCGGGTTTCGTGTGGCGGTGCAGGAGTATGGCGCGTCGAACCCGGAGTTTCTGGCGGCGCTGAGTGAGCGGTCGGCCCAGGTGACGAAGATTCCGGTGTACCAGTGGGCGTTGCCGGAGGATCTGCGGCCGCTGCGGGAGTGTGTGCTGGGGATTGCCAATGGCAGCGTGGATGTGGTGCTGTTTATGACCGCGGTGCAGGTGATTCACCTGTTCCAGGTGGCGGAGCAGATGGGGTGCGTGGAGGACATGCGGGCGGGCATGGATACGATCGTGGTGGTGTCGATTGGGCCGACGACGTCTGAGGAGCTGATGCAGTATGGAGTAACGCCGGACTTCGAGCCGTCGAAGGCGAAGATGGGCTTTATGGTGAACGAGGCCGCGCAGTATGCGGGCAAGGTGCTGAAGCAGAAGCGCAATGGGGTGGATGTTGGGCTGGCGTCGCGGCTTGCGGGGCTGACGTTTGGGCCGAGTGGGAACGGCAATGGCAATGGGACGTTGGCTGGGGCCGCGGCGGGTGGGGCGGCGGCGACACGGCTGGTGCCGCGGGTTGCGCCGTCGACACCGACGATGGCGGGGTTTCGCGATGCGCTGGGGCCGATGGACTTTCTGCACGAGATCAGCAGCCGGATTGCGGCGGCGGATTCGCTGCCGATTGTGCTGGAACGGATTGTGCAGTTTGTGACGACGGTGATTCCGTGCGACTCGTGCTTTATCTATGTGCTGGAGGAAGAGAAGCTGGTATTGCGGGCTTCGCAGAATCCGCATGCGGATGTGGTGGGGCAGCTAGGGATGTCGATGGGGCAGGGTGTGACGGGGTGGGTGGCGGAACATCGGGAGCCGGTGGCGATCGGGGCGAACGCTTCGAACGACCCGCGTTTCAAAGCATTCAAGAACCTGCCGGAGGACCACTTCGAGGCGATGCTGTCGACGCCGATCCTGTGTGCGAGCAAGGTGGTGGGGGTGATCAACTTGCAGCACCGGGAGACGTATCAGCATACGGAGCATGAGGTGAGGCTGCTGTCGATGCTGGGCTTCCTGGTGGGCGCGGAGATCGAGCGGGCGCGGCTGGAGAGCGAGAATCAGCTGCTGGCGAACCGGCTCGAGACGCGGAAGGCGGTCGACCGGGCGAAGGGTGTGTTGCAGCGAGATCTTGGCGTGGGCGAGGATGAGGCCTATCGGACGATGCAGCGGGAGAGCCGGCAGAGACGGAAGTCGATGCGGGAGATCGCGGAGGCGATTCTGCTGGGCGATGATCTGCGGAAGAGCCGGGTTGAGAGTCTGGTTAAGTAAAAAGCTTGTCCTGCCGGACGGGCCCACTGCGCGTGGGGCGGTCACTTCGTGACGAGTGATCGCTTCGCGTGGCGGGTTAGTGGACTCGCGGTTCGTCGGGGAGATAGGTGGCGATGAACCAGGTGTTGCCCCAGGGGTCTTTTACGGATGCGGCGCGGTCGCCGTAGGGTTCGTTGCGGGGCTTTTCGATCGATACAGCATCGGCCTGCAGGGCGTGGGCATAGGTGAGGTCGGTATCCGGTACATAGACATGCAGGCAGGTGGGCATGGGGGGGAACTCCGGCGTGGCCTCGGCGACTTCGAAGGTCGTGTCGCCGATGCGGATGGTGGCGTGGAGGATGGTGCCTTCGGGGGACCAGGCGACGCCGAGGGTTTCTGCGGCGAAGACGGCGAGGGCGAAGGCGATCATCTTGTGGGCTTCGTGGAGATGCAGGAAGGCCTGCACGCTGGGGATTGCGCCTGTGGTGGGAGTCCAGCCGGCGCGGGCGATGTACCAGCGATTCCCGAAGGAATCGAGGACCGCGCCCTGCCGGTCGCCCCAGGGTTGATCGGCGACGGGATAGAGGGAGGTGGCTCCGGCTTCGATGGCTCGTTGGCAGGTGGTGTCGGGATCGTCGAGATAGAGGTGGATGGTGGCTGGGGCGGGTGGGTAGAGAGCGGAGCCTTCGCTGAGCTCGATGGAGCCGTTGCCGAGGGAGAGCTCGGAGTGGAGTATGGACCCGTTGGGGCCGGGGACACGCAGGACTTCGGTTGCGGCGAAGACGTGGGTGAGGAAGTCGATGCAGGCGGGGGTGTTGAGGATGATGAGGTAAGGGGTGAGCGAACGCAGACCGGGGCGCTGATAGAGCTCGAGCAGGGGTGGTGAGGGAGAGAGAGGTTCGGAGTCGTGCATGACGTTCTCCTTTGGGCTTGGGCGGATCGTGATCAGCCAGTGTTCCCTGGCGTGCGACGAAACGGAAGCGTGAGCATGATGTCAGCATTGGATGCGGAATTCAAGCGGGGCGGAGTGGCGAGGGGTCTAGTTCTGGCTGGCTTGGGGTGGGAGCGGCGGTAGAATTGGAGGATGGGCAGCTTGGCGACAGTACAGGAGATCTCCCTGGCCGCGATCGAGGGGAAGATTCAGGGCGGCGGGCGTGTGGACGTGGCTGAGGCGCGGTGGTTGTGGACGAATGCGTCGAATGAGGAGCTGCAGCGGCTCGCGGGGTTGGTGCGGGATCGGTTTCATGCGCCGGGAAGCTGTACGTATATGGTGATGCGGATCATCAACTATACGAATGTGTGTGTGGCACAGTGTGATTACTGCGCGTTCTATCGGCTGCCGGGGCAGGAGGGCGGCTATGTGATGGCGCAGGAGGAGGTCTTCCGCAAGCTGGATGAGTTGCTGGTGCTGGGCGGGGATCTGGCGGCGTTCAATGGAGGGTTCAATCCGGCGCTGCCGCTGAGCTATTACTGTGATCTGTTTGCGGCGATTCGGGAGCGGTATGGGGATTCGGTTGAGTTCTATGCGCTGACGATTGCGGAGTTCATGTATCTCGCCGACCATGCGAAGCTGAGCTTTGCCGAGGCTGCGGAGAAGATGAAGGCTGCGGGCGTGCGGTGGATTACGGGCGGGGGCTCGGAGATCTTGACGGAAGGATTTCGGACGCGGCACTCGAAGTTCAAGTACACGGTTGCGCAGTATTTTGAGGCGCAGCGGGCGATCGTTGTGGCCGGGCTGAAGACGACGGCGACGATGGTGATCGGGTTCGACGAGACGCTGGACGAACGGCTGGAGCATATGGAGCGGACGCGGGCGTTTCAGGATGAGACGGGTGGGCTGGCGAGCTTTCTGTGCTGGACGTTCAAGCCGTACTTCACGCAGATTGGTGGGATCGAGATTACGACGGCGGAGTATCTGCGGCATCTGGCGTTGTGCCGGATCTTCTTCGACAACGTGCCGCGGATTCGGACGTCGGTGTTGACGCAGAATCAGCGGGCGCTGGAAGGATTGAAGTATGGGGCGGATGACTTCGACCTGCCGATTGAGGATGAGGTGACGCAGAAGGCTGGGGCGACGATCAGCCTGGATTTCGAGCGGATTCTGGAGTATGCGCGGGAGCTTGGGTTTACGCCGAGCTATCGGCATGTGGTCCTGCCGGACGGGCCCGCTGCGCGCGGGGCGGTCACTCCGTGACATGTGATCCGCTTCGCGATGGTGCTCCCGGTGGTCGCAAGGGAAGATTGTGCTGACCAACGGGAGGACCATCGCGAAGCCCAATACATGTCACGAAGTGACCGCCGCCCGCGCAGGGCGCTTTAGCTTTAACCGCGAATGTTAGGGAAGAGCAGGCACTGGGGTTTGGAGATGGGGTAGGTCTTGCCTGAGTCGGCAAGATAGCCGGATTGGGGGTCGCGGGCGAAGATGGCGATGGTGTCGGAGCCCTGGTTGGCGACGAGAAGCCAGCGGCCTGTCGGGTCCAGGGTGAGGTGGCGAGGAACTGTTCCACCGCAACTGCTGCGGCGCTGGAAGATGACGCGGCTGCCGTCGGGCGAGAGGGCGAAGGTGGCGATGAAGTTGTCGCCGCGGTTGGCGACGTAGGCGTAGCGGGCCTTGCTGTCGAGAACGATGTCGCAGCCGGTGGGGGCGTCAGCTTTGGGATCGGTTTTGGGCTGGATGGGGAGCTTGAACTCCTGCATGGTTTTGAGGGTGCCGGCCTGGGCGTCCCAGGCGAGGACGAGGATGGAGCAGGCCATCTCGCAGATGCAGTAGGCGAAGTTGCCGTTGGGATGGAAGATGAGCGCGCGTGGGCCGGAGCCAGCGGGGGCTTGCCAGCTTGGGGTTTCGGAGGGGGTGAGCTGGGCGGTGGCGGGATCGAGGGTGTAGATGTGGATCTGGTCGAGGCCGAGGTCGTTGACGAGGAGGTACTTGTTGTCGGGCGAGAGGGTGACGCGGTGGGCGTGGGGGCTCTCCTGGCGGCTGGCGTCGGGGCCGTGGCCGGTGTACTGGAGGAGGCTGACGGCTTTGCTGAGGTGGTTGCCGTCGGTGACGTGGAAGGAGTCGGCGCTGCCGCCGGTGTAGTTGGCGGCGAAGACGTTGGTGCCGGTGTGGTCTACGGCGACGTGGCAGGTGGCGGCGCCGTGGGTGGGCTGCTGGCTGATGGGGGTAAGTTTGCCGGTGCGATCGAGGGAGAAGCTGGAGACGCCGCCGCCTTTTTCGCCGGAGAAGGTGTCGGTTTCGTTGGCGGCGTAGAGGGTGCGCTTGTCGGGGGAGAGGGCAAGGAAGGTGGGCTGGGGGGTGGCGGCGGCGAGGGCAGTGCGGGTGAGGAGGCCGGTGACGGTGTCGAAGCTGTAGGCGTAGATGCCTTTGCTGGTGCCGGTCTCGGTCTGCGTGCCGACGAGGAGCAAATCGGCGTTGGGGGCGGCGTTCGAGAGGAGTGGGTGCTGGGCCAGGGTGAGGGCGGCTGATCCGGAGACGAAGGCGCGACGCGTAATCTGCATCCCGCCATTGTCTATGAGATTGGGTGAGGGCTCAAGCGAGGGGGAGTCGGCTGATCGTGCCGCAGGCCGCGTGGGACGGCGCTGCGGCAGGGAGGTGCAGCGGTGCGGCATGGTTTCGGGACAGACTCACGAGCCGGACAGAGGAATTGGAGGGCTTTGCTTTATCCCCAGGTGAATTCGATAGGCATCTGGACGTCGGGGTGAAGGCTCTTGTGGACGGGGCAGGTGTGGGCGGCGCGTTCGAGCTTGAGCTTGTTGTCGTCGCTGATCGGGCCGGGGATGTGGATCTTGACGGTCAGGCGCTGGATCATGCGGACGGGGGCGCTGGCCATCTCCTTTTCGACGGTGGCGGTCGATCCGGCGATGTCGACGTTGAGCGTGCGGGCCATGATGCCCATTACCGTGAGCATGCAGGTGCCGAGTGCGGTGGCGACGAGATCGGTTGGGGAGAAGCTCTCGCCGCGGCCTTGATTGTCCTTCGGGGCGTCGGTGGAGAGGGTGGTTCCGGAGGGACCGTGCACGGCGGTGCAGTGCAGATCTCCTTGATATTCGAGTTGAATGGCGACCATCGTACTTCCTTTGGCTGAGTCTTGGCGAAGCGCGGCTGTGCAGCGAATGCCGTTGAACCCTTGTATCACTAGACAGCGAGAAATGCCCTGCGCGGGCGGCGGTCCCTTCGGGACTTGTGATCGCTTTGCGTGGTCCTCCCGTTGGTCGGCACAGAGCGGATTACCTGTCCCGCGCAGGAGGTCTGTCCGGCAGGAAAAGAGATCATTCTTAGGATTTAATTGGCAATTTGAGTCTTCTTGATATATATACCTACTAGTACGTATATTTTATTCAGGAGAGACGATGAAATCCTTCACCGGCGCTGCACTTCTTGTTTTGTTCCATATGGTTCTTTTATTTCCGGGTTCGGCCCACGCCGAGACACCGCAAACCGGCAGACCAGCCGATGACTCGATTGCTCAGACGGTGGAGTGGAGCTCTCGGGCGGCGAGGCATGTCTACGGGCTTCCGGATGCGAAGGCGAACCAGAAGGGGACGTTGACCTTGTCGGCGAACGAACTGCGCTTCAATGGCAAGGGAGGCGAGGTCGCGATTGCGCGGCAGTCGATTACGGCTGTGAGCGCGGGGAACCAGAGGGTGGAGATCTGGGGGATGAAGGGACGGGTGCTGCGGGCGGTGATCCCGGATGGCGGCGGCGTGGCGGCTGCGATGTTTATGCATCACCAGGTGGACATGCTGACGGTGGAGTTTGTGGACGCTCGCGGTGGATATCACGGGGCGGTGTTCTTTCTTCCGGCCAATGAGGCGGCGAAGGCACTCGATATCTTTGCGCGGGTGCCGATGGTGGTGCGGGAGCTGCCGGTGAGTGGTTGCCAGGATGGTTTTGTGCGGCCGCACAGCTTGCTGCTGGCGGCGCCGGTGTGGGACCAGGTGGAAGTGCCGGCGGCATACAGGGCGCTGGTCTATGAACGGCTGCTCGACCGGTTGCGGCTGGTGAAGGGGCTGGACCGGGTGTATCGCGACGGCGAAGGGCACAGTGGGCAGGGCTGCCCGGAGTACACGCTGCGGCTTTCGATCAGCGGGTTCAAAGAGGGCAGCCAGGTGAAGCGGGCGGTACTGGGACCGGCGGGGTTCTTCCTGTCGACGACGCAGATGAAGTTCGATGCGACGGTGACGGATGCGTCGGGTGCGGTAAGGCTGCAGCAGCAGATCAAGGCGACGACGCGGGGAGAGACGGAGAGCACGAGCGTCGCGACGGATGTGGCCAAGAAGCTGGCGAAGCAGTATGACGGGATGCTGCGGAAAGCTCCGGAGAGCAAGACGGTGGTGGCGGGCGCGACTGCTTTCCGTTAGAGCGATTGCGGCGGGAGGGATGCGATGACGGCGATGGAGGCGGGTCGATTCTCGTGCTGCGAAATAGTGCGGCGCGAGAGTCGGGATCCGCAGGCTATCGGCGCGTCGCGGGGGCTTGCGAGGTGGGCCGTTTCTCCAGCGTTGCACGTGGCAATGGGAGTAACGACAGGAGTAACGACGGGAGTGGCGATGTCGTGTGGTTGATGGGGCAGGAGAACAGGATGGAGAACGAGGGCTGGGGAGTTGATGTGGTGGGGAATTCCAATGAGGAGCTGACGAGCCGGATTCGGAGGCTTGAGGAGATGATTCGCTACCTGCTGGGCCGCAATGAAAATCTGCGGGCGGCGCTGAAGGAATTGGGACGTGAGGAGATGGACGAGGATGGACAGGCTTGTACGAGCGGGAAAGGAAATAAAATTGAGCGTAATGACGGAGATCAAGGTCAACAAGAACGAGACGAGGACGAGGGAGACGCGTGAGCTGCTGCTGAAGGCTGCGGAGACGATCTTCGTTCGGGATGGCTATGAAGGGGCGGAGCTGGGCGAGATTGCGGCGCTGGCTGGTCGGACCAAGGGATCGATCTATGCCAACTTCAAGAGCAAGGAAGAGATCTTTCTGGAGTTGATCGATCAGCATACGAAGCGGAACAGGGCGCAGATGGAGGAGATGCTTGGCCGCTCGACGAGCGTGGAGGGAAACCTGGCTGCGCTGCGACAGTTCGCTCTTGAGGTGATCGAGGATAAGTCGTGGGCGCTGTTGTTTCTGGAGTTCAAGCTGTTCGCGATACGCCATCCCGAGTCGCGCGAGAGACTGCAAAAGCACTTTGATGAGGTGATCCCCGGAGCGCGAGAAACGCGGTTTAGTGAACTGCTGGGCGCGGCGGGTACGGGGGATGAGGCTTTGAGTCGGGTGCTGGCGATTCAGGCGCTGTTTCCGATGCTTTCGGCGCTGGTGGTGGAGACGAACTTTGTGGCGGGCCTGGTGGAGAACCACGCTATGACGAAGATTGTGAATCGCGTCTTCGACGCGCTGTTGCAACCGGCTTCGAGCTCGGCGGAGTAGGGCTGGGTTCAGGTTGGGTGCGGTGGCGGCGGAGGTCGTCCTGTGGGATGGTTCGGCTAAACTGCGCTGGCTCCTTGGAGGACGCGCGCGCACGAGGCATTCTCTTGCGCAGGGCTCACGCGCAATTCCGCTTGACTCTGGCGACGTGTTTGGTAGGATGGCGCGACCCTCCCTGAACCAAGCCGAAGCCTCTTTGTGGAGTAAGCCATGGCTGAAGAACTCCTGGATACGCCTGCCGCGTTGCCGCGCAGGAAGAAGATCGTGATCTGCTGCGATGGGACGGGTAACGAGTTCGGGGGACCTAATCCCGATCCGAAAAACAAGAGCGCCGGTCATAACTCGAATGTGGTGAAGCTGTATACCGCGCTCGAGATCAACAACGACCAGGTGGGGTACTACCATCCCGGGGTGGGGACGATGGGTGCGCCGACGGCGACGCACTGGTGGTCGCGCGAGTGGTCGAAGGCCAAGGGGCTGGCGTTTGGCGCGGGGTTCCGCGATAACGTGATCGATGCTTACCGGTACCTGATGGAGGTGTACAACGACAACGGCGGCCATGGGAACGAAGATGAGGTCTATATCTTCGGGTTCTCGCGGGGAGCGTATACGGCGCGGGCGCTGGCGGGGCTTCTGGATGGATATGGGCTGCTGTGCAGAGGCAATGAAGGACATATTCCGTATGCGTGGCGGATGTATGTGGCGCAGCATGGGCAGAGAGACCAGCGGGAGGTCGAGCCGAATGAGTCCTTCAAGAAGACCTTTTCGCATAAGGGCTTCCGAATACGGTTTGTCGGGGTGTGGGATACGGTGTCGTCGGTGGGTTGGATTACGACGCCGCTGCGACTGTTCAATCTTGCTCAGAACTCGACCATTATGCGGGGGCGGCATGCGATCAGCATCGATGAGCACCGGTGTTTTTTTCAGGACAACTTATGGGGTGAACCGCTGTCTGGGCAGGACCTGGTGCAGGCGTGGTTTGCGGGGGTGCACTCGGATGTAGGGGGAAGCTATTCGCAGCCGGATTCGGGGCTTTCGGAGATTACGTTGCGGTGGATGCTCGATGAGGTAGGGCTGCATGCACTGAACCCGGATAGGAAGGCGGGCGAAAAGGCAGTGTATCCGGCGGGGTCGGGAGTGCTTCTGAATGAGGAGCGCTATGACTTAGTGACGGGCAAGGTCCCACAGCCGAAGGACGAACGGGATCTGTATTACAGGCCGCCTACGTTGTCCAAGCTGCATAACTCACTGACTGGGGCGTGGTGGGTGCTGGAGCTTATTCCGCGCATCTACTTCAACCGGGACGATGCGAAGAAGGAGCAGCAGCTGGTGCCGCTGGGTGTACGGCGGAGGCAGCTGCCGCATGGGGCACTCGTGCATGCGAGTGTCGCGGAGCGGATGGATACGCCTCACTTCAGGTACGCGCCGAAGAATGTTTCGCGAGAGGAACTGAAGCGGGATGAGGCGGCGCATCCGGTTCCGGTGAGTGCGGATGGGACGGTGTACTACCGGTTCGAGCCGAAGGACAGAAAGCGGGGCTCGCTGGTGTGGCGACTCTTCGACCGGTATGTCGCAACCGGATTTTTCTGGGTCTTCGATGTGGTGGTTCTGCTGCCGTTTCTGGTCTGGGTAGCGGGGATGATTGTGGTGACGGTGGTTGGGGTGGTGAGTGTGCTGGCTTGTCTGCTCTGGCACTGGGCGCTGCACTGCATCCCGTGGGCCGTGCGCGCGGTTTTGTATTGCTCGGAACATCTTTTGAAGTGGTTTGTGTGTTGGGTGGGGAAGTTGGAGCGGCTGGAGCGTTGGTGCGGTTCGTTATGGGGGCGGTAGGCTGGCTCAGGTTTGGGTGAGTTTGGCATGGTGGCGGCGGAGGGCGTCGAGGTGGATGAGGAGGGCGATGAGGGCCCCGGCGGCGGTGCAGAGGGCGCGGCGGTGGGCGATCTCGGGGCCGGGGAGGGCGTTGAGGGAGAGCAGGAAGACGATGTAGGACGTGATGCAGACGCTGAAGAGACCGTAGTTGACGGAGTTGGTGGCGAAGCACCAGAAGGCGAAGAAGGCGGCGAGCGCGGCAAGGGTCCACGGGTTGAGGTGGAGATGGGCGGCGAGGAGGGTGGCGAGGGTGGCTCCGGCGAGGGTTCCGGCGACGCGGGCGAGGCCGCGGTTGAGAGTCTCGAAGAAGGCGGGCTTCTGGACGAGGAGGGCGGTCATGGGGATCCAGTAGCCGGACTGGATGCCGAGGCGGCGGTAGAGCTCGGAGGCGAGGCCGACGGTGACGGTGAGGCGGAGGGCGTAGATGAGGGTGGCGGTGCGGTCGGGCGCGGGGATGACGGAGTCGAGGTCTTCGAGGCTGCGGAGGCGTTGGAAGAGGTCGCGGCGTTGGACGTAGAGGCTCTCGTATAACGAGCGGGGGATGGCGGTGAGGTTGTGGCGGAGCTCTGGGAGTATGCGGAGGCCCATGCTGGTGATGAGGACCTGGAGCATGCCGCCGGCGACGATGAGGCCCGCGCGTTCGAATGCGGGCTTGGGGCCGGAGGCGAAGGCGGTGGCGACGAAGAGGGCGACTGAGGCTTGCTGGCCGACCCAGGCGAGGCCGGAGTTGCGCATGGTGAGGATGCCGTAGATGGCGGCGGACGCGGCGCTGGCGAGGATGAGGGTGTAGCCGTTGTGTCCGACGAGACTGCCGATGAGCGTGGCCGAGGCCATGGCGAAGACGGCGAAGAGCATGGGGAGGAGGCGGGAGTCGGCGATGCGCTGATTGGCGCCGAAGCCGACGGTGAAGGCTCCTCCGGCGGAGACGAGGGCGCCGCCGGGATGGCCTGCGAGCAGGCCGATGATGAGGCAGAGGGCGACGGCGGAGGTGCTGATGAGGGGGAGCTCGAAGGCGAGGTCGGACCACTTGAAGGTGTAGAGGTCGGCGAAGTAGTGAGGGGGTTCGGCGGAGGCGGTGGGGAGCGGGATGGTGGGGGTGGTGGACACGGTGATTTGGGTTTAGATGCTTATGTCCTGCCGGACGGGCCCGCTACGCGCGGGCGACCCCATCGTGGTGTGTGATTGCTTCGCGTGGTGCTCCCGATGGTCGCAACTTTTAGACTCCGGCGACGAGCAGGGCGCGGTAGGTTGCGCCCTTGAAGCGGTGCTCGCGGACCTTGGTGTAGGCGGGGCTGTCGTACCAGGCCTTGGCGGCCTCCATGGTTGGGAACTCGACGATGATGGTGCCTTCGTTGGTGGGGCCTTCAACGTCCTCGTGCGCGCCGTAGGCGGCGAGGATCTTGACGTCGTGGCCAACGAGCGTGGGCTGGACGGTGCTGCTGTAGAGGTCCATCTCGGCCTGATCGATGGTGGCTTCGCGGGTGAAGATGAAGTAGGCGCTCATGGGTCTCCTGCGGGCTGGGCTATTCGTTGGGAGTGAGGTCGATGACGTTGCGCAGCTCGGCCTGGAAGAGGCGTTGAGCCTCCTGCACGATGGGATGTTCGAGGGCCTTGGCCTGGGCGGATCCGGAGGTGGCGGGGCGAGCCTTCTTGGGCGAGGCGGTGCTCGTCTTCGAGGCGGGAACGAGGGTGATCCTGAGGCCGGGGTGGGCGCCGACGAGGGCGGCGCGGAAGATCTTTTCGGCGTCCGGGTTGATGACGGTGGGGAGCATGATCTTCGAGAGGGCGGTCTGGATGGTGACGGCGCCTTCGGTGGTGGTCCAGTCGGAGTCGGCGAGGGCGTCGGAGGCGGAGGGCTGACGAGCGTTGGCGAGAGCGTCGACGGCGATGCGCTGGAGGTCGTTGGGATCGAGGCCGGTGCTGACTGATTTGGTTTCTGCTGCGGTCGCCGCGGGCGCTACGGCCTGAGGCTCAGGCTCATGCTCGGATTCTTCTGCGGCGGCGGAGAAGGCCATCGCTTCGAGGGAGGCGAACTCGGAGTCTGAGTCGGGTGTGGGTTCAGGGGCCGATGTGGCACGGGTATCGACGGGCGCGGAGTCCGGCATGGTGGAGAGGGGCTCGGCGGTGGGCGTGGGCTGGGGTGCGGTGGCGAGCGGAGCTGGCTCTGGGGTGGGCTTCGGCTGTGAGACTGGCTCTGGTTTTGGCGCTGGTTTTGGTTCGGCGGAGAGTGCTGGAGTCGGCTTCGGCTCGGGGACGGCGATTGGTTCGGCAGCCTTCGGTGCTGGCGGGGTGGGCTTTGGGGCCTCGTAGGGAGCGGAGGTGGTCTTCGCGAAAGGATTGGCGGCGAAGGGGCTCAGGGGTTCGAGCGGCGCTGTGGGCGCGGATGGTGTGGTTCTCGGCGCAGCAGCGACTGGGGCGGGAGCGGATGGTGCAGAATCGGCTAGTGGTACGGCTGCTTGTACGGTCTCAGCAAATGGCGCGGGTGCAATAATCGGCGCGGTCGGAGCGACTGTGGGCTCGGGGCGTGGAGTGTGGGGGAGGGGGGTGAAGGCGGGTTTTGCGGGGGAAGAAAAGACGGGTGGCGGAGGTGGGGGTGGTGCGGACGGGGTTGGGGTGGGGCGGGCCTGCATCGGGGCGACGGTCGATGGGGTGCGGACGGAGGCGGAGGCAGTTGCGGCGCTCGAGGCGCGCGGGGTGGTTGCGGGGCTGGCGAACTTGCTGAGGACCTCTTCGACGGGGAGGAGGCGGCGGAGGTGGACCAGCTTGAGGAGGCCGAGTTCGAAGTGGAAGCGCTGCTCCTGGCGGTAGCCGAGCTCGTCGAAGGTGCGGAGCATGGTCTGGAGGAAGCGGGTGAGCTCTTCTTCGGAGAAAAGAGCCGCAGAGCGGGCGGCGCGACGCTGCTCGTCGGGGGAGATCTGGAGGAGCTCGGCGGCGGGGCCGTCTAGGTTGCTGGCGTCGGGGGCGACTCCGGCGATCTTCGCGATGAGACAGTTGCGCAGGTAGCGGACGCACTGGCGGGCGAGCTGCGAGGGCGAGTTTCCGGCGTCGAGGAGCTGGTTGGCGGTGGTGAGGACGTCGGCGCTGTGGTTGGCGTCAACGGCGGCGAGAATGCGCTCGAAGACGGCGTTGGGGACGGTGCCCATGAGCTCGCGGATCTGCGAGGCGTCGAGGACGGCGATGCCATCCTGCAGGGGGGCCGAGGCGATGGCCTGATCCATGATGGAGAGGGCGTCGCGCATGGAGCCGTCGCCTGCTTCGGCGAGGAGCGAGAGGGCGGCATCGTCGGCTTCGATAGCCTCCTGTGTCGCGATGAGGCGGAGCTGGCCGAGGATGTCGACGAGCTTGACGGCGTGAAAGCTGAAGTGCTGGCAGCGCGAGCGGACGGTCTGGGGGATGTCCTCGGGCTGGGTGGTGGCCATCATGAAAACGATGTGGTCTGGTGGCTCCTCGAGGGTCTTCAACAAGGCGTTGAAGGCGGCGTCGGTGATCTGGTGGGCTTCGTCGAGGATGTAGATCTTGTACTTGTCGCGGGCGGGGCGGTAGCGGGCGGCGTCGCGGAGTTCGCGGATCTCGTCGATGCCGCGATTGGTGGCGGCATCGATCTCGATGACGTCGACGGCGTTCCCGGCGCGGATCTCGGTGCAGGATTCGCAGATCTCGCAGGGCTCGGCGTTGGGGCGCTCGGGGGAGCCGATGGTGTTGCGGCAGTTGAGGGCCATCGCCAGAATGCGGGCGATGGTGGTCTTGCCGATGCCGCGGTGGCCCGAGAAGATGTAGCCGTGGGCGATGCGCTGCTGAGTGAGCGCGTTCATCAGGGTGACGGTGACGTGGTCCTGGCCGACGACGTCGGCGAAGCGCTGCGGGCGGTATTTGCGAGCTAAAACCTGATAGGCCATGCGATAGGTCGATTGTATCGCCTGGGGTGTGGAAGACAGGGACCAGGGACCAGGGAATAGGAAGGCAATCAGGGAAGTGAGCGGTTTACGTCCCACCCTTCATGATGAAGCTATGAAGGATGGGGCACCCGGGGTCGGTTGGTCGGCCGATCTCCGTTTGCGACCAGCGGAGCACCATGCGAAGCGGTATAGATACCACGACGGGTTCGCTGGTCGCGCAGGGCGCTTTTAGGTTTGCTTCGCAGCTTCACGTTTTTGTTTGCGGAGGGCTTGGGCTTTCTGCTTCTCGTGGGCGACTTTGGCGCGGCGCTCGAGTTCGGAGTCGCTGAACATGGTGCCACGGCACTGGGGTGCGCCGCAGTAGCAGTCCTGCGCGTCCTCGTCGGAGTCGTAGAGGTTGTACTCGTAGAGGAGTTCTTCGCCTGCGGCGATGTTGCGCAGGGCGACGACGAAGATGCGGTCGTTGTCGTCCTCAGTCTCGCAGTTGGGGGCGCAGGAGTGGTTGATGAACATGGGCGTGCCGAAGCCGTCGATGACCATGTTCATGTCGCCGTAGCCGAAGAGGTAGGTGACGAAACGGTTCTCGTAGCGGGCGTCTGCCTCTTCCTTGGTGATGCGCGGGCCTTCGTACTCGCAGAGGCGGGTGCCTTTTTTGATGGCGTCCAGGGTGTAACAGCCGGCGGCGTGGATGGACGAGGAGCGGATGATGAGGCGAGGATGCATGACGTTTCGGATCCAGTCGAGTCAGAAGGATGGTAATAAGTGCCGCAGTTTGGCGTGAGGGTTTGGGGAGCGGGACAGCCGTTTTCGAACTATAGCAAATTGCTGGCGGTGGGATGGAGATGTCTGGTTTTCGGGCGGAATTGTGCGGGCGCGGTGTGGAGCGGATGAGTGGTTCACGATTAGGAGTTGAAGAGTAAAATTCAGTTGATGCCGGGTCGTCTTCCAGTTCGTGGGTTGTTCCTGTCGATCGTCTCGCTTGTCGCGATTGTTTCGATGATGGCTTCGGCTGTGTGTGTGGCGCAGCAGTACACGCCTCCTCCTCCGCCGTTGACGACGCTGCCGCCGTGTCCGACCAATAAGGCGCAGGCGAAGAAGCTGATTAAGAAGAACCAGTGCGATCCGACAAATGTGCCGGTGCCCGCGTCGGCGAATAACATTCCTGCGACGGCGGTTCCGCAGTCGCAGGCGTTCCCGTATCCGGGCGAGGGGAAGGCGGCTGCTCCGGCGGCGGACCAGCCTGTCGCGAAGGCGTTTCCATATCCGGGGGATCCGGCTCCGGCGGCACCAGCGGCGGGTGCTCCGGCTGCAAATGCGCCTGCGGCGAAACAGTTTCCGTATCCGGGAGAGACCCCTGCACCAGCGGCACCGGCTTCGGGTGCGCCTGCTGCGAATACTCCGGTGGCGAAACAGTTTCCGTATCCGGGTGAGGCGGTTCCGGATGCTCCGAAGCCGGGTGTGGATGCGGCAGCGAAGAAGTTTCCGTATCCGGGAGAGGCGGCGCAGCCGGACTCTTCTTCTTCGAGCTCGAGCAGCTCTTCGGCCCCGGATGCGCCTGCTTCTTCCAGCTCTTCGGATTCTTCTTCGAGTTCCAGTTCCTCAAGCTCTTCGAGTTCGTCTGACTCTTCTTCGTCTTCCGGCGCGCCGGATGGGACGGGTGGTGCTCCGGCCGATGGTGGCAAGGGTGCCGATGATGCGAAGCCCAAGCTGGCCGATCAGGGCAGCCACGGGAGTCACAGCAGGCATAAAACGGCAAAGGCGCAGACCGATTCGGAGCGGGTGGATGAGGATCTTAACGTCGCTCACTACTATCTGCAGAGCGGGAACACGATGGGTTCGTACCTGCGGGCGCAGGATGCGGTGAAGACGCAGCCTGACTATCCGGCGGGACACTTCGCGCTGGCCGAAGCGGCTCGGCGGTTGAAGAAGAACGATGAGGCGGCGGCGGAGTATAAGGCCTACCTGAAGCTCGAGCCGGATGGGGATGATGCGAAGTCGGCGGAGAAGGCGCTGGCGGAGCTGAAGTAGGGTTCGCAGCGTGTGGGTGTGGGCTTGTTTTGTGGATGAGATCGGCGAGAGATTTTTGCGGACGGGGATCGGGTGCGCGGCGTAGAGTGGACCACGCATGGATCACGATCTGGACGAGTTGCGCGGGGCGTTGGAGCGGGGGCTTGCGGGGCTGGATGAAGGGCAGACGCAGCTGCGGCGGGGCGGCGATGCGGTGCGGTGGAGTATTCAGCAGATCGCCGGACATCTGCGGCTGACGTATGCGGCGACTTCGATGGCGATGGAGGCTAGGATCGCAAGGGGTTCGCCGACGAAGGGGCGGCCTTCGCCGGTGCAGCGGGTGGCACAGCTTTGGGTGGTGCGGCTGAAGCAGTTTCCGAGCGGGCGGATGGCGCCGGAGGCGGTGACGGCAGATCCGGTGGCGGCGGGGCTTGATGGTGAGACGATCGCGGCGGCGGCGAGAGCGGAGATTGTGCGGATGGACGAGCGGATCGGGGAGGCGGAGGCGCTGTTTGGGAACGACTGCCGATGCGTCAGCCACATGATTCTGGGGCCGATGAATGTGGGGCAGTGGAGGCGGTTTCACCTCGTCCATGGGAAGCATCATCTACGGCAGATTGCGGCGATTCGGCGGGAGTTTGGGGTTTAGTGCGGGCTGCTTGTCCTGCCGGACGGCCTCCTGAGCGGAGGGCGGTCCCTTCGGGACATGTGATCGCTTCGCGTGATCAGGAGAGACGTCGGCGGATGCCTCGGGATTGGGCTGCCAGGTCGATTGAGGTGGGCTGCGGGGTGGGGAGCTTGCGAGTCGTTTCTGCGGTGTCTTCGGGGTCGAGGTCGTCTTCGACGCGGAGGTAGCGGCGCATGTAGCGGAGAGGCTCTTCGGCGACGGCGAGCTCGCGGAGGTGGTAGCGCCAGACGTCTTCGCGAGCGCTGCGGCGGATGTAGGCTTTGCGCGTGACTGAGCCGATGGATCCGTCGGCCATGCGGCGTTTGAAGGTCTGGTTGGGGACCTGGAAGGTGATCGGCTCGCCCGCTTTCCAGAAGTGCGAGGCGAACTCGTGGGAGAAGAGCAGGGCGTAGTAGCGGCGCTCGTGCTCAAGATCGGCGAGGGCTTGTTCGGCGGACTCCCAGGGGCGGCCTAGTTTGCCGGTATACCACTTACGAAACTCGAAGCCGTTTGCGCGGGCCTGGCCGACAAGTAACCGAATCAACTGCGCCTTCGTCATAGGAGTACCGTGGTCCTTCCACAATGAATTGAAGCAGGAACGGATTAATCAGAGATGCCAGGGGCTCAAGGTGGGCGTAAGTTCGGGCGACTGGATATATTGGGTGGAAGAAGCAGGGACCATATCCGGTCGATGACAGTGGGAAGACAAGGGAATTCGGTGCTGGGACGATCGCGGTGTGGAGTTTGGAGATGCTGTGCGGCGGTGCTGCTGGGCCTGGTGTGTTCAAGCGTCATTGGCTGGTCGGCGGAGCTGCATACCGACCCGTTGAATTCCGATCCACGGGTTCAAGAGGCGTTGACTCACTTTTACAATCTCGACTACGACGGTGCGCTGGGGCGATTCGAGGCGATCGAGCGGGAACATCCCGATAGCGCCATGGCGATCGACTACGTCCTGACGGTACTGATCTTTCGGGAACTGTATCACCAGGATCTGCTGGACACAACGTACTATGCGCACGATAGTTTTTTGACCTCGAAACGGGCGGTGGATGTGCCGCCTGCGACGCGGCAGCGGGTGGAAGATCTGGTGAACCAGTCGATCGCCATCTGCGACCGGAGAATCAGGCAGAATGCGCGGGATAAGGACGCGTGGTTCGAGCGCGGGTATGCGCGGGGGCTGCATTCGGCGTTTATTACGCTTGTCGACCATAGCTTTGTCGCGGCGGCGCACCAGGGACTTACGGCGCGGAACGATAGCGAAGAGGCGTTGAAGATCGATCCGGAGTATGCGGACGCGAAGATGGCGGTGGGGATTCAGCAGTTCGCGGTGGCGAGTCTGCCAAGGCTGCTGCGGATGATGGTGGGGATTGTGGGAGTTGGAGGGAACAAGGAGAAGGGGCTGGATCTGCTGCGCGAGGCGGCGGCGCATGGGGTGGTGACGAATGTGGATTCGCGGACGGTGCTGTCGCTGTTTCTGCGGCACGATGGGCGCTATCCGGAGGCGATCGTGGTGCAGCATGGGCTGGCGGTGGAGTTTCCGCATGATTATCTCTTCCGGCTGGAGGAGGCGAATCTGACTAAAGATGAAGGCAATGGGCCGGGGGCGATTGCGATCTACAAACAGGTGCTGGACGATGCGCGGCGGCCTGGGTACTTTGCCGATGCGCGGCTGCAGATGGTGTGGTTTGGGCTGGCGGATACGGAGCGTGGGCAGAACGATATTTCGAGTGCGGCGAAGGATTATCTGAACGCAGCGCAGCAGCCGAACTGCAGCGATTGGCTGCGGCGGCGGGCGCAATTGAATGCGGGGGAGATGTATGACCTGCTGCATCAACGGGATCAGGCGGTGCGGCTGTACCAGATGGCTTCGGCGGGTGGGGGAGACCAGTCGCAGGCGGATGCGGCGCGGAAGTATATGAAGTCGGCGTATGTGGGGAAGTAGTGGAACGAACGGGGCGGGACGCGCGTACTGTGGGGTGAAGAGCTGAAAAGCGCCCTGCGCGGGGCACTTCGTGCCGTATACCGCTTCGCGCAGTCCTCCCGATGGTCGGCACAATCTTCCGTTGTGACCATCGGGAGCACCACGCGAAGCGATCACACATCACGAAGTGGTCGCCGCACGCGCAGGGCACTCTTCAGGGATTTCACTGTGTCAAAATAAAGACGTTAGAGGAACGCTTATGTTCTGTCCAAGCTGCGGGAAACCGCTCGATCCGAATGCACGGTTCTGCTCCGCTTGTGGAGCGAGGATGACGCCTGTACCGCCGGTTGCGGCGAGCCGCTCGAGCCAGTTGGTGCGGCCACGCTATCCGCGGCTGATCGCGGGCGTCTGCGCGGGCTTCTCCGAACACTATGGCTGGGATATCAGCGTGGTGCGGGTGGTCACGGTGGTGCTTGCAATCCTGACCAGTGGGATTGGGTTCGTCGCTTACCTGGCGGCTTGGGTGCTTATTCCCGAGGCGGCGTATACGCTGCCGCAGACGACAGGAAGTTCGACGATTTGACGGTTCGCGTGAGTTTGAAGAAGAAGAAGGCTGTACGGAAGACGGGTGCAGGATCAACTGCTGTGAGGCCGTTCGGGTATCGTAACCGGCGGCTGTGCTGCGATTCGGTTGAGCTGTCGGCGATCGCGGAAGCGCATGGGACGCCGGTGTATGTGTACTCGGCTGAGCAGATTGTGTACCGGTTTGGGCTGTTTGACGAGGCGTTTGCGGAGCGAGCGCATACGGTCTGCTACTCGGTGAAGGCGAACAGCTCGCTAGCGCTGCTGCGGTTGCTGGGCGAGCGCGGGGCGGGGTTCGATATCGTCTCGGGTGGTGAGTTGGAGCGGGTGCGGAAGGCGTGGAAGCCGGCGTTGAAGCGGGTGGTGTTCTCGGGTGTGGGCAAGCAGGTTGAAGAGATCGATGCGGCGCTGAAAGCCGATATTTTGATCTTCAACGTTGAGTCTGAGGCGGAGCTTGTTCTGCTGGGCGAACGAGCGAAGGCGCTGGGTAAGCGGGCGCGGTTTGCGCTGCGCGTGAACCCGGATGTCTTCGCCGAGACACATCCGTATATCTCGACCGGGATGAGCGAGCACAAGTTCGGGATTGCGATTGGGCTGGCAAGGGCGATCTATAAGCGGGCAGGGAAGAATCCGGCGCTTGAGGCGGCTGGAGTAAGCGTCCATATTGGGTCGCAGATCCGGTCGGTTGAGCCGTTCCAGGCAGCGCTGGCGCGGGTTACGGCGCTGATCGGCGAGTTGAAGCGGGATGGGCATAACATTCGGTATGTCGATGCGGGGGGTGGGCTGGGCATCGACTATGGGACGGCGGAAGGATTTGATCCGGCGGCGCGGGTGCGGGCGTATGCTGCGGCGTTGCGCAAGCCGCTGGCGGGGATGGAGCTGCATCTGCTGCTGGAGCCGGGAAGGTTTATCGTGGCGCAGGCGGGTGGGCTGCTGACGCGGGTGCTCTATGTGAAAAAGAATGGGGCGAAGACGTTCGTGATTACGGATGCGGGGATGAACGACCTGATTCGTCCATCGCTGTACCAGGCGCATCATGAGATCTGGCCAGTGAAGCAGGGAAAGGTTGCGGGCAAGGTGGATGTGGTGGGGCCGGTGTGTGAGTCGGGCGACTTCTTTGCGCGGGATCGGGTGATGCCCAGCGTGAAGCCGGGGGATCTGGTGTTGATTCTCGACGCGGGGGCTTATGGGATGTCGCTGAGTTCGAACTACAACTCGCGGCCACGGCCTGCGGAGGTGTTGGTTGAGGATGGCGCGGTGCGGGTGATTCGGCGGCGGGAGACGATGCGGGATCTGCTGGGGCCTGAACTTATTTAGAAGCGCCCTGCGCGGGCGGCGGTCACTTCGTGACGTGTATTGGGCTTCGCGGTGCTCCTCCCGTTGGTCGGCACAGTCTTCTGTTGCGACCAGCGGGAGCACCA